>Ga0065721_10049468_pt1 | contig 33676 bp, 28 predicted proteins | sample Mesricmetagenome_FD_59108 | JGI IMG/M metagenome (GOLD analysis project Ga0065721, IMG submission 59108) | Mesophilic microbial community from rice straw/compost enrichment Sample: eDNA_1 v2 (version 2) | ecosystem: Engineered > Solid waste > Grass > Composting > Bioreactor | place: USA: Davis... | reverse complement strand
TTTCACCAAAATTTTAGAGAAGGGGGACGAATATCAAAACTTTTTACTGAAAAAAAAATTTTTTATTCACGTTTTTTAGCCTTTGATGTGCATAAACTAAATAGCAGTGAATTTTCATTTCAGCAATAAATTTTTTCATTCATTTTTTTGAATAATACTGATTTGTTTTTTAGTATTTCTCCCCAAATTCTGGAAATAGATATAAGGTATTAATGGTAACAAATGCATTATTCGTTTGCAGGAAAAATTTATTAAACGAATAATGATGATGAATGCAAATCGAACTAATGAATAAACAACTTCCTTTTCTTGTAGTTGCTGAACTGATGAACAAAACCCGGCTAAATATTTTTTTTAGAATGCCGACCGGACTACAATCAAAACTATATGACCGTGCAGAAAAAAAGTAATAGTTGGTTTCGAAGGAAATCGGTTTGAAGAAAGAAAGTGAAAACAGTTTTTGAAAAAATTCTTTCTTCATAAAGCATGATTATGATGTTGCTGAAGATACAAATATTTTGATACGGAAAATTTGTTGTCGATATATTTTTTCTCGTATTTCTAAATTAAAATTTTGGCCAGCCCCAGCCCCTTAGCACAAAAAATGTTATAAATTACTTTTTTGCCGCATGGCCAAAATCCTGCTTCTCAAATTAACGATTGTAAGTTTACCTTTGCACCGTTTAAACACCGGATGGTACACTAAACCATTTTTGCAAATTATAGCAACTGATTAGCACGTATTATCCGCTGTCAATTTGATTTTAAACAAAGGTGATGTTGAAGCAAACATTTTGCTTTCACACCATTTATGAGCACATTGGCCTTGCAGCTAATCAGCTAATTAGCAACCAGGTTTTTGGGTTAACTGCCTGACACCATGCAACAACAAATTTCTTTAAAGCTGCGGCCGGCCGAGGCCGCCTCTGCTGCCATCACCCTGCAATATGCCGCACAGGCGCTGGGGGTACCGGTACAATCTGTTACCGGTTACCATATTTTACGACGGTCACTGGATGCCCGTGGCAAACAGCCCTGGATACTGCAAACACTGCAGGTTTTTGTAAATGAGCCGTTCCGGCAACGGCAGCTGCGCCAGTTGCACTGGCAGGACGTAACACATGCGCGGCACAAAGTAATTATAGCAGGAGCCGGCCCCGCCGGCCTGTTCGCCGCCTGCAAACTGATTGAGCATGGTATTCAACCCATAATACTCGAAAGAGGAAAAGACGTACGGGCACGCCGCCGCGACCTTGCCGCCTTGAATAAAGAAGGCATCATCAACCCGGAAAGCAATTACTGCTTTGGCGAAGGCGGTGCCGGTACTTATAGTGATGGCAAACTGTACACACGCAGTAACAAGCGCGGCGATATCGATCGCATTCTCAATATTCTTGTATCCTGCGGCGCCGAAGAAAATATTTTGTACGAAGCGCATCCGCACATCGGCACCAACAAATTGCCGCATATCATTACAGCTATCCGGGACAAGATCATATCCTGCGGCGGACAATATTGGTTTGAAACCAAAGTGAATGATTTCATTCTTAATAATAGCCAGCTTGCCGGCGTAAAAACTGCCGATGGGAAAACCTTTCATGCCGACGCAGTCATCCTCGCAACGGGCCACTCGGCGCGCGATATCTTTCAACTACTATATAATAAGCATATTCAAATTGAATGCAAACCCTTTGCGCTCGGCATTCGCATTGAACATCCGCAAAGCCTGATAGATTCCATTCAATATCATTGCCCATCGCGCGGCGAGTATTTACCGCCTGCTGCTTACAACCTGGTACAGCAGGTAAACAACAAGGGCGTATTTTCTTTCTGCATGTGTCCGGGTGGTATCATTGCACCGGCATCCACCAGCGAGGGTGAACTGGTGGTGAACGGGTGGTCGCCTTCGAAAAGAAATAATCCTTATGCCAATTCCGGTATCGTAGTATCGGTGGAAAAAGAAGATTTGGAGCGTTGGACAAGCACCCTGGGAAAAGATGCCCCCCCGCCTCCACTGGCCGGTATGTTTTTTCAACAGGCTGTAGAGAGAAAAGCTTTTCAATATGGAGGCGGCAAATTTGTAGCGCCGGCACAACGCATGGGCGATTTTGTTCATAAAAAAATATCTGCTTCGCTCCCTTCGTGTTCATACCTGCCTGGCGTACATCCGGCGCCATTGCATGAAGTGTTGCCGGCATTTATTTATAACGGGTTGCAGGAAGCGTTTGTGCAGTTCGGAAAAAAAATGCGTGGCTATTTTACCAATGAAGCTATTGTTGTGGCCACTGAATCGCGCACTTCCTCACCAGTACGTATACCCCGTGATCCGCAAACGTTGCAGCATCCGCAGATCCGCGGATTATATCCTTGTGGTGAAGGAGCGGGATACGCGGGGGGTATTGTGAGTGCGGCGATGGATGGAGAAAGGGTGGCGGCGGCGGTAGTTGAGCAGTTGGCAGGTGGGCGGTAACTGCTTCCATCCGTGAAACGGTTGAAGCGGTAAGTTGATGCGCACTTGGTGTGATCGTGTGGACATATTTCCAGACCGGCAGCAACCGCCTGGTTCCTCTCCCACTAATCAACTTCCAAACTTCGCAATAATTTCCGCGAGACAAGCCTGTTCTTCCGAAACGCTTTTAATTCCTTTTTCAACGCAACTTTGTCTGACTTTCCCCATGCAGGCGCCACCCACTTGCTTACATCCGGCCTCCCCGCATCTACCCAACAGGTATACCAAAAATCAGCAATGAGATCCGCAGAGCGAATCAACTGATCATTAACAGTACTTCCCAGCAAACGACTATAAGCTTTCGCAAATTCTTTGGTATAGATTTTAGACTCCCGGCCATTGCGTACCTGCACCCTGAATTTGGTAGCATCGGTAAAACCAGTTGAAGCCTGTCTTTCTTTTTCCAGCAAGTCCGGCACCAGGCTGTGCGCGTGCCGCACCGCGTCCCAGATGGCTTTTTGCGGCTCCTGCAGGTAACGCGCCCGGTGCCTGCTGCTAAGCGTGTAACCGGCAAGTTCCATTTCAGGGATCAACGATTCCCACACACTGTGCAATCCCCGCTGACCGGTGAGCTGGCCATCATAGTTTGAAGTAGTATGCAGCGGCACATGCGCATCTGCAATGTAGTGCGCCATGTCGGTTGCATAAAACAACACACTGTCTGCCAGGCCCTGCCGAAAAGCCTGGGTCAGTTTGTCTTTCATCATCATAATATAATATGGTACGTGCCCATATTTCAACAACGAATCCCTGGAATACACTGCCGTGGCTTCTTCCCATAGCAGCGGCATACGGTGGACCGCATCGGGACCGAAGAGCTCCAGGTTGATATAATGTTTGGGCCCTTCCGTTCGGTCTTCACTTCGGCGCAGGTCCGGGCGCACCGCGTTTCGGACTATGGAATCCAAATGGCGGTAAAAAAGCTGTTGCAGCGGTTGGGGCAGTTCATATACTGCCAGTTGATGAATGGTTCGGTGTGCCAGGAAACCCCAGTTGGTGCAGGTAAGGAAAACGGCAATACAAAGGCCGGTTTGTAACAGGATGCGCATTCGGGAAGTTTGAAGCTATGCAGAAAAGTACTGCTTTTTTTATTGTGGGAAACGGGTAAAAAAGACAACCGTCACTCTTTGGTACCTGCCAACCGGCAAAAAGTACCGGAAATATTGTAACAAATCACAAATTCTTGCTACTAACCGGCGGTTTATTTACCTTTTACATACTAAACTTTCTAACCAGGACTAACACTTAAAACCCGCTTGCATGAATATTCTGGAAGTGAATCACCTGAAGAAATATTATGCTACGCAGAAAGCTGTAGACGATATCAGCTTTACCGTAGCGCCCGGCAGCATATTTGGTTTGCTGGGGCCCAACGGCGCCGGTAAAACCACCCTTATCCGGATGATCACCGGTATATTCTATCCCGATTCAGGTGAAATCCTTTTCAACGGAAAAAAGTTTCATCCCCAAAATGACGCCGTTCATATCGGGTATATGCCGGAAGAACGGGGCCTCTATAAAAAAATGAAGATCGGTGAGCAGGCCGTGTACCTGGCGCAATTGAAAGGACTGAGCCGGGCCGATGCGGTACGGAAAGTGAAGGAATGGTTTATAAAATTCAATATGGAAAGCTGGTGGGGCAAGAAAGTAGAAGACCTGAGTAAAGGAATGGGACAGAAACTACAGTTTGTGACCACTGTATTGCACGAACCCAAACTCATTATCCTGGACGAACCCTTCAGCGGCCTCGACCCTGTAAACTCCAATCTTATTAAAGATGAAATATACCAGCTGGCCAAACGAGGCAGCAGCATCATATTCAGTACGCATCGTATGGAACAGGTAGAAGAGATATGCGACCATATCATTCTTGTAAATAAAGGACAAAAAATACTGGATGGAACGGTGCATAATGTAAAGCAACAGTTTAAAGAAAACCTGTTTTCTGTAAAACTGGACAAGCAACCGCAATCCGTGCAATCACCCGTTTTTGAATTGATCGGTAAAAACGAAGGAGAACTGATCGTGAAAATCAATGAAGGCCACCGGCCGAATGATGTGCTGCAATATTTTATGCAGCAGCAATGCAACATCATGGCCTTTCATGAAATTCTGCCTTCGCTGAGCGATATATTCATCAAACTGGTAGAAGGCACCCCTCTCTCAAGACAATTTGAACCCATCACTGCCTAAAACTGCTTTACATGACAAAGATCTGGCTCATCATAAAACGCGAATATTTATCCCGGGTAAAAAAGAAGACTTTTATCCTATCCACTTTTCTTACTCCCTTATTATTTGCCGGCATCCTTTTCACGGTAATTATGATTACCGTAAAAAGTGTAAGTACCGATAAATTCGCTGTACGCGACAGCAGCGGTTTCTTCAAAGACAAACTGAAAAGCAGCAAAGTCATAGAGTTCGATTTCAATGATTCTGTAAACAACCAGAACTTTGCTGCATTGGGATACACCGGTGTACTATATACGCCGCAAACAGACATTAACCAAAGCGATAGTTTCAAGATTTTCTCCAAAAAGAACCTCGGTGTTGTAGCCAGCGAACGAATTCGTGATCAGATCACCAACGCTATTGAAAATCACCTGCTCGATAGTTTATACCAGATCAACCTGGCTACCCTCGACTCTGTACGTCAGCAAGCCAGATCAGCACAGATCAGCAATATCATAATGGAGGGCGACAACAAAACCAAACAGGGCAATTCACAAATTGCTTACTGGATTGGGTATGCTGCGGCTTTCCTGATCTATATCACCCTGTTCATTTACGGCACCATGGTAATGCGTGGTGTGATGGAAGAAAAAATGAACCGCATCGCTGAAGTAATGGTGAGTTCTGTAAAACCCTTCCAGCTGATGATCGGGAAAATAGTGGGCATCGGGGCAGTTGGCCTAACGCAATTCCTGATGTGGATTGTACTTGTATTCGTGTTTAGTACCATTATCAATTCCTTCATACCACCCGAAATATTGCAGCAGGTGCAGGAAGGCGGTAACCAACTGCCGGGCAACAACTCACAGGCCAATGAAGCCATCGTGGGACTGGCCAAGGCAGGCGTTAAACTGTCGGGAGTCAACCTGCCCCTGATCATTGGTTGCTTCCTGTTTTATTTCCTGTTTGGCTACCTGTTCTATGCATCCCTTTTTGCCGCTGTGGGCAGTGCGGTGAATGAAGACCCGCAGGACGCACAAAGTCTCATGCTGCCCGTAACCATGCCCATCGTTTTTGGCATTATCATCATGATGAACGCCATTATCAATCCTACCAGCCCTATGGCAGTATGGACCAGCATTATTCCTTTCTTCTCGCCTATTGTAATGATGGCACGATTGCCCTTCGGCGTACCGGGTACCGTTGCCTGGTGGGAACTGATAGTAAGCATGCTGTCGCTGATCGGCGGATTCCTGTTTACCACCTGGCTGAGCGCCCGCATTTACCGCACAGGCATATTGTTGTATGGCAAGAAAGTAACATGGAAAGAGCTGATAAAATGGGCGTTCAGAAGTAGCTGATTTTTCGGGAAGCCCGCAAAACGGGAAGTCCGGAAGCAGGAAGCCATACTTTCCTCTTCCGGACTTTTGCTTTTGCCCTCTGCCCATTTCCGTATCTTAGTTAAACAATCAACTGCACATGAAGAAAATTATCTCCGTCTGCATGGCCGGCTTTTTTTTCATTAACAGTACGGCGCAAACGATTATTAAAAAAGACCCGCTGATTGAAAAAATGGTAGCGGAAGTGAATGCAGACAGTTTACGTTCCTATGTCACCAAACTGGTAAGCTTCGGCACAAGAAATACCCTGAGCACACAAACAGATCCCCGGAGAGGCATTGGTGCTGCAAGAACCTGGGTGTTGCAACAATTCAACCGGTTTGCGCGGCAGTCAGGTGGACGGTTGACTGCTTTTATAGACACTACCACCCTGCAACCCGACGGACGCCGTGTGGATGTGCCCGTTTTGTTAGGCAATGTGGTAGCCACCCTGAAAGGCACCGATCCCCATGACGACCGTATTTTTATCATCAGTGGTCACCTCGACAATATGCGCTCCAACGTGATGGACCGTACGGGCGATGCGCCGGGCGCCAACGACGATGCCAGTGGCGTTGCGGCCGTAATAGAATGCGCACGTATCATGAGCCGTCATCTATTTCCGGCAACCGTAATATTTGTGGCAGTCAGTGGTGAAGAGCAGGGATTGCTGGGCGCTCATTTTATGGCAGAAAAAGCAAGAAAGGAAAACAGGAATATTGAAGCTGTTTTTAACAATGATATCGTTGGCAGCAACAATACCAGCGAAACCAATATCTTCAATAATACCAGGGTGCGCGTTTTCAGCGAGGGATTGCCTGCTTTTGAAACCGCAAAACAGGCAGAACGTATTCGCAGCCTTGGACTGGAAAATGATGGCGACGCCCGGCAACTGGCACGTTATGTAAAAGAAACAGCCGAACGATATGTAGACAACCTGGAAGTGGTACTGATTTACCGCAGCGACCGGTTTCTGCGCGGCGGCGACCATATTCCCTACCTGCAACGCGGTTATACGGCAGTACGCATTACCGAAATGAACGAAAACTTTTATCACCAGCACCAGGATGTGCGCATGGAAAACGGTATCCAATATGGAGACCTAATAGAGTTTATGGATTTTGAATACCTGCGCAAGAATACGGCCATGAATCTTTCCTGCCTGGCCAATCTGGCCAAGGCGCCGGGCAAGCCGCAGGAAGTGCGCGTTGAAGTGCGGCGGCTCACCAATTATACCACGCTGCAGTGGAAAGCACCGGCCTATGGCAAACCTGCCGGGTATTATGTGCTGATGCGCGAAACGCATATGCCCTTCTGGCAAAAGAAAATATTTACTACCGATACAACTATACAACTGCCCTATTCGAAAGACAATTATTTCTTTGCGGTGCAGGCGGTAAGCAGTGATGGTAATGAAAGTTTGCCGGTAGTGCCCGTGCCGCAACGATAGTATAGCAAGTGTCCAAGGCTTGCCCAAACTTATCAGTGAGAGGGATTCGGAGTGTGGCAGGATGATTGATATACTGATACCTATGCAATACTATATCGCCATAGTAGCGCCGCCCGTTGTCAACGAAAAAGTATTGGAGTGGAAAAAGTACATGCAGCAACAATTCGGTTGCAAGGTGGCCTTGAAATCCCCCGCGCATATTACTTTGGTGGCCCCATTCCATATGCTGCCCGAAAAAGAAGCAGCACTCACCGCGCACCTGCAACAATTCAGCAGCGGTGAAACAAGCTTCACTATTCAATTACGGCACTTCAATGCCTTCCGCCCCCGGATAATTTTTGTGGCAGTAACACAAAACCCCTTGCTGTTGGCGCTCAAAGAGCGACTGGACAATTTTCTCCTGCAACTGACTGACTATGCTTTCAAAAAAGAAGAGCGCCCTTTTCATCCGCACGTCACCATTGCCAACCGCGATTTGGACAAAAAAGATTTCCCGCGCGCCTGGGAACACTTCCGTTCCATGCAATATAAAACTTCTTTTCAGGCTGATGCGATTTCACTATTACGCCACAACAAAGTGCATTGGGAAATAGCAGCGAAGTTCCCGTTTGCAGAAAATGCATAGAGATAACAGTTGTTAATTTTTTCCAAACGCTCCCTTCCATGCAACATTTTACGAAATCTATCGTACTTTTGTACGAAACAAATCGTATTTTGAACCAAAACAGTTAACCATGAAAAAAGCAACCTATCGTACATGGGGTCTTGCCGGCCTGGCGGTGCTGGCGGGGGCCTTCGCCCTTATAGCCTGGACGGGCAATCCACAACAGCAGCAACCCGCTCCCCAGCAAACGGAAGACACCGTGCCGACCGATAAAAGAAACAAGACTACCCGTGATCAGCAGGAAAGGGATTTTGACAAGGAATTGCAAGCCATAGAAAAAGCGCAACAGCAATTGCGCGAGCAGGACTGGGACAGGATCGAAAGACAGGTGGAAGAAGCGTTGAACAATATTCAGACGGGCGTGATAGAACAGCAGATAGCCAATGCACTGAAACAGGTAGAACAGGCAAAAATTCAGCAACAGGTACAGGAGGCGCTGGCAAAAGTAAACTTCGAAAAGATCAGTAAGGAAATTGAAAACGCCGTACAAAGCCTGACAAAAGTTGACCAGGAAAAATTACAGGCTGAGCTGAAAAGAGCAGAACAGGAAATGCAACGTGCACTCAGCAACCAGGATTGGGAAAAAGAGATCAGGGTAAATATTGAAAAAGAAATGGAAAAGGCAAAGGCATCAATGCAACGTGCGAAGGAACAATTAAAAAAGGAAAAGATTGATTTCAAAAAAGAAATGGAAAAAGCAAACAGTGAAATTAAAAAGGCGCAGGCTGAAATGAAAGGTTACCAGGAAATGGTTTATGCGATGGAAAAAGAAGGATTATTGTCTACCGATGAGGACTATACCATCACCTATTCAAAGGGAGAACTTGCCATCAACGGGAAAAAACAACCTGCATCAGTAGCCAATAAATACAGGAAATATTTCAGCCGCGATCATACTACTATCACTAAGAAAGAAGGCAATATTAATATTTCCAACAAATAACTGTGGCGCACAAACGCGCGCAAGCCGTGAAAAACAACCTGCGCTGCAGGAATGAACTACAAACTAGCATTTTTCTCATGTGATTGAAACGGCGGGACTGTTCTCAGTCCTGCTTTTTTTTTGCGGGGGGGAAACCTATGTTACGTTTTTTCCATCATGCGCATCAGCGGATGAAAAACGTCGCTGTCGTCTTCAATAGAAGTGATGTCAAAATTGAGTTTCAGGGAAACGCCTTCCTTAATAACGATCCCTTCTTTGCGGTAGGTTTTGTAGCCTTTCTTTTCCAGCACAATAATCACTTCACCCGCAGGCATCTGGGGAACTCTGAAATTGCCCGAGGCGTCGGTAGTAAATTCTCTTTTTTCTTGTCCTTTTACAGTACTGATAGAAACGGTAACACCCTGAACAGGTTTTTTGGTAGCGGCATCGGAAACAGACCCCGTTAAAGCAGGCTCGGTTTTTCCTTCGCCTTTGGCGCCATTAGCCCTGGTTAAAACAGAAAGAGGTAATAGTACTGCTAATACCAGGAGAACTTTTAGACCTCTCATAAAAAATTAGTGTTTAAATGGTTGGCAAACTATAGCATCAGCCGCCTTTACCACTTTCCTATCCGTTGTAACTCATAAGGACAGACAATAGCAGGGAATTGTTGCATGAAACGACAGGAAAGTTACTGATATTCTTTAGAATACCGTATTACCCGCAGAGAAATAATCAGGGTCAACTTATCATGATTCACCCAGATCAATTTCTGTATTGTCGCCAATGTTCAGGCTCCTGCTTTCACCCTTTACTTCAGTATCGCTCCCTATAAGGGAATTGGTGAGGACTATATCATAGAGGTCTGCAAATGAACCGATAATGGAGTTCTTGATAATGGAGTAATTGATCGTGGTCTTTTCCCCGATAGTAACGTTGGGGCCTATGATAGAATTTTTTATGTCGCAACCTTCAGCCACGCTTACGGGCGGGATAATGATGGTATTTTCAAAATGATGTTCCGGGGAAATTACCCCACCAAACTTTTTCAGCAAGGTTGCATTCGATTCCAGCAGGGTTTCTTTCTTGCCACAGTCGAACCAGTTCTGCACTTTAAATGAGCGGAATTTTGCCCCGTGTTCTATCATGCACTCGATGGCGTCTGTTATACTATACTCACCGCGGCTCATCACCTGGTTGCGGATATTGTTTTCCAAACAGGTAAAGAGGAAGGAAGTTTCCCGGATGAGGTAAATACCCACCAGCGCCAGGTTCGATTTGGGTATTTGCGGTTTCTCCACCACACGGGTAATGAACCCGTCTTCTCCCTGTTCCACTACACCAAAATCCCGCGGATCGTCCACCCTTTTTACGCCCAATGCTGAATAAGGGCTGTTGAGCATTTCCCTGATATCGTACTCACAAATTGTATCGCCCAGCACGATAAAAATTTCATCATCGCCCACAATGTTTTTGGTGAGCAATATCGCATGTCCTATACCGTGACGTTCGCTCTGGTGAACAAAACTGGCATTCAGTTCAGGGTATTTTTCTTTAACGTAATCCTGGATTTTATCGCCCAGGTAACCGATGATAAAAACAAATTCATCGATACCGGCTTCCCGGAGCTGATCTACAATAATGCTGAGAATGGTTTTCCCGGCCAGAGGTATCAGGGCTTTGGGTTGCGTATATGTATGCGGTCGTAGCTTGGTGCCTGCACCCGCTACGGGGATAATCGCTTTCATTGAAAAAATTGTTTTCCGTTAGTTACGCCCTTGCACCCCTCACTTTTTGCGGTTTACTGCAAAATGGTGCAAAGACAGGTTAACCAGGTTGGGGTACGATGGGAGCATTGCAGTTGCGCGCCCGGAAAGCCATGCATGGCTTTCCCGATGCACAAGCTTCCTTTTTTGAAGGCGTGAAATTAGGAAAATAATCCTATCCGGTTTTAGCACCCCGCCGGGAATTATCAACAGGCTATCCGGCAACAGTCTGACGCATAACAGCTGCAACTCCTGTTGCTTGTTGAAAATAAAATGCCAGTCCGCTTTTCTGCTGATACCGATAGTTAACCTATTTTTGCGCCATGCAAAAAGACACGCTTGTATTTGATCTCATCCGTAAGGAACTGGAACGCCAGCGGAATGGAATAGAACTCATTGCTTCTGAAAATTTTACTTCCCTGCAGGTGATGCAGGCGATGGGCTCCGTACCCACCAACAAATATGCAGAAGGCTACCCCGGCCGCAGGTATTATGGCGGCTGCGAAGTAGTAGACGAAATTGAAACACTTGCCATTGAACGGCTTAAGCAAATATTCAATGCCAGTTGGGCCAATGTGCAGCCACATAGTGGCGCTCAGGCCAATACGGCTGTTTTTTTGGCCTGCCTCAAACCCGGTGACAAAATCCTCGGTCTCGACCTCAGTATGGGCGGGCACCTCACACACGGCAGTCCGGCCAACTTCAGCGGTAAAAATTACCAGGCCCTGTTTTATGGCGTGAATAAAGAAACCGGCCTGGTGGATTATGACCAACTGGAAGCGACTGCCAGGAAAGAAAAACCCAAAATGATCATTTGCGGCGCTTCTGCCTACAGCCGCGATTGGGATTACAAACGCATCCGTGCGGTAGCCGATGAGATCGGCGCCCTGGTAATGGCAGATATCGCCCACCCCGCCGGACTGATTGCCAAAGGATTATTGAACGATCCGTTTGAACACTGCCATATTGTTACTTCTACTACCCATAAAACTTTGCGTGGACCCCGGGGCGGCATCATCATGATGCGGCACGATTTTGATAACCCCTTCGGTATTAAAGATCCCAAGGGCAATATCCGCTCCATGAGTTCCCTCCTCGACCTGGCTGTATTCCCGGGTATGCAGGGTGGCCCGCTGGAGCATGTGATCGCTGCCAAAGCAGTGGCGTTTGGAGAAATACTGTCTGACTCTTTTACCAGCTACGCAAAGCAGGTAATTCAGAATGCGCAGGCAATGGCCAAAGCCTTTGTAAAACGTGGTTACAATCTTATCAGCGGCGGAACAGACAATCACCTGATGTTGATAGACCTGCGCAACAAAAATATTACCGGTAAGAAGGCACAGGAAACACTCGACAAGGCGCATATTACCCTTAATAAAAATGCCGTACCGTTTGACGACAAATCACCTTTTGTAACATCGGGCATACGCGTAGGCGTGCCGGCCATCACCACCCGCGGCATGAAGGAAGAACATATGGAAACAGTGGTGGAGCTGGTAGACAAAGTACTTTCCAACCTCGATAATGAAACCGTGATCAGTGAGGTAAGAAATACCGTGAAGGATTTCATGCAACAATTCCCGTTGTACCCGGAGTTGGGATAGTTAAAGCGTAAAAAAACAAAGTCAAATAACAGGGACCAAATAGCAGTCATCAGCTATTTGGTTTTTTCCGAATAACCTTTAAGCAATGATCCAACGCATTCAAACTGTCTGGTTGCTGGTAGCTGCTGCCTGCGCTATTCTTACATTGCAGTTGCCGGTGTATAGCGGGACGGCCATACCCGATCAGCAAAGTGCTCCCATTTTTACGCGGCTCACTGCACAAAATAACCTGTTACTGCTGATCCTCACCTGCGGTGTGGGCATTGCCTCCATAATTACAGTTTTCCTGTACAAAGACAGGAAAACGCAATTCCGTATCTGCCTGGTTACGCTGCTTGTTTCGCTGGTGAACCTGGTGCTTTTTTACCGGGAAACCACAAAATTTGTGGAAGGCAATGTTGCCCTCTCAGCCGCCCTGGCCATTGCTGTTCCTGTTTTCCTGTTGCTGGCCGCACGGGGTATCCGGAGAGATGAAAAACTGGTAAAAAGTTTGAACCGGTTGAGATAATTACAGGTTGCAAATCATTTACCCAACTCCAGTTCATAGGAACTAACCAGCTTTCCATTTTTGAGTTTTGTATGGGTAATTTTCATGCGTATGGTACGATTGCCATCGGTGTACAGCGTGTGCTTTGATTCGCCAAAATCAAATTTTTCCTTTGTGCGCCACCCGTTTTCCAACAACCAGGAAGCAATTTTTACAAACTCTTCTTCACTATAGGTGCGATAAGTGATCAGTCTGCTGGTCACTTCGCCGGCCGTTACGTCCATATATACCAGCGAACGAATGGTAACGGGTTGTGCCGCACGCCGGTCGAGATGCGAATACTGGTAAATAGCAGAGGATGAATCCACCTCTTTCTGCATCAGCATATACCCTTTCTTTTTGAGGGTGGTGTCCATGCGCATATGCGGCCAGCCAAGCATATCGAACAGATCGGGCACTGCAAGTTGCTGGGCCGGCAATTGTTCAGTAAGGAACGGTAGCGTCAGGAAAAGTAACCATACTTTCATGGTGGCGGAGTTGCTTGTTACAAATTAAAGACAGCAAAAACTTTAGTTTCTGTTAAAATATGATTCGGGTAATACAACCGGTTTATTGCTGCAAAATGTCCGAATCCTGCAACAGTTGTAATTTTGCAGTGAATTACCGGGTTGGAATGGTGTTTCAATGCACATTTTTCTATACCTTCGGTCAATCTACTCCGAACCCCCACTGAAAACGCCTGTTTTCATTGTTCCTGTTCAAAAACCTCTGAATCATTTTCCTGTTTAAAACCTCCCGTTACCAATCCATTGTTTTGTATTGCCCCTGTTGAGCAGGGTCGGCTGAATTTGTCTATTTACGAACCAAAATTATTTCTTGTTATGATGAAACTTTACCTCTATGCCCTTACGGTATCGGCGCTTATGTTCGCTTCCCCTGTGAAAAGCCAGTGCCCTGCAGGCCGTGCTGCTTTTCCTTTTATTTATGGCAACAACAACTGCTATGTTTTTGTAACCAATGGTCTGCCCAACGCCAACATCAACGTGTATGATGGTTTGGATAAAATCAATACCACCGAAGGATCGACGGATGCAGACGGAATGGGTTCCGTTTTCTATGATTGTAGCCGGAATATTACCCGCATTTTGCTGACATTGTCAGACGGCACTGTTTGCGAAATTGGTCCCGGCAGCATTGCAGCTCCTGCCAATCTTCCCATTAAACTGGGCAAATTCTCGGTATCTGTAAAAGGAAGCGCCGCTGTAATTGAATGGACTTCTCTTCTTGAACTGAGCAGCTCCAAATACGTAATAGAGCGCAGCTTCGACGGCAACAACTATACAGCCATTGGCGAAGTTGCCGCCGCCGGCGACTCTTACACTACCCTCCGTTATAGTTATACCGATGCGGAATTGGGCAACCAGGCTGCTTTCTACCGCTTGCAAATGGTAGATATCGACGGCAAATTTGAATACAGCAAAGTTGTTCCTGTAGACAACACCAAGAGCGGCACCGGTAGCTTGAGGGTAGGCCCCAATCCGTTCTCCAGCGACGTACAATTGCTGGGTATTCCTGCTACTGATGTTAACCGCAACAATATCCGCTTATATAACATAACCGGACAACCGGTAAACTTTACCATTAGCAGCGCCAATACCATCACTATCGATGCAGGCGTACCGGCCGGGATTTACATCCTGCGCGTAAAAGATAAAACGTTCAGGTTGATGAAAGAGAAATAATCATTTTCTTTTGCTGATAAAAAGTTAAAGGGTTATATGGACTGGAGACTTACCCAAACCATATAACCCTTTATTATTTTTATTGCTTACCGATTCACTTGTTGCAGGAATTTTCCCGTCCAGCTTTTCTTCACTGCTGCCAAACCTTTTGGCACACCACTATACACTATTTCGCCACCACCGTCGCCGGCTTCGGGACCAAGGTCAATGACCCAATCGGCGCTTTTGATCACGTCAATATTGTGTTCAATAACAATAATGGAATGCCCCTGTTCTATCAGGGCATTGAACGATGCCAGCAATTTTTTGATATCGTGAAAATGCAACCCCGTAGTGGGTTCATCGAATATGAAGAGAATATGCCCCTGCCCTCTTCCTTTGCCAAGGAAAGAAGCCAGTTTTACACGTTGCGCTTCACCACCTGACAGCGTATCGCTGGATTGACCCAGTTTTACATAACCAAGGCCTACACTGCTCAAAGGTGTAATCTTGTTGACGATATCTTTTTCATCCCTGAAAAATTCCAGCGCTTCATCCACGCTCATTTCCAGCACATCGTAAATGTTCTTTTCCTTATAGGTAACTTCCAGTACTTCTTCTTTGAACCGTTTGCCGCCGCACACTTCGCAGGTGAGGTGCACATCGGCCAGGAACTGCATTTCCACGATCTGTTCGCCTTCACCTTTACAGGTATCGCAACGGCCACCATCAACGTTGAACGAAAAATGTTTAGCCTGGAAACCACGGATCTTGCTCAATGGCTGGCGCGCATACAGGTCGCGTATTTCATCGTAGGCTTTGATATAGGTAACCGGGTTACTCCGGGAACTTTTACCAATGGGATTCTGGTCTACCAGTTCAATCTGCGAAATAAAATCAACATCGCCTGTAATGGCTCTGTGCAGCCCCACTTTGTCGGCCGGTTCGCCTTTCATTTTTTTAATAGCGGGATAAAGAATCTGCTTCACCAGGGTTGTTTTGCCGCTGCCGCTCACGCCGCTGACCACACACAATACATTGAGTGGAAATTCCACGTTGATATTTTTCAGGTTGTTCTGCCTGGCCCCTTCTACAATAATCGAGCGGTTCCACTTGCGCACGCTTTTGGGAGCATCAATGGTCAGCACGCCTTTCAGGTATTTACCGGTGAGACTTTTTTCATTGCTGATGATGGCGTTGTAATCGCCGGAGGCAACTACCTCACCGCCGAGGTGAGAGGCAAGCGGTCCCATATCAATGATATGGTCGGCTTCGCGCATCATCATTTCATCGTGTTCCACTACTACCACGGTATTGCCGAGATCGCGCAATTCTTTCAGCACGCGGATCAACCGTTCGGTGTCACGTGAATGCAACCCGATGGAGGGTTCGTCGAGTATATACAATGAATTGGTAAGATTACTTCCCAGCGAACGCGTTAACTGAATGCGCTGGCTTTCGCCACCACTGAGTGAATTGGCCAGGCGGTTCAGCGTGAGATAACCCAAACCTACGTCCAGCAGTGTTTTGAGGCGATGGTTGATTTCTATTAAAATTCTTTTGGCCACCTGCTGATCAAACTCGCTCAGTTTCAGGTTGGCAAACCATTGCGCCAATTCGTTTACAGGCATTTCGCACAGTTCACCAATGTGCTTGCCGCCTACTTTTACATACAATGCTTCCTTGCGCAGGCGATAGCCTTTGCATTCATGGCACAATGTTCTGCCGCGGTAGCGCGACAGCAGTACGCGGTATTGAACTTTATACAGGTTGGCTTCTACTTCCTTGAAAAAGTCGTTGATGCCGTACACATGTTCATTGCCTTCCCACAGTGTTTCATATTGTTCTTTGGTAAGATCGGCAATGGGCTTGTGTATGGGGAAATCGAATTTGCGTGCGCCTTTGATAAACTGTTCTTTCCATTTGCCCAGCTTCTCTCCTTTCCAGGGAGCCACAGCCCCTTCATATACGCTCAACCGGCGGTCAGGGATTACCAGGTCGGGATCAATGCCCAACACCTGGCTGAAGCCTTCGCATACGGGGCAGGCGCCATAGGGATTATTGAAGGAAAAAAGATTGGGTACCGGCTCTTCAAACGTCATGCCATCCAGTTCAAAGCGGTTGCTGAAGGAAAGCTTTTTTGTGCCGTTGATCTCGAGCACCAGTTCCCCTTCTCCTTCATAAAATGCCGTACCAACGGAATCGGCTATGCGATGTTTGTCGTCTTCGTCGAATGCCTTCACCACCAGCCTGTCTACCAATACCCAGGTTTCTTTTGCCGGTTTCCATTTCTTGTCTTCCATCAGCTCTTCAATGCGCAGTATTTCGCCACTGTACAGGCGGGAGAAACCTTTCTGCATGAGAATGCTGAGTTCTTCCCGGGCATTACGGTTGCGGTGTTGTTTAAACGGCACCAATATCAGCACCTTATCGCCTTCTTTTAACTGGCTGATGGCTTCCACCACATCCTGCACATCGTCTTTCTTGACTTCTCTGCCCGACACGGGGGAAATGGTTTTGCCGGTACGGGCAAAGAGGAGCCGCAGGTAATCGTATATTTCCGTCATACTGCCTACGGTAGACCGCGGCGTACGGGTAATTACTTTTTGTTCAATAGCAATGGCAGGGCAAAGTCCTTTGATGTAGTCTACATCGGGCTTGGCCATACGGGCCATAAACTGGCGTGCATAGGCGCTGAGGCTTTCTGCATACCGGCGTTGCCCTTCGGCAAACAATGTATCAATGGTAAGGGAAGATTTTCCTGAGCCGGAAACGCCTGTGACCACTACCAGTTTATTGCGTGGTATAGCCACTGAAATATTCTTCAGGTTATGAACCCGGGCGCCTTTAATGTAGATGCTATCAAAAACTTCCGGCTGACCATTTCCGGCACTCTTCTTATCTCTTTTTGCTGCTTCCGCCATATTGGAAAAGAGCACAAATTTATAGCATTGTGGTGAGGAAATGCTCAAAAATTTAGGGAAGAACAGGCCCCCGGAGCCCGACAGGGACGGTTTCCGGTATGTTGGCCTGCCTGGCATTTGGCATTCCTTTTTTCCCGTTTCATATATAAATAAAAATGTACAATGATGTATTTAGCGGTATTTGGGTATTAATTTTTAAAAAATCTATAAAGTTTGGTTTTTTCGAAAAAGTCTCTATCTTTAGTCGGTAATTTGTACAATAAAATCGAAAACTAAAACACTTACTGCCTATCGATTAAGACACTTCTACACTGAAAAGCCGTCAATAAATAAAATCCATTTATAAATATCCTATCACCTTCAAAAACCGTAGAAGTTTATGAATTCACTACGTAAAAAGACCGATCACGAATTAATCCAGGATTTCCAGGGCGGAGACCTGTATGCTCTTGAGACGCTTATTCTGCGTCACAAGGACAAAATGTACACTTCTATCTTGTTTCTCGTAAAGGACAAATACCTGGCTGAAGATATTTTCCAGGATGTTCTCATCAAGATTATTGACACTATTCGTGGCGGCCGTTACACTGAGGAAGGCAAATTTCTTCCCTGGGCAATGCGTATTGCTCACAACCTTTGCGTAGACCACTTCAGAAAAGTAAAGCGTACCCCTGCCATCAAGACCAGCGATGATCGCGACATTTTTGAGGTAATCAATTTTACCGAGGACGGTGCCGATCAGAAAATGATGAAGCGTCAGAGCTATGACCGTGTTCGTCAGATGCTGGATCTCCTGCCCGATGATCAGCGCGAGGTAATCATTTTGCGTCACTATGCGGATCTGAGCTTTAAGGAAATTGCTTCTTTGACCAATTGCAGCATCAACACTGCTTTGGGAAGAATGCGTTATGGCCTGATCAATCTGCGTAAAATGATGATGCAAAAAAAGATCGCGTTATGAGTTAAAAAAGCTTTACACTTTCACAAAAAATTTTTACTGAATTGAAAAAGGGAACGGAAAACCTGCCTACATTTGTCACGAAAAATGTAGCAGCAAATCCAAATCACTGCTCCAAGATATTGTCATTCTGGTCCTCCATCCGGCGATCCTTTCGAATTGCTTGCTGACCGGAAGGCTGGAACAGAATGACGCCTAATTGAAAACCCTTTCGTAGAGAAAGGGTTTTTTTGTTTTAAGGTATGTTCCCCAATGCATGCAGGAACGCTGATTTAATTAGATGCATTCGCCCAATCGAACAGATCTAATTTTATAAGCTCCCAATATTTGCCCTTCAGACATTCGGGATTCAGGTCGTCTTCAGCGTTTGTAAAATTTATCATATTGCGTCTTAACAGACTTTCATCATGACTATATGGATAACGCTCCTTATGGAAACCAATCATTGTGGGGAAATCATAATGGTCTGACAGTTCGTGTATGTCCCAAAAATCTTTTTTTCTTCCTCCGGTGGTCAGCACTTCCAGTTTCATGGCAGCAATGTCTTCAACGGCTGCCAGCCTGATATTGTCTATTTCAATACATGGTTTGATGAAGGGGTCGGTGTAATAAACATCCACCTTCACAGCATCATGCTTGCTGTTGCCGACGCGAAATGTAGTTCCTGCTTGTATTAACCAACTTTTGCCCTCAAAAAATTGATAATTAGATTTGAAAAAATCCTCTATCGCGGCCATATTTACACTTCCATATGGCATATCAGTAAACAAATCAATATCCACGGATTTTCTATGACCTAATTGAAGGCTCAGCGCTGTACCGCCAACCAGGCGAAAGCCTTCAAATTCGCGTTGCTGCATTGCATCTTCAAGCACAGCCCTTAATAAATTATTTACTGTATACCAATTTAACCGCTGCATTTATTTGCGTTTTACCTTCTGGCCGGGCAGTTTGTTTAGCACTTCTTCCACTTTCTCCCTGCCATAAAATCTGATAATTTCCTCCTGCTCTTCTTTATTGCCTCTTTCAAATACCCGTTCAATCACAGCACGAGCCTGAGTTTTCCATTTTATTTTCTCCATATTGGTATCCCAAAAAGTTACTGGCAGCAGCTTGGACAAATCAGGCGTTTCTGTGTCCTGCTTCAGTCTCTCCTGCTTAATATCATAAAACACCTGGAGCGTCATAAAATAACCTTCTTCCAATCCCAGGGCCTCCTCTATCTTAATGGCAAGCGCTGTGTTCATCTTCCTCTTCCCCTTTGTAATAGCCGTTATCGTTTGTGGGTATTCGTTTATATATAAAGCGAACTTGCCCTTGGGCAGATGTTTTTCTTTCAACTTTCTGTCCAACACGATACCCGGATGAATACCTTTTAATATTTCTAATTCCTTAAGCATACAACAAAAATAAACAAAATATTGTAAACAATTTTGCTTATTAATATTACTGATTATCAATTGTTTAACTTGAAATGCCTTGCAGCAGGAACCATTCGGTGAAAATAACTGCTTGCCGGGCAGGTATTCCCAATAACTGCTCCATTCAACCTGCACGAATTACAGGAAAAACAAATTCAATTATTGATAACGGTTACAATTAACCGACAAATATCGATATCAAAATTCAAAAAGTCAAAAAAAATTTCACTGCTTATCTATACAGCAAATAAATAAGCGAAAGGCCCGGCAGCCTTATGCTACCGGGCCTATAAACCTTTTTGCAAAATATTTCTTGCTAATTCACCACCTGCTTCGTCTTGTTAAACGCATCCAACCCACATTTCAACCAGTTTTCATATTCCGTTTCATTCGGTGTATACCCTACCGGGAGGTTCATCAGTCTTCCTGTTCCATCCAGTATTACGTAGAGCGGTTGTGATGCGTTCTTGAAGTTCTCTGACTGCATGGTGGCATATTTTTCACCAATAGTGGTGATAGCTTTTTTTGAGCTGTCCAATGCGGTGTACACAAATTGCTTGCTGGCAGGCAGCTTTTTGCGGTCGTCAACAAACAGCGACACCAGGACAAAGTTTTTCTCAATCAATTCCTTGATTTGCGGCTGCGTCCACACATTCTCTTCCATCTTGCGGCAGTTTACACAAGCCCAGCCGGTAAAGTCAATCAACAGCGGTTTATTTTGCTCACGTGCCATTTGAATGGCTTTGGCATAGTCGTTTGACACATTGGCTTCTACTCCTTTCTGCACGCCATGGCCATAAATACTGTACGTTAACGGTGGCGGGAAACCGCTCACCAAACTGAGGTTAGCATACTTTGTATTGGTCACGCCGGGGGCGAGATAAATGGCAAAGCCCAGGAACAGCAGCGCAAAGAATATTCTCACAGGACTTAATTTCTTCGGCCGAGCGTCATGACCAATTTTGAGGATACCGAACAGGTAAAGGCTTGTGGCTAACGCCAGCAGAATCCAAATGCCAAAGAACACCTCCCGTTTCAATATACCCCAATGCATCACCAAATCGGCGTTGGAAAAGAACTTGATAAACAATGCCAGTTCCACAAATGCAAATACAATCTTTACCGTATTCATCCAACTGCCGGATTTTGGCAGCGACGCGAGCCAACTGGGGAAGAGCGCAAACAAACCAAACGGCAATCCAAGCGCAAGCCCAAAGCCTGCCATGGCCACTGTTAACTGCATAGCGCCTCCTTCTTCATTCAATGCACCTACGAGCAGCGTACCGAGAATGGGTCCGGTACAGGAGAAGGACACAATAGCCAGCGTGAGCGCCATGAAAAAGATGCCGCCCAAACTTCCTATGCCCGATTTGGCGCCTACTTTATTGGTTACACTGCTGGGCAGTGTAATTTCAAACAAACCAAAAAATGACAACGCAAACACAAAGAACACGGCTGCAAAAAACAGGTTCAACCAGGCGTTGGTAGAAATATCATTCAGTATGCTCGAGTTGCTGGCATCAAGAAAGTAGAACGGAACGCTGAGCAACACATAGATCAGGAAAATGAAGAAGCCATACATAAAAGCATTGAACACGCCTTTTTTCCTGTTCTCCGCCTGTTTGGTGAAGAAAGATACCGTGAGCGGGATCATGGGAAACGTACAGGGCATGATCAAACCCAGTAATCCTCCCAATATTCCCAGCACAAAAATTCCCCAGATGCTGTTCTCTCCTTCTGCGCCCGTACCGCCGCAGGGAATTACCGGGTTCTTCAGGTCTGCATTTTTAATGAGAATAGTATTGTCTTCATCGGCCACACCTCCTTCCAGCGTTATCGCAAATTTCCACTCGTTGCCGGGATAGAATTCATCTCCCTTACCGTAACTGAATAGCAGCGTACCGAGCAGTTGTTCCGGCACCCTGCCATTAATTTGAAGGGTGGTGGTAAATGAAAGCGGGCCTTCATATACTTTGAAGGATGCATTGTCAAACAGCGGACTGGTGATTGTTGTACTGGTCCCTTCTTCTTTAAATGGTTTTGCAATCACCATGGTAGAGTCACCCACCAGCAGTTCAACGGCCGGCACATCCACAATTACTTCATTGGGACCAAACAACTGCCACTGTGCATTACCGGGAGTAGAGAAGGTAAGTTCATATACGCCCTCGCCAATCTTTTTTGACGCGGCCTGCCATTGGTAGGCGCTGGCATCCTGCGCCCGGGCCACAGTGGGGATTATAAAGCAACAAGCAACCAATATGCGTAGCAGATACTTCATTACAAAGCAGTATTCAAGTTGAAAAATAAAACGAGTTCCGAGGAAGAACCCGTTTTAAGGAATATTATCGATCAGGAACGATGAAACATGAAACGTGAAAGGATTTCACAACGTTCGTCTCACGTATTAGCTTCCTAAATTAATAGTAAAAGGAACTTCTGAGGGAGGCAGACATTTCTCGTCGTTACAAACCATAAATTCAACTTTGCCGGTAAGGCTGGTTTTAGCCTTTCCTTTTACTTTTACAACCTGAACAAAATCCACTGTTTTCTCATAGTAATTCACTACGCCACCCCATACTTCTTCACTCTTTTTGATCATGTTGCCAACTTCTTTAACCCCTCCGTCCAGCGACAAAAGCGGGTTTTTGGTAAACGTGAAAGTGGTAGGAATCGGTCCCTCTACGCCCGCGTTCTGCGCATACAAATGCCAGTCGCCATTGATATGAGCGGTCATACGCACTTCATATGTCTTATCGGCTATTTTCTTGGCAGTAAAGGTCCATTTTACCTCTTTATCCGATTGAGCCATAACAGCCCATCCGGCCATAACCAGGAGCAGGGAAAGCATGATTTTCTTCATAGACGAATAATTTCAACTAATAAGACACGTAAAAAGGGCAAACGGACTACTTGCTTATCCTAAATATTTTCTAAAAGTTCACCAAAGCGTCCGAAGTTTGCGGCACACCCGACTTTGCGTTGATTATTAATGCGTTAAGAATTATGCGTCCATCTGTATTACCGAGGTATTCAGCAGTTGCCCGCTCGGGGTGTGGCATCATGCCAAATACATTGCGGCTGGCATTGCAGATGCCGGCAATATTGCGGGCAGCGCCATTGGGATTGGCTTCCGGCACCACATTGCCTTTTTCATCGCAATAACGATATATTACCTGGTCGTTTTCTTCCAGTTTGTCCAGTGTAGCCTGGTCAGCATAGTAGCGCCCTTCGCCATGAGCGATCGGGATCCTCAACGGCCTGTCGGAACCAACGCCCTTGAGGTAAACATTTTTGCAGGCAAACTGCTGGTGCGCATTGCGCAGCAGTACGCCGGGCAATAACTGCGATTCGCAGAGAATCTGGAACCCGTTGCAAATACCCAACACTTTTCCTCCCCTGGCCGCAAATTCCGACACGCTTTGCATAATGGGACTGAACCGAGCAATGGCGCCACTGCGCAGGTAATCGCCATAGGAAAAACCACCGGGCAATACGATGCAGTCGTCGGTGGTGAACATGCTGAGGTCCTTGTCTTTATGCCAGAGCATGATCACTTCCTGGTTCAGGTCATTTTGCAAAGAATCCTGCACATCACGATCGCAATTGGAGCCGGGGAAAACTACAACACCAAATTTCATAGATGAGTTCCTTTGATTTGAAGAAGGACAAAGGTAAGAAAAAAACGGCGGGGCGGGCCTGTTGATATCAGGCTCTTTGGCCCATCCGGCTGGCTGTCCATACCCTGCTGGCGGCTATCGTGTGGACACCCATGGGCTGCTCTTACTTTGGCGCATCCAGTTGGCTGCCCATCCTCCGCTGGCAGGGGCTTTAGCAGGATGTTACAGTAGTAACAATGCTGAATGGATGGGGTGGTTAACAGGATGGCCACCCATCCATGCAACATTGTAGGTGTGGTAAGTTGGTGCTGGCGCCACCGTAGACCTTCAATTGCTTGAATATAGAATAGTACGTAGGTGTGGTAAGTTGGTGCTGGCGCCACCGCCAGCCGGGGATGGGCTGGTTGCCGGATGTGCTAAAGAGCCGGTAGCCAATAAGTGTACATACCATAGCGCCGGAGGGGGGTACGCAGGATGATGGATGTGCCAAAGAAGACAGGTCTGTGAGGACGTGCGACCTTTTTAGCAGGCAAGGAGCATTAATGTCCCGGCATATAATTGATATAAATAGCAAAGAAAAACAGCAACCAATGCATAATGGGCGGGAATAGGCCGCGCGATGGAAAATAGTAAGCTGCCGCATGAAAACCCGTAAGCGGCACCACACACAAAAACCAACTGGTGTAACCCGCATGGCCCGTTGCCAGAATGATGAATACCGAAATAATAAGGAACAACAAAAGCAAACTCCACGCCTTTCTTACATGAATAAACATCTTGCTCAGGTTGGCATTTACCATAAAACCGCCTACAATAAACGGTAGAATCAGTAAAGACAAACTGATGGTCACTAAAATATCGGTAGGCATGGCCGGGAACGTCAAAGTAATATCCGGTTGCAGCTTCTTCCAGTCCCATTGGTTGGTGAGATACAATAATATCCCCAGGAAATAGTACGGCATGGTAACGCCGAGCAAACTGATCAACCATTCCCTTAACCGGATAGGCCGCATGATAAACAAGGCAAACAATACCAACAACACAAACAGCACAGCCGGTTCGTACAGCAACGTTACAATGCCCATCAGCAAGCCCACATTAAATATAGCAGCACCTGCCCGCGCAGCATTGTGTATGTTGACCAGGCGGTAAAAAATGACGATCAGGAATGAATTCACCAGCAAAGGCGCCGAGAACTGGTTCCATTCCGGGAACAGCGAAGTAATGAGCATATACGCCATGGCCGGCAGGTAATTGGGATTGCCCAGCATGCGCTGCACCACAAATATGCGGTTCACCAGCATGGCCTGGCTATACAACAACAAAAAAGTAATGATCGAATACACTACCGGTGGAATATGCCACGGCGTGATGACATCAGCCAGCCAGTTATACAGGAAATGGTCTTCCGCCTGGCGCAAGGGTCCGCCGGGAGGCCGCAAAAACAAAGGAAATTTCAAAACGAGCCCATAAAAGAGCACGAACAGGCTGTTGACTGAGCTTTTTTGCTTGAAAAGTCCAACCACGTGGGAAAGGGTTTAAAAATCAATTTTGGCGAAAGTAAGATAGTTTCTGTAAAGGCATGGCAGCACTGTAGAAGTAGCGCTGATCTGTTTGCCATACCTCGGCATGAATTCAACACCTCTTTCCAGGTTCTTCAACGTTGGATGACGCGTTACTTTGCCATCAGGCCCTATACTGTGATCGTTCAGCAACAGTGTGCGACGTTCATACACGTTGAAGAGGAAATGCAATTCGCCACCGGTGTTCATCAGTTCATAACTCACCAGCGCATCGCTTTCATCGTCAAACTGGCTTTTGGTGATCACATTGCTCCATTCCAGGTTTTCATTGCTGTCGAATGAAAGGATCATGATGTTTTCCGCATGATAACGCGATGCCGAACTGCCCCAGCGATTCCAGGGATAACGCCAGGGACTGTAATAAGAAGAATAAGGTGACCAGTAGTAGTAGTCGAGCGGCGAACTCCAGGGATTATTCCAGCTCATATAATCCCAGCGGTTAAAACTGCCTCCCCTGGAGGTGGTATACATCGATTCGCTGATCAGCAGGTAACCGCCATCTCTTCGTATAATGATATCGTTTATGAAATAATCATTGAAGGCAAGCCGCAGGTTGGCATCGCGGCCTTTGGCCTGTTTCCGCAGTTCATCGGAAAAAGCCAGTGCGCCTTCCCGCTGAATTTTGTTGGATACCTTGTCCCATACCACCGTGTACAGTCCTTCTATATTACCGCGTTTTTGTTTGTAATAAAAAGCGGTAAAAAGATAACGTTTGTTGGTATTATCTACCTTGATCTTGATTTCATCCAGTACGCGGTCGTTTGTTTTGAGGTCGTATATAGCAAAAGTATCGGCAGCTGCTTTTTTCAGGATCATTTGCAGACCGGTGATATAATCACTGCTGTTCTTGCGGATGAATTTCCCAAACACCAGGTCGCCATCGTTATCGAGCAGGAAATCGGTAAAGTAATCGTTGCGCTCTTCCATATTTATGTTCAGCCGGTGCTTGTACTGCAGTTGCAGATCGGCATTGAACAGCAGCGTGGTGAACTGAAAGTTTTTGGGATTGCGGTTGTTCACCTTGAAGACCATGATCTTCTGCTTATCGTCGCTGAAGATGGTGGTATAGATTTTATTATTGGCTGCCCAGCCAATACGCGTGGTATCGAGTTCTATGGGGTCGGTCAACCGTTTGGCATTGCCGTCCAGCTTCACGCCCATGCAATACACCACGCCTTTGCGCTGGAACTGGTAGATCATCCAGGTATGGGTGGAATAAGGCACAAAATCCACATTGATCCAGCGGTCGCCCATGTAGTCGAGCTTCACCCGGTCTACCAGCTTCATATCATTATTATACACGCTGATCGCGTTATCACCGCGGTTGCCCTTGAAAACAAGAATATTGTTGCCTACTTTTCCGATGATTTCAAAATTGGTGCGCCGGTTGTCTTCACGCTCAGGCTCCGAATAAGTGATCTTTTGTGCCTGTGCGGCAACGAAAAGGAATACACACAACAGGCAGGCAAGGAGGTTTTTATAACGATATGGAGTGCATTTTTTCATCATGGTGCTGCCAATACATGTTATGTGCCAATTTAAGCATTGTAGAACGCCCGCCCAAACTTTACCTTGAATTTTAAACATTTAACTGACCTCGGGTGACTTTTAAGGGTTAAGCGGACGGCTATGGTACAGACGTTTTTCCGGAGACGCCCGTTGCACCCCAAAGCACCTTGCCTGGAATTTCCAAACATCTGTGCCCGTTATTGATGTAGAAAGCCCCTGCCTTACATAAGCACATAATAAAACGGGCAATATTTAGTTTTTTTACGTATACCTTTGTGCCGTGTGCCGGACAAGTTCCGGCACCTTGTTGTTTATTGAAGACCCTTTGATAACGGGGCCAAGGAATTAAGCATCTCTACCGTGGGTAAAAACATTAACAAGGTTAGCGCCGCTACGCTGCTGATTGCACTTGGAATTATTTTCGGAGATATTGGCACATCGCCCCTGTATGTGTTTAATGCCATTATCAAAGGCCATACTATCAGCGAAGACCTGATCATCGGGAGTTTGTCCTGTATTATCTGGACCATCACGCTGCAGACTACCATCAAATATGTAATTCTCGTACTGCAGGCAGACAACCGGGGTGAGGGCGGCACTTTTTCGTTGTATGCCCTGGTAAGGCGACAACGCAAATGGCTTGTTTTCCCGGCCATGTTGGGTGGCGCTGCGCTGCTGGCCGATGGCATCATTACCCCTCCCATCTCCATTACTTCGGCGGTAGAAGGTTTGCAAAAGATCCCGGTACTGGGCAATATCAATGAGTATATCGTTTACATAGTACTGGTTATTCTCTCGTGTTTCTTTTTCATGCAGCAGTTCGGCACTGCTTCCATCGGCAGGTTCTTTGGCCCTGTGATGCTGGTTTGGTTTTCCATGCTGGCCATACTGGGCGCCTGGCACCTGTTTGATGATCTATCCATCCTGCGCGCTTTCAGCCCGTATTATGCGGTGGAATTCGTGGCCCGCTATCCTGACGCCATCTGGTTGCTGGGCGCCGTATTTCTCTGTACCACCGGCGCCGAGGCCCTGTACAGCGACCTGGGCCACTGCGGTAAAAAGAACATCCGCATATCCTGGATATTTGTGAAGATCTGCCTGCTGCTCAACTATGTTGGCCAGGGTGCTTCATTGCTTAAACACCATAATGGCGTAACTGTTACCGAACAGGCACAAAAATTACTGGGCATACACGCATTTTATGAGTTGATGCCACAATGGTTTGTAGGTATCGGTGTGATCATTGCCACCACGGCGGCCGTGATTGCCAGCCAGGCCATGATCTCCGGCTCATTTACCCTTATCAGCGAAGCCATGCGCCTGAACCTCTGGCCCAAACTGAAGATCAGGTATCCCAGCGAAGAAAAAGGACAACTGTTCATCCCCAGTATTAACCTGCTGATGTATGCCGGATGCGTTGGCATCGTGTTGTATTTCCAGACTTCTTCGCGCATGGAGGCAGCCTACGGACTGGCCATCATCGTCACCATGATTGCCACCACCATCCTCTTTGCCAATTTTTTGATAGCGCGCAGAACCAAATCGCTGTGGATTTACGTGTACCTGATCGGGTATCTCACCATCGAAATCACTTACCTGTTTGCGCTGATGCAAAAATTCACCCGCGGCGGTTATATTACTTTGCTGCTGGGCGGCTTCATGTTCCTGGTGATGTATATCTGGTGGCGCAGCCGGAAGATCAAAAACCGGTATGTGGAGTTTGTGCGGCTGGACCATTACATTCCGCAGATACAGGAACTGAGTAACGACCGGTCGGTGCCAAAATATGCCACGCACCTGGTGTATCTCACAAGCGCCAACAATCCCAGGGAAATCGAACATAAGATCATCTATTCCATTCTCAACAAAAAACCCAAGCGTGCAGATATTTACTGGTTTGTGCATGTAGATACGCTCGACGATCCCTATACCTGCGAGTATAAAGTGGACCATATCATTCCCAACGATATCATTCGCGTGGAGTTCAGGCTGGGATTTCGTATGGAACCGCGCGTGAACCTGATGTTCCGCAAAGTGGTGGCAGACCTGGTGGAAAACAAGGAAGTAAATATCACCAGCCGTTACGAAAGCCTGGAGCGAAACAATGTGGTGGGCGATTTCCAGTTTATTGTAATGGAAAAATACCTCAGCCAGGACAATGAGCTGCCCTTTATAGAACAGGTGATCATGAAACTGTATTTCTGGCTGAAGGAATGGAGTCTTTCAGAAGAAAAGGGATTCGGTCTCGATACTGCCAATGTTACCATCGAAAAATTTCCGCTCATTGTGGCCCCGGTTACCAATGTGAACCTGAAAAGAGTATATGGGCCGGATTAGTGTTGGTGGTTGAAGCTTCAGCGATGATTCATAATTTATGGCCAGGTTGATGTATGAAAAGAAAAATATACAGATGGATTCAGTACATCGTACTTGTTTACTGCATTATCGGCATTGCATTGTATTACCTGCAGGACAAATACCTGTTTCATCCTGAACCGCTGCCTCCAGATCATTCCTTTCAATTTGATATTCCATTCAGGGAAGTGAATATCCCCTATTCGAACGCGTCGAACATGAGCATTGTGCAGTTTCTGCCTGCTGATACGCCGTCGAAAGGCGTGGTACTGTACTTTCATGGCAACGCAGGCAATATAACGGATTATGCGCCATATGCGGCCGCGTTTACCAAACATCACTATGAAGTCTGGATGCTTGATTATCCCGGTTACGGGAAAAGCACCGGGGAGTTCACGGAGCAAATGCTATACGACTGGGCGCTGACATTTTATAAACTGGCGCGGGCACGGTATTCGCGCGACAGCATCATTGTATACGGACGGTCGCTGGGCGCCGGCATAGCATCGCAACTGGCTTCTGTTCGGGATTGCAAGGCGCTGATACTGGAAGCTCCTTTTTACAGTTTGCCTTCGGTGGTAGGCTCATGGGCGCCCATTTACCCGGTTCATACCATGATAAAACTACAGTTGCCTACCTGGAAGCACCTGCAAAATGTTACGGCGCCCGTTACGGTTTTTCATGGCACCAGCGACCGCACTATTCCATACCGGAATGCGAAGCGTTTGATACCATTTCTGAAAGAATCGGATGTGTTTGTAACCATCGAAGGCGGGAGACATAATAACCTGAGCAGCTTTCCCGCATTTCATGAAAAGCTCAATGCTTTATTAAGCAACTGAAAATTGCATAACGCTTACGCTGCTTGTACGCATTTTTCAGGAAATGCATACCCCAATTGTTTCCTGATATGGAGTAAGTCGTTGAGCGGCCCTGGGTTTGTTTCCATTGGGAAAAGTTGTAAGATATTGCGATTTATCCGGCAACCACTCCTCTGTATGCGTATTTGGGGGCTGCACAAGATTTGCCTACAACGGAACAACATGCGCGTTTTTGTTTTTCCTGATCTTTTCCGGTACGGCCGCAACAATTTCCTGGTGTAATATTTCAATGAGGCGCTGTTTGAGGAAATCCCGGTGATAAACGAGGCTCACTTCCCGCATAGGGGCCGGTTTTTTGAAATGACGGATACGTTCCAATTGTTTGCTGCTCATATCCAGCGTAGCCAGTTCAGGCAATATGGTGATGCCATCGTTTAACTCAACCATTCGTCGCAACGCTTCAATGCTGCCTGCTTCATATTCAAACTGGGTAAGCAAACCGCTGGCGCGCCGCAATTCACACAGGTTGAGTATCTGCGACCGGAAACAATGTCCTTCTTCCATCAGCCACAATTTTTCCGGATCAATATCCTGCGCCAGTACGTAGTTTTTTTTGAAAGCGGCATTGTTGCGCGACACATACGCCAGCAGTTCTTCATAAAACATCACCTGTTCACGAATGCCTTTTTCCTGTAAAGGCGTTACCAGTACGCCCACATCAATCCTTCCTTCGCGCAGCCGGGTAACGATATGCCCGGTAAGCAGTTCCTGCACCACCAGTTTGATGCCCGGGTATTTCTTGGTGAACTTCGGTACAAACAAGGGCAGCAGGTAGGGCGCCAGTGTGGGAATGATACCGATGCGCAGTTCGCCCGTAAGTACGCCTTTGTGGGCCTGAATCAGTTCGGGAATGGCATCTCTTTCAGCAAGCACGCGTCTTGCCTGCGCAATGATTTCCTTACCGATTTCAGTGGGCACCACCGGCTGTTTGCTCCTGTCGAATATTTTAACTCCCAGCGATTCTTCCAGTTTCTGTATTTGCATGCTCAGCGTGGGCTGGGTTACATAACAATGTTCGGCCGCCAGGGCAAAATGCCGGTAAGTATCTACGGCAACAATGTATTGGAGTTGAACGAATGTCACATAATAGATTTAATCTATGAATTTATAACAATATTCAATTTGACTGATAAGCTAAACTACTAAATCTTTGTAGTGTTTTCGAGAGGCAGCCTGCCGGGTATGGACAGTGCGTGTGTAGTAGTTGCATTCATCACCTCTCACCTAAGTAATTTCCTGCATCACCTGCCCTACAGGGCGTCACGGCCATAAGAAAATATTGATTCATAAGTTGGTTTAAGTACCAGGCGCAAATTCGCCTGAGGGGTTTGAAGGATACCGGTTGGTGCGTCCAGCCGGTATTTTTTATTGGGTTAATCGCGGCAGCCGCCGCAACGATTGCACCTACTGCTATTGTCGGGGGAAGGAAGCGCGCACATTATCGGGCTCGTGTTAAGGAACAAAAAAGAGTAAAAACAATAGCCAACATCGCTACTTCCCGCAAAGCCGTCAACGCATTGTTACCACTTACCTACTATTCCTCTTCCATTACCGTTACCTTCCTGTTATCAATTTTCAGCCTTATTGTTGCACCAATTTTTAAAGCAACATTTTCTTTTTCATGACTTACCGGGAAACCGAAACAAACGGGATAGTCATATTCTTTTACCAGGTTATGGATAATTTCGTAGGCGGATTGTCCGAAAGGCCTTTCCGTATCCTTGTTCTCCGTAAAGCCTCCTATTATCAATCCTGCCAGCTTCGCCAGCTTGCCGCTGCGCTTCATCTGGTATAACATGCGGTCGATGTTATAGAGGTATTCGCCTACGTCTTCGAGAAAGAGAATTTTGTTTTTGTATTTATATTCAGACCGTGTGCCAATGAGATGCGCCAGCAAGGATAAATTACCGCCAATCAATTCACCTGCAGTTTCACCCGGATTGTTAAATACATGCGGCTCGCATTCATAGTTCATCGGCTGTCCTGCCAGTGCATTTTTTAAGGATAAAACAAATTCATTGTTATATCCTTCGTCATTGAACGCTGCCGCCATCGGCGCATGCAGGGTGGCAATTTTATAGTTGACAAAAATATGGCTGTGCAGCACCGTTATATCACTGAAGCCGATGACCCATTTGGGATGTTTGCGGAATTTTTTGAAGCGGATGCGGTCAATAATCCTCCCTACTCCATAGCCGCCACGGGCGCAGAGAACGGCTTTGATGTTGTCATCGTCCAGCATCTGCTGCAAGTCGGCCAGGCGTTCTTCATCGGTGCCGGAAAAGTAATTATCAGAATTGCTTTGCAGCGTGTTGCCCAACTGCACTTTGTAACCCCATTGCTGTAGTACATCAACACAGGTTTGCCATTTGGCAGCGGGCATATAGCCGGCCGGACATACCATTCCAATCGTATCACCAGGTTGCAGGTAAGGAGGAAATATAGTCATGGGAAAATGCTCCTTTGATCAAAGATGAGGCGCTAAGTTCAGTAAAACGACTGAACCGCCCAACCGTCATATTTCTTTCAATAGCGCCTGATCGCCGGCTACGGTAAGGCGGTGACGGATGCCGCATTTTAACGCATAATTGTTGCGCTGGTGCCCTACCGGGAAATCGAAGCATACGGGATATTGATATTCCTTCACTTTATCGAGCACAATTTCCTGCAGCGTACGACCGAACTCTTCGCCCGGATCATCCGGTTTGATGCGAAACCCGCCTACAACCAGTCCGGCGAGTTTTTCCAGTTTACCGGTCCGTTTCAGATGCCAGAACATGCGGTCGATGCTATAGAGGTATTCGCCGGTATCTTCCACAAACAATATTTTTCCGGTCGTGCGCAAGTCAGATTGCGTGCCGGCCAGCGTTTCAATGATTTTGAGATTTCCGCCTACCAATACGCCTTCTGCAACGCCATGGCGGTTGTATGGACTGGGTGGGGCGGTATATTTCATTTTATCGCCGGATAACGCCTGTTTGATAGAGAGAATGGTTTCGATCTGTACAGGCTCTGCTTTGCTCCAGTCGTCGGGAAAACTGTTGCACATTTTGGAATGAATGGAAGCAATGCCATAATTGCGATTGAGATGACAGTGCAACACGGTAATGTCGCTGAAACCGATGATCCATTTAGGACGTTGTACGAGCCTGGAAAAATCGAGCCGGTCAATGATGCGTACGGCGCCATACCCGCCACGGGCGCACATGATGGCTTTGATATCGGGATCGTCCAGCATTTGCTGGAAATCGCGGGCACGTTCCTTATCGGTGCCGCCAAAAGTAAAATCCTTTCGACCTACCGTGTCGCCGGCCTTCACGGTAAATCCCCATTCTTTCATCAGTTGCACAGCCGGCGCGATCTCCTTTTCGGTAATATAGCCTGCCGGACAGGTAATACCGATGGTATCGCCGGGTTTGAGGTATTTCGGAACGATGGGGGCATGCGCTGCTTCATCGTTTGGAGGTAACCTGAACCCTGTTAAAGGCGCGGTCAATACAGCAAGGCCAGAAGAAAGAAATTGTTTGCGGTTCATAATATTTACTAATGGCGAAACGAAAATAAACGAACTTCACTATTGGCCCACAGGCGGGTGACGAGTTTTAGTTATTTTTGCAACCTTGTGTTGTTGGCAGTTGCTGCAGCAAATTAACACTACTGAACATGACAAACTATAAAAGGATATTAGTTACGGCCGCTTTACCTTATGCCAACGGACCTATCCATATCGGCCACCTGGCAGGTTGTTATT
>Ga0065721_10004246_pt1 | contig 33691 bp, 37 predicted proteins | sample Mesricmetagenome_FD_59108 | JGI IMG/M metagenome (GOLD analysis project Ga0065721, IMG submission 59108) | Mesophilic microbial community from rice straw/compost enrichment Sample: eDNA_1 v2 (version 2) | ecosystem: Engineered > Solid waste > Grass > Composting > Bioreactor | place: USA: Davis... | reverse complement strand
AGTAAGAGCTATTTCTCGGCGTATTTCTCTTTTACCTTTTCAAACCATTCTTTACTAAACCACAAACTTTCGTCCTCAATTTTCAGCGCCGGATAGTCAATCGATATCACTGTGCGACTTTGCAAATTCAGAGCGGCAATGGGTTCGCCGAAATTCTTGAAAAACCATTCATCAAAGCTGCCATCGGCAAAACTCTTTTTCAGGCCGACTTCGAGGGCGCTTGCCAGTCTCGGATTATTTTTTGCCACAAAGAAATAATAAGCGGCGGGATAGCGCAGAATGAGATTTTTTTCGATCACCAGTCCTTCTGCGACATCCTCTTTTTGTTCGGCGGAAATTTCCAGAATGGAGCGGGGAAACACCTGGGCGCGATTGAGAGCGACCATACGGAAAAGGCCCTCCCAATTAGAGGAGCGCTCAACAGCGAATTCGTGTTTCAGCAACACTGGGACGTCTGGCCAGTCGTGGCCCTGAACAAAAACCAACGGTTTCAAATCCGCAGCGGATGTCACTTTATCGAATATCGGCTGCATATCGGGCCGGATCAGAAACGCACGCCAACCGATCGCGCCTTTATCCAGCGGGATTCTTACCGGAAGCAGCTGCCGCTCGCGCTCGGGCGTGGTATTGAGCCAATGCACATCGTATTGATCCGACTCGATAAGTAACACGCTGCGTTTTTCGCTGTAATCCGGCAGCTTTACATCGACAAGTTGGTATTCTTCTTCTGAGCGCGCCAGCGCCATATCTAATAGCGATACGAAATATGTGTCCCGCTTTGAATAATAGGGATGCTGAACAGCCGGGTATCGTACGATCAATTTTTCTTGCGCCAGCACATGCGCCGTTGGCAAAAGGCCCATCAGGCATGCCAGGTACACGGTCACTCTACGAAACATTTTTGCTCCCTCATAAAAGCTAAAAAAAGCATAACATTGCAGCTAAAATTAGAACAATCGCAGCACCGGCCCTCGGGTAGAATGCTCAGCTCGGCTTGTGCGGGAGACATTGGCTCTCATCAAGCGTTTCGTCAATTGACTCAAGGAAATTCTCATTTCAACAGCAGATATGCCCACACCCGGCAGAGCTGTTTCCAGGTCTCTGGCGGCTAATCTTCTTCGCGTTGTCCTGGCGATTTATCTCAGCCTCGCCTTGTTGCTGACGTTTGGTCAGTTGGCGCTTGAATATCAAAACGAAAAACGCCGTCTCACCAAAGAAATTGAAAGCGTCGCCAACACTTTCAGTCCGATTATCTCCAAAGCCCTGTGGAATGTAGACGAAGAGCAGACCAAAGCCTCTCTGCTCGGTGTACTCGGGATTAATTACGATGTTCTCAATACGCAACTTCTGGATGCAGAAAACAGCATATTGTATGACTTTAATTCCTCTGCTGATAAAGGTCACATCTTTGAGGATTGGCCGATCATTCCGCAGTTGACCGGTTTGTTTTTGGAAAATTACCGCTTCGAATACGATCTTTATTACGTCAGTGATTTTACCTCAGAGCAGAAAATCGGCACGCTCGTATTGCAGAGCAACTCCAATGTGGTTCTCAACCGCGCCGCCCACACTTTTTTAATCACCATTATCAGCGCGATCTTCAAAACCAGCCTGCTGGCGCTTATTTTTTATTTCATTATGCGCATTATGGTCGGCCGGCCGCTAAAGCAAATCACCACCGCTATGCAGCGCCTGCATCCCAAAGACGGTTCGGGACAGCCGGCCACCAACTTCAGCCGCAGGCTCCTAGTCCGCGATGATGAATTGGGCAGCATGGCGCGAACCTTTATTGAGTTGGTGAATTCACTACGGCAAAAAGACAAAGAATTAAATGCTTATGCCAATGAGCTGGAAGCCAAAGTGCAAGAGCGTACTCTGCAGTTGGAGCGCGCATCGCAAGCCAAAAGTGATTTTCTGGCCTCCGTGAGTCACGAAATCCGCACCCCGATGAACGGCATCATTGGGCTAGCGCATCTGCTGGAAGACACCGAATTAAATACGCAGCAACGCCAGTACGTGGAAGTCATTCAGAATTCGGGGCAGGCGCTGATCCACATTATCAACGAAATTCTGGATCACCTGAAAATTGAGTCCAAAAAAATCGAACTGGAAAATGCCGCGTTTGATCTGCGTGGGATTTTTTCTGAATGCCTAGCTCTGTTTAATCACCAGGCGCGCGAATCTCAAATTCAGGTAACCGCTGACTATGCGCAGGATTGCCCGCCTTTTGTCTATGGTGATTCCACCCGCGTGCGCCAAGTGTTGTTGAATATCCTCGGCAACGCGTTCAAGTTTACCGAACGGGGTTCCATCCATGTCAGTGCCCGCGGCACGCCATTGGCGGATGGTCGAGTGATGGTGGAAATCGCGGTGGCGGACACCGGCATCGGTATAGAGCCAGAACAGTTGCACCGCTTGTTCAAACCCTTTAGCCAGGCCGATAGCTCCACCACCCGCCGCTTTGGCGGCACCGGGCTAGGCCTTGCCATCTGCAAACAGCTGGTGGAATTAATGGGCGGCAACATAGGCGTTGATAGCGAACCTGGCCGCGGTTCGCGCTTTTGGTTTGCCATTCCATTTTTTCCTACGACCTCTGCGACGATTGCGACAACAGCCGACGCTAAAACCATAACTGCACAATATCCGAATTTTGCAAACATGCATGTGCTGGTGGCGGAAGATAACCCGGTAAATCAGATGGTGATCACCGGCCATCTGAAGAGATATAACATCTCCCCAACGCTGGTTGAAAACGGCAGGCAAGCCATTGACTATTGCAAGCGCCAATCCACCGCACTTGATCTGATTTTAATGGACGGAGAAATGCCGGAAATGGACGGTTGGCAGGCGGCGGAAAATATTCGCAAAATGGAATTGCGCAGCCGCAGTGGTGAGCCGGTAAAAATTTTCGCCATGACTGCACACGCCAGGGACACTTATGAGGAAAAAGCCTTACATCACGGCATGGATGGTTTATTGGCCAAACCTATAGATCCGCGCAAGCTCGAGGACATTTTGCAAAACATCCACAGCCGCGCCCACAATGACAAGGCATGAATTGCCGACCGCAACCGCTACACCAAGGAAATTTAATGCAAATTCGTCTCGCCACCCTCGCTGATATTCCCGCCGTTCTCGCACTGCACCAGCGCTATCATCTGAGCACCATAAGCGCGGATGATCTCACCCAGGGATTTGTCACCACCGCATTCACCACAGTGCAATTGCAGCGCTTGATCGAGGAGGAAAAGGGACTGGTTATTGCGTGCGATGGCGACGCGGTGGTGGGTTACACAATGGCGGCCTCCTGGGATTATTGGTCCCAGTGGCCGATGTTTGTGCATATGATCGAGGGGTTGCCGCATCTGCATTATCACGGCCAATCTCTCACGGTGGAAAATTCTTATCAATATGGCCCGGTCTGTATTGACCGCGCCTACCGCGGCACCGGATTACTGGCGAACATGTTCGAGTATTCACGCCGGCAAATGGCTCCGCGTTATCCTTATCTGGTGACGTTTATCAATAAAAAGAATCCCCGCTCCTTCGCCGCCCACACCCGCAAAATTGGCCTGGAAGTGATTGCGGAATTTCTTTTTAACGACAATCAATTCTATGAACTGGCTTATCGGACGTCTCGACCATTACAGGAAGACGGTGCGAATTAACGTCGCCGTGTATATTCAGCAAAATGTTTTAGCAATTCAGCAGAATAAGGTGTAGGCGATACCGCCGTTTTTGTCGTTGAAGGAATTCTGCCATCACGCAAAAGATAATCGATATAAAGCTGCATTACCGTTTCATTAAATTCCGGATGAAACTGCACCCCCCACACATGCTGACCGACACGATAACACTGATGAGGTTCGCCGGCGCTTGAACCCAGCAAGGTCGCTTGCGGCGGAAGCTGCACAACCGCCTGAGCGTGAACCAGATGCGCATCGAATTTTAGCGGCAATTGCTTGAACAAAGGGTCACTGTCGGCTCCCTGGTGCAACTCAATGAAATGGCTGCCCAATTCAAATCCATCACCTCTGTAACCTACGCGACCGCCCAACGCGTGAGCAATTAATTGGTGCCCATAACAAATGCCGAGTATCGGCATGTCAACAGCAACTGCTTGTCTGATCCACTCCGCCAGAGTTTCGCTCCAAGATTCTTTATCCGTCACCATCGCATGGGAGCCGCTGATAACCGCTCCAGCGATAGTTTTTGGATCAGGCAATTTTTCCTCAGTTGCATTCACATACTGCACATTGGCATCGTTCAGGCCAGACGCAATCCAATCACCAAAATCACCGTGGAGTGAAGTAATTTCCGTAAAAGATGTTCCGGCAGCAATGATCAGAATCGGTTTGGCCATAACGACTTCCTCCAAAGTTATGCAGCACTTCCCGCGGCGTTGAGATAAATGGTTTCGCACCTATCGAATATATAAACGCGCGAGCTCACTTCTTCACTGCTATCAAAAACCGTCTGCAAACTCGCCAATATTTTGGCCACTTGATCATCTCTGGCGGCAAAATCCAGGCGCAATTGATGGCTTAAATTAATGTCCATCTCCTGGCCGCGATAGCTCAACCTGGTGTTATGAGAACCCAGATCTTTTACTTCACTTAAGGTAATACCTTTAATTTCGCATTCCATCAGTTTTTGCTTGATGATATCCAGCTTGTGAGGCGGAATATTGACGCTGATAAATTTCATGGCAATGCTCTTTGCTGCTTTAAGAAAGTTTGTTGTTTTAGGGCTGCATTAAGGGTGATAGGCGGATTCGCCGTGGGTGCTGATATCCAAACCTTCACGCTCTTCCTGTTCGGACACACGAACTCCCACCAATTTATCTGCGATCCAGAATCCTATTACGGTGACCAGAGCAGATAAGACCATAGTGATCAGGGCGCCTTTGATTTGAATCCAGACTTGATAAGCCATGTTGTACTCATCAACGCCAACACCTCCCAACGAAGGCGCAACAAATACACCCGTGAGCACCGCGCCAATTAAACCCGCAACACCGTGAATACCAAACACATCGCAGGCGTCGTCTGCATTCAACCAGCGTTTAAGCTGCGTAACACCCCAGACGCACGCAGGACCGCATATAGCGCCGATTACAATGGCTCCGAAGGGGCCGACAAATCCCGCAGCTGGTGTAATACCAACCAAACCAGCAATTGCCCCGGACACTGCGCCCAACAACGAAGATTTACCACGCATTAACTTTTCTGTAGCAATCCAGCCCAATACGGCAACGGACGTGGCGAGGATGGTATTCACAAAAGCAAGCCCGGCAATTCCATTCGCAGCGCCAGCCGACCCGGCGTTAAAACCAAACCAGCCAACCCAAAGCAGAGAGCCGCCGATGGTCGTCATCACAAGACTGTGAGGTGCAAAGGATTCGCGACCGAGTCCCCGACGCTTTCCAAGAAAATAGGCGCCGACAAGCCCCGCAATTCCCGCATTTAAATGGATAACCGTGCCGCCGGCAAAATCGAGAGCACCATCATCTGCCAATAAACCGCCGCCCCAAATCATGTGCGCAACAGGTACGTAGCACAAGGTAAACCAGATAACGCTGAAGATCAGCACAGCGGAAAATTTGATGCGCTCGGCGAAGGCGCCAATGGTCAGTGCGACGGTTAAAGAGGCAAATGCATTTTGAAATGCCACCCAAACAAATTCCGGGATATTTGGCAAAGCGCTCGACGGGGTATCCGGGCTTATGCCGCGGAGAAATGCAAAATCCAAATTCGCGAAAAATTTTCCTGCACCGCCAAAAGTGAGTGAATATCCATAAACAACCCAAAGAACACTGATCAGCGAAAAAATAACGACCACCTGCGTCAGGATCGACGCCATATTTTTTGCTCGAACCAGGCCGCCGTAAAAAAGGGCCAGTCCGGGCAAACTCATCAAAATCACCAACAGCGCCGACGTCAGCATCCACGCGGTGTCACCGCTGTCGATCGCTACACTGTCACCTGCCATCGCAACGGCAGGCAGCATACACGGAGCCAATAAGGCTAAAAGTCTGGTTTTGTTCATGGAGCCTCTCCTGAAGAAGGTACAAACCGGCTGCACGACTGGATCTTATGAACTAGGGTTTAGTCAGCCGGTACTTGCGCCGCCATTGTGGCTGGCGGCGGCACGCTGCACAATTAGTGAAATTTGCAATAGATCTTTGCGGTATGCGCACAAATCCATTACTTCCGTTGATGTACGAAATGGCGGTTTTCGTCCAGGTTGTCGAAGCCGGCAGCTTCTCTGAGGCCGCACGCCAATTGGGCACGGCGCCATCCGCCATCAGCCGGGCCATAAGTCGCCTGGAAGCCGCCCTACACACCCCGCTTTTTCAACGCACCACCCGCAAGCTGCGTTTGAGCGATGCAGGGATAGAAGCCTACCGCCACTGCCAGGATATGCTGCGCGCGATTGACGCCGTGGCGGACGTCGCAGGGGAAAAGCAAATCGACCCATCCGGGAAGCTGCGCATCAGCGCACCGCGCGCTTTAGGCCGCCATTTGATTCATCCATACATCCCGGAATTTTTGGCAAAGTATCCGCAGGTCGATGTGATTTTTTCCATGGAAGACCGGCCGGTGGATCTTATTGAAGACCATGTGGATCTGGCTTTCTCCGTTACCGATAATCCACCGCCGGGATTAAAAGGCCGCAGACTATTTCGCATCGAGCAAATCGTCTGTGCCACCCCTAAATATCTACAGCGGGCAGGCACACCGCAAAACCCCAAAGAATTAACCGCGCACAGCTGTATTACGCTCAGCGAAAATCCGGTCGATTCGCGCTGGAAATTTTCCAAGGGTTCGAGCACGGTGCCGGTGGACATCAGTGGCCGCTATACCGTCAATCACGCAGCCGCGCGACTCGATGCCATAAAAAAACATGTGGGAATTGGTTGCGTGCCAAGATTTCTGGCTGAAGAAGCACTGGCAAGCGGCGAGATTTTGCCAGTCCTGGCGGACTGGCATTTCACCACGAATTATCAAGGGGACGTATGGATGCTCTATCCACCGACTCGTTATGTGCCTTTGAAGGTGAAGAGTTTTGTGGATTTTATTTGTGAGAAATTAATGTAAATCCGCGTTGGCTACTTGCTGGCAGGGCTATTTCAGCTCCACCACATTTACACTTCCTAACATCTGCTTCGGCCAATCATTAAACGTACGCACTTCCCCGCGTTGCCGAATATCCGCAAGACGACCAAGATCGACGGTGTACTTCAGCCATTCCGCACGATCCATAGTGCCTAGCGCAAGGACGCCGTTGGCGGAAATGGCCATATCCGGCGGTGCAAAAATTCCGGCGGCGCCGCGATTGATATCGAGGGCATTGGTCCAGCTGACATTTCCCACTGTCGGCGATTGCACGACGACGCATTGATTTTCCAGTGCGCGCGCCATAGCGCCGATGCGCACGCGCCAATAGCCGGCTTCGGTATCCGTGCAGGAGGGACACAAAATCAACCGCGCCCCCGCTTCCGCCAATGCACGCACCTGCAGGGGAAATTCCACGTCATAACAAATGGCGACGCCGATTTTGCCGAAAGGTGTGTCGAATAAGGTTTGTGTCCGCGACGGGCTCAATTCCCAGATTTCCCTATCAAACGGTGTTAAAACCAGTTTGGCTTGCGCTGCACTTTTTCCCGATGGTGAATGGAAGCGCGCAAGGTTTTGGATTTCGCCAGCGGAATTGGCCACGGGCAAACTCGGCGCCAGGATAAATACATCGCGACTACGCGCCAGTTCGGCGAGGTGGGCATCGATTTCCGGCACTAACTCTTGAATAGCGCGGGTGGCTGCCAATAAATCGCGATTTAATTCCCGGCCAAACACCGCCATGACTTCGGCGCCGCCGTATTCTGGAAATATCAATAAATCAGAATCCTGCGCGCCTTCGTCCACCCAGCGGGTGAGCTTGGCGAGAAATTCCGCCAGGGTTTTGGGTTCTTCGATAGGATATTGCGCAGCGGCAATACGGATGGATTGGGACATCAGAACTCCTTCATCCAATAAGCCATTGGATGGGGCAGTGAAGGGCCGTTTTCCACCTCCGGCCAGTTGTATATGGCTTCCACGCCGGGCATGCGTTGAAAGCCGCGTTTATGCCAAAAGCTATCCAGCGGGGAATAATCAGCCGGCTTGCGTGCATCTTCATCTGCGCGAATAACCGCGCAAAAACAGGCGCGTGCATAGCCGCGATCTATTGCGTGCTGCTCCCGTGCATCAAAAAAGGCGTGGCCGATTCCTCTGCCGCGCCAAACGGGATCGAGCACCGATTCGCCGAAATAAAAAGTCGATGCGAGATCGTAACCCGCTGCAGCGAGAGGCGCGGAAAATTCCCCGTGGTGCCCGGTCAATGCGGAACCGGTGGCACAGCCGACGACACGTCCGGTAGCGTCTGACGCGGCCACCACCAATGCATCCGGCGCGGCGGCAAAGCCGCGCAGATATTCTTTCTCGTACGCGACTGTGCCGGCATACAAATAGGGATAAGCGGCGAACACCTGAATGCGCAGCTCCGCCAGCGCCGGAATCAATTGCGCAAGTTCCTCGCCGGCTACCGCGCGGATGGTAATGTCTGCGCGACTCATGAGACCTGACGAATCCATTCTTGCAGGTTGTAGTAGGTGGTCACCCGCTCAATCAGGCCGTTGCGAATTTCAAAAAACGCGCCTGCCGGCAAGACATAAGTCTGGCCGTGGGCGGGAGGCAAACCAGCATCGGTTTTTTTGTAGACGCCATGCACGATAAATTCTGCCGCTGCCCGCGCGCCATCCGGAGAGAGCATGATCACTACGTCCTGCAGATTCTCGTCGTAACACTCATCCATATGGGCCAGAAAATCGCGGAATTTCTCTTTGCCGCCGCGCTGACTGCCTTCGTTGACATGGTGGCGCACCGTGTCGGGCACGCTGTCCAGCATGGCTTGCCAGTTTTTAGCGTTGAAGGCGGCGTAGTAGCGGGAGATAAGTTCGGAGGATGTCATAGGCTGTTACCGGCTGTCGCAAAAACGCGAGGAGGATATAGCCCCAGCCGCGTTCCTACAAGCGCAAGCAGCCGTAAACGCGCCATTTAAACGCTTGGTAATTGCCGCGAAAATAAAGCGCGCTTTTGGTTATAAGGTGTCCGCTGAAGGGATTTGTTTAAGCTCGCGAATCCCCTGGAAAAGCACTAAGGCCAACCCCAACATAATCGCCATATCGGCGACATTAAAAACGCCGGTTCTGATCGGTCCAACGCCGATATTGAGAAAGTCCACCACCGCGCCGTTATTGACGACGCGATCGTAAAAATTGCTCAAGCCACCGGACAACAAGAGGGCAAATCCAATCAGGGAAATCCGCGGCAGATTCTTGAGCACCAGATACGCCGTCAAACCCGCCAGAAATACACCGACACCCACCACAAAAATCCAATGGCGAAATTCTGGAGTCAGGCTCGCACCCAAACTCAAAAATGCTCCTATGTTTTCCGTATAGCCGATACGCAAGACATCATTAAAATATGACCACATCTGATCCCGCGGCAAATGTTGCGCCGCTAAGGCTTTGGTCCACTGATCGCACCCCACTGATGGCAGGCATATACCTAGGATTAAAATAATTCTTTGATAGAGTTTCATGCGCTTCCGCTGTAAAAAAATTAAAGTTCTTTGTCGCCAAATACCATCAGAAATCCGCCGTTGCCAAGCACTTGCACGGCCGTGTTGGCCGACGCGGTAATGGCTGTTTTACTAAAGCCGCCGTAAGGCTGATTAGGTGCAGCGGCGTCATCACCGATGATCACGCCATTTACAGGTCGAATAAAACTTAAATCGAGCTGCCAATTTTTCGCGACGGATTCACCATTGACACCAGCGACATACCAGATATCCCCAGTACGACGTGCAATCACAACTTCTTTGCCCGGTGCGCCTTTAACAAGACGGCTCTCGTCCCAGGTTACCGGAACCTTGTGCATAATATGGCGAACATACGAGGGCACCGCCGCCATGCCCTGCGGAGTTTCCGCGATATGTTGCAAACCGGATAACAGCAGCACCGGCAGCGCCAATTCAAACGCATTGGTGGTGCGCCGCTGGCGGTCTGGAATTTCACCGAAAGTCGTCGGCGTAAAATCCATGGGATCAAACAGATTGCGGGTGAATGGCAGCATGGCGATATGGCTGGCAGCCAAGTCTGCCGATTCCTGATTAAAGGTAATCATTTCAAATCCGTGCACCGCCTCCATGGTCATTAAATTCGGATAAGTGCGCGCGAGACCGCGCGGCAGACTGGAGCCGTGGTAATTCACCATCAACCCAAAAATCCGCCGCGTCGCGGGCAATGGCGTTGTAGTACGCCATCATCGACTGGCCGTCTCCCGCGAAAAAATCCACCTTGATGCCGCGAATTCCCCACGTCTGCAATTTTGCGAATTCCTTGCGCCGCGATGTTGCGTCCAATAAAACATGCTTCGGCGTTTGCGGCGTGGTATTCCAATTGCCGGCGGAGTTGTACCACAACAGCAGCCCGACATTTTTGCTGGCTGCGTAGGCTGCGAGTTCACGTATTTTTTCCTCGCCGATACGTTTATCCCACTCCGCATCCACCAGGGTATAAGGCCAGCCCATATCGGCGGCATAATCGATAAATTCCTTTTGGGTGGTGAAATTGGTCGCCTCGTCTTTCAGCAGCGCCCAGCTCCAGGAAGCCAATCCTGGTTGCGCAAACGGCATATCCGCAATCGCAGGTTCAGCCAAATCAGTTCCCAAAGAGGAATTGGTCAAAGTCGCCAGATCACCCACGGCAATAATTCGCCAGGGCGAGTTAAACGGCAGTTGGGACTGCGCTTTTAATGCGCCGCCGGGCATGACTTCTGCGGCCATGGGATAACCAATCAAATATTCACCACCCGGTGAGTGCGCTTTAAGACGCGATGCATGAAAATTCCCATCCATACCAGCTTCCGTTATCGCCAGCCATATTCCGCGGCTTTGAAACAGTGCCGGAAATACCCAACCCGCTTCCGAAGGTGAAGTCCGCCCGACCGGAATATCCATTTGGTAATGTTCTTCGTAGGACGGATTGGTATTGCTCCAGCCGGTTTGTGCCACCGCTACCGGTTGCAACCATGCGCGTGCATCGTGAGGAAAATCGAAACTCGTCAATTCATTTTCAACCACTACCGGCGCGGCAGTTTTGCCCGGCATTTCATAGCGGAATGCCACGCCGTCATCGCTCACGCGGAAACGGATACGCAGCGTATTGCCCGCGCGATCAGCCAAATCAAATACCTGCTGCTGCGCCTGATAAACATGGAGCGTGCGTTTTCCGTGAGTCAGGGTGTAACGATCCGCAACTTCACTAATCTCAGAATGTTCCACCAAACTCAAATTACTGCTGAGATCAACTGCGTCGAGCTGCAATCCCAAACGCGACCACTCCAACACTTCCTGATCGCGATAGAGAATGCGATAGAGTGGTATACCTTCACGCAGCTGCATCTGCGCCTGCAGATGGCCATCCGGACTGGGGAGAGTAAAAACACTTTGTTCTTGCTGCACCGTTGCGCAGGCCGTTAAAAAAACGCCGATCGTCATCAGCAGACGTTTCATATTCATTCCTCTAAAATTTTTATTTAATTATTTTTTGTGGTTTGCCCGGAGAGCTCTTGCGCAACACCAATCAAGATGCCTTCAGGACCGCGGATATAGCAGAGCCGATAGACATTTTGGTAATTGACGATTTCATCCACCACCTTTGCGCCGAATTTGCTGAGCCGAGCCAGAGTAGCGTCAATATCTTCAACGGCAAACATGACCCGTAGATAGCCTAAAGAATTCACCGGGGCGGCGCGATGATCGGAGACAATAGCGGGAGCTTCAAAGCGCGATAGCTCGAGCCGACTATGGCCGTCTGGCGTGCGCATCATAGCAATTTCAACCCGCTGTCCCCGCACACCCGTAACTCGTCCGGCCCACTCATCATCAATGCGCATACGACCTTCGAGGGTAAGGCCAAACTCGGTGAAAAACTCAACAGCCGCATCGAGGTTTTCCACCACTATGCCGACGTTATCCATACGCTTTATTGTCATGATGTTTTCCTCATGTCGTCAGTTCGCGCTTGCAGCCCTGTTTAAATAGAGCTCGCTCGCTTCGCCATCGATTGCAATAATGTTGGCAATTCATCCGAGTAGGCTGCGCGCACGGTAAACTCTTTCACACCTGCACCTTCAGTGTTCGTCGTTCACTCATGAGCCTCGCCACCCCTGGGACCGTAAAAGAATACCCACACGCTAAATCCTTCGGTGAAATTCTGAAAATAATGCGGCACTCCGGCGGGAACAAAAATAAAACTCCCGGGCTTTACCGCCACAACCTTCTCGCCGTTATAGAATTCACCCTCGCCTTGCGCCACCACATAAATTTCATCTCTGTCGTGCGGCGTTTGCGGATCTGACCCAACCGGCGAATACAACTCCGCCTCCAAAGTCCCGTGTTTAAGCACCGGCACAGCAAGATTACCCGGCGGAGGTGGCCCCATTTTTTGTGCGTCTTCAAAGGAAAAATGTGATGCTTTTTTCATTTTGCTCAATCAACTGCTGAAAATGCTTTGTGGTAAGTCACTACACCCCGAGGAATGGTTCCATCAAGATGAAGCGCCAAGAAATACTCTGGTGGCACATCCGGTAAAATTAGTCTATCTATCGCTTTAAAGCCAAACCGCCGATAGTACTCAGGTTCTCCCAACAACACGCAGCCATTCGCCTGAATATTTCTCAATTCCCTTTCAGCCTCGCACATTAATTGAGAGCCAATACCCCTACCCTGCATCTCAGGATCAACGGATATGGGACCCAAGCCATACCATCCCGCAGAACCATCTGAAATTTCGACGCGAGACAAAGCGACATGTCCAACAATTCTCTCACCAAGCTCTGCGACGATAGAAGTGGACAAAGCCTCTGCATCCCTCAACTGCTTAACGATAAACTGCTCTGTATGACTGGTATGCGGTGCCTCAAGAAAGGCCGCAATGATCAGCTCATTAATTTTTTCGATGTCGTCGCTTTGCTCTTTACGGAGATGAATATTCACAATGGGTTCCTCATAGAGTGCATGGGAAAAACAATCACTTGAAAGAGTGCTCTCATCATTTTGCCAAGTCATTCGCTATCCAATAAAAATACGTATTTTCCCGAATATCGTGCCTAGACTATGAACGCTAATATCGCCCCGTCATCTGCAGGAGGGCAAACCATGACGGCTGAACAAGTTCCGGAAATACCTATTAAACCGACCAAACTAACAGATTTTATACGTTCGCGAGGGATTCGAATCGCCACACTTATGCTATTTGGCTCATTTTCGCTGGCCAGTCATCCGGTGTATGCGTGTTCCCCAGGATATAGCTATGAGGCAGTGGTGTTGAGTTTCGAAGACCTGCGGCAACCGATCCATATCCAAGCGCCACAGGAAATCGGTAAAAACGGCAAGATACTCTTGTACAAACACTATTTATTGATCAATGAACCGGACAAAGGTATTCATATCTACGACAATCAGTATCCGGAAACGCCTATCGGATTGGGGTTCTTACCGATTCCCGGCAGCTCCGATCTCTCCATAAAAGACGATGTCCTCTACACCGACAGTTATGTAGATCTGGTAATGATCGATGTAAAGGATCCCACGGAAGCGCATTCGGTAGCACGCATTGAAAATACCTTCAGCCCCCGGTATAGCCCACGCAGTTACGGGGTAGATCCGGATGAAGGCGTCGTCATTGATCTAAAAATTGTCTACTGAGGGCCGCATATGAGACTTTTTCAGATAGTTAAATATACCCTCTTTGCTGTTCTTGCGACCGTGCTGCAAGGCTGTTGCGGCGGTGGCGCGGATTCCGCCCCTGGCCCCGTTTCCCAAGCGGGGTCTACGGCGGCGATGATTTCCTATGAAAATGCGCTTTATACCCTCGATAACTCCACGTTAAAAATATTCGATATCAGCGATGGCTTTAATCCGATATTAAAAGACGAGCTCCGCCTGGAATTTCCCGAAACACTTTTTATTCACAACGATCATCTCTATGTCGGTGGCTTTACGGGTGTGTCCATCTGGAATTTGCAGGATCCGTTAAACCCGGAAGAAGTCGGATTTTACGAACATGCGCGTAATTGCGATCCGGTGATATTGGAGGGCACAACAGGATACGTCACCCTCGGTGGGAGCCATACTTGCAACAGTCAGACAAGTCGCCTTGAAATAGTCGACTTCAGCACCCCAGAGGCGCCGACAAAAATTGCGGAATATCCCATGACATCGCCTTACGGCTTAGCTAAAACTCCGGATTTTCTCGCCGTTTGCGAAGAACAATATGGTCTAACCCTGTTGGATGTCCAAGATCCTTTCAATATTCAGCGCCTCGCCAATTATCCCGGAATTCAATGCTTTGACGCCATTTTCAGCGCCAACAATTTGATCCTCACCGCTAGCGATGGCATCTATCAATTTGAGGCATCGGATCAGTATTTGGATGAGCTTAGCGTGATTCCGGTGAGAGGGCAGTTACAGTAGAGAGTGTATCCAGCTCATGCTGTACTTAGATCACATACAGCATGAGCCTTCCCGTCTATGAATTGCGAAAACGTCAAATAAATTTTTGGCTTTTTATAGTTTGTAGATAAGTGGCGCCGCAAAACCAGGTACAGGTTTCTCCGGTTCGACACGCATAAACAAATTTCCGACCACAAATGCGACGATACACTTAAACATCCAGCCCGCCTTCGTTGTCACACAATAATGAGGCGCACCTAGCCGCCCGAGACAAGCAGGAAAACGGCGCGATCCCCATTCGCCTCCTATAATGCTTTCCTTAGCCGACGGGCTATCGCCCTAATAACAATCAGCCCACCTGGCTGCACTCTGGAGACCACCCCATGAAACGCCATTTTGCCAAATCCACCCTCACCTGCGCCCTGTTGCTTGGGCTCGCTGGCTGTGGTCGTGAATCCACTTCTACCGCTCCAGCAACGTCTGATGTGGTACGGAACCAGCCACCCGCTAGCGAAGCGGTAAGCAGCAAGCCAGCCATCACCAAATTCAATGCTTACACCCAGCGTTTTAGCGGCGAGACACTGCTCACCCAAAGCCATGCCACAGGACATGTGGGCGATATCTTTTTTACCCACTGGAAAGACGGTGGCGAAGCCTCGTTCAAACTGGATGAGCAAGGCAATTTCACCATCAATTGGATTGGTGGCAACTACAACTATGTGGGCGGCCCCGGTTGGGAATATGGCGATAAAAATCGCGTGATCGGCTACCACCTCACCGAAGACTCGGGCGCAAGCTACGTGACGCTTTACGGCTGGGGGTACGACAAAAATATGGATCACCAGGACCCCGCGCATTTGGTCGAGTATTACATTATCCAACGCTGGGTACGCACTCCCGCCCAGGGTGGAGAGGAAGGCGTCAGCTTTGTCAGCGACGGCATCGAATACACCACCTATCGCACCGTGCGCAAAGAAAAGCCATCAATAAACAACACCGCGACTTTCTACCAATACTGGAGCAAACCGAAAGAGCAGATGCCGCTGGGTGTCGATCACAAAATTATTTTTGCGGACCACGTGCGAGCCTGGGAAGAAAATGGCTGGAAGCTTCCGGATATGAATAACTTCGATGCCAGCGATGATCCAACCTACCAAGTATTTGCCGTTGAAGTTTTCCTGGTTGAAAAAAGCGGGACCGCGTCTGGTCGCGTTTGGGATGCTACTGAATAATTCAGTCTAAAATCCAAATCTCATTGGTAGAGGCGCTTGATGGAAGATCCGTTAAGCGCCTTTTCATTAAACAAAAAAGCGACTTTGCATTTTTCCCCCATACTCCCTCCTATTAGAATTAACCAAAAATTACTAAGGTCCGGCCATGACGTACCGAGAAGTTGTTGCGGCTTTTAATTGCGCGGCCGAGGCTTGCGTGTCGGCAATTGCATGACGTGCCTTCTCGTACCCTCTCGTCCGACCTCAACAAATCCCGCCTCCTCGAACATGGTGGTAAATCCCATGTGCCTGTAGCTTGGAGAAGTTGAAGCGACACCATAGCCTTCGACGAGCTTCGCCCCTTGCTTTCGCGCATGCTTGATGGCCGCCGCCAGCAATTGTTTCGTAAGACCTTTATTGCGATGCTCTCGTCGGACAAAAAAACAGGTGATTGACCAGACGCGATCCATAGCCTCGTCGGTCTTACGCAGACCTCGGAATGTGTCGAAGGGAGCAATCGAGCACCATGCAACAGGTTCATCATCCAGATATCCCAACAAACCTACGGGAGTGCCGTCGTCAATCATATTCTTAATCAATGACTTCCGACCCGACCCACTTCCGCTTTTTGGATCCTTGCTATCCGCTCGCCAAGCCATGCACCAGCAATACTTTGGGCTGCCTTTGGTTTCAAACAGTCGCTCAAAATCTTTCCAAGTCTCCGTGTCGACAACTCTGACTTTGAGCTTAATGTTGACATGAGAGCTTGCCATAGGGAGATTTATCTCAGGTCAGTATCTATAAATAATTCGTTGTCTCAGGTGCAGCATCCCAATGGCTGGCTCGACCGTCTTCATACTGTATTTGAGCGGCAGCCAATTCCGCGTCAGTAACACCATCAAGAGTTGCAACATTGATCGCATGAAAGAAACCATTGAATGGCTCAATTTCAAGATATCCCTTACTGAACGGGCGAATGCCGCAGTGCTTGCAAAAATAATGGTGCACATCGCCTTTCGGCCATTCGGATGGCGAAGCCTGATAGTCGCTTAGGGCAGCCTCGCCTTGCAGCAAGCGAAAGTCTCCCTGCATGGCGAACGCCTTCCAGAAGCGAGATTTCCAACAGAAACTGCAATTACATCGTCGTGTTCCGTTGGCGAGATCAAGATTACATTCGAATTTAATGGCGCCGCAGTGACAGCTTCCCGTATAAAGTTTCTTCATTTTGGCCTCCGATCATCCAGATAAAGTTGACGCGCCAAGTCCCACAGATCCCAAGGCGCAGCTTATTCTTCAACACTGTAATCGTACCAGACGGCTTCGATATTATGGCCGTCAGGATCGTAAACAAAAGCGGCGAAATATCCGGGCCAATACTCTGGGCGATATCCAGGCGCGCCGTTGTCCTTCGCCCCCGCCTTAAGTGCAGCGGCATAAAATGCTTCAACCTCTTTTTGACTTTTGGCTTCAAACGCCAAATGAGTAGGCGCAACGATCTCGCTTTTGCTAATCCAGAAATCCGTATTTTTGCCATCGTTGAAGCCAGCCGATTCGCCAAACTCCATATTGTTTTTATAGCCGAGCGGTTTGAGCGCGGCGAGGTAGAATGCTTTTGATTTTGAATAATTGCTGATTTGCAGTACGGTATGGGCAATCATGATTGTTCACTCCGGTTCAAACATAACAAAGCCAGGCAGATGTAAGAGCGAACCGTAGATCACGCCTGGTCCGACAATATAGCGGACAATGAACGCCAATTATTGTTCAACGCCGGAGGGAGGCGAACCTCTTGTGCCGCGCACGGTTAAATTCTAAAGGCCAGCTCCATCTTCCGAATTTATCTTCACACATACTCATCATCTGTTAGTGGCAATGCGACTTCATGCTCTACCGAATTTCAGGAAACATTTACGACTAAACAACGACACAAGGACGACAAGCATACGACACTTATGCGACAACGCTGATTTTTTCGATTAAATCTCGGTCGTAAACGGCTAATTTAACGAGGTCCAGCCCAATAAGGCTGACTATGAATTAGGCACACAGAAAACAAATTCCATATCCGGCCCATAAACAACGTCCTCTGTCGCCTTATAACCCCTAAGCCATAGATGATTATCGTAAGACCTCAGATAGAATCCGTTCGGCATATGCTCCGCTGTGAATGCGGGTGACGCAATTGTGAGGAAATCGCTATGCCCTAATGGTTCCTGATAGTGAAGTCTCAGATAGGGAGCCACTTCCGCTGGGCACAAAAACAAACCCATGCTTTCTGCACAATTCACTATCTCTGCATATGTTCCGCCTGCGGTCAGCCCAAGATCATTCACTGAAACAGATTCCAAAGTGAGGTAATACGGCTGCTCGCTTATGGCAAACTCATCCGACATAAAAATCACTGTCGCATATGCATTTAATGCGATTTTCTTTGCAGATAGCGCTTTGAGCAATTCAATCTTGGAGTAGCCACCGGTGTTTAACTCTATCTTTTTTATGCAATTGCTCATAACACGCCGATGTATATTTGCAGTTAATTAAGAAGGTAAGGAATCAAACGATCGGGTGTTATCCATACCTTTATCCCAAGCAGCTCTACTGGCGACAAAGATATGAGCGTCAGGAACTGGCGCTAAATCCGTGTCGAGGTAACAGGCAGGCACGACAACGAAGTCGGAAGCAGCATACGATATTGTCTTCTGCATAAGCCTAGAATCAAGCATCGTATTGAGCGACAGGCTCCACTTTCACCGGAGGCGATTGAAGAGCAAGATTTCGTGCAATGGCGGGAATTTCTGGATCGGCGAGGAAGGCCTCGTAATCCTCTTGTGCCCAATCGAAAAACACCCAGACCCGAGAAGCATTATCGGGATCCCGGACGACATGCGCGCCCCTGCATCCATGTTCCCTTCTCTTCGTGCAGCCCACGCCGGAGAAAGTTCGTAGAAATTTGTCAAAATCTGTCACGTCGCATATGGTAACGATCATTGTTCCCTCCGAAAGTCAATCACAGCCCGCTCGTAGTGTGTGATTAAGACATACTGCTTAGCCTTGCAATGCTTTAATACCACATTGCGGAATTGCACGGTAGCGCCGAGAAATGCCTTGAAGATATTCATAGCTCCCGCTATTTTCTCAAAATAACGTATGAGTTACGCCACGCCGCGAAGCGGCCGTCGCCGCAGCTATGCATGTTAAGCAGCACTGGACCTCAGCTACCGAATGAGAAGAAGATACCAACAGCCAACTCTGCCCAAACATAGAGAAAAACCAGCAAAACGACTATCGCTAAAAATAGAAATTTCTTTGAAGAAAATTTTCGGGCCAGGAATATCAGCAGGCAACCTACTAATAGCAGCAAAGCACCCATAGCCATGAAGTCAAAGATTGTCCAATAGACTTCTCTACTAAACTGCATTGCGAAGAACGGTATGAGTAAAAGCAAACAAGTGCCGGCCACGAGCCAAACGAAAGCGGTTTTTGTCTTGAGCATTTCTTTCATTAAGGTACTCCTTATCGCTTAGCGCTCCGGCTATGGCGCCGGAGTGCAGTTGGGATTTTTTGTGGTTACCATAAAAAGCCGACGGAACGGCGGTCGCACATAAGCCGGTGTTTCTGGCTGCTTGCCATTGTCAGGACCCACCGATCGCCCCAACCTCCATGCCATCATAGGCTTGCACGCCGTCTACACACTAGATCGATAACGTTCCTCTTCGTTTGTTATACCAGCTGGCGTCATAAATATCATTTAATTCTTACAATATCGCCCCTCTGATCCAGAATCTGGCGCCGTTGAAGGGCGAACAGCCAATCCCTTTATTCATCACACTCGATTGGCGACGTGGTCACACTCTCCCTACAACAATGCCACTACAATCCAACAAGCTATTGTTGAACGGGCAGCAGGGCATGAGGTTGATTTCCGCATTTTTTTCCTTTCGTCATTTTTCCCATCTTCGCCGCAGATTCTCCCTTTTTTTCGCGATATGTCTGATGTTCTTCGGCGGATTTGCGGCGGCGGATCAAGTGGCTGGCAAGTCATTACAGGAGCGATTACAGGCAATCGAGCAACGACACGCTCAGTGGGAAAGCCAGGGCCAGGCTTTCGCTGAAGAAACGAGAAAAGTTCGCGATAGCGGTGCTGATCATGTTGCGTCACAGCAACATCTGAGCCACCTTGCGAAGCGATTTATTTTTTCGGAGGAGACGCGCAATTCACTCGCTGAACAAACTCAGCAAGCTCGATTGTTTTCGGAAAAAAATAATGCAGCTGAAGCCAAAAAAATATTACAGGCGTTGGATGCTAGGTATCTTCAGCTGGAGGAGGATTTTGCTGATCTGCAAAAGACATTGGAAGCAGAGAAGCGCGCTGAGCAGACGCGGGCGGATTCCAAGATGTATTTTATGATGCGAGTCCGCAGTGCGGTGCCGCCGAAGACGCTGAAAGCCTACGGCATTATGGAGCTGGCGAAGCAGGAGCGCGATAAGGGTAATTTTCGCGAGGCGTTGAACCTTTGGAGTCAGGCCGAAGTGATGGTGCGCGAATCCTTTAATGAACATATTGCGAGCATGACGGAATGGCATGAGCAGGCGGCTAAACAGGCCGAGCAACAGCAGGAAGTGATGCGCAAGGCTGTTGAGGCATTGCTGGCCGAGCATTTTGTGGTTATTCCCGCCGGGGAATTTTTAATGGGCAGCAGCGATGGTGGCGTGGATGAAGCGCCGCAACATAAGGTCAAAATTCCCGCTTTTAAAATTGGCAAAACGGAAGTGACATTTGAGCTTTACGATTTATGTGTGGAGAGCACGCGTTGTTATGCAAAGCCAAATGACCAAGGTTGGGGCCGCGGCAAGCGGCCGGTGATTAATGTCAGTCATCGGGATATCACGCAACAATTTTTGCCTTGGTTAAATGATTTGACCGGCAAACGCTACCGATTGCCCAGTGAAACCGAATGGGAATATGCCGCGCGAGCCGGCAGCAGTACGGAATATGCGTGGGGCGATAATCTCACATGCTCTATGGCGCGATTCGACGGCGGCAGCGCCAGTGTGTGCAATGCGCGGGAAGGCAATAATCGCGGCACCGCGCCTGTGGCGAGTTATAAACCCAATGCCTTTGGTCTTTACGATATGCACGGCAATGTATGGGAGTGGGTGGAGGATTGTTGGAATCCCAATTACGAAGGCGCACCTGCCGACGGCAGCGTTTGGCGCAATGGCAATTGTGACGTGAGAGTACTGCGCGGCGGGTCCTGGGATTACACCAAAAATGGTTTGCGCTCGGCCAATCGTTATTATTTTTCCCAGAAGGTGCGCAAACCCAGCTACGGTTTTCGTTTGGCTTTGGATATTGAAGGATGATTTTGAGATCGCCTTATGACAACCGTTGACTTAAAAAGCCGGCGCAAGATTCTCGTTATTTTTGGCCTATTGCTGCTGATTGCCCTGATGCTGTTTGTCGCTGCGCAATGGCGCGGCGAGAGCACAGAAAGGAAACCTTTATATTGGGTTTCGCAGATGGATCCCAATTATCGCAGCAGTACCCCCGGTTTGTGTCCTCACGGCATGGAGCTGATTCCCGTTTATGCCGAAGATCTCACCGGCTTTGACGCAGGTCCAGGCGTGGTGCGTATAGCGCCGCAGGTGCAACAGCAAATGGGTGTGCGCAGGGCGGAAGTGAAGTTCGGCCAGTTGCAGCAAACTCTGAGGGTTTATGGCCGCGTGGTGCCGGATGCGGAGCTGGTGCAAAAAATCAGGCCGCGGGTAAAAGGCTGGGTTGAGATGTTATTTGTCCACGCACCAGGAGAAAATGTTAAACGCGGTCAGCCGCTTTATGCGCTTTATTCTCCCGAACTGGTGCAAGCCCAGGAGGCTTATTTACAAGCGCTCAAAACCCGCAGCACCTCCGCGATATTAAATGCAGAAGCGACATTGCGAGCGCTGCATATGGACGATCTCGCCATTACGCAATTAAAAAATGACGGTGTGCCACAACGCAGTGTAATTTTTCGCGCGAGCAAGGACGGCATGGTGGATATGCTGAATATCAGCGAAGGGGATTATGTTCGACCGAAAGATCAACTGCTGGTTATTGCATCCATGGAACGCGTGTGGCTGGACCTGGAAATTTTTGAGAGCCAGGCGAGCCAACTGAAAACGGGACAGGCATTACGTTTTACTACGCCTGCCCATCCCGGTCTGATTTGGGAAGCGGAAATCGCTGCAATTTATCCAGATGTCGATAAAAAGAGTCGCACCTTGCGCTTTCGCGCTGCCGTCGATAACAGCCGCATGCTGCTGCGACCGAATATGCAAGTGGAGGCCATTATCGCGCTGAATAAACGCAAACCTGCCTTGCTGGCGCCGCGCAATGCGGTGATCGATCTCGGCGCACAGCAGCGGGTGGTGCTCGATGCGGGCGATGGCCATTTCAAATCTGTGCGCGTTACGCCGGGCGAGAGCAACGGCGAGGAAATGGAAATTCTCGAAGGTTTGCAAGAAGGTGATGTGGTTGTAACTTCAGCGCATTTTTTGATTGATTCGGAATCGAGCAAAACCAGCGACTTTTTGCGCATGGAGCCGATCGTTACGGAAACGCCGGAATATCCGCCAACCTGGGTGGCCGCGACCATTAAAGAAATCCAACGGGAAGAGCGCGTATTGCGCCTGCAACACGATCCTGTGACGGCTTGGAAAATGCCCGGCATGACTATGAATTTTAAAGTCGTGGAAGCGGTGGATATGCGTCTGCTCGAAGCGAATCAGCGCGTGCAGGTGCAGATCGCTGATGGCGATCCGCTGTTTCAGGTATTGGCAATAAAGCCAGCGGATTCCGGGACAGCACCATGATTCGCGCATTGATCCATTGGTCGTTGGCCAACCGCCCGCTGGTACTGCTGCTCAGCCTGGCGCTGACATTATTGGGCGCGCGCGCATTGCAGCAGACATCGGTGGATGCTATTCCCGATCTGTCTGATGTACAGGTGATTGTCAAAACCTCTTTCCCCGGTCAATCACCCGGCGTTGTGGAACAACAGATCACCCGCCCACTATCCACCGCACTGCTTGCCGTTCCCGGCGCGCACACGGTGCGCGGTTTTTCTTTTTATGGCGATTCTTTTGTTTACGTGATTTTTAACGATGACACGGATGTGTATTGGGCGCGCAGTCGGGTGCTGGAATATTTAAATCAAGTGGCGGCACAACTGCCTGCCGGTGCAGTGCCGCAATTGGGACCAGACGCTAGCGGTGTGGGCTGGATTTATGTTTATGCGTTGCGCGATCGCTCCGGCACTATGGACCTGGCACAGCTGCGCAGTTTGCAGGATTGGTTGCTGCGCTATGAATTGCAGACGGTTCCCGGTGTTGCCGAAGTAGCGCCCCTCGGTGGAGTGATCAAGCAATATCAAATTTTGCTCGATCCGCAAAAATTGCATTTTTATAACGTGCCGTTAATGCACGTGCGCAATGCCGTCGCGCGCGGCAATGGTGAGGCCGGTGTGGGCGCTATTGAGCTGGCGGAAGCGGAAACCATGTTGCGCGTCACCGGCTATATCCAAAATCTCGCGAATCTACGCGATCTTCCTCTCGGCATCAACCACAATGGCGCGCCGCTGTTATTGCGGCATATTGCGGATATTCAGGAAGTATCCGCCATGCGCCGGGGCATAGGCGAACTTAACGGTGAAGGCGAAGCGGTCGGCGGAATTGTGGTGATGCGCCACGGCGAAAATGCCCAGGCAACCATAGCCGCGTTAAAACAAAAAATTGCGGATATTCAGCCGTCGCTGCCGGAGGGCCTGGAATTAATACCGGTATACGACCGCTCGCGCTTGATCGAACGCGCGCTCAATAATTTGTGGAGCAAGGTCGCGCAGGAATTGGCGTTGGTGGGGCTTCTACTGCTGGTGTTTTTGCTGAATGTGCGCTCGGTTTTGGTCGCCATGATCACTCTGCCCATCGGTATATTGCTCAGTTTTCTGGCGATGCAATTGCAGGGCGTCACCGCCAATATTATGTCTCTGGGCGGCATTGCTATTGCCATAGGCACCATGATCGACGGCGCTATAGTGATGATTGAAAATCTGCAGCGCAGGATGGCGGAAGAGCCTAGTGAAAATCATTGGCAAACCGTGCTGGACAGTGCCCAGGAAGTCGGCCCGACATTATTCTTCAGCTTATTGATTATCACCGTCAGCTTTATGCCGATCTTCACTTTGGAGGCGGAGGAAGGACGTTTATTTCTGCCCCTTGCTTTCACCAAAACCTACGCCATGGCAGCGGCGGCGATTTTGGCGGTGACCTTGATGCCGGTGCTGTTGTATTACTTTGTACGCCCAGCAAAAAATCCAGAAAAACCTGCACAGCGTAATGGTTTACACGAGGGATTTTTAAATCTCTACAAACCGGCCTTACGGAAATGTTTGCAACATCCAGGTTTAATGCTCGCGCTGGTCGTCATATCCATCGTTATTTGCCTGTTCCCGCTACAAAAATTGTCCAGCGAATTTATGCCGCCTCTGGATGAAGGCGATTTGATGTATATGCCGACAACCTATCCTGGCATTTCCATTGGCAAAGCGCGGGAGTTGTTACAGCAGACCGATAAAATTATTCGCACCGTGCCGGAGGTGGAATCGGTATTTGGCAAAGTCGGCCGCGCGGAAACGGCGACAGACCCGGCGCCGCTGACCATGATCGAAACCTTTATTCAATTAAAGCCGCGCAATCAGTGGCGCGCCGGCCTGACCACGCAGGACTTAATTGACGAGTTAAATCATAAAATCAACTTCCCCGGATTGAGTGACGCCTGGGTGATGCCGATTAAAACCCGCATCGATATGCTCTCCACCGGCATGAAAACACCGCTGGGAATTAAATTGGCCGGCGCGGATGTGCAGGTTTTGGAAGACGTCGCGCTTGAGCTGGAAAAACTTTTGCTCGCTCAGCCGCAAACCCGCTCCGCCTATGCGGAGCGCAATCTCGGTGGGCGTTATCTCACCATTGATATCGATAAAATCGCCGCCGCCCGCTACGGCCTCAGCCTCGCGGATGTGCATGAATGGCTGCAAATGACGGCGGGCGATATGCCAATCGGTGAAACTGTTGAAGGCGCCGAGCGTTACCCGATCAGCCTGCGTTTTCCAGATAATTATCGCGATACACCGGAGCGATTGCGCGATCTGCCGATATTTCATAAAGATGTGATGGTGCGATTAGGCGATATTGCGGAGCTGCGCATTGAATCTGGCGCGCATATGCTGAAAAGCGAAAATGGTCGCCTCAACAGCTGGATTTATCTGGATATAGGCGATGCGGATATCAATGCCTACGTGGAAAAAATCGAGCAGCTGATTGCGCAAACCATTCAATGGCCGACGGGTTATACCCTGCGCTGGGCGGGGCAATATGAATCCATGGAGCGCGCACGAGATAGTTTGCAAGTGATTGTGCCGATTACGCTGATGATTATCGCGTTTTTGCTTTATCTGAATTTTCGCCGCTTCAGCGATGTTGTTCTGTTGCTCGGCAGCCTGCCTTTTGCCCTCGTCGGCGGACTGTTATTTAGTGTGATGCTGGACTTTAAAATATCCGTGGCGGTGGCAGTGGGATTTATCGCGCTGGCGGGTCTAGCGGTGGAGACGGGCGCAATTATGTTACAGGTGTTGCGCAGCAAGGTGGCAATTACCGCCGACTCGACGCGAGAAACTCTAATAAATCAGGTGGAGCTATTCTCGTGTCAGCGCTTGCGCCCAGTGCTGATGACCGCCACCTCCACCATCGCCGGGCTTCTGCCGGTGATGTTTGGTGCGGAGCCTGGGTCGGAGGTGATGAGTCGTATAGCTGCGCCACTGATCGGCGGATTGTTAACCAGTGTGCTATTGACCTTGTTTGTGATTCCGGGAATTTTTCTACTGATCGTCAGCCGGCAGCGCTTTTGACGGTTGCGGCTCATCGGGCTCAGGTTGCGGCGCTTCCACACCTGTCACTCCGGTGATCACCGAATCCGCAATACCGAGCACTCGCGCCAACGCCAAGGCATTAGGGATCAGCCAATCCGCCGAATTTTTGCGAAAAGGCGCGGGCCCGCCGCTGAGGTTGTACAGCACCTTCGCACAACTTTCTTCAAACAGATATTGTTTTACCAGTGCCTGATCCGCAGCACCTTCCGTGGCCAGGGTTTTGCGGCGAATATCGCGGAACAGACTCTGCCCCTCTTTCCAACGGGACGGTTTGCCGGCGATGGCATGCAGAATGGCCATGGTGCCACGGTCCTTGCAGCGGAACATGAACAGCTCGGTCAACGCTTTAATCGTGTGATTCATGGGAAAGCCCAGCCCAAGTGCGTGGCGACCAGTATAGGGCAGTCTTGCCCCCGAGCGCAGCTAGGCTGTTTAACGGGGCTTTCGCGGACCGATCATTTAATGGTTTGTATGGATTGCAGCAGAAGCAGCGCTGGGCTGCGCACAGCTTCTGGCAAGGGGAAATGTTTGCCGGCTTTAACCTGACCGATAAAGCTGTAGCGCCCGCCGATTTTGATTTGCTCAATATGAATGGGTGTGTCGCTCGCCACCCAAACCGCATTGACGCCAATCAGATGCGGATTGACACGCACATAGTGGCGGCCGTTGTCATCGGTATGGATCTCCTCCACCTCTGCCTGAATACGCGCAAGTTTGCCGGTATAAGCGGGATTTAAATAACCGTTTTGATAAAGCGTTTGTTGCGATGGATAAATTGCATCTGCGGGCGCGGTTTGCTGCGCCCAAAATTGATGGATGCGACACTGCTGGATCAGCGCGGCTTGCAAGGGTGGCTCATCAGGCATTTTGCCGATGGCCCGGCGATATTTTTCCCACGCGCTATCGATCCATTTATGTGTTTGCCAAAACAAATATAAATCCAACAGCTGTGGCTGATCGCCGGGGACTGTAATTGCATTGCTCAGCAAAGCGCCATAAAGCGCATCCACGCCAATTCCTTTGGCGGCGCCACATTGCAACCACTGGCCGAATGCGCCTTCTGTGGGCCAGCGCTGCAATACCTCGGCGGAATTTGCTTTGGAGATTTTGGCCACTGCATCGGCCGCCACCAGTATCGCATCCGACCAGGCGTAAACCTGTTGTTGAATTTCCTCGGGATAATCCGCAATAGCGGGAAATTTTTTCCAAGTTGCAAATTGTTTATCGAGCACGGGCCAAAGTGATTTAAAGGTCTGCAATAAATAACGATGCATCACCAGAAATTGATAACCATCCGGTTCACTACTGCATTGGCCTTCGCTGGGAATGGGTGCATTTTTTACTGTGCAGGCGTAACCCGGCGAAAAAGCGGTGCTGCATTGCCGGGATTGTTGCCAAAGGGAATAGCCCGTGTGCCAGGAATTTTCTTTTAGCCATTGTCGTATTAGTGGATTCAGCAATAGTTGCGAATTTTCCCGCGCTGAATTTACTACGTAAGGATTTTCCGCCGCCGGTTGCTGTGCTGGCGGGAATCCAATCAAGCAGACATCCCCTACTTCTGCAGCGCGCACTGCTATTGGGAGCAGCATGAGCAGAACAAAAAAAACTCCCGCAGGGCGAACCCGGCAGGAGTGGGGGAGTCGTGTTGTTGACATTGTTGTTTTTGGGCGTACCGTCAGTTGAGGATTATCGGTGCCTCAGCACCATTTAGAATCCATTGGCGCAAATCCTGAATATTCTGTTCACTAAAACCGGGCATTTGTTTCGCACAAGTGGCATTACCCTGACAGGTGACACCGCTGGTGACGCTCAAGCCAGACGCTTTCAAATATAACCAGCTCTCTTCCGGTTTGCCGGGCACAACCAGCTGATAGCCGGCGGCATAATGCGAAGGCTTGTTGATCAGCCGCTCGACAATTTCCGTGGAGGAAATTTGATAGCCGAGTCGCAGGCCCGCTTCCTCGCCAGCGCCGTGACAGGTTGAACATCCAGCCTCTTCAAAAGCAGGGCGCAGTACGTCGTGGAAAAAGCCGGTTTCCACCACTACGGGAACAAAATCGTCATCCTGGTTGGGGTGGCCGGCGTCGCCGCGAGTTTCCACCGCGATTTCCCGCCAGCGCTCCATTTCACGACACTGCTCCAACATTTCCGCTTTGTAATCTGGATCGTTGCGGGTTTGGCCTTTGGCGGTACGGTATTTTTCCCACACGTTGTCGATCCAGCCGTGCAGTTTCCAAAATAAATAGGCATCGATATTGACGTTATTGTTGTTCACCGCGTGTTTCTGATTGCGCGACGGCACGCCGTTATTGTGCAAAGCGAAGTGCAGATTGCGATCTGTGGAAAAATCCGCGCCGCCACCACCGGGCGCAATAGCGCAGGAAATCCAAGTGCCCAAATCGCCTTCCGTGGGGAACATGCTGAGATTATTTTCGATGTCATCCGCGATGGCGGCAACGCGCAGAATTTCCTGGCTCCAATTTTTAAAGTAGGGCCGCAGTTCCGGTGGATAATCTTCCGCGGTGCGCGGGAATTTGCTCCAACCGGTAAATTGTTCGGCGTTATCGGGCCAAAGCTGCTTCAACTGCTCCATCATCAGACGGTGACCAGAGAAAAAGTCCACGCCGTTTATAGCGCCCTGACAATCCCGCTGCGCCGGCAGCAGTTCACGGAAATTACACGCACTGGGTAGACCGTTGATACCGATGGCGCCACCAAAACCGCCGCAGGTGCGCGCCTGGTGCCAGAGCACGTGCGCATCCTGCCAGCCGTTTTGATACATATAGTTGTACACCGTCGGCTGCACCGACAAATCCATCTGGCCATTCAACTCGTGGGCAAAACCGCCGCCTTCGATATGGCCGTTAGTGGGGTGCGGAGCGAATCCGTCAACACAGGCATCCCGCGCTACCGGCACACCGGAGCTAGAGGAGCTGCTCGAACTTGAGGAACTGCTGGATGAACTCGAGCTGGACGAACTGGAATTTGACGAGCTGGAACTCGATGACGAAGACGAAGAGGACGAACTCGACGATTCGCCAGGCTCAGTCGTGCCGCCACACGCGGCGAGCACAACACTTAATAAACCGGCACCGACGATATTTAATCGGCTAGAAAATCCGTTGTTGAACAAGATCATGGGAACTCCGCTGCGCTGTATGGAGAGTGCAGCCCGTTACCATCTGGGCGGCTTTTATAAGCGCTCACTATACCGCCACGAAATCTCTATTTGGGGGATTTACTCTCACATAGTTAATTTTTCTGCTGAAGTGCACATATTTTTTTGGTAGGCGTCACAAATCGTTCGCCTAAATGTTCTTTTCGATTTGGAAGCGAAAAATGGTGGCCCGAAATTCATCGGACCATATGATTTTTTCAGGATTAAATGCGGTAAAAATCGTGTAATAAAGCAGGTAAAAAGGGTTAATCCGTACGCATGGTTATGCGCGATTTTTTGACTGAAGACAGAGCGCAGCATTCACTCTGTACCGGGAAATGCGGGAGCGTTATCGGCCTGGCGCCGGGAGCCCTCCGTGGCAATTTTTGAAACCGTATGGGATACGTTGAAATTCAGTCGCTGCCCGTGCATGCGGGTCCAGCATGTTAATTCTTCATCCGACTAATCATCTCAAGCGCCATTACACTGCCAAGTAACGAGCGGTGGCCACCATACGCACATTCTTTGTTGCATTGATCGAAGGTGTATGGAGCAGCCGCATATCCATCAAATAAACATCCCCCGCTCTACCTGCCATCTCAATGAGTGAAAGCTCGATACCATCCACATTCACACTTCCGCAAACTTGGTCACCAGTAAGTCTTGAGATGACTTGCTTTGCTTGAGATTGACTCTTTATCCGGTGTGATCCGGCCACGGCTAGAGTTGCTCCCCCTTTAGCAGATAAATCGTCTAGCAGGACAAATGCCTGCACTCCGGGTATGCCGCTTAACTGAGATTTGGAAATATCACGATGCCAGTTCAATCCAGAGAGCGACCAGTCAACTTGATGAGGCAACGAAATGAGCAACTGACCCTCCTGACCTGACAATGGTGTTCCAGCCAATTGGCACATATCAGAATACAGCTCTGCAGAAATAAGCCTCTTATTGAGATTTGGATAGTTTATCAACTGGCCCAATTTTCCGGTTTGCTGGAAAATCGGGACATCCTTAAATTTACGGGACAATGCTCTTCCAGTAGACCATACATTCAGCCTTTTCAGCTCATCTTGCACATGAGCCTTCACAGGGTGAACGACACTTTTAGCAAGCGCGCCCGGCATATACAGCCAACCACTTTCAAGAAACGATGTTTTTTGCTTGGGCGTCACTTTTAAACCTGCTGATCTGCTGTAACTCATCTTCCCCATTAATCGGATCCCTTTTGCCCAAATAAATAGGGGAGCGGCCAGATACTAATTAATGATCGAATTTCTCTTCGGCCTCGGCTCAAGAATATAGCGGTAAAGTAGCAAGAACTCAGAAGCGGACGCGCTCGAGGAAATCGCGCATCAGCGAGACAACCTCATCAAGATGCGCCTCCAACAGCCAGTGGCCACACGGTAAAAACAACAGTAATGTGGCTGGAAAAGCAGAAATGGGACCGAATGCAGCCCCTTGTAAATATGCTCTTAATAGCTTTTCCATAAAGCCCTTTCCGGCTGACATGTTATATTCCTGTCGTTCTAACGCAAAGCACAGCGGCGCGAGCCTGCGAGCGCCCAGCACACGAAGTGTGCGAATTGATGCGTATTGTTATGAGTTCTTGATGCCATAGAATACTTGGACTTCCTCTCTTGTGAGGCCCATAGGGTAGGCCCCGTTGGGATCTTCCCAGTATGCTCCGCACATATTGCAACGGTACAGTCTTGCCTGCCTCTTCCAGTTCGGTTCAACCAGTAGAGTCAATATTTCATCCCGATTTTCAAGAAATGGGCGCGTCCAATACTTTCGGCATAGGTCACACCCTGTTTCCGAAAACATTATTGGCATGGCCTATACCTCATAACGCTGCCATAATTTACAGTTTTGGAGTGAAGGCTTTTTGCCATTTGAAGCACAAAAGCCGTAACGGAAAAACTGTCAAATTGATGGCCTTGTTAAATTTAGTTTGAAACACGAATAAAATATTCCCTTTTTTCTGATTCTGGCATAGCAGGAACCCAGTATGTATTCGAATCTATGAAATGTTTAACCTCAGTAGATTCCATGTACGGACTGTCTTCTTTTATTGTTAAGGTGTCATCCGTACACGACAATACTTCGTAAGGATATTTCATTTCTTCGTATACAAAATCATATTCTTTACCGCTTACCATTATTTTTTTAGTTGGGGCACCATGTGAGCGAACCATTTCCTCATCGTATGTTAGTGTGAGCACTCCATACACCTGCTTCATGAACTCAATAGTTCGTGATTCTAAATCTAGATTCTCAGTATTATATTTTAAGCTGAGATCTAACGAGGATTTCCAAGTCCCAATAATCTTGGGACAGCAGAACGCCTCAGCTGATAAAGAATATAAAAATATAAATAAGTATGTATTTTTCATAGAATTAAGGCCTTGCACACGCGAAACTGCGTTGGCGTGGCTTTGTGTTATTGTTTGAGCGCAGCGAGTAACACAAAGACGCGCCGGCCCAGTTTTCACTGTGATGCAAATTGTTAGGTGCTTTTCTGCACGTACTTACCTACAACATGAACTACCGAGTAGAAAATTGCCACATATAAAAATGAAAAGATAAAGCCAGTAATGGGAGCAAATGCATGCCCGGTATCATGAGCGAATCGGTTCAAAGCTGCTATTGCTTCCGGGGTCATTTCATTTGACCTAAGGAACCTCTGATTAAGTCCCCAAATTTGGCATAATTGGCCAATGCCAACATCTGGGTAGACGATTATGGAACAGCTGACATTTGCCGAAGCCGAGTACAACGCCAAGAAGCGTAAAACACGTAGGGAGAAATTCTTGGAGCAAATGGATGCCCTGATACCGTGGAAGCAGTTGGAGCGCAAGATTCAGCAGCACTATCCCAAGAACGGCCAAGGCCGACAGCCATACCCACTGAGTGTGATGCTGCGGGCCCACTGCATGCAGCTGTTTTACAATCTCAGCGATCCGGCAATGGAAGATTCATTATATGAGATCGAATCCATGCGGAGATTCGCCGGGTTGAGCTTGAGCGGTCCGATTCCCGATGAGACGACGATCCTGAATTTCCGTCATTTGCTGGAGCGGCACAAGTTAGGTGAAACGCTTTTTAAAGAGGTTAATCGATATCTTGGCAAGCAAGGCTTGATGCTAAAAGAAGGAAGTATTGTTGACGCAACGATTATTGAGGCGCCCACCTCCACCAAGAATACGGATGGCGAACGCGATCCGGAAATGCATCAGACCAAGAAAGGCAACGAGTGGCATTTCGGAATGAAAATGCATGTTGGGGTGGATGACACACTGGGCTTGATCCACAGCATGACCACCACGTCAGCCAATGCGCACGATATAACGCAGATATCATCTTTGTTGCATGGTAAAGAAAAGGCCGTATGGGGTGACGCAGGTTATTGCGGAGTTGAAAAGCGCCCGGACGTTAAGAGCAAAAAAGTGGAGTGGCTGATAAGCCAGCGTCCTGGAATTTGCAAAACGCTCAAGGGCAAAGCGGCGCAGGCTGAGAAAATCAAAGCTCAAATAAGAGCGAAAGTTGAACATGTATTTTTAAAGATCAAACAGCAGTTCGGTTATTCCAAGGTTCGCTATCGCGGATTGGCGAAGAATGCCAACCGTTTGCATGTTCTGGCAGCATTTACGAACCTAATTACCTGCAAGAAACATCTGCTGACCTAGGGTCAGTGCGCCCTAAAACTGGCCAAAAGCCAGATTTAGGGCAAAACAAACAGGAAAAGCGACCCAAATTTTGTCTTTTTGCATCCCATCTGAAATTGAGAATTATCAATAAAATAGGATGCAGAAAATTTGGACTTAATCAGAGGTTCCCTAAAGCTTCCATCGCCATCAAGGTCAAAGGTGTGAAGCTCCTGTTCAATTTGATACCCGGAAAGACGAGCTGAACCAACGATAAAAGCATATAGGATGAAGAAGCTAATCAAGGCTAGCTTAAAATTACCTTTAACAGGTAGAAACTTGACCCTAGATGCAGCCAAAACAATAGCTGGAATTCCAATAATGGCTGCGAGATAAAGCATTCCTTCGATACTCACTCGTGGGTACACCTAATGCCGCAAGCAGCTGCGGCTTTGTAGTGGATTGTTTTGCGGTAGCGTAGCGTTGAACCGCAAAACAAGGAATGGAAAAGCTGTCAGACTGCTCTGCATTGCTATGCCCTCTTTATCGGCACCAAAGTACTCCAAATATTGGCAGCCAAAGCAGCAGCAAATGGGATGCAAAAATTTACCAGTACCCAGAACATATCAATTGCCAGACCAAGCGCTTTTAGCGACTGAGGCATTTCTTCTGAGATTTCCTCGCAGTCGGGATCTTCGGCTCCCTCTTCGACGCAGTACGCTGCCCAGTCATCTTCGGGGAGTCCAAATAGCCACAGGCTAAGTAACGATACTACCACTGCAACGAGAAATGACCGGCCAACCACCTTTAATGTTAAAAACAACATTTCAATCGGATTCTCTGGACTCAAAATGAGTTGGTTAGGGTTTAGTGCATAACGAGACTGTAGAAAAACCCGATTAACAGAATTTCCAGATTTTTCGCAATTTGGAAATGTCGTAACGATTATTAATTTCATCTACAGCCAAAATAATTGGAACATTTGTTCGTTTTTCGGATTTTTGCCCAGTGCGGATAAAGTTTCGTCGATCCGACCGATATTCATCCTATCTTACGCCGCCATAGTCCCATAATTCATCCATTTCTCAATATTGTGTACCAAACGGTATAACTGCCATTGGGCTTGAACCTTGGTTTTGCCTCTCAACGA
>Ga0065721_10004580_pt1 | contig 33693 bp, 26 predicted proteins | sample Mesricmetagenome_FD_59108 | JGI IMG/M metagenome (GOLD analysis project Ga0065721, IMG submission 59108) | Mesophilic microbial community from rice straw/compost enrichment Sample: eDNA_1 v2 (version 2) | ecosystem: Engineered > Solid waste > Grass > Composting > Bioreactor | place: USA: Davis... | reverse complement strand
CCGCTCTGCCCCTCCCGCAATATCCCGATTATCTGCTCTTCACTGTATCGACTTTTTTTCATTTCGTTCTGCTCCTTCTTGCCCAGCAGAACTTCAGTTTTCAATCGTCCACTTTTCCGGGGTCAGGCCAACAGCAATTCGTGGAACGAACAACGTCCGGGCACCAACAGCAAACACCCGCAGGGCCCGCAGGGCATCGTCTTCCGCAACAGCAAGGGCGGACACGTGATCCGTTTCAACAGGATCTTTTCGGACATGGATCACATGTTCAACGACGGCATGGGCGACACCCACAACTTCAGCTACGCCGGATTTCCCACCTGCGACAGTGACATCCACGACAACTTTGTTTCGCACTGCTGGGACGACGGACTGGAGATCGAAGGCGCGGACATGAACGTCCGGGTCTGGAACAATTACATCGACATGACCTATGGCGCCATCGGCGCGGCGGCTCCGAGTCTGGGACCGCTCTACATTTTCCGGAATGTCTACGGCGTGTCGCGCAAGCACAGCGGGACGGCCGACAACGATTACCGGGGTCACTATCTCGTCAAACTGGGCAACGAGCGTCCCAAGTGGACCAAGGGGCGGATGTATATCTTCCACAACACCACCCTGCAGCCGCTGCCGTTTCCCAACTCCACAACGCCCTCCAGCGGGGCGCAATCTGGCATTGTTTTCACGTCGGACAAAAAGCTCCAGGAAAACATCGTCACCCGCAACAACCTCCTGCAGATGCGGACGCCCAATGACTGGGCCATCAAGGACACGCAAAAGACGGAAAGCAACGACTACGACTACGACATGCACGACGGCCGCACGATGTACAAGGAGGGATCGGCGCCCCACGGCATTGTCGCCACGCCGAAATATCAGCGCACCGCAGACGGCCGTCTTGCCCTCGTGCCGGGGACGCCCGGTCACGACGCGGGGGTGCGGATTCCGAATTTCAATGACGACTTTGCCGGCAACGCACCGGACATCGGAGCGGTGGAAACGGACGGCAGGGATCCCAAACCGGCTCTCTGGCCCGAGTTCCCCGAGCCCCACGGCCAGCAGGCTCCGGCGGACCCCGCCGAACCGGCCGGGCCCGCACCCACGCCGCAGCCGACGGAAACCGCGCCGCAAAGCTGATCCGGTTTCGAAACCAACGCCGGGTGTCCTTTGGATTCACCGGCGCTCACCCTTCGGCGCGCGCGTCCTCAGCCCCACTCCAAACCGGCCGCCAGAAAAACACCCTCGCCCTGCAGGCAATCGCCGCATACCGGCAGGCTCATGCGTTGCAGGTGGCGGGAGGGCCGCAGTCCCAGAGCGCTCAGATCCAACCCGCTCCGGACCACGTCGCAAAGGACATTTTGACCGCCAAGCCGCGCACCCAAAACGCACAGAAGATCCCGGGCATCCTCCGGGGAACGGGCCACCAAAGGGCCCACGTGAACGGCATTCCGTCCGGGTCTGATTGCGGCATAAGCCAGGGGCTTGTCTTCACCCCCGGAGCGGACAATCTCCGCACTCTCCGCCAGATCGCGAAGGAGGACCGCGCGATCCACGCCCGTGCAATCCCGATCCAGGACCAAAACCTCCGGCGTCAGTCCGCGATGAAGTTGCGTCTGCCGTCCTCCGTCTTCCGTCCCCGAAAACACCCCCTGCCAGCGGGTGACGGGTCCGATCCGTTCAAAGCCGAATTTCCGGTAAATTCCCTCGCCCATTTCGGTGGCATCCAGCGCAATGACGGCATGGCCGCCTGAACGCGCAAATTCCAGCGCCTCCGCAAAGGCCTGTTTCCCCAGTCCCCGACCGCGCCAGGCGGGATCGGTCAGGATCATGCCAATCCACGCGAGCGAGCCTCCATGACTCACCACCGAACAACTGGCCCGCACCTCACCGTCGTCCACCCAAACCCGCACGGCTCCAGGCTGCACGCGCCGCAGTCGGCGCCAATCCTCCCCGGTCTGATTCCATCCCGCGCCGGCGGAGAGCCGCGCGGCGGAAGGAACAAGCTCTTCCGAAAGCGGGAGGAAGGACGATGCGGGTTTCATGGAACCAGACCGCACGGGAAATGGAATCATCCGGTCATCGTCCATCGGGGTCCGTCACAATCGCCCGGGGAGGCTGCGAACCGGCGGGCGCTCAGCCTTTTCGGGAACGACTTCCCGATGTCTTGGATGCCGTCCGCCCTGGCGGCGGGGCAATGGTTTCGCCGTCCACCACCTTGCCCCGCACGGTGACCTGCACGAGGGCGGCGGAGGGGTTTTCGAGCCGCCATTTGGCAAGGCGCACGGCGGCGCGTCCCATCTCCACGAAGTTCGGATCGTAGGAAGTGAACCTGAGCGATTTTTTTCCCGGTGCCCCGATGGCATTATATCCGGTGAGACTGACATCACGCGGCACCTCGATCCCCTCCCGGGCAAGCAACTCGGCGATTTCGTATGCCGTGTGGTCGGAATCCGACATCACCGCGGTGGCGCCGCGGCGGATCGCCTGCAGAATGGCTTCCGGACGACCGATTTTTCCGTCCTCGAACTCGTCCTCGATCACCACCTGCTCCGCCAAATCGAGGCCGGCCACTCGGGCCCCCTCGAGAAATCCCGCCGTGCGCAAACGAATGTACAGTTTGTTTCGGCGGGGACACACAAACACGCAGCGGCGATGCCCCAACTCGACCAGCCGGCTCACCAACTGGCTGGTGCCGGAAAAATCATCCGTCGAAACCATGTCGTGGTTCAGGCCCGGGTAATCCTGCACCACGCTGACAATGGGAAGCATGCGCGCAATGCGGGCGATGGATTCCTGCTCATGGGCACCGCAAATCAGCCAGGCATCCGCCTGGGTGAAATCGAAAACCGCGTCCCGCGTGGCACCGTCCGTCACCTCCTGCGCCGCCTGCAGATTCAGGACCATGTTGGCCCCGGCCGCCTCGGAGGTCATGCCCTGCAGATACGACATCGTGATGATGTGGCGCTTGATGTCGGTGAGGGAGCTCGAGGCAAAAAGCACGCCGATCGACCGCTGGCGGGACGTGGCCTGGGGACCGCGCCGGGATCGGCCCTGATATCCCATGCGCATCGCCATTGCATTCACCTCCGCCCGCGTCTGGGGATGAATCAGCGGATCATTGCGCAATGCCCGCGAAACGGAACTCGTCGACAAATTGAGTTCGCGACTGATGGCTTCCAGGGTAACGCGGCTCGAACGGGGCATGAAAAAGATTCCTCGTTTTTGCAATAAATTGCAATTCGGAAAAAGGGAATTCGGAGTGCGGGGGACGCTGTCAATACATCGGTGACATTTTGGTTCAGAACATGGGTAACAGATGACTGTGTTGCTGGTCGTTGAGCGTTCGGCGTTGAACATTGAACCCTCCGCTTACGCTGGCGTCAGCGAACCGGAACCGGCCAGGCCGAGTTCGGAGGGCAATGCCTCCCATTCCATGCAGGCGGCCAGGTCCGGGACGGTGTTTTCCACAACGGCAAACCGCCGCCCGTTCCGGTTCACCATTTGGCAAAGGCCGGATCGATGGAACGGGTGGTGGGTGGTGCGCCCCGATGGCCGCCACTTGAAGGAACGCCTGATCGGATGAGCAGATGCGGGCTTCCGGCGAAGACAGGCGGGCGGGGACGGCACGAAACATGGACTCCAACGCGGCGTCTTTGCCTCCGTCCGCAAGGCGTCCGGTCCCCCCCCTCCGGAAAGCCAGCCTGATAATCAGGGCGACCCGGCGTCCCGTTCGTCGTTCGGCCGCCTGAATCCGACGCTCCTGTTCCTGCGTCGCCGCGAGCGGTTTTCAATCGGCACATTGGCCCGGCCTCCAGCACGGCCACGGCAAGCGCGGCATCGGTGACATGCGGCGTGGACGCCCGATCGGGTCCCTCGCGCGTGCCGGAACGAAAAATGTTCAGGGGACTCCGGACGGGGTTGCCCCCTGCGACGGATTGGAACCTTCGCCCGCCCTCCCGGCGGAAAGCCGGGAGGGGAGGGAAAAGGCGGGATGGGCCGGCGCGGACGCCTTCCGCTCAGTTTGCGGCCGAACCCTGCTCCTCGTCGTCGGCGTCGCTGACCACCGGCGCGATGGCTTGGAGGTTTTCGGATTCGCGGAGGTCGATGAGTTTGACCCCCTGGGCATTGCGGCCGGTTTCGCGAATCTCGGCGACACGCGTGCGGACCATCTTGCCCTTGTTGGTGATGAGCATGATTTCGTCGGCGTCGCGCACCGTGAGGGCGCCGGCAACTCCGCCCGTCTTCTCGGTCGTCTTCATCGTGATGATGCCCTTTCCGCCGCGGGACTGGATACGGTATTCCTCGAAGCTGGTCCGTTTGCCGATGCCGTTTTCCCCGGCGACGAGCAGCATGGCGTTCGGGTCGACAAGGGCGGCGGCGACGACGTAGTCGCCAGGTTCGGGCCGGATTCCCCAGACGCCGACGGTGTCGCGGCCCTGATCGCGGAGTTCCTCCTCGTTGAAGCGGATGCTCATGCCTTCGTGCGTGATGAGCACGATGTCATCGTGTCCGCTGGTGAGCTTGCAATCGATGAGGCGGTCACCCTCCTCGATCTTGATGGCGATGATGCCCCCCTTGCGGATGTTTTTGAAATCGTTGAGATTGGACTTCTTGACGATGCCGCTCTTGGTCGCAAAGACGACATGGAGCTTGTCACTGAAGGTTTCCTCGTCGGTTTTCTGGCCCTGGATGCGGATGGTCGCGGCGATTTTCTCGTCGCTCCGCAGTTCGAGGAAATTGGCGATCGAACGGCCCTTGCTGGCGCGGGAGCCCTCGGGAATTTCGAACACGCGCTCCACATAACACCGTCCGCTCTGCGTGAAGAACATCAGGTAGTCGTGGGTGGTGGCGGTGAAAAGCAGTTCGACAAAATCGCTGTCGGCCTCGTTTTCCGATTCGCGGGCGGTCATGCCGATCACGCCCTTGCCTCCGCGCCGCTGGGCGCGATAGGCGCTCACATTTGTGCGCTTGATGAAGCCGTTGTGGGTCAGGGTGACGATGACGCCCTCGTTGGCGATGAGGTCCTCGATGGCAATTTCGCCCTCGGCCGCCGCGATCTGGGTGCGGCGCTCGGTGGCGTATTTCTTTTTCAGCTCAAGGAGCTCGTCCTTGATGATCTTGAGCACGCGCTTCTCCTTGGCGAGAATGTCCAGCAGGTCCTTGATGACCTCCAGGAGTTCGTCGTACTCCTTCTTGATGCTGTCCCGCTCGAGACCGGTGAGCTGGTAGAGGCGCAGGTCGAGAATGTGACCGACCTGCTTCTCGGTGAACCTGTAGTCTCCCTCGGGGGTAAGGCGCGCCTCGGAGCGGATGAGAATGCCGATCTGCTCGACCGCCTTGCGGGTCCAGGACAGCGCCATGAGTTTTTCCTTGGCGTCGTCGCGGTCACGGGAGTCGCGGATGATCCGGATGAAGTCGTCCAGGTTGGCCAGCGCGATGAGATAACCCTCGAGTTTCTCCGCTTCGACCTCCGCCTGGTTGAGCAGGAAGCGCGTGCGGCGCAGCACGACCTCGCGGCGGTGCTCGATGTAACACGCAATGGCCTCCTTGAGCGAAAGGAGCTTGGGCCGGCCGTGGTCGATGGCCAGCATGTTGACGCTGAAGGACGATTCCAGCGCCGTGTGTTTGTAGAGATTGTTGATGAGAACCTTGGAATTGGCGTCCCGCTTGAGGTCGATGACCACGCGGGTGTCCTCGGCGCTTTCGTCGCGGACGTCGCTGATGCCGGTGAGCACCTTTTCATTGGTCAGGTCGGCAATGCGTTTGACGAGGTCGGCGCGATTGACGTTGAAGGGGATCTCCGAGATGACGATCTGTTCGCGGCCGCCCTTGACCTCGGCCACACCCACGCGACCCCGCACACGCACCTGACCGCGGCCGGTTTCAAAATACTGTTTGATGCCCGCGTTGCCCTGGATGATGCAGCCGGTCGGAAAGTCGGGTCCCTTGATGTGCACCATCAGTCCCTCAATCGTGATGTCCGGATCGTCGATCTGCGCGCAGATGCCGTCGATGCATTCCCCGAGGTTGTGCGGCGGGATGTTGGTCGCCATGCCGACCGCGATACCGGTGCCGCCGTTGACGAGCAGGTTCGGGAACGCCGCGGGAAAGACGGTGGGCTCCTCGGCCTTTTCGTCGTAGGTCGGAACAAAATCCACCGTCCCCTTGTCCATGTCGGTCATCAGGGCGGAACCGAGGTGGTCGAGCCGGGCCTCGGTGTAACGCATGGACGCCGGAGGGTCGCCGTCCACGGACCCGAAGTTCCCCTGGCTCTGAATCAGCGTGTCGCGCATGGCCCACGGCTGGGCCATGTGGACGAGGGTCGGATAAATCGCCTGGTCGCCGTGCGGGTGGTAGTTACCCATCGTTTCCCCGACGATCTTCGCGCATTTGACGAAGGGCCGGGTCGGCTGCACGCCGAGCTGGTTCATGGCGAAAAGAATGCGGCGCTGGGAGGGTTTCAAGCCGTCGCGCGCGTCGGGCAGGGCGCGGGAGATGATGACGGACATGGAGTAATCGAGGAAGGACTTCGACATCTCCTCGGCCACGTTCACTTTTTCGACTTTTTCGTTGGTGTTGTACATGGTGCGAAACGCTTGGGATTAGAGGGCGGCAGATTGGGGGTTGGATTCCAGCCAGCGGCGCTCCCACTCGGCGGAGATCGCGTCGGCCTGGCGGATGGTGCGCGGCGGTTCGATGGAAGCGCCGCGCGGGAGTTTGATCTTCAGGAAATCGAGCACGGAGAGCAGGACCGTCTCGTAATTGGCGCAGAGGTCCTCGTACCAGACGACAAAGGGCGTCACCTTCCCCCGGGCAAAAAAGTCGCGCCAGATGCCTTCGTCCCGGTGGACGTCCTCAAGGCATTTGCCGATGAGGGCGGCGTCGAATTCCGGCTCGGCGGCGGCCTCCCGGCCCTGTTGGATTTTCCAGAGTCCGGTCTGGATGGCCCGGGCCTTGGAGATGGCCTGTTGGAGCTTGTTGCGCCGGAGGATTTGCACGAAGCGGAGACGGGGAAAGGCCCGTTTCAAGACCTGCAGGTCGGATCCCGTTCCGAAGGCGCCGCTGTTGCGCAGACGCTCAAGGAACGACTGAAGATACCAGGCCATGATTTTGAAACTGAACACGCGGTTGCCAAACGACGCCGCCTCGACCACACCCCGCACGTAACCCGCAAAGTCCCCCTGCGGATCGAGGCCGTATTTGTGCCCCAGCCCCTCCTCGAACTTGGGCAGAAAATACTGTTGGGCGCGGCCGGCCCGCCGGGTGGCATGGAGTCCGTCGCAAAGCAGGTTGCTTCCGGTGCGGGCGATGGCGCACACCATGAAACAACGGCGCGGATGGCGCAGGTGGTGAAACAGCCCGCCCATCGTTCAGCCCCCCGCCTCCCCGTCCGGAGACCGGCGCTCCGGGTCAGACGTCCAGTCGCGCATTGAGGGCATTGTCCTCGATGAACACGCGACGCGGTTCCACCACATCGCCCATCAGAATCGTAAACATGCGGTCGGCCTCGACGGCGTTGTCCTCGTTGAGATCCACCTTGAGCATCTTGCGCTTGTTCGGGTTCATGGTGGTCTCGTAGAGCTGCTTGGGATTCATTTCGCCCAGTCCCTTGAACCGCTGGATGGTCAGGCCCCGCTTGCCGATCTCCAGAACCTTGGAGAGGATTTCCGGGATGGAAAAGAGCGGCTGCACGACCGCCTTGTCCCCCTCGCCCTCGATCAGCTCGAAAATCGGTTCGTCGCTGTCGGAGTAGTGCTCGATCTTGAGCCCCTTGCGGGCCAGTTCGTCGATGAGCTTCTGGACGGTGGTGGATTCATGCAGCTCGATGAGCCGGGCGCGGCGGCGCGTGGTCGGATCGGATTTGTCCTTCTTCGCAGCCGGTTTTTCGGGGGCCTCGCCCTCGGCGCCCTCCGGAGTCGGGTCGTCGAACAGGTTGAGGTCGCGGTTTTCCTCGTGGAAGGCGCGCACCTCGGCCTCGCCGGGGAAATAGGTGGCCCACTCGGCATTGCCCTCGCGCACCTTGACCATGTAGGCCGGGAGCATTCCGGTCTTCGGGTCGCGTTCGCTGAGGTAGGTCTCGAAATCGCCGCCGTGACGCCGGATGGCATCGCTGAACTTGGCCAGACGTTCGAGCGTTTCCAGCATGTCCTTCAGCTGGGCCGGGGTGAAGACCTTGCCGTCGGCGAGGTTCTTCAGTTTGACCTCTTCGGCGCCGAGCGAGATGAGGATCTTGTTGAGCTGGGCGTCGTCCTCCACGTATTCCTCGCGCTTCTTGCGCTTGATGAGATAGAGTGGCGGCTGCGCGATGTAAATCTTGCCTTGGCGCACGAGCTCGGGCATCTGGCGGTAGAAAAACGTGAGCAGGAGCGTGCGGATGTGGGAGCCGTCCACGTCGGCGTCGGTCATGATGATGATCCGGCCGTAGCGGAGCTTCGAAATGTCAAAGCTGCCCTCCTTGTCCTTCTCGCTGGTCGCGGTGCCGATGCCGGTGCCGATGGCGGTGATGAGCGTCTGGACCTCCGCGTTTTGCAGGACCTTGTCGAGGCGGGCCTTCTCCACGTTGATGATCTTGCCCTTGATGGGCAGGATGGCCTGAAAGCGGCGATCGCGGCCCTGCTTGGCGGAGCCACCGGCCGAATCGCCCTCGACCACGAAGAGTTCGGTGAGGGAGGGATCGCGCTCGGAGCAGTCCGCCAGCTTGCCCGGCAGTCCGCCTCCGGTCAGCGCCCCCTTGCGCACCGTCTCGCGCGCCTTGCGGGCCGCCTCGCGCGCCCGGGCCGCCATGAGACATTTCTCGATGATCTTTTTCGCGACGTTGGGATTCTGCTCGAAGTGCAGCATGAGGCCCTCGTAGGTGATGGAGCCCACGATGCTGTCCACCTCCGGCGAAATGAGCTTCACCTTGGTCTGGGATTCAAAGCGCGGATCGGGGTGTTTCACGCTGACCACCGCCGCCAGGCCTTCCAGCACGTCGTTGCCGGTGATGGCGGGATCCTTGTCCTTCAGGAGCGAATTGTTTTTCGCATACTGATTGATGGCGCGGGTGAGCGCGCCGCGGAAACCGCTGCTGTGCGTGCCGCCGTCCGGGTTGGGCACGGCGTTGGTGTAGCAGAGGAGCTGTTCGTTGTAGGTGTCCGTGTAATGCAGGGCGACCTCGACGATGATGCGGTCACGCGTGCCCTTGATGAGAATGGGCTTCGGATGGACCACCGTCTTGTTTTCGACGAGGCGATTGACGAAGTCCTCCACGCCCTTGGGATGCTGGATGTGGATCGGCTTGGCGCCTTCGACGCGTTCGTCGATGAACGTGAACGAGAGGGGGGCATTGATGTAGGCGAGATCGTTGAGGCGGGTGAGGATGCGCTCGGCCTTGAACTCCGTGGTCTCCTGGAAAATCTCCGGATCCGGCATGAAGGTGATGAGCGTGCCGGTGTGCTTTTTGTTCTTCACCTCGGCGATGACATGCAGCTTCTGCTTCGTCACGCCGCGCTCGAAGGACATGGCGTGAATCTTGCCGTCGCGGGTCACTTCGACCTTGAACCACTCGGACACGGCGTTGACGCACTTCGCGCCCACCCCGTGGGTGCCGCCGGAGTATTCATAGTTGCCCTGGCCGTATTTGCCACCCGAGTGCAGTTGGGTGAGCACGAGTTCCACGCCGGGAATGCCGTGTTCCTTGTTGATATCCACGGGAATGCCGCGGCCGTTGTCGCGGATCGAAATCGAACCGTCGGCGTGAATGCTCACGTCGATGTGCGTGCAGTAGCCGGCCAGGAATTCGTCCACGGAATTGTCGAGCACCTCGGACACACAGTGGTGCAGCGCGCGCTCGTCGGTGCCGCCGATATACATGCCGGGCTTCTTGCGCACGGCTTCGAGACCTTTCAGGGAATTCAGGTCGTCGGCATTGTACTCCGTCTTTTTCGTTGCGGTTTCAGGCTTCGGGGCGTCGGACATCGGGAAAGTTTCAGGTTGGTTCAGGCGGGAGCGCCTGAATCGGAAAAGATTAGGGGGTTCCCGCGGGGGCGACAACCGTTTTCTTGGAGGGAACGCCACACGATATGGGGCGTCAGCCGGGGCGAAAATACAAGATATGGGGCCGCGGCGGGTATCGGGACGGATCCCCACCTCCCACGGGAGAAGCGGAATTTCTGCATCATTCCGCGAAGTTAAAAATTTGCAGTTTTCATCGCAGTTTTTCAGCACTCCCTCATCGCACAATCCCTCGGAGAGGCCCGAACATGGTATCCGCCATGAACTTCCCCTTGCCCCTCCCCCAGGTCGTTTTGACAGCCGCCTTCCTTCTCGCAGGCGCCCCCCCTTCCCTTTCCGCCGGAGAGCCGTCAACGACGGTCGCGGCCGAGTCCGCCCCCAAATCCGCTCACAAGGGTGCGGAAGATACGGTCATCGGGAATTTTCACAACCTCGGGACGATTGCCGGCCAATCGAACATCTACCGCTGCGCCAATCCGGTCGGGCCGGTCGCCGCGCGTCTGAAAGGCCAGCCCCCGACGGAGGCCGATCTCCGGGAAGCCCGGGAGCGCATGCAGCGTCTTTACGACCTCGGCGTGCGCACGGTGATCTCGCTGCAGAACCAGGCACCGCCCACGGAACGCGCCAAGAACGCCGAGTACGACGAGGTTCAACTGGAAAAGGCGGCCGCCGCCGCGGTCGGCATCAATTACGTGGCCCACTCGATGTCCAACCGCGGAAAAAACTCCCTGCAATACCAATCCAGCGAGGAGGTGGCGAAAACCGTCGAAGCCATCGGGGACGACATCCTGAAACACGCGGCGAAGGGCGGGGTCGCCTTTCATTGCCGTTCGGGCAAGGACCGCACCGGTCTGGTCGCGGGCTATCTGCGCATCAAATACCAGCAGTGGACCCTGGAGGAGGCCCTGGCCGAAATGCGGGAGAAGGGGCATGTCTGGAAAAAATTCCTCAAACCCGGTGCCGAATATTCCTGGCACGAGGAACATCTGCGCGCCATCGCCGCCCGGCTTCCCGCCCGACAGTAACCGGATTTTCCGGGGTCCCCCGGGGACGGCGCAAGCCCGTCGCCGCGCTCCGCGGAGCGTCATCAAAAACCCGCTGGATGAGCGGCCGCCGATCTGAGACATCTCGGGGCGGTCGTCCTCATGTCCAAAATCCTCCACCACACCCTCGCCGTTTTGAGTCTGGGATTTTTCCTGGCGCTGGGCTTCGGTCTGCGCTGCTGGAACAAGCCGCAGATTTTCCACGACGGCGGCGTGTTTTTTGTCGACGCCGACTGCTACTCCCGGATGACCCGCGTTTTGCGGGTGCTGGAGAAACCGTCGTCCCTCCGCTTTCACGAATTTGAAAACGCGCCCTTCGGGGTTCATCCCCACACCACGGCTCCCATGGATTTTGCAATCGCGGGACTCGCAGAGGTTCTGGCGGCGGGAACCGGCGCCGACCTGCGCACAGCCGCGGAACAGGCCGGGGCGTTCATCTCGCCGCTGCTGGGGACGCTGCTGATCGCGTTTTTGGGATGGTGGGCGTGGAAACTTCGGCTCGCCTACCGCAATGCCCTGCTGCTGGTGGTCGCGGTGTCGCCCATTTTGGTTCACGGCTTTCTTCTCGGCCGGCCGGACCATCAGTCGCTCATCCTGCTTTTGTTCGGGATGGCCCTGGCGGCGGAACTTGCCATCTGGAGCGGGCCGGCCCCGGGCTGGCGGATGCTCTCCGCTGCGGCGTGGGCGCTGGCCCTGTGGACGTCGCTTTTCGAACCGCTCATTCTGCTGATCGCCACACTGGCCTGTCGCGTGGTGGTCCTGGGCCGGCGGGCGTTCCGGGTGTCCCACCGGCCGTCTCTGGCACTTTTCGGCGGGCTGCTGCTTTTTGCGTTGGTTTTTGACGGCTGGCGTTTTCATCCGGGGGAAACCGACCGCGCCCTCTTTTTCCGCTGGGCGCAATCCATCGGCGAACTCAGCTGTCCCGGATTCCTCCAGCTTTTTCCGTGGACCGGATGGTTGTTGCCCGTGGTTCCCGTTCTGCTGCTGATCCGCTTCGCCCGGGAGCGCTGCCGGATCTGCCTGGCCTTGGCGCTCCTGGTCCTGCTGACCATCGGGCTGACCCTGTGGTATGCCCGCTGGGGTTATTTTCTGGCGCTGACCTTCGCGCTTTGCCTGCCCTGGGCGTTTTCCGGTTTGCGCTGGCGGCCCGTCGTGTGGGGTGTTTTTCTGGTTTCGCTCTGGCCGATGGCGTCGGAATGGGACCGCCAGTTTTTTCCCAATGAATCCACCCAAAAACGGCGCGCGGAGATCCGGGCGGAGGGCGCCCAGTTGCGCCAGCTCTGCGATCGGCTGCGCGACGCGGCCGCGGGAGGAAAATCGGGAACCGTGCTCGCTCCGTGGTGGCTCAGTCCGTCCATCGCCTACTGGTCGGGACTGCCCTGCGTGAACGGCAGTTCGCACCAAAGTCTGCCCGGCACCGCGGACTCGGCCCGGTTCTTCCTTGCAACCAGCAGGGTTGAAGCCCGGGAGATCCTCGACCGTCGGGAGGTGGAATGGGTGATCACCGACGATCCTTCACGCGTGGTGGGGAATTCCCTGCAGGTTCTCGGACGCGTTCCGACCGCGTCTCCCCTCGCCCAGCGGCTTCATTCCCCCCGCGCGATGGAAGAGGCGGACTGGCTGTCCCCGGTGGCGGCCACTCCCTTTTACCGGCTCTTTCGCGTGGTTCGCGAACACTGAGGGCGCGGACCGGCGCCATGGCGCGTCCGCACCGGACCCGTCCTGCTTACAATTCCTCCGGCTTGCTGAACAACTCGGCGATGCGGCGGAGCAGGCGGCCGGCGGCGCCGCCGTCGAGCACGCGGTGATCGAAGCTCAGGGTGAGATTCACCTCGGTGACGGGCACAAAGGTCTTCGTTTCCGCATCCCAGCGCGGAACGATCTGTCCGGCGCCCATGCCCAACAGGAGCGTCTGCTCCGGCAGCGGAATCGGCGTGGCCAGGGTCAGTCCGAAGACCCCGTAATTGGTCACCGTGGCAATGGATCCCCCGGTATCGCCGGGGGACAACCGGCGGCGCCGGGCCAGTTCGACAAGGCGGTCGTAACGTTCGATCAGGTCGGTCAGACGGAACTGGTCGGCATTGCGAATGACGGGAACCAGCACGCCATCCTCGGCTTCCACGGCGAAACCGATGTCGATCGAGCGCGGATGAACGATGCGGTCGCCGATGAGCCGTCCCGCCGGGGCGCTGTTTTCCGAGAGCGCGATGGCGAGGGCGCGCAGGCCGTAAAGGGCCGGTCCCGCCTTGTGCGGCGCGGAAGCCCTCCGGTGGGCAAGGATGGAATCGAACTGCACCGGCAGCACCACCGTGGCCAGCGGACGGGTGGCGCTGCGCCGCATGGCATCGGCCACCGCGACCCGCATCGGCGAGGCGGGGGTGATGCGGTTCCGTTCCAGATCCTCCAGAAACTTTTCCAGATCCTCGATGGTCACGCGGCCGGCGGCGCCGCTGCCCGGGATGCCGGCGAGGTCCGCGGCGTGAAGGCCAAGTTCGGCCATGCGCGCCTTCATGCGCGGGGAAAGATAACTGGCGCCCGCGGCGTGGGCGGGAACGGGCAGCCCCTTCACGGTGGGCTCCACCTGACGGGGCGCGGAGGCGGACGCGGGACGGCTGACCTCCTTGCGCGGTTTTTCCACCGGAGCCTCCTCCAGGCCCAGACGACGGGCGTCCTCGTCACTGACCTCGATGTAACCCAGCACGGCGCCCACGGGGTAACTCTCCCCTTCCTTGGCGAGGATCTCGCTGAGTTTTCCCGAGCAGGGGGCCGTGACCCCCATCACGGCCTTGTTGGTTTCCACTTCGATGAGGTCCTTGTCGGCCTCGACGGAATCACCCTCGGCGAAGAGGACCTTCACGATGGTCGCCTCGGCGATGGATTCGCCAAGCTGGGGCATCAATACGGGAACCTGGGCCATGGAAAATGAAAGATTGGGTTAAAGGAAATTCACGCCTGGAGGAGTCTGCGCGTGGCGTTGGCAATGGTGTTGGCTGTCGGGCGGTGGGCCGCCCAGAGGTCGGGATGATAGGGCACCGGAGTGTCCTTGGCATTGAGGCGCTGCGGCGGCGCGTCGAGCAGGGCAAACCCCTCCGCGCTCACGCGGGCAATCACCTCGGCCGCCACCCCGCCCCAGGGCCACGACTCGCTCACGCAGAGCAGGCGGCCGGTGCGGGCCACGGAGGCCAGCACGGTGTCGGTGTCGAGCGGTTTCACGGTGCGCAGGTCGATGATTTCGATTTCATACCCTTCGCCGACCAATTCCTCCGCGGCGGCGAGGGATTCGTGCACCATCGCGCTGTAGGTGACGATGGTGGCATCCCGTCCGCGGCGCGCAATCCGGGCCTTGCCGGCGGGCAGGCATTCGGTGGGAAGTTTCTCCGCCTTGAGGTGATTGTAGAGAAACTTGTGCTCGCAGAAGAGGACGGGATCATCAAGGGCCACCGCCTCGATGAGCATGCTGTAGGCGTCCTCCACCGTTCCCGGCGTCATCACGATCAGCCCCGGATAGGTGGCATAGAGCGCCTCCATGCTCTGACTGTGGAACGGTCCCCCCCCCGGGGTGCCGCCGGAGGGAAGGCGCACGACGATCGGACAGGGCACCTCCGTGCGGTAAAAGAGGGTGCCGGCGTGGTTGACGATCTGATTGAACCCGCAGGTCGAAAAATCGGCGAACTGCATCTCGACAATCGGACGCATCCCCTCGATGGCCGCCCCGATGGCGACGCCGACGATGGCGTCCTCGCTGATCGGGGCATCCAGCACGCGGTCGGGGTACTTTTCCTTCAACCCCAGCGTGGCCTTGAAGGCTCCGCCGAATGCTCCGACATCCTGCCCGTAGATGAACACCCGGGGGTCGTCGGCCAGGAGCTTGTCCATGGCGGCATTGAGAGCTTCCAGATAGGTAATCATGCGTCGGCAAAATGATCCTGGAGGTGCAACTCGGAAATGGCGCGCCATTCCTCCTCGGCCGGATCCGGGGTGGGCTCGCGGCGCACCCGGAGGGCGGTGTCATCCACCTCGTTTTTCACCTCGGTTTTCCACGCCGCGATCTCTTCCGCGGTGGCCCACTTTTGTTCCAGGACAAAATCCTCCGCCACTCTGACACAGTCGCGTCCCAGGGGCGAGGTACGGAGTTTCGGGTCGACGTACAAGCCGGGGTCGTGTTCGCCATGCCCCACCAGCCGGAGCAGTTCGCCGACGACCATCTGCGGACCGCCGCCTTCGCGGGCCGCGCGGATTGCACCGCCCACCACCCGCAGGCACTCGCCGAGATCCGTGCCGTCCACGTGGTGACCGGTCACGCCGTAACCCGCCGCCTTGTCGAGGAGATCCTTGCAGGCAAACTGACGGGAGTTGGGCGTCGAGTAGGCGTATTGGTTGTTGGCCACCACCACGACGAGCGGGAGCTTTTCGACCGCCGCCACGTTGAGCCCCTCGTGAAAGGCCCCCGTGGACGTGCCGCCGTCTCCGATGCAGGTGGCGCCCACCACGCCCGTCTCCCCGCGCATGCGGCGGGCGAGCAGGGCCCCGGCCACGGTGGACACCATGGCGCCGAGGTGACTGATCATGGCGTAATACCCCTCGGCCGGCCGGCCGCGATGGATGTTGCCGTCACGTCCCCGCATCGATCCCAACTGCGAGCCGAGATAGGTGCGGAGCGTGTCGAGAATGGTGTCGCCGAAGGCCATGCGTCCCGCCTGATCGCGGATGAGCGGGGCAAAAATGTCGCCTTTGTGGAGATGAATCCCCACCGAGACGCTGAGGGCCTCCTGGCCGCGTCCCAAGAAGACGCCGCCCTTGATGAATCCCGCCCGGTACAGACTGGCGAGTTTTTCCTCGAGGATCCGGGCGGCGAGCATCACCCGGAAGGCTTTCAGGTATTCGGTGCGTGTGGGGCCGGAGTTCCGGCTGGCGGATGACATCGCGTTAGGAATACGGGAGCGCTGCGGACGCTGCAAATCTTTCGTGAAGGCGCAATCGCCGGGGCGTCAATACTTCGGAAGCACCTGCAGCAACATGAAAATCATGATGCCCAAGGCCAGAAGCCACCCGTAGGTCTTCAACAGCGTGATCCAGCGTTCGCGACGGGGCGTGCGCCGCGTGCCCCGGGTCGGACGTCCCCGTTTGGAGCCACCCCGGCCGATGTACGGGGAGATGGCCGGACCGGCCGCGGCGGCACGACGCTTGCGCTGCTCGGCCTCCTGCTCGGCGAGCACGGCGGGAAGACGTTCGAGACGCACCCTGAGCTCCTGCTCCTTGCGAAGGAGTTCCTCGCGCTGTTGCTCGAGCTTGCGTTCTTCGGCGGTCAAACGGCTTGCCTTGGAACGAAATGGTCTGGGCATGTCTTATTTCCCTGTTGCCAGATAAGCCCAGAGGACCAGACCAAGGATTCCGAGGATTTGCAGCGGCAGGGTGAAGGCAAAACCGCTTTTCAGCCAGTAGAGGAAGCCATGTTCCTCGGCGTAGCCATACTCCCCGTCGAGGGCGGCGGCGGCCGGCACGGCTTCCGCGGGGGCTTCGGCGGCGATCTTCGCCTGGGCCTTGACAAAATCGGCCCGGGCATCCTCCACCATGCTCAGCGCCTTGCTGAGCTCCATGGGAAGTTCCGCCGTGCCCCAAAGCTTGGGGTTGATGGAATCGATCTGGCGCAGATGCTGCAGGAAGGAATTGTGGATGGCATTGAGCTGCTCGAGGCGTTTCTGGGCCTCCTCGGTCTCGCGTTCCACCGTCACCATGGCACGCGTGAGCTTGTCGAGCATCTCGGCGCGGCCGTTTTCCAGTTCATCCTGGCGGCGCTTCAACTCTTCAAGCCGGACCTTCTGCTTCTCGATGTCCTCGAGCTGCCTCCTGAGCTTTTCCAGCTCGGTGTTGGTCTTCTGAACCTCTTCACCGAGATCCTCGGCGGTTTCGTCGAGGTCCAGATAAGGATCGGGGTCTTTTCGTAAATCCGAAGGCATATCAGTCGCGCGCTGAAGAATTGTTAATTGGCCCGCAAGAAATTTCCAGCAATAAACGAATGAAAGTCACCGCCGGACGCCGGTTTCCGACAAAATCCCCCCGCCGGGGACGGCCCACACCCGACGGTCCTACCTGCCGGGCATCAATTCCAGCAGGAATCCCTTGAGGTAAAAGGTCTCCGGCAGGTGCAGGACGACCGGGTGATCCGACGCCTGGCCGAGGCGTTTCAGGATGCGCGCGGACCGTTTGGCGTCCCCGAATCCCTCGGCGATCGAGGATTCAAATTCATCGGCCGCGACGTGGTGCGAGCAGGAAAACGTCGCCAGCAGGCCGTTCGGGGCCAGGAGACGGGCCGCCCGCATGTGCAGTTCCCGGTAGCCCTTGAGCGCCTCCTTGATCTTGCCACGCGCCCGGGTGAAGGACGGCGGGTCGAGGATGATGAGATCGTATTGGGCCTCCCGGCGCACCTCATTGGCCAGAAAGGTGAAGACATCCTCCTCGACGGTTTCCACGGCCAGGCCGTTGCGTCCGGCATTGGCGCGCAGTTTGGCGGCGCTGTCGGCCCCGCTTTCCACCGCCACGACGCGGGAGGCCCCCCGGGCGGCGCAGGCCAGGGCAAACCCGCCTTGGTTGGAAAAACAATCCAACACGCGGCGCCCGGACGCATGGGCGGCCACGATGGCGTAATTTTCCGCCTGGTCGAGATAGAGGCCGGTTTTCTGTCCGCGCAGGAAATCGACGGCAAACCGCACGTCTCCCAGCGTGACCTCCCGGGTGCCGGGATCCTCGCCCGCAAGGAGTCCGGTCACCGGGGGGAGCCCCTCCGCGTGACGAATGGGAGCGTCGTTGCGCTCGACGACATGCACAATGCCCGGCAGGGACGTCAACGCCTCCACAATGAGCGCCTTGCGCCGGTCCATCGCCAGGGTGAGCGTCTGCAACACGGCCACGTCACCGTAGCGGTCCACAATGACCCCGGGCAATCCATCCGCCTCGCTCCACACGAGCCGGCAGAGCTGCGGGTTGCATCCCATCCGTTCCCGCCATCCGGCGGCTTGGGTGATGCGACGGACAAAAAAATCGCGGTCCAGATCCTGCCGGCGCCGGGAAAAGCGGCGGGCGACGATTTGCGACTTGCTGTTGTAAATGGCCGAGCCGAGGAGCTTGTCGCGTCCGTCCTTGAGGGAAATGACGTCCCCGTCGGCCGGCTGACCGAAGACCTTCAGGACTTCGCTGGAATACACCCAGTCGTGCCCGTGCAGGATGCGGGCGCGCGGACGAATGACAAGGCCGGCCATGGGGAAAAGGATCTACAAACAAAACGTCCCGTATCCGGCAGGAACCGGACCGGGACGCAAATTTTGCCGAGGGAAGCCGGAATTACTTCTGGCTGCGCTCTTCGATGTACTTGATGACGTCGCCGACGGTCTGCAGCTTCTCAGCGTCCTCATCGGGCACTTCCACTCCGAACTCCTCTTCGAAGGCCATCACAAGCTCAACCGTATCAAGAGAGTCGGCGCCCAGATCCTCGATGAACGAGGCGGTCGGAGTCACTTGCTCGGGATTGACTCCGAGTTGTTCGACGATGATGTCTTTGACTTTTTCTTCAATGGATTTTTCGGACATGGCGGTTGTTGGTTAAAGGTAGGCGTAGCACTAGTGATCATGCTGCGCTTTGGCAACATCTAATTTGCTGGGCTGCGCGGGGTCGGAAAATTGCGGATTTTTCGGATAGGTCAAGCGCAAACAAAGGAAAGGGGCGAGTTCGGGCGCGATTGAAGGGACGGGGGTGTTACGGTGCGGGAGTCACCTGCTGGGTGGCGGTGTATTCCGGGTATCCCACGACCTCGGCCTGGATGGTGTAGGACTCCCCGGCCTTCATGTCGCGGGTGGGGATTTTTTCGCGGTATTCGATGCGTTCCTTCGGGTTGATGATGACGATGCCCTCCTGGGGCTGGAAGGCGCGATCGTCGGACCAGCGGTCGATGATGTTGCCGTTGGCGTCCCGGGTGATGATGTCGATGCGCTGGGTCGTCTCGTAGTCCAGGCGGATCAACCGGCCCGTATTGTTGCGGAGCGTGTAGGTACCCTCGACCTCGCGCCGGTCGGAGAGGGAAAAGCTGGGCGGCTCGATGGTGAGTTTTTCCGTCGTCGGACGTCCGCGCAGCTTGCGCAGATTCACGGAGGCAAACATCTCGGAGAAAAATTTTCCGAACATCGCGGAGGCGCTGTCCTCGCTGTCCTTCACCTTGGGGTAGACGGCCAGCGCGTCCTGCTGCGCCTGGACCCTCGGCTGGGTGGCCAGAATGCGGGCCGCCTCCCGTTCGGCAAAAAACGGACTGCCCTCGTCGGGCAGCGTCACCGCAAACGCCGCGGCCGCCTGCTGCGGGGAGGGCGGAGGCGTGGGTTTCGCGCCCGGGGTCGTCTGGGCCAGGGCCGCACCCGGCAGGGCAAGCGAAAGAAGCAGGACGAACGGTTTCATGAATCCGACGTGCTACCGCAGGCGACGGGCGGTTGCAAATCTGTTCTCGGGAATTATGATCCGCCCCATGCGTCGTCTCCTCCTGCTTTGCCTTTTGCCGCTCGCCCCGCTTTTTGCCGGGGAGACCAAACAAGAAAGCACCCTCGTCCAGGTTCGCCTGCATGCCGAAGGGCTGGCCCAGGAGGGGGAAACCTTCGTCATTCCGGTCACCCTCACCAATCCGCCCAAGCAGACCTACATCCGCCGGGTGCCGATCGTGACCGAACGCGACATCGTCGCCTTTTATCCGTTTGCCGCCCCGGACGGCTCCATCGGCTGCTACTTCAAACTCGACGCCGACGGCACCCACAAGCTGCACCAGCACACCGTGGAAAAACTGGACACCATCGTGGTGGCCATGGTCAACGGCCGCGTGGCCTGCACCATGCTGGTCGACCGTCAGATCAAGGACGGCATTCTCACCATTCCCTCCGGCTTTCTGCCCGTCGAAATCGCCAAGCTGCAGGCCCGGTTCCCGATCATGGGCAAGGAGAAGGAATTCTCCGAGCAGAAGAAGAAGGCCCTCGCCGCGCTCAAGGAGGCCCAGAAAAACGCCCCCAAACCCACCCCGAAACCGAAGGAAAAGAAGTGATTCTCCGGTTTGCCCTCCTCGCCGCCCTGTTCGCGACCGCCCTGGCCCGCGCCGAACGGCTCGTCGATTTTCCCACCGACAACCGCGCCCTGCTGGAAGGCCGTCCGGAGGATTTTTTCATGTACGTGGAGCGGAATTTCGAGGGCCGGAAATCCCGGCCCTGGCAGGGGGGACAGTTCGGTTATGTGCGCGGACCCCAGCGTTACCGCGGCCAGATTATTTACACCCACCTGCACGAGGGCATCGACATCGCGCCGGTGCGACGCGACGCCTCCGGCAATCCGCTGGATGAAGTGCGGGCCGCCGCCAGCGGCAAGGTGGTGCATGTCAACCGCGAGGCCGGGGCGTCCAACTACGGCCGCTATGTGGTGATCGAGCACATCTGGGACGGCTCGCCCGTGTACACCCTCTACGCCCACCTCTCCCGCATCTCGGTGGAACCGGGTCAGACCGTCCGCCAGGGCCAGCCCATCGGTGTCATGGGCTTCACCGGCGTGGGCATCGACCGTCCGCGCTCACATGTGCACTTCGAGGTGTGTTTCCGCCTGAGCGACAATTTCGACGGCTGGCACCAGGCGGTGTTTCCGAGCCATCCCAACCGGCACGGCAATTTCAACGGCCTGAACCTCGTCGGGGTCGATCCGGCCCGGCTTCTGGTCGACGCGCACGCCAATCCGAACCTGCGCTTTTCCGAGGCCATCGCCACCCACGAACCCGCCTTCAAGATCACGGTGCCCAACAGCAGGAATTTTTCGCTCGTCCGCAATTATCCCTGGCTGGTGGCCCCGGGTGACGTCGCCAACCCGCCCGCCTGGACCATCACCTTCAACCGCCACGGCGCTCCGCTGAAAATCGAAGCCTCCCGCACGCCGGTGTCTGAGCCCGTCGCCACCTGGATGCGCGACACCGTCCACCCGGCCTCCATCACCACCAAAAACCTCGTTGTCGCCACCCCGTCCGGCCCCCAGCTCACCGATTCGGGAAAACGGTTTGCCCGCCTGCTGACCTGGCCGGATTGAGCGGTCCCTTCCGGTGTTGACGCGGGGCAAAACCCGCCCCCCGCCCACGGTTCCCTGCGGTCAATGCGGCAAGGCCAGGGCCTCCTTCAACACGGCCTCGGACGTGATTCCCTCGGCCTCCCCTTCGAAGTTCAGGATGATGCGATGGCGCAGGGCCGGAAGCACCCAGGCATCGATGTCGTCCTTGGCGACATGGAAACGGCCGTCGAGCAGGGCGTTGATTTTGGCACAGAGGATGAGGGCCTGGGCACCGCGCGGGCTGGCCCCGTAGCGCACATATTTCCGGGCCAGGGGCACCGCCTCCGGGCGGTTGGGATGCGTGGCGAGCACGAGTTGCACCGCGCGCGCCTCGATTTCCCGGACCACCGGAACGGACCGCACGAGCTCACGCAAACGGGCGAGGTCGCCCAGTTCGACGGCCTGCACGGTCGGCGTGTGGTCTCCGGTGGTTCGGCCAAGGATTTCATGCAGCTCCCCGGCGTCGGGATATTCGACATTCAGCTTGAGCAAGAACCGGTCGAGCTGGGCCTCCGGAAGCGGATACGTGCCCTCCATCTCAATGGGGTTCTGGGTGGCGAGAACCAGAAACGGACGCTTCATCTCATGCGCCACGCCGGCCACCGTGACGTGACGCTCCTGCATGGCCTCGAGCAGGGCGCTTTGCGTCTTCGGCGTGGCGCGATTGATTTCGTCCGCGAGGACGATGTTGGCGAACACCGGACCGGGTTCGAACCGGAACCTCTTCCTTCCGTGCTCGTCCTCGACGATGAGGTTCGTGCCGATGATGTCCGACGGCATGAGGTCGGGCGTGAACTGGATGCGGGAGAAATCCAGGCCCGCCGCGCCCGCCAGCGTCCGCACCAGGGCTGTCTTGCCAAGGCCCGGAGCCCCCTCCAGCAGGGCGTGTCCTTCGGCAAAAAACGCCGTGAGCACCCCGCGGATGATCTCGCCCTGACCGACGAGAAATTTTTCCATTTCGGTACGCAGACGCTGGAAGGCGTCACGAAATTCGGCGGCGTGGGATTCGACGGATTCGGTGGTCATATGGGTCATTCTTTCGGCCGGATGGCTTCAAAGTAGCGTTTCACCATGAGCCGGGAACCGGGGGGAATTTCCTCGCGGGCGACGGCATCCAGGGCCGCCGGCGCCGCGGCCTGCCAGGCGGATTTCCAGGCGCGGCGCGCGCGGGGATCGTCCCCGCCCGCCGCCCGCAACATCTCCACCAGCGAGGCCCCGTCCCCCATCTGGCCCGCAATGAACTCCTGGATCCGGGAATCGTCCGTGTCTGACTCCCCTGCGGTGTCCAGATCCCCACCCCGGCCAAGATCACGGTCCGAGCCCGGACGGCCTCCCGGAGGGGCATTGTCGGCCAGGCCGGAGTCCGGCTTCTCGCCGCCATCGGGCGCGTCCATGGGCAGGGCGTCTTCGGACGAGCCCTCCCCGCTTTGGTTTTTCTGATCGCCGGCATTACCCTGCTTGATGTCCCTCAGGGCGGAGAGAAATTTTTTCCGGTTTCCGGAGCCCCCGTCCGGGGACATCCGAAGGATCGTGCCCAGTTGCTGCTGCGCGTTCGGATCGCGGGAGAGTTCCTCGAGCCGGCGGTTTTCCAAATGCCTTGCCGCCTCCTCGAGCGCCCTGGCCAGGGCGGCGGGATCCAGTTGGGCGACGCTATCCCCGGCCGCCTCCGAGTTGCCGGAACGCAGTTCCGCCGCCAGCTGCGGGGATTCGGCCGCCAACGCATCGGCCAGCGCCGCCGTCTCGGCCGCCGTGAGGGCATCGGCCGCCGAACCGGACGCCAGCTTGCGCTCCAACTCCGCCAGCGCCCGCAGCGCCTCCCGGAGCGGTTCCTTCGCGTCGGACAACCGATTTTCGACCTCCTCCAGTTCCTCTGCGGCCCGGGCCAGTTCCCGATCGTCCGGAGGCACCGCCTCCCGGGTCTTTTGCAGCATCTCACGCGCCGCCGCGATTTCCGCGTGCTTTTCGGCAAGGCGGACGTGATGCCAGCCCTCCACCAGACTGAGCGCCAGCAGCGGCAGCAAAAGCCACGTCGTCCGCCAGCCCGGACCCGGCAGTTGCAGGTGTTCGCGCACGCGCATCCGGGCGGCATAGTCCGCCACCTCCCGCTGGATGGCGTCGGTCCAGGGCGACGGCCCGGCCGCCCGCAATCCCGTGAAGAACCGATCCTTTGTGCCCAGACGACGGTCCAACTCCCGGGCCACGTCGGTCCAGGAACGCCAGCGCACCACCGCCGCCACCGCGGCGGCCAGCAGGGGAACCCCCACCAGCCACGGCAACGCCGCCAGCCAGCCCGTCCGATCCCACAAACGCCACAGGACCGCCGCCGTCAGTCCCACCCAAAGCGCGATCACCGAGGCATGCAGGAATTGGTTCCAAACGAGCCGTCCGCGCGCTTCACGAAGCTTCTGGCGCACGGTCGCATTCACTGGCACAACAAGAGCAAAGCCCGGGGGAAATGCAAGGAACTGTCCAATTTTCACCATTTTCCCCCGGATCGGCCTTTTTCCCAAGCCAAAAACCGCCTGGCATGCGTTTTGCTTGGAACCTCACGGTGCCATGAAAAAAATCGAGGCCGTCATCAAACCCTTCCGTCTGGATGCGGTGAAAGCCGCACTTGCCGAAGCCGGCATTGAAGGAATGACCGTGTCCGAGGTGAAGGGGTTCGGGCGTCAGAAGGGCCATACGGAAATCTATCGCGGCAGTGAATACACCGTGGATTTTCTCCCGAAGGTGAAAATCGAGCTGGCGGTGAGCGACGACGTTGTCGCCAAGGCCAGGGATCTCATCATTGCGGCCGCCAAAACCGGCAAAATCGGGGACGGCAAGGTCTTCATCCTTCCCGTCGAATCCGCCCTCCGCATCCGGACGGGCGAGGTCGGCGACGCGGCCGTTTGAGAGCCACCTGCCAAGGAATCCGCCTCAGAAGTATTGCCAAACCCCGGATTTCAGGCTATCTAGCTCCACCCTTTCAAGGATGGGTGGCAGAGTGGTCGATTGCGCACGCTTGGAAAGCGTGTGAGGCTTAACCGTCTCCCAGGGTTCGAATCCCTGCCCATCCGCCAGTTTTCCGCGCAAATTTCGCCTTCACGCCACTGCCCGAGGCGACTCGTACACTCTGCAGGGATTTGAACCCGGTCAAAGGGTTCGACCGCCAGTCCCACAGCGTGGGACCATCCTTCCCACGCGAAGCGCTTTTTGCGGAGCCTCGCCCCGCGAGGCAATCCCTGCCCATCCGCCAGTTTTCCGCGCAAATTTCGCCTTCACGCCACTGCCCGAGGCGACTCGTACACTCTGCAGGGATTTGAACCCGGTCAAAGGGTTCGACCGCCAGTCCCACAGCGTGGGACCATCCTTCCTGCGCGAAGCGCTTTTTGCGGAGCCTCGCCCCGCGAGGCAATCCCTGCCCATCCGCCATCTCCGCTAAGCGGAGGAGGGAAAGGGAAATGGCCTGGCCCAAGGGCTTCGTTGGGTGCGTCGGTCTCGATCTGAGGGCCATGATCAGGAGCCCAGAATATTTTTCAGGGCCGGTCCGATTTCTGCCGCCATGCGTTGAAAGCCGAGATCGGTGGGGTGCACTCCGTCGACGGTGGCTTCACCGTCGTCTCCGAGGAGCCGATCTCCCTCCAGCCAGTGCCAGGGCAATCCTCCGCGCACCGCCTCAAAGGCCGAGCGGGCCGCCTGCCGGATATTCCGGATGCGCCTTGCATAAGCGGGGTCGCTCGGCATTTTCGGCAATTCGGGGAAATCCACAAACAGGAGCCGCGTTTCCCGCGCATTTTGCGCCAGCACCGTAAGGAAGGTGCGAAGACGCTCCTCACATCCTTCCTCCGGGACGTTGGGCAGACAATCCACCACCAGACAAAGCGGCCGCAACTCCGCCAGGAGTTCGGCAACTTCCTTTTCCGCCAGGGCATTTCCGGAAAAGCCCAGATTCACCACGGGGAGCGCGAGATCCCGCCCCAGAATCGCAGGATACGCCATTCCCGGGCGCGAGGCACAGCCCCCCTGGACAATCGACGTCCCATAAACAAGGACGAAGCGCCCGTCTCCGGACAGCGGACGCAGTTCACTTCCGGATTCCACACCAAGTTCCAGGTGGTCCAGGGAGTTGTAGAGCGGAAAATAGAGCCGGAACTTCCGGGTCCGGCGGTCGCGCTTTTCAAACAAAGCCTTTTCGAAACTCTGTCCGCCCGGCCCGTCCGGCCGCCCGTTCGCCGCCCACCTCCAGGAGTTCCCGATCCACTCATACAGATCCAGACCGCTCACCCCGGTGGCCGGCATGTGGGGCATGGCCAGTTTGTCAAACCCCACCGTCCAGCGCGCGGCCAGGGACGGTGAATCCGTTTCAAAATCCACGTACAGACCCGTGCTGCAACGACTCAAGATCCAGACCGGCGGCCGCACGCGTTCTTCCACCCGGTCCGGCAACCGGGTCCAGCGGGCGGATTCGGACGGCCAGGCCTGCCCCTGAACCGGAAAACGACCGGCATCCCACCACGTCAACCCGCCTTCGACCGTCGCGGAAGCAAAGTTCGGATCGATCTTGGTGATTTTGAACTCATTGGCATTTTCAGACATCGCAAAGCGGCAGATTGTGGGAGGTTGTTCCGGACAGGGACCGGGAAGTGTCCGGACCGTCTCCGCTTTTGAATCAAAACACCCCGGCCGCCCAGATCAAGCCCTGAACAACAAGCCGGGTGGCTTCGGGGAATTTGACAAATTCCTCCGGCGCGTGGCCCAGCGAGCAATAAAAGACCCGGCCTTTTCCCCAAGATTTGATCCACGCCACGGGCATCGTCACCTGCCGGCCTTCCAGAACGTATTGGGTGTCCGCCAGGACGTGCACGCCGGGGTCCACCAGCATGTAATACTGTTCGGACTCATAAGCAAAGCTGCCGGGAAGTCCGGCGGTGATGGGACTGGCAAAGTCCCGGATTTGGATCGAATAGGCGCCGACATGGGGATGACCGACAAAATGGCCGCCGACCATCCACTCATATTCGGTGTTTCCCCGGAAGGCGTCGCCCATTCCCCCGTGAACCCCGCCCAGACCGACGCCGCCGCGCACCGCGGCCAGCAGTCCGCGGCTTTGCCCTTCGGAAAGCTGTCCCATCGTCCAGCAGGGAAAGATGAGGGAAAATTCGGCAAGTCGGTCGGCGTCGGCGAGAATCTCAAGCGAACCCTCCGTCTGCATCGCCAGCCCGCGTCTCTGCAGTTCTTCGGCGAAAAACCGAACCATCCTTTCAGGCTGATGGCCGTCCCATCCCCCCGCAATGAGCAAAACCTTCTTCATAAAGTGCCGCCCTGCTTAACGCATTTCCCTCCGCGCCGGAATACGATCCTTCCGGTCCGGCGCGCCGGGGGATCCGGATGGTCCGGTCGGGATGAGCCCCCCTCACGGGGCGAAGCGGGAAGGCTCCCACCCGGAGGATCTCAACAAATCCGGATCGTTTCCAATCCCAGAAGCCGTCCCAGTTTCCCGATTTTGTGGGCAATGTGCCCGACGCCGACCGCGCAGTGATGGGCGGGTCCCGCCGCGTTCCAGCGATTGACGAATTCGCGAGCTCCACAGGAAAAGCGGTACCGGCTGTTGGTATTGCCGATCTCAAGAATCGCCCCCGGCACCGACTCCGCCTCGGCATGGAGCAGGGCGAGTTTTCCGCCGCTGCGTTCCACCACGGAAAGCAGCGTCACCGGACCGTGCTTGACCCTCATTTCGATCGACACTCCGCGTCCGACCTTCCCGTGATAGACTTGGAGAGGCCGCACCTTGGGACGTCCCTCGGCGATGGCGATGTGTCCCGGTCCGTCGTGCCCCATGAGCACAACGTCCTCCGCAAAATCCATGGCGTAATATTCCGTGAACGAACCGCCCGCGCCGAAGAGGTCCATGATTTTCATGGCCTGGACGTTTTTCACCTCGTATTCCCCCGCCACCGGCACACCGCGCGCGGTGAGCTGTGACGTCCCGAGAATGATCGACGCGAGGGTGGTTTCGTTGTCCGGAACGCCGGTGCCCTTGTAATAATAAGCCATCGCGCCCAGCCGGTATTCGCCGACCAGTCGGTCGAGGGCGACGGCCGTCCTGGCGGCCTCCTCCAGATCCTCCGGCGGGCAGTCCTTTTGCAGATCAAACACGCTTTGGAATTCCCGCAGTCGCGTGGCGATCTGCTCCGGGGTCACCTCCCGGCGAAGCGCCGCGAGTTCGTCCACCTCGAGGATTTCGACGTGGGTGCCGAACGTGGCGCACTGGAGGGTGACGTCGGTGTAAATGTCCAGCATGCCGCTGTAATAATGCCCCATCAGGCCGAGCCGGTTCCCGTTCATGCCCGCCGCCACCCGGGCGGCCTCGATCCAGTCGTCGATTTCCCGCCAGCATGCGGGATCGTCCTCCAGCACCCCGGTCACCTGATGAAAGGGAATGCCGGAACGCTGAAGAACGTTCGCGATCTCCGGAACCGGACAGGCGGAACAATACGCCAGCCACTCGCCCGTCATGCGGGTCCGATCCCCCAGCGCATTAAACCGGGCGTAGTCGATGGCCGGTTCGGGCGCCAGGTTCAGCACAATGACCGGCACCCCCGCGCGACGGACCACCGGAAGGACCGTGGACGACAGCGCGTAGGTGGTGACATATAAAAAAATGAGGTCAACGTCCTCGTGCCGGAACTGCCGGCCCACAGCCTGGGCGCGATCCGCATTGTCCACCAGGCCCGCGTTGACGATTTCCACGCCCGGGCGGGCGATTTTCCCGGCGAGCCGTTCCACGTATCCTTCCAGCCGTTCCTTCAAACCGGAAAACTGGGGCCAGTAGGTGTCGAGTCCGATGCCAAAAAGACCGATGCGCAGTGGGGAGGGAGTCATGTCCGACCCATACGCTCCCCCCTTGCCAGACGGAATGCGATGGATGATCATTTTCATACAAAAAATGCCCCTGTCCGTCGCCGATTATTTCCGTTACATCCCGCGAACGCCCGGCCGCGACGCGTGGGGATTGCAAATCACCGCGGCGGGTTTCACCCGGGTCCCGCCGGGAAGTCCCTATCCACCGGCCCGCCATCCGGAGGATCACCGTCTGGAGTGGAGCAAGGGACGGGTTCTGGACGCGCTGCAGATCGTGTTGATCACCGCGGGACGCGGCTGGCTGGAAACCCGCACCGGAGGCAAACACCGCATCGGCGGGGGCACGGCGTTTTTGCTTCTTCCCGGGGTCTGGCACCGTTACCGCCCGGATTCCGGCACCGGTTGGACCGAGAGCTGGGTGGAAATGCTGGGGCCGGTCGTGGATGCGCTGCTGGCCTCGGGCGATCTTTCCCCCCGCGCGGTCGTGGCCCGGGGCGTGCTGGCCGCCGGACTCGACGATCAACTCGCCCTCATCCACCGGCATCTTCGCGAACCCTCCCGCGGCTTTGAACCCGAACTCGTCGGCGTGGCATTGCGGGCACTCGCCATTTGCCAGCGGGGAACGTCGGCCCGTCCCTTCCGCACCCGAACCGAACGGATCGTCGGCGAAGTGGAGCGTTATTTTTCCGGGCACGCCGCCGAGCCCCTGAACATGAGGGACATCGCCCGGAAACACGGCGTGGCGTATTCCCATTTTCGCCGCATTTTTTTCCGCGAAACCGGCCTCACCCCCTGGAAATACGTCATGCAGCTGCGTCTCCGGCGCGCGCGCCGGCTGCTCGCCTCCACGGACGCCACCCTGGAGGAAATCGCCTCGCTTGTCGGCTTCAGTTCAAGCTTCCACCTCTCCCACGCCTTCAAAAAATTCCACGGTCAGTCTCCCTCCGATTGGCGCAGGGAAAGTCAGTCGGGCCGGTTTTCGTAGCCAGAAACGAAGCTCCTCCGCGGTCGGATCGCGTCCGGCGTCCCGGCCCCTTTCCCGGCAAAATCCGAACACGTTTTCCCGTCCTCCCCGCGTTCCCTTCCCCATACGCGGACCGGGGATTTCCCTGAGGGATAACTTTCCATTTTGCACGTATTTAGAGGGTGTATGGCAACAGCGACCAGGGCGGCGGGAAACATTTTGATTGTGGAGGACAACCGGGACACGGCCCAGGTTTTGAAATTCATGCTGGCCTCCACTCCCTACCGGGTGGATGCGGCCTACACGATTGCGGAGGCCCTCGAAAAGGCGCTGCACACCAACTATTCCCTCATCATCAGTGACATCAGTCTGCCGGACGGACACGGGATCAGTCTCATGACCGCCATGCGGCAGTTTTCGCAGACCCCGGCCATTGCGCTGACCGGATTTGGATCCGAGGATGACATCGAGCGGTGCCTGAAGGCGGGATTTGATCGTCATCTCACCAAACCGGTCACCCAGGAGACCCTGCAAGCCGCCGTTTCCGATTTGCTGCAACCCGTCCCGTAAGGCCCGTTGATTTTTTGCCTCCAACATGCCGGCGTCCGGGAGTGCCGGAGGGGTCCGGCTGTTGAACCAGCCGCTTTCCTTCCATGACGTTCCGCACGGATTTCTCCCTTTTCAAGACCACTTTTCCCACGCTTCTCGGTCTGGTCGCCGTGCTGACCTTTTTTGTGGTCAGCGGATTTTCCTCCTACCAAAAGACCCAGTTTTTGCTGAACGACGCGGAAAAGGTGGCGCACACGCACGAGGTCATCACCGCGTTCGACGCCATCCTCGCCATGGTGAAGGAGGCGGAAAGCGCGCAGCGCGGTTTTCTGGTGACGTACAATGAAAATTACCTCGAGCCCGTCCACACCGCGAACACCGAGATCGACCGCCTGTTCCAGCGGGTTCAGGAACTGACGCGGGACAACCCCGCCCAGCAGGAACGTCTGGCCGACCTGCGGGCCAGGGTGATCGCCCGCATGGAGGAGATGAACCGGGTCATAACCATCCGGCGCAACGAGGGGTTCGAAGCCGCCCGGGCCATCGTGCAAACCAACCGGGGACGCGACGTCATGGAACAGATCCGGAACCGGGTTCGCGAAATGCGCGACTTCGAAACCGATCTGCGGCGGCAGCGGGTCGCCGCCATGCAGGAAGCCTATCGCGTGGCCGTGGTGGGAGTCCTGCTGACCACGGCGCTGGGCACCCTGCTTTCGATCCTCGTGGCCACACTCCTCGTCCGCTCGGCCGCCTCGCGTCGCCGGCAGGACTGGCTCCAGCACGGCAAACTCGGACTCAGCGCCAACATGCTTGGCGACCAGAAGATCGAGGAACTCGGCGCCAATGTTCTCTCCTTCCTCACCCGTTATCTGGATGCCCATGCGGGGGCGTTTTTTGTGCGCAAGGGCACCGACTTCCACCGGGTGGCGACCCACGGGGTGCCCGCGGAGAGCGTCATTCCGCGTCGTTTCACCCTGGGGGACGGTTTGCTGGGCCAGAGCGCCATGGAAAATTCGACGGTGGTGATCCGTGATGTGCCGGAGGGCTATCTCACGGCGGGTTCGGGATTGGGAAACACTTCCCCGCGCTCCCTTGTCATTTCCGCCGCATCCACGGAATCGGCGGTCAATGCGGTGTTTGAGCTCGGCTTCCTCCATCCCCTCAACCCCGACGCGCTGGAATTGCTCCGCGAAGTCGCCGAGCCGATTGCCGTGGCGGTGCGCTCGGCCAACTATCGCGACAACCTGCAGGAGCTGGTCGAAGAAACCCAGCGTCAATCCGAGGAGTTGCAGACCCAGAGCGAGGAACTCCGGGTTTCCAACGAGGAACTCGAGGAACAAAGCCGCGCCCTCAAGGAGTCCCAGTCCCGGCTGGAACAACAACAGGCCGAGCTCGAACAGACCAACACCCAACTCGAGGAACAGGCCAGCATTCTGGAAGCCCAGCGGGACGATCTGGAACGGGCCCGCGCCGCCATCCAGGCCAAAGCCGACGAACTCGCCCGGGCGAGCCAATACAAGTCCGATTTCCTCGCCAACATGTCCCACGAGCTGCGCACCCCGCTCAACTCCTCGCTCATTCTTTCCAAGCTGCTCGCCGACAATCCCACCGACAACCTCACCGAGGAACAGGTCGAATACGCCCAGACCATTCACTCCTCCGGCAACGACCTGCTCAACCTCATCAACGACATTCTCGACCTTTCCAAGATCGAGGCGGGACGCATGGAGGAGCATGCGGAGTCGGTGGACCTTTCGCGGCTCGTTTCCGATCTCTCCCGCTCCTTCTCCCCCATCGCCAAGCAGAAGGGGCTCGCCTTTTTCACCGGAATCGAACCCGGTTCCCCTCCGGCCATCGAAACGGACCGTCAGCGCCTTGAGCAGATCCTCCGCAATCTGCTCTCCAACGCCATCAAGTTCACCGAAAAGGGAACCGTCGAACTCACCATCGGCCGCACCCGGGAGGGCTCCGTGGCCTTCGTGGTGCGCGACACCGGCATCGGCATTTCCGCGGAAAATCAAAAGACGGTCTTCGACGCCTTCCATCAGGCGGACACCACCATCAGCCGCCGCTACGGCGGCACCGGGCTCGGACTCTCCATTTCCCGGGAACTGGCCCATTTGCTGGGCGGGATCATCACGCTGGAAAGCGAACCCGGACGCGGCAGTACATTTACGCTCAATCTTCCCGACGCCTTCGACAAGGCGCTGCAGCCGGCTCCCCTGCCCCGGCAGGAAGACACCCCGCCGGCCGCCCCGGCCGAGGCCCCGGCTCCGTCGGAATCCGTCATCCCGGACGACCGGGACCACCTGGTCGCCGAAACCCGCACCATTCTTGTGGTGGAGGACGACATCGCCTTCGCAAAAATCCTGCGCGACCTGGTCCACGAGCAGGATTTCCAGTGCCTGGTCGCCACCACCGCGGAGGACGCCCTCACCCTCGCGCGCCAGTACCTGCCCAGCGCCGTGCTGCTGGATGTCGGGCTGCCGGACCATTCGGGGCTCTCCGTCCTCGACCGTCTCAAACAAAACTCCCGCACACGCCACATTCCGGTGCATGTGGTCTCCGCCGCGGATTATGCACAGACCGCCCTCTCGCTCGGTGCGGTGGGATACATGCTGAAACCCGTCAAGCGCGAGGATCTCATGCAGGCGCTCCGGCAGCTCAAAGCCCGCTTTTCCGCCGAAAAACAACGCGTGCTCATCGTCGAGGACGACGCCGTCCAACGGAACAGCCTGGCCAGACTCCTGCAGTCGGATTCCGTGGAAACCCTCGAGGTCGGCACCGCGGCCGAATGCCTGACCCTGCTCGGCGAAACGACCTTCGACTGCATGGTGCTGGACCTCTCCCTGCCCGACGCCTCGGGGTATTCCCTCCTGGAGACCCTGAGCAAGGAGGAGTCGTATTCCTTCCCGCCGGTGATCGTTTACACCGGGCGCGACATCTCGCACGACGAGGAGCAGAAGCTCCGCCGGTATTCCAAATCCATCATCATCAAGGGGGCCAAATCCCCCGAGCGCCTGCTCGACGAAGTCACCCTGTTCCTCCACCGCGTGGTCGCCGACCTCCCACCCGAGCAGCAGCGCATGCTGCAGCGCGCGCACCATCGCGACGCGGTTCTTGAGGACCGCCGCATCCTTGTCGTCGAGGACGACGTGAGAAACGTCTATTCCCTCACCAACATTCTCGAACCCCGCGGCGCCAGCATTCAGATCGCCCGCAACGGCCGGGAAGCCCTCGAGGCCCTGGAAAAATCCACGTCCTCCCCCCGCGACGCCATCGATCTGGTCCTGATGGATGTCATGATGCCCGAAATGGACGGCCTGACGGCGACCCGCGAAATCCGCCGGCGTCCGGAATGGGCCCGGCTTCCCATCATCATGCTCACCGCCAAGGCCATGAAAAACGACCAGGAGCGCTGTCTCGAGGCCGGCGCCAACGATTACATGGCCAAGCCGCTGGATGTGGAGAAACTGCTCTCCCTGGTCCGCGTCTGGATGCCGCGTCCCTGACATGCCCCCCAAGACCGAAGACATCGAAATCCGCCTGCTGCTTGAGGCGATCTTCCTCAGGTATCATTACGATTTCCGCGGATATGCCATGACGTCGGTCAAACGGCGCATCCGCCGCGCGCAGGAACGCTTCGGCTGCGAAAGCATCTCGCACCTGCAGGAAAAAGTCCTCCATCATCCGGAAATCCTCCCCGACCTGCTCGGCGTGCTCACCGTGCAGGCGAGCGAGTTTTTCCGCGATCCGGCCTATTTTCGCGCCATCCGCGAAAGGGTGCTTCCCCACCTGCGCACCTATCCCTCCCTCAAGGTCTGGATCGCCGGCTGCAGCACCGGCGAGGAGCTGTATTCCCTTGCCATTCTCTTTCGCGAGGAAGGACTCGAGGACCGCACGATTTTTTACGCGACGGACATCAATCCGGACGCCCTCCGTCAGGCCCGCGCCGGCGTGTACCCGCTGAACCGCATGCAGCTTTTCACGAAGAATCACCAGAAGTCCGGCGGACGGACCTCGCTGTCCGAATATTACACCGCCGCCTACAGCCATGCGCGCATCGACCCCACGCTGCGCGCCCGCGCCGTGTTTTCCGATCACAGCCTGGTCACGGACCAGGTCTTTGCCGAGGTGCACTTCATCTCCTGCCGCAATGTGATGATCTACTTCGACCGTGACCTGCAGGATCG
>Ga0065721_10049466_pt1 | contig 33699 bp, 31 predicted proteins | sample Mesricmetagenome_FD_59108 | JGI IMG/M metagenome (GOLD analysis project Ga0065721, IMG submission 59108) | Mesophilic microbial community from rice straw/compost enrichment Sample: eDNA_1 v2 (version 2) | ecosystem: Engineered > Solid waste > Grass > Composting > Bioreactor | place: USA: Davis... | reverse complement strand
CCCTCTTCAGAAATCCATTCGGCCGCCGATAGCCTGGGGTCCGTCCAGGAGATGTTGTCATGCTGCCATCCGTCACCCAGTCGCATTTACCCGCCTGCACCAAAGCGCCCGCACAGGTCCCGAGCGCTGCCAAGCCTCTGGCCGTTGCTGTGAGGCAGGAGGTTTCTCAGAGCACGACGGTGGAAATCTCCGGAAGGTCCATCAGCTTGACGCAGCATCGCAGTATCGGGGTGCAGGCCTATCAAGCCGTGGAACCGACCGAGCAGCCCAAGCAAAACCCCTTTGCGAACACCATTCTGAGTTTCATACAGCTGCAGTTGGAGCGCGACAGGGCGGCGGGTGCCAGCCCGGAGGAGCTGCAAAGCCGACTGCAGGCGGGGCTGGATGGCTTCTTGAGCGGCTATGGCCAAGCTTATGATCAGCTATCTGCCAGCGGACTCCTGGGTGACGAAGTCCTGTCAGAAATCGAAGACACCAAAGCCCGTGTCCTGGCGGGGATAAAGGATCTTGCCGATGAACTGGGTGTTGAGGTCGATTGGGGAGCCGAGCCTCCGGCTGCGCCCGTTGCTCAAATACCAGCTCCCGCACAGGCTGTGCCGACTGAAATCGTCAATCCGGGACAGCAGATCCTGTCCTCCGTACTGCGCGATGTGCAGATCATCGAGCAGTATCAGAAGACCGTCCGCCAAATGCAGACTTATGAACATCTGGGCAAATCCAAATTTGCTCCGGCATCGGCCTCCCATAATTCCTACAGCTATGGCATCAAAGAGAGCAGGGATTTCTCCCTGAAATTGCGCACTGCAGACGGCGATGCCGTCACCATCCGCATGTCGTCCTCCCAGGCGGGTGTATCCCGATTCGATCTGGGTGGGACGCAACTGGGTCTTTATGGCGAACAGAGGGCGGGCTTTTCCTTCAGTGTGGAAGGGGAGCTGGATGAAGGTGAACTGCGTGCGCTTACGGATTTGCTGAACCAGATAGCGGATGTATCCGAACAATTCTTTGGCGGTGATCTGGATCGCGCCTTCGAGTTGGCCGGCAATATCAGCTACGACAGCAGTGAGATAGCCGCTTTCGATGTCGGACTGAGCATGGCGCGCGTGGAATCCGCCTCGGTTGCTCAGGTGGAACAGCGGGATCTTCCCAAGCATCAATTTCCGCTGGCGGCCTTTGCGGCCGGCGTCGGCAAGGCTGGAGGCTTTGCTGAGCGCCTGGGACAGCCGCGCTCTCTGGTGGCCGATCTGCTGGAGTGGCTGGCGCAATCCCGTCCCTGGGAACCGCGTTCAGCCTTCCTGGGCCCCGCAGCACGGGCATTTCTCTAATCCGGATTCACCGGGACTTGTGGACGGTTCCCGCGGCTGATTAAATGCCGCGCCTGAACTCTTCGGGGCGCCGTCCATGATCCAACTGCACTTGTTTTCCACTTCAGGCTGTCACTTGTGCGAACTGGCAAAAGCGCTGGTGGACGAGTTGGCTGCCGCCATTCCGCTGCATTGTCAGGAAATCGAGATCACCACCGACGAAGCGCTGGTCGAACGCTATGGCGTGCGCATTCCTGTATTGCGGGATACTGCGGGCGGCAAGGAGCTCGGATGGCCGTTTGACGCAGAGCAGCTCAAGGATTTTGTGCAGACGCTAGAAAAGATCGATTGAAGCTAAAGCAGTGGGTGCGGCCACGTCAGGCCACACCGCTCACAGATACTGCCGGCTCTCATTCTCCGAGAGGAACAGGGCTGGTTGTCCCAGACGATAGGCGTAGATCACGGAGAAACAGAGCACGTTCTGCACATAGTGCCGCGTCTCCTTGAAGGGGATGGTTTCTATCCAGACGTCCACCGGTTTTTCCTTACCTTCCTCACTCAACCAGCGGCTCACTCTATGAGGGCCGGCATTGTAGGCGGCCGCCGCGAGAATGCGATTGCCGTTGAAAGTCTGCATCAGGTGACTGAGATATTCGCTGCCCAGGCGCATATTGTGCTCCGGCTGCAACAAGTCGGCGGCGCCCCTGTGTTCTATGCCGGACTTTTTCGCCATAAAGGCTGCGGTCTTCGGCATCAGCTGCATCAAGCCAGTGGCACCCACCGGGGAGCGGGCGGCCGCGTCGAACGCGCTTTCTTGACGCGCAATCGCGTAGATAAAGGTGGGTTCCAGTTGTGTGGCATTGGCCAGCCGGGTGATCTCGTCCTGGTAGGCCAGAGGGAAACGCACTGTCAGTTCATTCCACAGGTTGCCATTGATCATGGTCTGTATGCCTGTGCTGTACCAACCCCAATCCCGCGCCAACTGGCCGGCGGCGGTCAACTGGCGCTCGTCCATGGAGCGGGAGGCGTGCAGCCATTCCGCCCGCGCTTCCGCCAGGTTGCCGGTCAACCAGAGTTCATGGGAGCGCTGCATGGCCGGTATGCTCGCCACGCTTTGCAGGGAGGCTTCGTCCAGAGCGCTGGATTCGTCCACCAGGGCATAGCTCTGCTGGAGTTTGTCGGCGGAGAGAAAGCCGTAGAAGCTGCGGTTTTGCGCCAGGGTGCGATAGAGGGTCTCCGCAGGAGCGAAACCCGGGAGAGGGCGGTCGAGGACTTCCTGGGCGCGGGCCGCCCAGTAGAGCCAGCGCTCGTGGTTGCGCGCTTCTTCATCCAGCAGGGCCAGTCCATCCGCCAGTCGCTGCCAATCGCCCTCGGCAAGGGCCTCGCGCAGCAAATCGTCCAGCACTTCACCCTGGCGCAGCCTATGGGAATAGCTGAGTAGAGATTGAGCTTCCGCACCGTGTCCGGTGCGTATCAGGCGTTTGACTATGGCGAGCTTGGTTTCCAGCATCAGATCTTCGGGGAACAGCTGCTGGGCCTCATACATTTGCCAATGGTAGAGGGCGTCCAGCGGCGAGGTGCTGGAAAGCTTGCGGATGCCGTAGGCGATCAGATGTTGGGTCTGAAGATCCTGTTTCTGGAATCTATGGCGTTGCATGACCAGCTTGGGATTGGCGTGCACCTGCAGATACAGGTCCGCCTGGGGTTTATAGGTGGACAACTGCCGGCTGAGGTATTGGGCAAAGCGGACGTTGCCAGCTTGCATGGCGTTGTTGAAGCGGTTCCAGACCCGCTCCTGGGTCAGATAGCCGGCGTTACGCCACTGGGTAAACAGCGGGTCGCAGGCTTCGGGCTGGGATTTGCCCACTTCCCAAACGGGCGCCACTTCCTCATAGGCGCCGGTGTCGCCGGTTTTGATACGGGCCAGCAAGGAATGACAGTGCAGCTCCAGGGCGTTGTTTTGATCGGCCAAGTAATAACGGTTGAATTCCTCCCATTTTTGGCGGCTGGCGAGAAATTGCAGATAGTTGCTGCGCAGACGGGTTGCGAGAAAGGAATCCGGGTATCGCGTGAGGAAGGCATCGATCTCTGCGGATTCGACACTGCTCAAGCGGCTGCGCAGCTCGCTGAATTCCAGATACTGGCGCAGCGGGTACTGTCCGAGTTTGTCCAGATGTTCGCGGTAGAGTTTGAGATCGTTTTGCGAGAGTGCCGTTTTGGCTTTCTGATAATGGAATCTATGGCTGGCCAGTTGTGTGTCCGCATCGCTGACTACAGGTTGCGCCCACAACTGGGACGCGGACAAGCCCATCATCCAACAGCCGATAACCAAATGCCTTACTACTTTCACCGCAGACATATAAGCGCTCACCACTGACATAAAGCTCGGGAAATCCTGTGCAAGCAGATTTGGATCGACGGACACTTACGTTAACAAACAAGTTCCAGCCTGTCTTCCGTGTCCAGGATCACATCTATCAAGTCTTGTAGAAAAAGCCGGGTTCTGCCACCCATCGGCAAATATTATTGAAACCTGAGTACGCCATCGGGCAAGATGCCGCGCTGTTTACGCGGCCACTGGCGCGCACCATTACCTCCTGTCATCGGCCCACGATATGAATCTGATAAAACTCGATAACCTGCAGTTGCATCACGGCGAGCAGATTATTTTTGACCAGCTTTCCCTGTTGATCCGCAAAGGCGACCGTTTATGCATTATCGGTCGCAACGGTGTGGGCAAATCCACTTTGCTGAAACTATTGGAAGGCAAGGTCGAACCCGACAGCGGTCAGGTTTGGCGCGCGCCTGTCTGCAAGATTGCCGGCCTTGCTCAGGATCTGCCGGAATACTCGGATGCTTCGGTCTACGACTATGTGGCCGGCGGCCTGGAGTCACTCGGCGCTGATTTGGCCCGGTTTGCCGCATTATCCCAGGGTGAAGCGAGCGATCTGGCGGAGCTGGGGCGCATACAACAGCGTATAGAAGCGGCGGACGGCTGGTCGGCGCAAAACCGCATAGAACAAGTGTTGACCCGACTGGAGCTGGATGGTGCCGCGCGCCTGCGCGGACTTTCGGGCGGTTGGCGCCGCCGTGTGGCGCTTGCGCGGGCGCTGGTCAGTCAGCCGGATGTTCTGCTCTTGGATGAACCCACCAACCATCTGGACATAGTGTCCATCGAATGGCTGGAAAAGCAGCTTCAGGAATTTTCCGGTGCCGTGGTGTTCGTCACTCACGACAGGGCGTTTCTGCGTTCCGTGGCCAACCGCATAGGGGAATTGGACCGCGGAGACTTGACCCTATGGGACGGGGACTACAGCAGCTTTCTAGTAATGCGTGAGCAAAAGCTGGCAGATGAAGAAAAGCGCAATGCCGAGTTCGATAAAAAGCTGGCCCAGGAGGAGGCGTGGATACGCCAGGGCATCAAGGCGCGGCGCACTCGCAATGAAGGCCGGGTGCGCGCACTCAAACAAATGAGGCAGGAGCGCGCCGCGCGTCTGGAGCGCCAGGGCAATGCGCGTATGACGCTGGCGGCGGACTCGGTTTCCGGCAAGCTGGTGGCGGAGTTTCGCGATGTGAGTTTTGGCTGGGACGGCAAGCCGGTGATATCGCACTTCAGCGGCGTGATTCTGCGGGGCGACAAGATAGGGCTCATAGGTCCCAACGGCGTGGGAAAAAGCACTTTTCTCAAATTATTGATGGGGGACCTGCAGCCCACCTCCGGTGAAATCAAGCGCGGCAGCAAACTTTCCATCGCCTATTTCGATCAGCTGCGCGATCAATTGGAGCTGGATAAAAGCGCCATAGACAACATTGCGGAGGGCCGCGAGTACATAGAAATCGAGGGCAGAACCCAGCATCTGATCGGGTATCTGCAGGATTTTCTGTTTACTGGCGAACGCGCCCGCACACCCATACGGGCACTGTCCGGTGGCGAGCGCAATCGGGTGCTGCTGGCAAAGCTGTTCAGCAAACCTTCCAACTGTCTCATCATGGACGAACCCACCAATGACCTGGATGCGGAGACCCTGGAGCTGCTCGAGGACCGGCTGACCGGTTATACGGGCACACTCATTCTGGTAAGCCACGACCGGGAATTCCTCGACAATGTGGTCACCAGCACCATAGGTTTTGAAGGCAATGGGGTATTGAAGGAGTATGTCGGTGGCTATCAGGACTGGTTGCGCCAGGGGGGCGTGTGGTTCAGGCCTCAGACACAGGCGCCTGCGACGAAAACCCCTGTAGCAACACAGCCGGTGCGGGAGGAGCCGCGCAAAGCCTCGCGCAAACTCTCCTATAAGCTGCAACTGGAACTGGACGCACTGCCCCAGCGGATAGAAGCCTTGGAGCAGACTCTGTCAGAACTGCAAAACGAGGTGTCCAGCCCAGAGTTCTATCAGAGGAGCGCGGCGGAGATTGCCAGTAAAACCGCGCTCCTGGCGGAAAAGACCGCCGAACTGCAACAGGTGTATGAGCGCTGGGAGGAATTGGAAAACCAGCGCGAATAGTTTCGGCTCAGATCCGCACCGCCAGAACGTCGCACTTGGCCCCGTGCAACACAGTGGACGCTGTGGATCCCAGCAGCAGTGCCAGCCCGTGGCGGCCGTGGCTGCCCACCACGATCAGGTCGGCGCCCAGACTGGTTGCGATTTCGCGCAGCTCTGCCGCAGTCTGTCCGAGTACCACCTGGCGGTGAGTGACCGGATAACCCAACTGCGCGGCGAAGTCCGCCATGCGCTTTTCCGCCTGCTCTTCAATGGCAATCTGGGTCTCCGTGAGATCCATGGGGATATCGCCAGCATAGGCGAGCGCCACAGGCTCTATGACATGAAGAAGGCTGAGCTTGGCGTTGTATGTCTGCGCCAGGGTCACGGCCTTGCTGGCCACGCGATGGGACTCTTCGGGAGAAAGATCGAGTCCGACCAGTATGTGGGTGTAGAGGCTCATAAAGGGGGGTTCTCCGTTGTGGGTTATGCTGCTCTGCAGTTGCTGCGGCTGTACTTGTTTGGCCGCTTTGATCAATCCGACATCATTGGCAGAGCCTCCGCAGTGTACCGCAGGGGGCCTGCTGCTGAGAAACCCGGGGAAACCTATGTCCTGGACACTGATTCTGATCCTTATTCTGGTGGTCGCCATGCTGGTGGGGCCCATAGCCATGTTGAGACCCACCAGGCGTCAGCGTCAGTTGGCTGAACTGCGTCAGGAGGCGGCGCGGATGGGGTTGCGCGTGGAACTTCAGAGTCTGGGCGGACGATCTCTGGCGGCCTACGAGCGCCGCTGGCCTCTGACTGGTGGCGAGAAGAATCCGGTCAAGAGAGGATGGGCGCTGGACCGGCAGACGTATGAGCACGATATCCACTTCCATGGGCTCTGGCATTGGCGGGATGAGAACAGGGCTCCGGTCGAGTTGCACGAGGCGTTGCATCAGGCATTGGCGGAATTGCCCGGGACTGTTCAATCTGTGGAGGCGACACCCGTGGGGCTGCGCTGTGTCTGGGGGGAGAGCGGTGGCAAGGCGGAGATCCAGGCCATAGCCGACTGGTTGGACCGGCAGATAAAGCGTTTGTGGCCGCTTATGCCCCGGGCAGCGGATCGAAGTTCTTGAGGTCCGCCGCGCTCACCTGGGAAAAGTTGGGTTTGGTGGTGGGGTTGAAGTCAGCCTCGGGCATGAGATCTGTGCTTATGGCGAGACGTTTGCCGGAGAGGATTTCGCCGATCTCCCTGATCATCCGGTGGCGCCTGTCATCCGCTACCTGAGTGCCTATCAACAGGTTCTGGGCTCGTCGGTAGTAGCCATAGGCCACCACAGGGTCATCCCGGTTTACGGCTTTGTGTCCCTGAGCCAGATGGGATATGACGTCCACCATTAGATGAGCCCAGGCGAGCTCCCGGATATAGGCTTCCATCTCGGCGCTGTCGAGGCGTCCCAATGCCTGATGACGGCGCACCACCCGCGCCGCTTCCGAGAGATACACCTTGCGTTTCGCGATGGCGGCATCGCTGGGTTGTATACGGTAAAAGGGCTGGGTGCGCTGGCCGGCGTCCAATTGTTGTGCCAGAGACTGGGCGTGTTCCAGTTTGACGTCCGCGAAACGCGCATTCGGATCCAACTTCTTGACGCTTCGGATCAGATCCAGGATCTCCTCGTTGATCAGTCTGGGGATAAACACGGGTTCCAGCAGCGGCTCTATGCCCGCGCATATCTCCTCCAGCTCGTCGATGCGCACGCGGATCTGCAGCATCTTGTGCCGCACCAGGCGTTTGCGTGTCTGGATACGATTGGCAATGCTGACTGTTATCAAGGAAAAAACAATCAGCGCAAGAAACAGGGTGACACCAGTGACACTGCTCATAACGCCTGCCAGCGATTTTGGAATCGCGATAGTCAATGCGGTGGGCCCCGGTAGCACCGGGTCATTTTAAGGATAGCAAAGGGGTGCTAACCGGTGGATTCCGGTTGACCGAGTCCTTCACTCCGGCTGGTGGATAGCACGGCCGGCGCGTGACGCGGCTTGACCTTATAAGGTTCTGGACTTATATATGCGCACCTTGTGTGTCCGGCCACCGGGTTGTGACACGGATCTAAAAGCTGCGAAGACCGGGGCATCCGAGTCCGCATCCACTGAAAGTGGCGCGGAAGGCCGCGGTTTTCCATCATCGAGAAGCGGGTAGCGGATGGGGAAATCACTGGTCATAGTGGAATCGCCGGCAAAAGCGAAAACCATTAACAAGTATCTGGGCAGCAACTACATAGTGAAATCCAGTGTGGGCCATATCCGGGACCTGCCCACCAGTGGATCAGCGGGACCGGTGGATGCCAAGGCCCGCGCTGCCGAAGCCGCCAAGACCCGCAAGCTGACACCGGAAGAAAAAGAAGAGCATCGCCGCCGCAAGTCCCGCGATCAGTTGATCAAGCGCATGGGCGTTGATCCCTATAACCATTGGGAAGCCCACTACGAGATACTGCCGGGCAAAGAGAAGGTCGTCGAAGAACTGCGACGTCTGGCGGCCAGCGCAGATCAGATTTTTCTGGCGACCGACTTGGACCGCGAGGGGGAAGCCATAGCCTGGCACCTGCGCGAAGCCATAGGAGGGGACCCGGAGCGATACAGGCGCGTGGTTTTCAATGAAATCACCAAAAGTGCCATTCAGCAGGCGTTTCAGAATCCGGGGCGCCTGGACATAGACCGGGTAAATGCCCAGCAGGCCCGCCGTTTCCTCGATCGCATAGTGGGCTACATGTTGTCGCCGCTGCTCTGGGAAAAAATCGCCCGGGGTCTGTCCGCGGGGCGGGTGCAGTCCGTGGCGGTGCGCCTGATCACCGAGCGGGAGGCGGAGATTCGCGCCTTCGTACCGGAAGAATATTGGAATCTGGCGGCGCTTCTGGATACGGCGCGCGGCGAGCAGACCAAATACGACGTGGTCAAGTATAAGGGCGAGGACTTCGCGCCCAAGACCAGCGAGCAGACCCAGATTGCGGTCAAGGCGCTGGAAAAGGCCGAATACAAGGTCATAGCGCGGGAGGACAAGCCGACCCAGTCCAAGCCCTCGGCCCCATTTATTACCTCCACCCTGCAGCAGGCTGCCAGCACCCGTCTGGGTTTCGGTGTGAAGAAGACCATGATGCTGGCTCAGAGACTCTACGAGGCCGGCTACATCACCTATATGCGTACGGACTCCACCAACCTGAGCGCCGACGCCATTCAGGCCTGCCGCGAATATATCGATGAGACCTACGGCAAACCCTATCTGCCGGAAAAACCCAATTTCTATTCCAGTAAAGAGGGTGCTCAAGAGGCGCACGAAGCCATACGCCCCTCCGATGTTCGTCTGCTGACGGAGCACCTGTCCGGCATGGATCGCGACGCCGAGCGTCTCTACAGCTTGATCTGGCAGCAGTTTGTCGCCTGTCAGATGACCCCGGCCCAGTTCACCAGCACCACAGTCACTGTGGGGGCCGCCGATTATCACCTGCGCGCCAAGGGGCGCGTGGTGCGCTTCGACGGCTTTCTCAAGGTCGCTCCCCAGGTGGCCAAAAAGGATGACGAAGGCATATTGCCGGATGTGAAAGTTGGCGATGTCCTGAAGTTGCACGAACTCTTGCCGTCACAACACTTCACCAAACCGCCAGCGCGCTACAGCGAAGCCAGTCTGGTGCGCGAACTGGAAAAACGCGGCATAGGGCGCCCATCGACTTATGCGGCGATTATCTCCACCATCCAGGAACGCGGTTATGTGCATGTTAAAAACCGCCGTTTTTATGCCGACAAAATGGGTGATGTAGTCACCGAGCGCTTGGTGGAAAGTTTCAGCGATCTGATGGATTACGGTTTTACCGCCAATATGGAAGAGGCATTGGATGCGGTGGCGACCGGTCAAAAGGACTGGCACAAGCTGCTCGATGAGTTTTACGCAGATTTTTCCAACAAGCTCACCAAGGCCCAGGGCTCTCAGTTCGGCATGCGCGGTAATGAGCCCACCGAGACCGATATAGTGTGCGACAAGTGCGGTCGCCATATGCAGATCCGCATAGGCTCCACCGGTGTGTTTCTCGGCTGTTCCGGTTATGCGCTGCCGCCCAAGGAGCGCTGCAAAAACACCAAGAATCTGGTGCCGGGTGACGAAGCTGTGGACGCGGATAAGGACGAAGAGGCCGAATCCAGACAGCTGCGCAGCAAGCGCCGCTGCAAGCTGTGCAATGCCGCTATGGACAGTTATCTGCTCGACGAAAATCGCAAATTGCATATCTGCGGCAACAACCCGGATTGCAGTGGTTATGAGGTGGAGCAGGGCAGCTTCAAAATCAAGGGATATGAAGGGCCAGTGCTGGAATGCGACAAATGCGGCAGTGAGATGCAGCTGAAAACCGGCCGCTTCGGCAAGTATTTCGGTTGCACCAACAGCGCCTGCGGCAATACCCGTAAACTGTTGCGCAACGGTGAGGCGGCACCGCCGAAAATGGATGCCATAGCTCTACCGGAATTGCGCTGTGAAAAAGTGGATGATCATTACGTGTTGCGCGATGGGGCTTCCGGTTTGTTCCTAGCGGCGAGCCAGTTTCCCAAAAATCGCGAAACACGTGCTCCCCTGGTGCGCGAGCTGCTTCCCCACAAAAAAGAATTGGATCCCAAATACCACTACTTGCTGAGTGCGCCGGTGGCGGACTCCGAGGGTGTGCCGGCTGTGATTCGCTTCAGCCGCAAAACCAAAGAGCATTACGTGCAGTCGGAGATCGAGGGCAAGCCCACAGGCTGGCGAGCGTTTTATCGCGATGGACGCTGGCAGATTCAGGATTCCAGCAAGAAGGCTGGCAAGGGCGCGAGCTGATTCCTATGTCGGCGGCCGCATTCAGGCGCAGAGTGGATCAGCAACTGGTGTATTGCCGCCAGCTGCTGCAGATGGTGGCGTCCGATGAAAAGACCAATGCCTTAAAAAACGCACTGGCTTGGCAGTTGGAACACACACTGTGCTGTTACCTGGCGGAGTTGGCTCGCATTGCCGGCATCAAATCCTGGTCCCAGATCTGGACTTTGGCTGAGGATTTGCGCAATGAAGCGCTGCGGGGAAGCGAGAGCGTGGATATAAGAGAACTGCTGGCGTTGTCGGCGGATCCGGATTCCTGGCTGGGTCAGCTGCTCAACATATTGCGACGATTGCGCGCGGTGGAAGAGGGCAGCAGTTTGCGGGGATCATTGTTTCAGTCTGACCTGGGCATGGCCGAGGGGCGGGGTGATTCCGATCCGACACAAGCGTCGGCAGGTGAGAATCTGATTGCCAGTACCCGGACAGCATATGCCGGTGTTCAGACAACACTTGATAGCGCCATATCAGACATGATCCGGGAGCTGGAAGCGCTTATTCAGCGTCAGCGCCTGGGCCATGATGAATATTGAGAATTTAATACCAGCGTCTCTGGCGCTGCCCAGCATACAAGGGCCTTATGTCGGCATTTGATGAGTCATCGTTTTACGAAATTGTGGAGCTGGACAATGGTGATGTGGCTCTGCGACGCTCCGAGCACCTGGATGAAGAACCCCTGGTGACCATTCGTTTTTCCCCGGAATCCATGGAATATCTGGGCGGCGCGTGTTACGAGGTGGCCAAGGCCATGATCGAAGCTGGGCTGGATTTCGTCGCTGAAATGGAGCATGCCTCTGAAATGGATGACGGCGAGGAGCCACCACCGGAAGGCTCTTTGCTACATTGATGATTCGCGCTTGAACCTGCTCCTGGCTCTGGTCAGTGGCAGAGCCGCTCGCGTAGCAGCAGTCCATAGCAACAACCGGCCTTTGCTGCCTGTTCCAGACACAGAATCTGGTCTTCTGTCATTTTTCCCGGACTTCCCACCACCGTGTGACTGTTGCCTCCCAGCAGCGCCTCCCGCAGGAGTGCAAAACAGTGCTCTGGACTTTTGGGGTAGATGAACCGGGTTTTCGTCAGATCGAAACCATAATGTTGCAGCGAAGCCTTGGTGACGCCCGCGGGCACCAGCCAGGTCAACCATCTGTCTGTGCTTTCGCGACTCAAGAAAGCCAGGGATGGCAAGTAAAGCGCGGCGCTGAAGGCGTTGGGCAGGACTATCTCTGTGATTCCTACGCCTGTAGCGCTCTGATTACTTGAATTTTCTCTGCTTGCGATGCTCAACATGTTCAGCTCCTGCGGATAATGCCGACGCTCAAGCCCTCAATGGCAAAGTGGGTGTCTCTCAGATCGACACATATGGGTTCGAAATCCGGGTTTTCCGGCCAGAGTTCTATCTGGGAGCGGTTGCGTTCCCGGCGAAAACGTTTGACGGTGACCTCGTCTTCGATGCGCGCCACCACTATGTCGTTATTGCGGACTTGCGTGGTTCTGTGAACCGCGAGCAGGTCTCCATCCAGAATGCCGGCATCGCGCATACTCATGCCTTTTACCCGCAGCAGATAATCCGCCCTCAACCGGAAAAAATTGTCCGGAATAGGGCAGTATTCCTCGATATTTTCTTCGGCCAGTATGGGGTTGCCCGCAGCCACCCGACCCACCAGGGGGATGCCGCGCTCTCTTTCCGGCAGTCTGATGCCGCGGGATGCGCCTTCGATGACTTCAATCACGCCCTTGCGCGCCAGGGCTTTGATGTGCTCTTCAGCCGCGTTGGCTGAGCGGAATCCGAGGATCTGGGCTATCTCCGCCCGCGTGGGCGGAAAACCGGTCTCCTCGATTTGTTGTTTGATCAGCTCAAGCACCTCGCGCTGCCGCTGGGTGAGTTCGGACATGGGGCCTCCGCAGATTGCATCTGTTGATATGTACATAGCTGTGATTATATACAGTATCGCCTGGGATGCAATACGCCGCCCCCTTGCCGGGGTGTGACTTATTCGAAGTCGTTGAAGTCCAGGTTGTAGCGGTCCGAGGAATCGTAGAGGGGGCTTTCCGGTTGTAGATCGTCCTCCCAATCATCCTCCGTGGACACACCAAATGCACCTTGGGCGTCATCTGGCGGGCAGGCCTTCAGAAACCGACCGGTTTGCCATTCATCAAATTCGAGTTCGTCCAAGTCGCCATTCTCATACTGGATCTCGATGGTGCCCTGATCGTCATCTATGGCGACCACCTCGAAAATGCTCTGCAGATACGAGCTGGCGTACCAGGAGCCAATCTGCGGAGTGCGCGCAAACACCATAAGGAAAATCCTCATTTGTTTGATGAATACCAAATTCAAGCTAACACGGTGGGGCGGATTTCGCCTTTTTTGTCGACGAATGCCGCCGTTGGAGTAGGTCGCAGGGTATTTTCAGGTGGGGGTTCTAAACGGTTGTTAATGCAGGAAATTTGCGGCGTTCCTGAAAGGGTTTTCGGCTGAATATGAATTCCTGCATCTTAAAATGCCTCACACATTAAAAATCAATATATTAAACAACCGTAAGGTATGGCCTTTTTCACTTGCCAATCCACCACTGGGCGTTCCTTGACAAGTTTGTGAGCGGGCGCGTATTTTTTTGCATCTTTGAACTGTGATGGGGCATGTCATGGCGAATGGGGACACTGTCGAAAGAATTTTGCGGGCTGCAACTATCCTGTTTGCCGAGCGAGGTTTTGCGGAAACCTCTCTGCGCACCATCACGGGGATGGCGGACGTGAATCTGGCGGCGGTGAATTATCACTTCGGCACTAAAAAATCCCTTATTCAAGCGGTCTTCAGTCAATTTCTTGCACCATTTTGTCGCGAGCTGGAGCGGCGTTTGAATGAAATGGAGGCATCCCTCACGACGGATCAGCTTCCTCAAGTGGAGCACTTGCTGCGGATTCTGATCGACTCCCTTACTGAGTCCGTTCGTTCCATCAATGAAAAGCCTCAGCGTTTCATGCGCTTGCTGGGATTGGCCTATACCCAGACGCAACAGCATCTGCGCACATATCTGGCCAACAGCTACGGCGCCACCTACAACCGCTACATCGGCTGGCTCAAAAAAACCCAACCAGATTTGGATCCCATAGTGTTCTATTGGCGCCTTAATTTCATACTGGGAGCCTCCATCTTCACTTTGGGAAGCTTCGAGTCCATACAGGCCATATTGCAGGATGAACACGGCGTCGATACCGAAATGGGGCAGGCGCTGAGTTATCTGGTCGACGGTTTGAGCGGTCTGCTGAGCAGTCCGAATCACAGCCATGCGCGCTGAACCGCCACTCGGGCCGGTGGTGCTCGATATATCAGGCGTCGAGCTGCAAGCCGAAGAAGCCGAAATCCTCCAGCATCCCCAGGTTGGCGGGGTGATTTTTTTTCGCCGCAATTTTGAATCCCCAGAGCAGCTGGTCGAGCTGATAGCGCAGATTCGCGCTTTGCGTCCCGGATTGGTTTTGGCGGTGGACCAGGAAGGGGGGAGGGTGCAGAGGTTCAAAGCTGGCTTGTCCCGGCTGCCGCCCCTTCAGGCCATAGGCAATCTTTTTTCCCGGTCGCCGGAACGGGGACTGGCAGTAGCCGAGCAGGCCGGCTGGCTGATGGCGGCGGAAATGCTGGCGTGCGGGCTGGATATCAGTTTTGCGCCTGTATTGGATGCGGACGATTCTTTCAGCGCCGTCATAGGCGACAGATCCTTTTCGGCGGACACCGCGGTGGTGGAACAGTTGGCGCGCGCTTATATAGGGGGGATGAACCAAGCCGGCATGCGGGCCACCTTGAAACATTTTCCGGGTCACGGAGCCGTCGAGGAGGACAGCCATCATCAATTGCCTGTGGACGGGCGCAGCTTCGACGAAGTTTGGCAGAGTGACATGACGCCATTTCGTCAGTTACTGCCCAGTGCCGGGGCGGTGATGCCGGCGCATATAGTGTTTTCTGCCATAGACCCCAGTCCGGTGGGATTCTCCTCCTTCTGGCTGCAGAAAGTGCTGCGGCAGCAGTTGCAGTTCAGTGGAGTGATCTTCAGCGACGATCTTTCCATGGAGGGGGCTGCAGGTATAGGAGACCACGGGGATCGCGCCGAGGCGGCGCTGGCAGCCGGGTGTGATGTAGTGTTGGTTTGCAATCAGCCCAAACGCGCAATAGAAGTCATAGAGCGCCTGAATGCCAAGGCATATCCTACGAATGATCGCCTGTCTCTAATGAAGCCCTCCGCCGGCTTCAGCACATCCCTTGAGGCACTGAGAAGGCAACCGCGGTGGCGCGCGGCGGCGGATGCCGTGGCCGCGCTGCTTTAAAGTTGGCATTCGCACAGCCCTCTCTATATACTTGCCGGCCTTATTTTCTCCACCCCTTGGTTTTTCACGTGGCCTTTGGTAGGGGTCACCACTGAACAGGATCTGCGTTCCATGCCCGTCATTACCTTGCCCGATGGTTCCCAGCGTACCTTTGCCGCCCCGCTCACAGTCATGGAACTGGCGCAATCCATAGGTCCGGGGCTGGCCAAGGCGACTCTGGCCGGGGTGGTCAATGGCAAGACCGTGGATGCCAGTTATCTCATCGAAGGGGATGCCAGCGTCTCCATCATTACGGACAAATCTCCCGAAGGTCTCGAAGTCATACGCCATTCCAGTGCGCACCTGCTGGCCCAGGCAGTCAAGCAGCTGTTTCCCGATGCCCAGGTCACCATAGGTCCGGTGATAGAGGATGGCTTCTACTATGACTTCGCCTACAAGCGTCCCTTTACGCCGGAGGATCTGGCGGCCATAGAGCAGCGCATGAGCCAGCTGGTGGAGCAGAATTTGCCGGTGGAGCGGCGCGTATTGCCGCGCGATGAGGCCATAAGTTATTTCAGAAGCCTGGGGGAGACCTACAAGGCGGAAATCATTGAGGCCATTCCCGCCGATGAGGCTCTGTCTCTCTATCGCCAGGGGGATTTTGAGGATCTTTGTCGCGGCCCCCACGTGCCCAGTACCGGAAAACTCGGGCACTTCAAACTAATGAAAGTCGCTGGAGCCTATTGGCGGGGCGATTCCAAAAATGAAATGCTGCAGCGGATCTATGGCACCGCCTGGACCAATAAGAAGGACCTGGCTGCTTATCTGCACCGATTGGAAGAGGCGGAAAAGCGCGATCATCGCAAGCTGGGTAAGAAGTTCGGCTTTTTTCACCTACAGGAAGAGGCGCCGGGCATGGTGTTCTGGCACCCCCGCGGCTGGGCCGTATACACCGCCATCGAAAGCTATATGCGAGAGATTCAGCGCGCCAACGGCTACAAGGAGATCAAAACACCCCAGGTTGTGGATCGCACCCTGTGGGAGAAGTCCGGCCATTGGGATAAATTCCGCGCCGGCATGTTCACCGTGGAGTCCGAGTCGCGCGACTATGCCGTCAAGCCGATGAACTGTCCCTGCCACGTGCAGGTGTTCAATCAGGGGCTCAAGAGCTATCGCGATCTGCCGCTGCGCTTGGCGGAATTCGGCTCCTGCCATCGCAATGAGCCCTCCGGTACTCTGCAGGGCCTGATGCGGGTGCGCGCATTCACCCAGGATGATGCGCACATCTTCTGCACCGAGGCCATGATCCAGGATGAAGTGTCCCGTTTCACTGATCTGCTGTTCAGCGTATACGCGGATTTCGGCTTTGAGGACATCATCATCCGCCTGTCCACCCGCCCGGAACAGCGGGTCGGCAGTGACGAGGTGTGGGACAAGTCAGAAAAAGCCCTGGCCGACGCCCTGAATGCCAAGGGTCTGGAATGGCAGGAGTTGCCTGGAGAAGGCGCCTTTTACGGACCCAAAATCGAATTCTCCCTCAAGGATTGCATAGGTCGGGTGTGGCAGTGCGGCACCATCCAGGTGGATTTCTCCATGCCGGCTCGCCTGGACGCTCAATTTGTAGCGGAAGATGGCTCCCGCCAAGTGCCGGTGATGCTGCACAGGGCTATACTCGGCTCCTTTGAGAGATTCATCGGCATACTGATCGAGCATTACGAAGGTGCATTCCCCGTATGGCTGGCACCGGAGCAGGTGGTGGTGATGAATATCACCGACAACCAGGCCGAATATGCCAGAAGTGTCGAGAAATCCCTTAAAAACAACGGCTTCCGCGTATTTTCCGACTTGAGAAATGAAAAAATCGGCTTTAAAATCCGCGAGCACACGATCCAGAGGACCCCGTACCTGATCATCGTGGGTGATCAGGAGATGGAAAACGGCACTCTTTCTGTCCGCAATCGGGCGGGCGAGGACCTGGGTTCCATGACTTTGGCGGAGTTCAGTGAGCGTTTGACGCGCGAAATTCAGCAGCGCGGCCGCAATGCTCACTGACCCTCTGGTTTTTATTCATTTACAGGAGCATTGACTTATTAACAAAGACAACGGCAAGGCCCCGCGCGCCAAAAAGGCCATGATCAATGATCAGATTTCGGCGAAAGAGGTGCGTCTGATCGGCGCCGACGGACAGCAGGTCGGCATTGTTTCCATAGAAGAAGCACTGGCGGCGGCCAAGGCGGCGGGACTGGATCTGGTGGCCATAGCCACGGAAGTCGAGCCCATGGTTTGCAAGGTAATGGATTACGGCAAACACCTTTTTGAACTCAAGAAATCCAAAGCGGCTGCCAAGAAAAAGCAGAAGCAGCAGCAGATAAAGGAAATGAAATTCCGTCCAGGGACGGAGGAGGGCGACTATCAGGTAAAACTGCGCAACCTGATACGTTTCCTTGAAAACGGGGATAAGGCCAAAGTCTCGCTGCGGTTTCGCGGCCGGGAATTGGCGCATCAGGAACTGGGTATGGAAATGATGCAACGCATCGAGAAAGACCTGGAAGCCTTGGGTACAGTCGAACAGACTCCCAAGATGGAAGGTCGCCAGATCGTGATGGTGATAGCCCCGAAAAAGAAAAAATAGCCGGGCTTTTTAGCTGCCTGGTTGTTTTCCAACTAAACCGTGCCTATGCACAAAAATGCGGAGATTTCTCTATGCCAAAAGCTAAAGTACACAGTGGTGCCGCCAAGCGGTTCAAAAAAACCGCCGCCGGCTATAAACACAAGCGGGCTTTCAAAAGCCACATCCTCACCAAAATGACTACCAAGCGTAAGCGTCAGCTGCGTGGCACTTCCACGTTGAACGTATCTGACCAGCCCCTGGTAAAACGCATGCTGCGCGTCAATTGATCCGCACCATCCATAGTCGAATTGAGAGGAAAAGTTTATGGCCCGTGTAAAACGTGGTGTGGTGGCGCGTAGAAGCCACAAAAAGATCTTGAAGGCAGCCAAAGGATATTACGGAGCCCGCTCCCGCGTATTCCGCGTTGCTAAACAGGCAGTCATCAAAGCCGGTCAATACGCTTATCGCGACCGCCGTGCGAAGAAGCGCGATTTCCGCGCTCTGTGGATCACGCGTATCAACGCCCAGTCCCGCGCCGAAGGTCTGAGTTACAGTCGTTTGATTGCTGGATTGAAAAAAGCCAACATCACTCTGGATCGCCGTGTATTGGCTGATCTGGCAGTGCATGACAAAACCGCTTTTGCGGCGATCGTAGATAAGGCAAAGCAAGCGCTGGCAGCCTGATCTATCATCGTTGGCAGGATCCGTCCCCAGGGGAAAAGCGCATTGCTTTTCCCCTTTTTATTTTTTGCGGTGCCTGCACAACTGAAGTATGCCCGCTGCCTGGAATCCTCTAAACTGCAGCTCATTTGATTATTGCTGGACCTGTTCGATGGAGAATTTATCTTCTATTACCCAAGAAGCCCTCACCCTGATCGAGCGCGCGGATGAACTTTCGCTGCTGGAACAGGTGCGGGTGGATTATCTCGGCAAAAAAGGCCACCTCACCGGGCTGCTGAAAAATCTCGGGCAGTTATCTGCTGAAGAGCGTCCCGAAGCCGGCGCCAAGATCAATCTGGCCAAGCAACAGATACAAGACGCCCTGTCCGCGAAAAAAGTCCAGTTGGAAGATTCCCAGATTGCCAAGCAACTGGCTTCCGAGACGCTGGATGTCACCCAGCCGGGCCGCCAGGCGGACACAGGTGGTTTGCATCCGGTCAGCCGCACATTGGAGCGGATCGTGAATATCTTCCGCACTGCGGGTTACGCGGTGGAGGAGGGGCCGGAGATAGAGGACGACTTCCACAATTTCGAAGCACTGAATATTCCGGCGCATCACCCGGCGCGCGCCATGCACGACACTTTTTATGTGGATGAGCGCCATGTGCTGCGCACCCACACGTCTCCGGTGCAGATCCGCACCATGGAAAAAAAGCAGCCGCCCATCCGCATAGTGTGCCCGGGGCGTGTCTATCGCTGCGATTCGGATCTGACCCACACACCCATGTTCCATCAGGTCGAAGGACTGGTGGTGGATCGCAACGTGAGTTTTGCCGATTTGAAGGGCACTGTGGATCAATTTCTCAAGGCATTTTTTGAGGCGGATGTTCCGGTGCGTTTCCGCCCTTCATATTTCCCTTTCACAGAACCCTCCGCCGAGGTGGATATCCAGTGCACTCAATGCGCTGGCAAGGGCTGCCGTGTGTGCAAACAGACAGGTTGGCTCGAAGTGATGGGCTGCGGCATGGTGCATCCCAACGTGTTCCGTGCAAGTGGTGTGGACCCGGATATTTACACAGGTTTTGCCTTTGGCATGGGTGTGGAGCGTCTGGCCATGTTGCGTTATGGCATCAACGATCTGCGACTGTTTTTCGAGAACGATCTGAATTTTCTGCGGCAGTTCTGACCGGCGCGCCGGCATCGAATTGTCCAGTCATCGAATTGTTGAGCGCCGCAACGCCCGAGTCGAAATTGCCAATCATCTGATATGAACGACAGAGACTATGAAATTTAGCGAAGCTTGGTTACGAGAGTGGGTCGATCCTGCCATTACCACCGAACAATTGGTGGCGCAGCTGACCATGGCCGGTCTGGAAGTGGATGGTGTTGAGCCAGCTGCCGGACAGTTTTCCGGCGTGATCGTCGGCGAAATATTGAGTGCCGAACCCCATCCGAATGCGGAAAAGCTGCGTGTGTGCCAGGTGAAGGGACACGCTGACGGTGTGCAGCAGGTGGTGTGCGGCGCTGCCAATGCGCGGCCGGGCATCAAGGTGCCTTTTGCCACTGTAGGCGCCCATTTGCCGGAGCTGACCATCAAAAAAGCCACTTTGCGCGGTGTGGAGTCCGCCGGCATGCTCTGCGCTCAAACCGAGCTGCAGGCTGGCGATGATGATTCCGGCCTGTGGGAGTTACCAGAGGATGCCCCCGTGGGCGCAGATCTGCGGACCTATTTGCGTTTGGATGATTCGTTGATCGAAGTGGATCTGACGCCCAATCGCGGCGACTGTCTGAGTATTCGCGGACTGGCGCGCGAGGTGGCGGCGCTCAATCAAGCGGAATTGAAAGAGGTGGACATAGCCCCTGTGCCTGCCGCCATAGATGAGACTTTCCGGGTGACGGTACAGGCGCCCGATGCCTGCCCTCATTACGTAGGGCGGGTGATACGCAATATCGACATCAATAAGCCGACACCTGTGTGGATTCGGGAGAAGCTGCGCCGCAGCGGTATCCGCAGCATAGATTCGGTGGTGGACATTACCAACTACGTGATGCTGGAGCTGGGTCAGCCCATGCACGCGTTCGACCTCGATCGCCTTAACGGTGGTATACAGGTACGCATGGCGCAGCCGGGAGAAACCCTGGAGCTGCTGAATGAGCAGAAACTTTCCCTCACTGCCGGCTCCCTGGTCATCGCCGATGAAAAGCGAGCCCTGGCACTGGCCGGCGTCATGGGCGGAAGCCACAGCGGTGTCAGTACCTCCACTCGCTCCGTATTTCTGGAAAGCGCGTTTTTCTCCCCCAGCGCCATCGCCGGCAAAGCGCGCTCCTATGGTCTGCATACCGATTCCTCCCATCGCTATGAGCGCGGCGTGGATTGGGATCTGCAGGTGGCGGCGGTGGAGCGCGCCACCCGGCTATTGCTCGATCTGGTAGGTGGAGAACCTGGACCTTTGGTGCAGGTACGCGCAGAGCACAGGCCCACACCTGCCAGCGTGCGCCTGCGCAGGCAGCGTCTGTCGAGCGGCCTGGGGCTGTCCGCAGATCGGGTGGATGCGGCGGATCTGCTGCAGCGTCTGGGTCTGGGATTGTTGAGCGAGGATGCCGATGCCTGGACATTCAGTATCCCCAGTCACAGATTCGATATCCGCATAGAAGAGGACCTGTTGGAAGAGGTAGGGCGCATCTACGGCTATAACCGTCTACCCACCCGTCCCATGCTGCTGGCCACTGAGCTGGATTCCCAGCCGGAGACCCGGACACCCCTCAGTCTGGTCAAGAACCATCTGGTGAGCCGCGGTTACCAGGAAGCCATCACCTACAGCTTCATAGATCCGCAATTGCACGCGCTGCTTTACCCAGATGTAAAAGCCGTGGTTTTGAAAAACCCCATCAGTGCCGATATGGCGAGCATGAGGACCTCCCTGGTGCCCGGTCTGCTGCAGACCTTGCGCAACAACCTCAATCGCCAACAGACCCAGGCGCGATTGTTCGAATCGGGCATGGTGTTCAACGGCGGCGACCTGAATCCGGCGGATTGCCAGCAGAAGACCCGGGTTGCCGGTCTGGTGTATGGCAATGTGCGTCAACCGGGCTGGGCCGAGAAAAGCCGTGAGCTGGATTTCTTCGACCTCAAGGGCGACCTGGAAAGCCTTCTGGCCGTGGCCGCTCGGGGGCGGAAGGTGGAATTCGCAGCTTGGCGGGATTCCGAGTGGCTGCATCCCGGGCAGGCGGCCCAGGTTCTCCTGGATGGCGAAGTTGCGGGCTACCTGGGCGCTCTGCACCCGGCCAAGCAACGGGCGTTGGAACTGCCCAAGCCCGTCTTTGTCTTTGAGCTCGATCAGGCGCAACTGATGCGCGCGCTGCTGCCGCGCTTTGCGCCTCTTTCCCGTTATCCGGAGGTCAGCCGCGACCTGGCAGTGGTGGTGGATAAGCAGCACTGCGTCGCAGATCTGGAGCGCGGCATTCGAAAATCCGCAGGTGATGTGTTAAAAAACTTAAAGTTATTTGACGTATACAGCGGCGAAGGTATTGATCCTAAAAGAAAAAGCCTTGCATTTAGTCTCACTTTCCAACATGCTTCCCGAACTCTGAAAGACGAAGAGGTGAATGCGTCCATAGCCTCGGTAGTCCGGTGTCTGGAAGAGGAATTCGGAGCCAATTTAAGGTAGAAACTATGTCGGAATCCCTGACCAAAGCAGATCTGGCGGAAAAACTCTACACCGACCTGGGCTTCAACAAGCGTGAGGCCAAGGAGCTGGTGGAGACGTTTTTCGAGGAAATCCGTTCGGCCTTGGAGTCAAACGAGATGGTCAAGCTCTCGGGCTTTGGCAATTTCGATTTGCGCGACAAGAAGCAGCGGCCGGGCCGCAACCCCAAAACCGGCGAAGAGATTCCGATCACCGCCAGACGGGTGGTGACCTTCAAGCCGGGGCAGAAATTGCGCGCGAGGGTGGAGTCCTATGCTGGAAGCAAGCCACAACAATGAATTGCCGGTAATACCCGGCAAGCGTTATTTCACCATTGGCGAGGTCAGCGAACTCTGCGCCGTCAAGCCCCACGTGCTGCGTTACTGGGAGCAGGAGTTTCCTCAACTCAAGCCGGTCAAGCGCCGCGGCAACCGCCGCTACTATCAGCGCCAGGATGTGCTGACCATTCGTCAGATACGCACGCTGCTGTATGAGCATGGATTTACCATCGGCGGCGCGCGGCAGCAGTTGAACCTGGAAAACCGGCCGGAAGTGCCGGAGAACCGTATTCCCGACCTGATTGCGGAGCTGAAGGAAGTTCTCGCGATTCTCGACCGTTAAGCCTGATAGCGGCGCCGCGATTTTCTTTTCATGGCAGGTTAATACGCCTGTTTCAATTGTGCGGGTAAATTTTCCGTTCAATTTGAACGCAGCCTGTAAGAGAATAGGCATCGCCGCTCTGCCACTGGCGATGGGTTCGCCACGGAATAGAAAGACCCAATTGGTAAAAAGCCATGCAAACCAAGTTTCGCCTGAGAATCATCAGCACCGACGAACTTTACGATATCGACAAGCCCTCCATTCTCATAGGCCGCAGCAGTCAGTGCGATATATCGGTGGATTCCGGCCTCCTGTCGCGACACCACGCATCCGTACTGGTGGTCAATTCCGATACGGTCATCCTGAAGGATCTGGATTCCACCAATGGCACCTTCATCAACACCATGCGCATCACCAGTCCGACGCGTCTGTATCACGGCGATGTGATTACCATAGGTGACGAAAAGCTGCTGTTCATAGACACAGAAGTCGGTGAAGCCCAAGGCACCTATGATCAGCTGTTTTCCGGACAACTGCCCGGATTGGCCGACGACGGCACCGGCAACCGCACCATGATCGAGTCGTCTTTTTTTCGTGTGGTCAATCTGCCGAGTCTGGATGCCACCTCAGGAGACGCTTCTGAGGAAAATCATTCACTCTGGCTGGCCCGCGCGCTCGGCAAAAAGAAACTGGATGCCAATCGCATTCCCGCCGTGCTGCTGGTGAAATCCGGCAGCAAAAGAGGCACGGTAATCGAACTGAAATTGCCCCTGGGCGTGGATCGCGAATGGAGTCTGGGACGCGGACAACTGTGCGATGTGGTGCTGGACGATCCCACAGTATCCAATTTGCACGCGGTTATTCGTTGGGAAAACGGTTGCTGGGAAATATGTGACAACCAGTCCACCAATGGCGTATCCGTCAATGGCAAGAAAGTGACCCGCACTGTGTTCGAAAGTGGCGATGTGCTGACCATCGGCAATATCAAAATGGTTTTTCGCCTGCTTTGATATTTTCGTATTTCAATTCAAACCTTATCCGATTCAATTCCCCACCCATTTCAAGGAGTCAAAATGGCGATCATCAGTGTGAATTCCGGCCCGGTCACCTTTGGTAAAAGTCAATCCCGGGAGTCGGGGGGCGGCGGATCGAATGACGCACTGCGCGTTTTGATTCTGGGCAATTTTTCCGGCGATACGCCGCGCACCCTACCTCTGGAAGCGCGCAAACATCTGCGGGTGGATCGGGATTCCTTCGAGGAGGTATTCGCCAGACTGGGCGTGAGCGTTCAGGCTCCCCAGGGCGGCGACCCTGTGCGCTTCCAATCCTTGGAAGAACTCCATCCGGATCACCTGTATGAAAATCTCTCACTGTTCGGCCGTTATCGCAGTCTGAAAAGACAATTGCGCTCTCCCGGCCAGTTTGCCGATGCAGTGGCCGCTCTGCGCGAAGCGGGGTTGGTTGCCAGTACAGAACCCAAAATAACATCTGCTCCCGCAGAATTGCCGCAACAGAATCTGTGGGATTCGCTGCTCAGCAGCCAAGTGGCTTCCAGCTCAGCCATAGATCAGTTGATCCGCCAAACCGTTGCGCCTTATCTGGAAGCCAAGCCGCACCCGCAGACGGAGGAATATCTGGCGGCGGTGGGCCAGGCGGAAAATCAATTGATGCGGCAATTTATGCATACGGGTGCATTTCAAAAACTGGAGGCTACCTGGCGCAGTCTGGATTTGTTGCAGCGGCGCGTGGATCTGGATCGCAGCTGTCATCTGTTCATACTCGATGCCTCCTTTGCGGAATTGCAAGCCGATCTCGCGCAAGCCCAGGGCGATTTGCAGAACACGACTCTGTATCGCAATTTCACCCGTGGAAATCATCGCTATGACCTGCTGTTGTGGGATCATTCGGTAGAGAATTCGCAAGAATCCCTGGCGCTTTTGTCCCAGGTGATGGATCTCGCGGCGCAACTGGATGCGGTATTGTTGAGTGCCGGTGCTGCAGAATTGGCGGGCAAAAAGGACTTTTCTCTGGACGAGGAATTGCCTCTGTCGGAGGAGGTTGCCAGCCAGTGGCAGAACCTGCGCCGGCACCCCGCTGCGGCAAATGTGTTTTTGGCGGCGCCGCGCTATTTGGTGCGTCTGCCATTCGGCAAAAAAACGGCGGTGACGGATAATTTCGCCTTCGAGGAATTGCCCGAGCAGGGCGCTCATCCTTTTTATCTCTGGGGCAATGGCGCTTATCTGATGTTGCTGGCGATGCTGGAATCCCTGGAGCGCGGCGAATCCATACTCGGCGCCTGCCGCATCGAAAATATGCCGCTACATGTCTATATCGACAGCGACGGCGATGAGGCCATCAAGCCCTGCGCCGAGGTGTATTTGCCGGAGCCCAAAATCCTGCTGCTGGAGCAGGCGGGCATGGTGGCATTGCAGTCGGTGCAGAACGCCAATAGCATTTTTATTGGACGCTGGAATTCATTGAAATCACTTTCATAGCAAGTAAAGCTTCTTATCTCGCGCCTAAGGTAACTGTTCCATAGCGAACGGAAATTCCTCACTCGTATAAACACCATAAACGCCATGACTGCGCTCTCATGCGAGAGCGCGGCTTTCATTTGGGTGGCAGTTTGCCGTCGTTTTGCGGAGGAATCCCTATGGCAGAGGTGGGAGATTTCATTTGGCAGCGCCTGTCTGAATGGGGCGTGGAGCGTGTGTTCGGTTATCCGGGGGATGGCATCAACGGATTGATGGGGGCGCTCGAACGGGTCAAAGACCGGTTTGATTATGTGCGCGTCCGCCACGAGGAAATGTCGGCATTTATGGCCTGCGGTCACGCCAAATTCACCGGGGAGGTGGGTGTGTGCGTGGCGACTTCCGGACCCGGAGCTCTGCATCTGCTGGCCGGATTGTATGACGCCAAGATGGACCATGTGCCGGTGGTCGCCCTGGTCGGTCAGCAGAAAACCACCTCACTGGGCAGCGATTTTCAGCAAGAGGTGAATCTACAGGCGGTATTTCAGGATGTATCGGCCTATGTGGAGACCATTTCCACCCCCGCCCAGGCCCGCCATGTGATCGACCGCGCCATGCGCATAGCCGCCGCCGAGCGCACGGTCGCCTGCGTCATAGTGCCCAACGATGTGCAGATGATGCCGGCGGTGCCGAGCCCGCCGCGCAGCCATGGCAGCAATTATTCCAGCGCGAGTCCCGCCAGTGCCCGTTCTGTGCCCACGGAGGAGGAGCTGCAGGCGGCCGCAGCTGTGCTCAACGCCGGAAGCAAAGTGGCGCTGCTGGTGGGCGCGGGCGCTATAGGTGCTTCGGCGGAGGTCATAGCCGTCTGCAATCTGCTGGGGGCCGGTGCCGCCAAGGCGCTGCTGGGCAAGGCTGCTCTGCCGGACGATCTGCCATTCGTCACCGGCAGCATAGGTCTGCTGGGGACCAAACCCAGTTGGGAGATGATGCGCGATTGCGACACCCTGCTGATGGTGGGTACCACCTTTCCTTATTCGGAGTTTCTGCCGAAGGACGGCCAGGCACTGGCGGTGCAGATCGATATAGAACCGCGCAATGTCGGCGTGCGCTATCCCACCTGTGTGAATCTCATCGGCGACAGTGCGGAAACCCTGCGTCGCTTGGTGCCGCTACTAGAGCCGAAAACCGATAGGACCTGGCGCCACACCATAGAGCAGAATGTCGCCAATTGGTGGAGGGATATAGAGGACCGCGCCATGGAGAGCGCCAACCCCATCAATCCGCAGCGGGTGTTCTGGGAGCTGTCGCCTCTGCTGCCCGATGGCGCGATCCTGTGCGGTGACAGCGGGTCACATACCAACTGGTATGCGCGCAATATCAAAATGCGGCCGGGCATGCTCGGTTCCGTCTCCGGCAAGCTGGCGAGCATGGGCAGCGGTGTGCCCTACGCCATAGCTGCCAAGATGGCTTATCCGGACCGTCCGGTGATTGCCATGGTGGGCGACGGTGCCATGCAGATGAATGGCAATGCGGAACTGGTGACGGTCAAGCAGTACTGGGAGCGCTGGAAAAATCCCTGCTTCATAGTTCTCGTACTGGTCAATCATGACCTCAACCAAGTGACCTGGGAGCAGCGGGCTCTGGCCGGCGACCCGAAATATCCCGCCGCCCAGGATGTGGTGGATTTTCCCTACTCGGCTTACGGAGAGATGCTCGGCTTCAAAGGAATACGCGTGGAGCGGCCGGAGGATATCCGCAGTGCCTGGCAGCAGGCCCTGAGCGCCGACAGGCCGGTGGTGATCGAATTCATCACCGACCCGGATGTGCCGCCGCTGCCACCCCATATCACCAAGGAGCAGATGCTGGCAATGCTGCGCACCCTGGGAAAAGGGGATCCGGATCAGTGGGGCATCATCAAACAGAGCGCCAAGCAGATGCTGGCGGGCCTGCACCTGGGGGCGGACAGATGATTGACGAGACCCTCACCAACCCGGATTTCCCCTGTGTGAGCAGGCTCGATGTGGCGTGCTACCGCATACCCACGGATGGCCCGGAAGCGGACGGCACCCTGCGCTGGAGTGAAACCGAACTGGTGGTGGTGCATGTGGAGGCCGGTGACCGGGTGGGTATGGGATACAGCTATACGGCGGCGGAGCCGGCCGCCAATCTGATACTGGACAAGCTGGCGCCTGTGCTGGTGGGCAGATGCGTCTTTGATATTCCGGTGTTGTGGCAGGACATGAACCGCGCGCTGCGCAATGTCGGTCGCCCCGGGCTGGGGTTGATGGCCATAGCGGCAGTGGACCAGGCGCTGTGGGATGTGAAAGCCCGGCTGCTGGACCTGCCTTTGTCCGCCCTGTGGGGGCGCGCCAGATCCAGCGTGCCCATCTATGGCAGCGGTGGGTTTGTCACCTATTCACCCCAGCGGCTGCAGCGCCAGCTGGAGGGTTGGGTGGAGCAGGGACTGAAGGCGGTCAAGATCAAGATCGGAGACGATCCCCGCCAGGCGGAACAGCGGGTCCATCTGGCGCGCGAGGTGGTGGGACCGGATGTGCAGCTGATGGTGGACGCCAACGGCGCCTGTCAGGCGCGGGATGCCCTGGCTCTGGCGGAATGCCTGGGCGACTATGGTGTTTGCTGGTTTGAGGAGCCAGTGTGTTCGGACGATCTGGAAGGGCTGCGCTGGCTGCGCGACCGGGTGCCCGACGACATGGCCATAGCCGCTGGCGAATACGGCTGGGACAGCGTGTACTTCCGGCGCATGTTGCAGGCGGGCGCCGTGGATGTGCTGCAGGTGGATGCCACCCGCTGCGGCTATACCGGTTTTCTCCACGCTGCGGAGTTGTGCTCCGCTTTTCATGTGCCCATTTCGGCACATTGCGCGCCGGCTCTGCATACGCCTTTGTGTGTCGCCGTCTCCGGCTTGCGCCACGCCGAGTATTTCCATGATCACGCCCGCGTCGAATCTGTCTTGTTCGACAGTGGGGACAGTCTTCATGAAGGAGCGCTCTGGCCCGATCTGGAGCGCATAGGCCACGGCATAGAGCTGCGCAGCGCCGATGCAGAACCCTACCGCATCTAGTTGCAGTGCCTCTCTCGGTGCCGCAGGCATAGCGGAGGCTGAGCCATTTAACCTGGGAAACCCGATTGCGGCGGGAGCTGCAGCATGAAGCGTGAAGTGGTGGTCATCACTGGCGGCTCCGCCGGCGTCGGCCGCGCCACGGCGCTACGCTTTGCCAGCCAGGGCGCGGCCGTGGCTGTGTTGGCCAGGGGAGAGGAGGGGCTGACTGGGGCGGTCAAGGATATAGAACGGGCGGGCGGTACGGGCTTGGCAATCCAGGTGGACGTGGCGGACGCGGCGCAGGTGGAGGCCGCTGCCACCCAGGTGGAGGCATTGTTAGGCCCCATAGATATCTGGATCAACAACGCCATGGCCACAGTGTTCTCCCCGCTGGTGGATATGACCCCGGAGGAATTCCGCCGCGCTACGGAGGTGACTTACCTGGGAACAGTGTATGGCACTCAGGCAGCGCTCCGGCGTATGCGCACCAGAGGCAGGGGCACCATAGTGCAGGTGGGGTCGGCGCTGGCCTATTGCGCCATTCCATTGCAATCCGCCTATTGCGGGGCCAAGTTCGCGGTGCGCGGCTTCACTGAGGCTGTGCGTACCGAGCTGTTGCACGACCGCATCCCCATCCGGATTGCCATGGTGCAGCTGGCGGCATTCAACACACCGCAATTTGACTGGGCACGCCACCGGCTGTCGCGGCGGCCGCAGCCCGTTCCGCCGGTTTTCCAGCCGGAAACTGCCGCCCGCGCCCTAGAGTGGGCGGCTCATCACCGCAAACGGGAGTTGTGGGTGGGGTTTCCCGTGGTCAAGACCATTATTGCCACGCTGGTAGCGCCCGGGCTGGTCAACCGGCTGGCGGCCAGGCGAGCTTGGGACGGTCAGTTCGATGAGACGGCGCCGCCGCCGGAGTCCCCGCGCCCAGATAACCTCTTCGCGCCCCTGCCCGGGGATTGGGGCGCCCACGGCCGCTTTGACGAGCGGGCGAAGGCCACCAGCTGGGAACTGTGGCTGGCCCTCTACAGGGGGAAGTTGCTCCTGGCCCTGGCCACCATTGTCGTGGGCGTGTTGATTTGGCAGTGGTGACGAGATATGAACTCGCACGCAGCTCCTACCCAAGCCCTGGGACGAAACGCTTTCCCGGGAGGATTGGGCGCTGATCGGCGGTCATCAATAGGTGGCGTTCAGTGGCGGCGATCGCTGAAGGTCACTGGAGCGCTGCCGATATCGTGAGGCATTCCTGGTAGGCGGTGTCCCTTGCGGACCTGATCTGCTCGATCTGCCGGCTCAAGTCCTCGAGCTGCATTTCCCGCTCATCTATGTGGACATCTACCAGAATATTGCCGCAGCGGTCGCCGTCATACTCCACACAGTAGGTCTTGCCGTCTTCGTCTTTTCTCTCCAGAAGGCAAGTCTTGGCTTTTCCCATCTGCAGGTCCCGGCGAAATTCCGAGGCGCAGATCGCCTCCATTTCGGCGGCATCTTCAATATTCTTACCGCTCGCCAGAATTCGCGCCGCATGTGTGGCTTCTTTTTCCAGCTTTTTCAGTTGACGGTCGTAATCGCGAACGGTTTTCTGCCTGCTGCAGAAGGCGTCGGCATTTTCCCCGGTTGGGCCGCCAGACCCGGGCGTGGTCGAGCAGGCGGCCAGTGATATCACAATTAAAATTCCTGCGAGGTTTTGGGCGGCGAACATAAGAGTTCCATGTGTTGTTGTCTGTGGCGCAATTATGTCATCTCATCCGCAGTTCCGTATCCGCACTTTCCGGCAGTAGGTTGCGCATATTCTTAACACCGAAACTGATGCCCGAATAAACCGCGCTGTGTAGCGTCATGTCATCCAGGGTCAGATAGCGGGTGCGATTGGCGACTTCCGACAGTGGGACGGAACTCAGCACATTGCGATTCACGCAGACCATCTGGCCGTATTTCTGTTGCATCACCATACGCGCGGCGTAACAGCCCAGATTGGTGGCGAATATGCGGTCGAAAGTCGTAGGAGCGCCGCCGCGTTGCACATGGCCCAGTATGGTGGTGCGCACTTCCGCATCCAGATACTGCTCTATCTGCTTTTGCAGAAAGTGTCCCACACCGCCGAGGCGCACAGGGTCCGGACTGTTGGCAATGGTGCGGCTGATCACCACATCGCCATCCTTGGGTTTTGCACCTTCGGCCACCACGATCATGGAGTATTGGTTCTGCTGTGTTCGCCGCTGCAGAAATTCGATCACTTCGTCCAGTTCGTAGGGAAATTCCGGCACCAGGATCATGTCCGCATCGCCGGCGACACCGCCGTAGAGCGCGATCCAGCCGGCGTAGCGCCCCATGGTTTCCACGATCATCACCCGGCGGTGACTGCGGCCGGTGGTGTGCAGGCGCTCCATGGAACAGGCCACCACGTTCACCGCCGTATCGAAGCCGAAGCTGCGGTCCGTGTGCATCAGGTCGTTGTCGATGGTCTTGGGGATGCCGACGAAGTTGACGCCGTGCTGACTCATGGCGTGACAGATGGACATGGTGCCGTCCCCGCCCAGGGCCACTATGCAATCGAGCCCCAGTTCCCGGTAAAAATCCGCCACGTCCTCCGACAGGTCCTGCCCCTTGTGACTGAGAGGGGTGGAGCGGTTGCAGGTGCCCAGGATGGTGCCGCCGGTGTTGATCAGGCCCTCGCAGTCGCGGCTGTCCAGATACTGAACGCGGCGCTCGATCAGCCCGAGAAATCCGTCTTCTATGCCGACGATCTCGGCATCCGCGCACTCCATCAGGGTTTTTGCCACGCCGGCTATGGCCGCATTCAGACTCGAACAATCGCCACCACCGGTCAAAATTCCAACTCTCATAAAAGCCGCTCCGAAGAAAAATGAGGTTCAGGAAGAATCGCGCAACTTAGCACAGATGCTGCGACCGTTTTTGATTGAGATCGTGCATCCGGCCCGTCTCGGGTCTTCATCGCAAAAGATTCCCTAACAGGGTCAGTATGTGTTCCCGGTCCAGGGGTTTGGCCAGGTGACCTGTGGCGCCCGCCGCTTCGCAGCGCTCGCGGTCCGCATGACTGACATTGCCGGACACTATGTACAGCGGCATATCCTGCCCCAAAGCCCGGATCCGCCGGGTCGCCTCCAGTCCGCTCAACACGGGCATTTCCATATCCATCAGAATCAGATCGAATTGTTTTTTCTGCGCCCATTCCAGCGCCTCCAGCCCATTGGCCGCCAGGGTGATCTCGGCCTTTTGATTGGCGCGGGTCACATAGCGGAACAGGATCATCTGATTGACTTCGTTGTCTTCGGCTATGAGGACCTTGCAGCTGCGCTGCTGCTGCGATTTGTCGATCACCTGCTTAAGTGTCTCGAACAGCCGCTCGCGCACCAGGGGTTTTTCCACCACGGCGTTGAAGCCCTGTCTTTCGTACTCCTCCATCTGATGTTTCATTACATTGGCGGTGAAAGCGATCATGGGCGAGGTCACACCGGAACTTCGCAATTTCGCGCAGGCCTCGCGCCCGCCCATGACCGGCATCTGCATATCCATCAGAATCACCGAATAATTTTTTTGCAGGGCGGCCTGCACGGCTTTTTCGCCGTTGTCCACCACATCCACCTCCATGCCGGTCTGGCGGATCAGGCGCGCGATCAGATGCTGATTCTCCGGATTGTCCTCCGCCACCAGAGCTGCGCCGCTGAGTTGCGGCACGCCGCCCGGAATTTTGGACTGCTGCACACGATGCATGGCTTGATTGAACTGCAGACTGTCGCGGATATAGGCGGTGCCGGGCAGGCCCACAGGCAAGGTGAGTTTGAAGGTGCTGCCCACGCCCTTGCGGCTGGTGAACGTGAGATCGCCGCCGAGCAGTTGTGCAAGATTTTTTGAAATGTATAGGCCCAGTCCCGTGCCGCCGAACAGACGTGTGGTGGAGGTGTCGGCCTGATCGAAGGCGCGGAAGATTTTGTCCCGCACTTCATCTTCTATGCCTATGCCGGTGTCGCTCACCAGAATCTGCAGCAGCTCGCCTGCCAGGAGGCGCATCTCCAGGATGATGCTGCCCTGGGCGGTGAATTTGGTGGCGTTGTTGCAGAGGTTGAGCAGGATCTGCTTAAGGCGTGTGGGGTCCGTCAGAATGGTTTCCGGCAGTGGGTAGACCAGATCCATCTGGTAGTGGAGATCTTTTTCCCGGGTGCGGATTTTCATGTAGGAATCCAGATCGCACAGCACTTCCAGCAGATTGCATGGCAGGAGTTCCACTTCGATTTTGTGGGCCTCGATTTTGGAAATGTCGAGTATGTCGTTGATCATGGACAGCAGGTGTTTGCCGCTGCGCAATATGTGTCCGATGAAATTATGGCGCTCCTCCTCCGTGATTCCCGCCTCGGTCAAAGCCTCGGAATAGCCCATGATGGCGGTGAGGGGCGTGCGGATTTCGTGGCTCATGTTGGCGAGAAAACGGCTTTTGGTTTCCTCGGAGGCCTGGGCTTCGCGCTGGGCGATCTCCGCTTTTTCCTTGGCGTCCACCAGCTCCTTGAACAGCGTCGCGTTGCGCACGGCCGTGCCCACCTGCACCAGAAATTGCTGAATCAGTTCTATATCGCGCGGCTCCAGATAGAAGCGCTGCTGATAATTGATAAAGGCTGCACCGGCCACCACCCGATCCTCCACCAGTATGGGGAAATAGGCGATGGAGACGCTGGGTTTTACTCCGTAGAGGTCGCTGTCGATGCGCGCTCCCTGTCGCACGGCTTCGGGACTGATTTCCGGAATATAGACAACCTTGCGGTTTTCCAGGGCGCGCACGAACAGACTCTGACGGTCGCGCCGCAGGTCGAATCGCAATTTGCGAAAGGCGGCGTGTTCTTGCTCGGTGATTCCCGAGCCGTAAATACCCAGCACCTCCAGCTTCTGCTGCGGTTCGTCATAGGTGAGTATGTAAAGGGCCTCGAATGGGAACAGCCGCTCCATGGCCTGCATCAGACTTTTCATGATGATGTCCACATCCAGGTGGGTGTTCACCGCCAGCGCCAGTGTATTGAGGTTGAGCAGTTCTTCGCGCTGAACCTGCAGATTGTTGCGCGCGGCGCGCAGACGCGAGTTGATGCGGTGGATCCTCATGCCCAATACCGCCATGAAAAACACCATGCCGGTTGAGGCGATAACTTGGGTGAGCAGGGGCAGTTCGTCCCTGTAATAAAAGCCCCAGGTGAGCCCCCCCACCAGTGCCGCCGCTATCTGGACGAACAGCCCGCGGATAAAAAACCCGGTGCCGCCCGCCGACATATTGATGATGCTGGCGGAGGCGGCGTAGGCGGATACCAGAAACGGATTGAATCCCCACATGCCCACGCAAAAGCTGTAGAGCGCGTTGTCCAGCAGCAGATTGAAAGGCGCGCGTTCGTGGAAGAAGCGCAGCTTGAAGAGTAGGGCGGGATAGACCAGCCCTTGAAATAAAACCAAGGCCCATAGAGCGGCATTTCCCTGTCCCCAGAACAGGGACAGGTGGATCAGCATGGAAACCAAGCAGGCGCCCTGGCGGATGGCGTAATTCGACTTGTTTTCGCGGACCAGACTTACACCGCCCGTGTCGGTTCGACCCATCGCGCATCCTTGGAGAAAACCTGTTCCAGCTGAGTATAGCAGCGGGGGCTGGAACCACAGG
>Ga0065721_10005149_pt1 | contig 33723 bp, 24 predicted proteins | sample Mesricmetagenome_FD_59108 | JGI IMG/M metagenome (GOLD analysis project Ga0065721, IMG submission 59108) | Mesophilic microbial community from rice straw/compost enrichment Sample: eDNA_1 v2 (version 2) | ecosystem: Engineered > Solid waste > Grass > Composting > Bioreactor | place: USA: Davis... | reverse complement strand
CTCCGCCAACGATTCCGCCGGCACGAAGCTGCTCGCGACCCCGCCCGGCTCGCTCGCGCGGCTGATGCTCGAAGTTGCGTTCGGGCCCGGCGATCCCGTGGCGCTCGCCGCGCTGATCAAGCACCCGCTCGCCCGTTTCGGCCGCCCGGAGGCGGAGGCGCGCCGCGCCGGGGAGCTGGTGGAGCTTCTGGCGCTCCGCGGTGGCACCGGCGAAGCGGACGTCGCCACGCTCTCGGCCCTCCTCGCGGCGCGGGAAGGTCGCCGGGGCGACCGGCACGCCCGGCGCTGGCTGTCCCGCATCGGCGACGACGAGGTCGCCGCCGCCGCCGCCCATGCCGCCGCGATCGAGGAAGCCTTCCGGCCGCTGACCGAACTCCTTCTCGCTGGGGAAGGCGGAAAGCCGTCCCCCGACATCCCCGTCTCGCAGCTCGCCGCTGCCACGGCGGAGGCGCTAGAGCGCGTGGTCGCCGATGGCAGTGAGGGCGGCGCGGCCGCCGTCTGGGCCGAGGAGGCCGGCGCGGCATTGGCGACGATCCTCGTCTCCTGCCGCGACACGACCTCGGCGCTTGCCATGACCGGCCACGAATGGATCGGCGCCTTCGAGGCGCTGGCCTCCGCGACCGTGGTCAAGCCGGAGGCAGGCGGCCATCCTCGCGCCTTCGTCTGGGGCGTGCTCGAGGCGCGCCTGCAGGAGGTCGACACCGTCCTTCTCGGCGGACTCAACGAAGGCACGTGGCCGGCGCCGGGCAAGGAGGACCCGTTCCTGTCGCGGGCNATGAAGTCCGCCATCGGGCTNGAACCGCCGGAGCGGCGCATCGGCCAGGCCGCACATGATTTCCAGANGGCGATGGGCACGGCCAATGTCGTGCTNTCGCGCGCGCTCAGGGCNGGCAAGTCGCCGACCGTCGCCTCGCGCTGGCTCCAGCGCCTGCTCGCCACAGCCGGCGAGACCGTGTCCACCGAGATGCGGACGCGCGGCGCGGCGATCCTCGATTTCGTCCGCCGGCGCGAGGAGCAGGACGGCGCCCCGGCGCCGGGCCGGCCAGAACCCTTCCCGCCGGCCGAGAGGCAGCCCACCTCCTATTCCTTCTCCGAGGTCTCGACGCTGCGGCGCGATCCCTACGCGATCTATGCCCGTCGCATCCTCCACCTCGACGCGATGGAGCCGTTCATCTGCGAGCCCGGTCCGCGTGAGCGCGGCACGCTCTACCACGCGATCCTCGAGGAATTCGTGCGCGACGCCCAGGTGGCTTACCTGACCGAGGCGCGGCTGATGCACATCGCCGACCGGCATTTCCTCGAAGCTGGCTATCCGGAGGAGATCCGCGCAGTCTGGCGCAACCGCTTCGCCCGCTTCGCGCCGGTTCTCGTCCGATGGGAGGAAGAGCGCGCAGCTGCGGTCGTCCGACGCTTCATCGAGGTCAGGGGCGAAATGCGGCTTCCCGGCGGGCTCGGCCTGCGCGGGCTCGCCGACCGCGTCGACATCCTCGCCGACGGCACCGCGTCGCTGATCGACTACAAGGCAGGGGCTGCACCCTCGGTGAGGGTCGCGCGCACGCTCCTCGATCCGCAGCTCGCGCTTGAGGCGCACGTGCTCTCCCATGGCGGCTTCGAGGGTGTCGGCAGCCGCGAGGCTTCCGAGCTCCTCTACCTGCGAATGACCGGCAAGGAGAAGTTCGTCGACCGCGTCGACGCCGACAAGCCCGGAAAGGACGGCCAGGACCACACCGCGACGGCGCTCGCGGCCAAGGCTGCAGCCGAGCTTTCGGCCCTGGCGGATGCGCTGCGCACCGGCCGGCGCGGCTTCAAGTCGCGCGTCATTCCGAAGAGCGCGCGCGATTACGCCGGCGACTACGACCATCTTGCCCGCGTCGCCGAATGGCAGGTCGCCGACGACGACGGAGGTTCCGATGAGTGAGCCGCTGCACGATCCCGTCGACGAGACGACGCGGCGCCAGCGCCTTGCCGCCACGCCCGATCTCTCCGCCTGGGTGTCGGCCAATGCCGGCTCGGGCAAGACCCACGTCCTCGCCAACCGGGTGATCCGGCTGCTGCTGTCCGGCGTCCGGCCCTCGGCGATCCTCTGCCTCACCTACACCAAGGCGGCCGCGGCGGAGATGTCGAACCGCGTCTTCCGCATCCTCGGCGCTTGGACCCGGCTTTCCGACGAGGAGCTCGCCGCGGCGATCGAGGCGCTCGAAGGCCGCCGGCCGCTCGCCGCCGATCTCTCCCGCGCCCGCCAGCTTTTCGCCATGGCGCTGGAAACGCCCGGCGGCCTGAAGATCCAGACCATCCACGGCTTCTGCGAGGCGGTGCTGCACCGCTTCCCGCTCGAGGCCAACATTGCCGGAAATTTCAGCGTCCTCGACGACACCGCCTCTGCCAATCTTCTGGCCCAGGCGCGCCGCGCGCTGTTCGCCGCGGGCGAGGAGGACGGGGAAATGGCGGCCGCCCTCGAGGCCGTGCTCGACATGGCCGGGGAGACCGGGCTCGAGAAGCTGCTCGACGAGGTCTATGCCGGGCGCCGCGAGATCATGGCCTTCTTCGCCGGGATGGAGCGCGAGGGGAATGTCGAGGCGGGCCTGCGCCGCGGCCTCGGCATTGCGCGCGAGGAGACGCGGGCGGACATCGAAAACCGGCTCTGGCCGCTCGCCACGCTACCGCGGTCCTATCTCCAAGCGCTGCACGAGGCCGCCTCCGGTCCGAAGCCGATGAAGACGGCGCTCGATTTCGCCGCGGCGCTGCTCGCCGCCGGGCAGGAGGACGATCCCGCCCTGCGCCGCGACATGCTGCGCGACGCCTTCTTCACGAAGGGCGGCGATCTGCGCTCGCTGTCGAACGTTGCCGTCGCCGGCATCCGCGCCGTGCTTCCCGACATCGCAGAGCGTCTCGAGGCGGTCAAGGCCGACGTCGAGGCCGCCTTCCGCGCGCTCGACGCCCATGACGCGCTCGACGCAAGCCGCGCCGCGCTCCGTGTCGCCCACCGCTACATTGCCGGTTTCGAGGCCTTGAAGCGGCGCCAGGCGCTCCTCGATTTCGACGACCTGATCGCGCTCACCGAGGCGCTGCTCCGCCGCTCGGGGGCCTCNGCCTGGGTGCACTACAAGCTCGACCAGGGCATCGACCANATTCTCGTCGACGAGGCGCAGGACACCGCNCCGCTGCAATGGAGCGTCATCCGCGCGCTCGCCGCCGAGTTCTTCGCCGGNTCCGGCGCGCGCCCGGGCATCCGCACCGTCTTCTCGGTCGGCGACGAGAAACAGTCGATCTACTCCTTCCAGGGCGCGCGCCCCGAGCGTTTTTCCGAGGAGCGGCGCGGCATCGCCCGGCAGGCGGCCGAGGCGGGGCGGACCTTCGAGGACGTCTCGCTGCGCGTCTCCTTCCGTTCCACCCGCGAGGTGCTCTCGCTGGTCGACCTCGTCTATGCCCAGCCCGCCGCGCAGGGCGGCATGGGCGAGGACCGCGCGGCGATCCTGCACGAGAGCGCGCGGCTGCGGGCTCCGGGCTGCGTCGAGCTCTGGGACGTGATCGCCGCCGAGAAGACGCCGGACTCGGACAGCTGGACCGATCCCTTCGACAAGGTTCCCGAAACGGCGCCGGCCGCCCGGCTCGCCCGCCGCATCGCCGCGACGCTGAAAGGCTGGATCGGTGGCGAGCGCATCCACGATGCGCGCACCGGCGAGAGCCGCCTGATCCGCCCGGGCGACGTGCTCGTGCTCGTGCGCAAGCGCGACGGCTTCGTGCCGACGCTCCTGCGCATGCTCAAGGCGCAGGGCGGCATTCCCGTCGCCGGCGCGGACCGGCTCCGCCTCACCGACCACATCGCCGTCCAGGACATGATGGCGCTTGGCCGCTTCGCGCTGCTCGAGGACGACGATCTCGCGCTGGCCGGTCTCGTCAAGAGCCCGCTTTCAGGTCTGACCGAGGACGATCTCTATCGGCTCGCCGACCGGCCGGAGGATATGTCGCTCGCCGACCATCTCGATCTCCTGTCGGCGACCGAACCCGGCTTCGCGCGCCTCTCGGAGCTCGCGCGCCACTGGCGGGCGCTGGCGCGGCGGGTCTCCGTCCATGATTTCTACGCGACGATTCTCGGTCCGGAAGGCGGACGCGAGGCCTATCTCGCCCGTCTCGGCTCGGAGGTCGGCGACGTGCTCGACGAGTTCCTGGCGCTCGCCCTCGACCACGACGAGGCCGGCATTCCCGGGCTGCAATCCTTCATCTCCATGCTCGAAACCGACGCCCCGGAGATCAAGCGCGAGATGGAGCAGGGCAGCGATGCCGTCCGCGTGATGACGGTGCACGCAGCCAAGGGCCTTGAGGCGCCGGTCGTCTTCCTCGTCGACCAGGGCGGCGAGGCCTTCCAGGCGAGCCACCTGCCGGCGCTCTGGTTTCTCCCCTCCGGCCGCGGCGAGGCGGATCCGAAAGTTCCGGTCTGGCTGCCGCGCAAGGAGATGCGCGCGATCCCGGCCGCGGGCCCCGCGGTGGCGAAGGCGCGGCAGGAGGCCGAGGACGAATATCGTCGCCTGCTCTATGTCGGGCTGACGCGCGCGGCCGACCGCCTCGTCGTCTGCGGCTATCGCGGCGTGCGCGCGGCGAGCGGTCCGACCTGGCATTCGCTGGTCTCGGCCGGCTTCGAGGCCGCCGAGCGCCATCCCGATTTCGAGGTGTCCAATATTGGCCGCGGCGCCGGCGAGGAGGCCTTCACGGCGAAGGTGCTGACGCTGCCGCGCCCGCCGGAACCTGAGCCGGCGGAGAACACGCCCGCCGGGCAGCCCGCCGCGCCGCCTTCCTTCCTCTGCCCGGACGAGCCGCTGCCGCCGCCGCGCCGCCTGCCGCGCCCGCTGGTTCCCTCCGGCTCCGGCGCCTCGCTCACCCGCGACGAGGAGGCGCCAACCTTCGCCTCGCCCTTCGCCACCAGGGGTTCGTCCGAGCGCGCGCTGCACATGGAGCGCGGCCGCGCCGCCCACCGCTTGCTGCAGGTGCTGCCGGGACTTCCGCCGGAAGAGCGCGAGGCGGCCGCCCTCCGCTACGTCGCCCGCGCGCTGCCGGACTTCCCGGACGCCGTGCGTGCCCGGCTCGTCGCCGAGATCATGACGATCCTCGCCGATCCCGCTTTTGCCGGCGTCTTCGGCGGCACGAGCGCGACGGAAGTGTCGATCATGGGGATGCTCCGCCTCGGCGCCGAGGAGCGCGTCGTATCCGGCCGCATCGACCGCATGGCCGTCTTCGACGACCATGTCCTGATCCTCGACTACAAGACCGGCCAGCTCGCGCCCGACGGCGGCCATCATCCCGACCATGCCGCCCAGCTCGCCGTCTACCGGGCGGTGCTCCAGCCGCTCTATCCGGGGCGGGATATCCGCGCCGCGCTCCTTTACACGGCACTTCCGCGCCTTATCTATCTCGATCCGAAGGAGCTCGATGCCGCTCTCGCCGCCCTGTCCTCACGCTGAGGCCGGACCGCGTGTGACATAAAAGCTCTTGAATATAAGAATCCGAATCATCACATTGGGCTCATCTGTCCCGCAATGCGAAGGAGTGCCGAGATATGGCAACCGTGAAAGTCGACGCCTCGAACTTCCAGTCGGAAGTGCTCGAGTCCAACGTGCCGGTCGTGGTGGATTTCTGGGCCGAATGGTGCGGTCCGTGCAAGATGATCGCGCCGAGCCTGGAAGAGATTTCCGCCGAGCTCGCCGGCAAGGTCAAGGTCGCCAAGCTCAACATCGACGAGAACCCGCAGCTCGCCTCGCAGTTCGGCATCCGCTCGATCCCGACGCTCGCCATGTTCAAGGCCGGCTCGGTCGCCGACATCAAGGTTGGCGCCCTGCCGAAGACCGCCCTCTCGAGCTGGATTTCCGGCGCCTCCGCCTGAGACGCCCAATTCTGTAATGAAAAACCCGCCGGTTCCGCCGGCGGGTTTTTCATGTCCGAAAGGACGATGACGTCATGCCGGAGGCGTGCCGTTTGCCTTGAGTACGTCGCCGACGAGGTAGAGCGAGCCGCAGACGAGGATGCGCGGCGGCCGGACAGGATCGCTCCACGTGTCGCGGATGCGGGAGAATGCCTCTTCGAAGCCGGAGACCGGCTCGGCCGAGAGCCCGGCAGCGGCCGCGTCCGAGGCGAGCGCCACCGGATCGAGCCCGGCCTCCGACGACCGGATGGGAACGGTGTAGACGTGCTTGACGATGCCCGAAAAGGCCTCGAAGAAACCGGCCGGCTCCTTGGTGTTGAGCATGCCGGCGACGAGGAAGAGCGGCCGCGGCTGGCGCTCCTCGAGATTGGCCATCGCTTCGGCGATGACGCGGCCGGCGCCGGGATTGTGCCCGCCGTCGATCCAGATCTCGGCATCGTCGCCCGCGAGCCCGACGAGGTTGCCCGTGGTCAGCCGCTGCAGCCGCCCCGGCCAGTCGACGGCGGTGAGCCCGGCGGCGATCGCCGCCTCCGAAGGTGCAAATCCCGCCGCCCTGAGGCCGCGGATCGCCGCGGCGGCGTTGGCGAACTGGTGCCGGCCGGACAGGCGCGGCAGCGGCAGGTCGAGAAGCCCGGCCTCGTCCTGGTAGGTCAGCCGCCCGCGCTCGGAGAAGGCGAGGAAATCCTGTCCGTAGATCGCCGCCGGCGCACGGAGCCGCTCGGCGGTGGCGGCAAGCACCTCGCGTGCGGCGTCCTCCGGCTGTTCGCCGATGACGACCGGCACGCCCGGCTTGATGATACCCGCCTTTTCGGCGGCGATCAGTTCGACACGGTCGCCAAGATAGGCCTGGTGGTCGAGCGAGATCGAGGTGATGACCGAGGCTGCGGGCCTGTCGATCACGTTGGTGGCGTCAAAACGGCCGCCGAGCCCGACCTCGACGATCGCCGCATCGGCCGGATGCTCGGAGAAGAGCAGGAACATCACCGCGGTGAGGATCTCGAACACGGTGATGGTCTTGCCGTCATTCGCCCGCGCCACGCGGCGGACGGTCTCGGCGAAGAGCCCGTCCTCCACCAGCCGGCCGCCGCCCGGCCGGCCCAGGCGATAGCGCTCGTGCCAGTTGACGAGATGCGGTGAGGTGTGGACGTGGACGATCTTGCCCGAGGCCTCGAGAATGGCACGGCTGAACGCCGTCACCGAACCTTTGCCGTTGGTGCCGGCGACATGGATGATCGGCGGCATGCGCCGCTCGGGATTGCCGAGCGCGTCGAGCAGGCGTCGGATCCGGTCGAGCGACAGGTCGTAGCCCTTCGGATGCAACGCCATCAAGGCGTTGATTTCGTGTTCGGCGGCGGACAAGGAGGCCTCGCGGGTCTGTCGGGGGCCGCGCGGCGGCCATCCCTGCCTTTTACTCGGCAGCCTGTTCGAGCGGGAGGGGTGGAACGTGCGCCGCGACGCTTTCCTGCTTCAGGAACATGCGCAGGAGGCGGGCGATCGTGTCGGGAATGTCGTGGCGGTGGACCACCATGTCGACCATGCCGTGCTCGAGGAGATATTCCGAGGTCTGGAAGCCTTCCGGCAGCTTCTCGCGGATCGTCTGCTCGATGACGCGCTTGCCGGCAAAGCCGATCTCGGCGCCCGGTTCGGCCAGGTGAACGTCGCCGAGCATCGCGTAGGAGGCCGAAACGCCGCCCGTGGTCGGGTTGGTCAGGACGACGATATAGGGGAGGCCCGCTTCCTTGAGCATGTCGACCGCGACGGTGGTGCGCGGCAGCTGCATCAGCGAGAGGATGCCCTCCTGCATGCGCGCGCCGCCCGAGGCCGGGAACATGACAAGCGGCACCTTCCTGGCGATCGCATAATCGAAGGCCTGGATGATCGCCTCGCCGGCGGCGATGCCGAGCGAGCCCCCGGCGAAGTTGAAATCGTGGACGACGGCGACCAGCGGCACGCCGCGCACCTGGCCGTAGCCGGAGAGGATCGTGTCCTCCATGCCGGTCCGGGCGCGGTATTCCTTCAGCCGGTCGACATATTTCTTCGAATCCCGGAAGCGCAGCGGATCCTGCGGCACCTTCGGCGCGGGCAGCACTTGGTATTCGCCGCCGTCGAAGAGATGGGCGAGCCGTGCCTTGGCGGTCATCTTCATGTGATAGCCCGAGGCGGGAATCACGAAGTGGTTTTCCTCGAGGTCCTTGTGGAAAACCATCTCCCCGGTCTCGGGGCATTTGATCCAGAGGTTCTCCGGGACTTCCCTGCGGCCGAACATCGAGTTGATCTTCGGGCGGACGTAATTGGTAATCCAGTTCACCGCTTCATCTCCGGTTTCGCCCTATGTGGGGCTTTCATTCCGCCGGCGCAAGCCGNGCGGCCTTCACGCCGCTCGCAAGCCCGCGCACCATCGTCGCCACGCCTTCCACCGTGTCGGGGCCCGCGCGGCCGTCCCGGTCGAGGCTGACGGCGACCTGGTTGACGATCGCCGTGCCGACGACGACGCCGTCGGCCGCCTGTCCGATCACCCGCGCCTGCTCGGCCGTCTTCACCCCGAAGCCGACGCAGACCGGAAGCGTGGTATGCGCCTTGATCCGCGCCACCGCGGCGTTGACCTTGGTCATATCGGCGATCGCCGAGCCGGTTATGCCCGTCATCGACACATAATAGACGAAGCCCGACGTGTTGCGCAAAACNGCNGGCAGNCGCTTGTCGTCCGTCGTCGGCGTCGCCAGCCGGATGAAGTTGAGCCCGGCCTTCAGCGCCGGCAGGCAGAGCTCCTCGTCCATCTCCGGCGGCAGGTCGACGACNATCAGGCCGTCGATACCGGCTTTCTTCGCGTTTTCAAGGAACCTTTCGACCCCGTAATGATAGATCGGGTTGTAGTAGCCCATCATGACGATCGGCGTCTCGTCGTCCTCCTCGCGGAAAAGCCNTGCGAGATCGAGCGTCCGCTCCAGCGTCTGCCCGGCCTTCAGCGCCCGCAGACCCGCCTGCTGGATCGCCGGGCCGTCGGCCATCGGGTCGGAGAAGGGCATGCCGAGCTCGATCACGTCGGCGCCGGCGCCGGGCAGCGCCTTGACGATCCTGAGCGAGGTGTCGAAATCCGGGTCGCCGCCCATCACGTAGGTGACGAGGGCGGGCCGGTTTTCGGATTTCAGCGCCGCGAACTTGCGGTCGATACGCGTGGTCATCGTGTCGTCGTTCCTGTCTCCGCCGCGATCCAGTCGAGATAGCTCTCGTTCGCGGTCACGTTCTCGTGCCGGACGATGGCGGGGGTTTCGTAAGGGTGGTTGTCGGCGACGAAACGGGCGAGCGCCCCGGCCTGCTCGTCGCTGGTCTTGAGGATGGCGAGCGTCTCGGTCTCTTCCTCGATCCGGCCCTGCCAGCGATAGATCGAGGTCACGCCCGGCAGGATGTTGGCGCAGGCGGCGAGCCGCGCCTCGACGGCCCGGCGCGACAGCGCCCTGGCGCTCTCCATGTCGGCGAAGGTGACGTGCAGCTCGATCATCGCACCCGTCTCAGAGCTCCACGCCGAGGATCTTGCCGACCGTGAAGATGTCCTTGTCGCCGCGGCCGGAGAGGTTCATCAGGATGATCTCGTCCTTGCCCATCTTCGGCGCGCGCTTGATGACCTCGGCAATGGCGTGGGAGGGCTCGAGCGCGGGGATGATGCCCTCGAGGCGGGTGAGCAGCTTGAAGGCCTCGAGCGCCTCGTCGTCCATGATCGGCACGTATTCGACGCGGCCGGTCGAATGCAGGTAGGAATGTTCCGGCCCGATGCCCGGATAGTCGAGCCCGGCCGAGATCGAATGGCCGTCCTTGATCTGGCCGTCGTCGGTCTGCAGCAGGAAGGTGCGGTTGCCGTGCAGAACGCCCGGCGAGCCGGCTGTGATCGAGGCGCAGTGCTCGTCGCCGGAAAGCCCCTTGCCGCCCGCCTCGACGCCGACGATCCTCACCGACTTGTCGTCGAGGAAGGGGTGGAAGATGCCGATGGCGTTGGAGCCGCCGCCGACGGCCGCGACGACGAGGTCCGGCAGCCGGCCCTCGGCCTCCATCAGCTGCTCTTTCGCCTCGGTGCCGATCACCGACTGGAAGTCGCGCACGAGCTCCGGATAGGGATGCGGGCCGGCGGCGGTGCCGATCAGGTAGTAGGTGTCGTCGACATTCGTCACCCAGTCGCGCAGCGCCTCGTTCATCGCGTCCTTGAGCGTGCCGTGGCCGGAGGACACCGGCACGACCTCGGCGCCGAGGAGCTTCATGCGGAAGACGTTCGGCTGCTGTCGGGCNACNTCGGTGGCGCCCATGTAGACGACGCAGGGATAGCCGAAGCGCGCGGCCACGGTGGCAGAGGCCACGCCGTGCTGGCCGGCNCCGGTCTCGGCGATGATGCGCTTCTTGCCCATGCGGCGCGCGAGCAGGATCTGGCCGACGCAATTGTTGATCTTGTGCGAGCCGGTGTGGTTGAGCTCCTCGCGCTTGAAGTAGATCTTCGCTCCGCCGAGATGCGCGGTCAGCCGCTCGGCGAAATAGAGCGGGCTCGGCCGGCCGACATAATGCGCGCCCAGCGCCTTCAGCTCGGCCTTGAAGGCCGGATCGTTCTTCGCCTCGCTCCAGTGCCGCTCGAGATCGAGGATCAGCGGCATAAGCGTTTCGGCGACGAAACGGCCGCCGAAAATGCCGAACATGCCCTGCTCGTCGGGGCCGGTGCGAAACGAATTGGGCTGAACGGACTGGTTCACGAGATATCTTCCTTGAGCTTTGCCTCTTTGCGCGCCTCGTACGCCCGCACGGCGGCGGCGAAGGCGCGCATCTTTTCGGGATCCTTGACGCCGGGTGCGCGCTCGATCCCGGACGAGACATCGAGCCTGGCGGCGCAGGAGATTTCAAGCGCGTCGCCGACATTCTCCGTCGTCAATCCGCCGGAGAGCACATAGTCGGTCTTTTCGCCGATGCCTTCAAGCAGGCGCCAGTCGAAACTCACGCCGTTGCCGCCGGGAAGCTGCGAGCCCTGCGGCGCCTTGGCGTCGAAGAGCATCAGGTCGGCGATGCCGAGATAGGGATCGACGGCGGAAAAATCGGCGGCCTCGCGGATCGCGAAAGCCTTCATCACCGGCAGGCCGTAACGCGCCTTGGCTTCCGCCACGCGCTCCGGCGTTTCCTTGCCATGGAGCTGAAGCGTGTCCGGCTTCATTCCGGAAACGATACGATCGAGGTATTCATCCTCGGCGTCGACCGTCACCGCTACGGTCCCGAGCCGGTGGCCGCGGGCGCGGTCGGCGAGCCCGGCGGCCTGCTTCACGCTCACGTAGCGGGGGCTCTTATCGAAGAAGATGAAGCCGACCTTCCACGCGCCGAGCGCGGCGGCGAGGTCGACCGCTTCCCCGGTGGAAAGCCCGCAGAACTTGATGCCGATCGTCATGGCGCGTCACTGGCATGAAAAGACGGCGGAGTCGAGATGCGAGGAAAACATCCGCCCGCGCCAGACGGGTCCGCCGTCAGAACTTCAGCGCCTGCAGGTGCGANCCGTGTCGTTTCAGCCAGCGNTTGGCCTCGTCGGTGCGCGGGCAGAGNTTGCGGCAGAGCGCCCAGAATTGCGGTCCATGGTTCATCTCGACGAGATGGGCNACCTCGTGGGCGGCGAGATANTCGATGACGAAGGGCGGGGCCATGGCGATGCGCCAGGAGAAAGAAAGATTGCCGTCCGACGAGCACGAGCCCCAGCGGCTTTTCGTGTCCTTGTAGGCGATGGCGCGAACGGTGCGGCCGACGGCGGCGGCGTGCAGCAGCACCCGCGGCTCGAGCGCGTTCTTCGCCTCCCGTTTCAGATGCTCGGCCACCTTGCGGGCGGCATGTTCCGGGAGGCCGGAGACGCGCAACACCGTTTCGCCGTCCGCCTCGACCGCCTCGGCGAGGCCGCGCAGCTTGCCGGTCAGCTCGATGCGGTGATCGACGCCGAGCACGGGCACCATCGCGCCCTCGCCGACCTCCGCGTCGCGGGGCAACTTGGCGAGCCGGGTCATCAGCCAGACGTGATGGCGCGACAGGAAAGCGTCGATCTCGTGGTGCGGCAGGCCGGTCGGCACGGTGAGCCGGAGTGCATGACCGCCGGGCTCGATCCTGAGCGTGATCCGCGTCGCGCGCGCGTGCTCCCGCACGGCGAGCGGTAGCACCCGGCCGTTGACCTTCACTTCCCGGTGCGGCGGCGGAGCGGCCGGCTTCCTGCGGGCAAATCCGAACATGCGAGCTTTCTAGACGATTCGCGGCGCGATGGGTGACCGGGAATCGGCTGATCTGGAATTGGCGGCGGATGGGCTACGCCTTGCGAGCGATGCCCGGGAATGGAAACGGCGCCCGAAGGCGCCGTTCGAGGATGGGTGATTGCCGCGGCTCAGGCGTTGATTTCCGGAACCGAAGGTCCGGATTTGCCGGCCTTGCGCGAGTTCATGAAACGCTCGAACTCCTCGCGGTCGCGGGCCATGCGCAGGTCGCGCATGTGGTCGTCGAACTCCTTGCGCATCTCGTCGAGCTTGCGGCGCTCCTCGTCGAGACGGTCGAGTTCGGTCTTGCGCCATTCGTCGAAGGCGACGTTGCCGCTGCTCGTATAGGCGCCGTGGCGGGCGGCGCCCTTGCGGCAGGAGCGGAAGAAGCCGTCGGTGGCCTGGTTGACGTCGGCCTTGAACGCATCGAGCCGGTCGCCCCACAGGATGTAGGCGAGCATGGCGAGGCCGAGCGGCCAGAACACCATGAAGCCGAGCACCATCAGCGCGATGGTGGCAGGCGTCCAGGCGGGCCGGATCAGTGCGGAATGGGTCATCAGTCGAAACCTCGTATCGAGAGGAACGGGGATCGCTTCCTCTTGGTTTCGATTTGGGGGCGGCCAACCCCCCGTTCAAGAATTCGCGTGTGCGGAATCCGATAAGTGTCCGTATTCCATGCAGGATTTCGCGATTGTCCCGCCGCTCAGCCCGCCTTGCCGCCGGCGATCACCTGCGGCCGCGACCGGCGCTTGCGGTTGGCCTGGCTGTGGGTCTCGATGAAGTCGATGATGCGCGGGGCGATCTCGGCGCGGAAGCGCGAGCCGTTGAACACGCCGTAATGGCCGACCGTGGGCTGCATGTAGTGGTGGCGCATGTCGCCGGGGATGTTGGGCGAGATCGTGTGCGCGGCCTCAGTCTGTCCGAGGCCGGAAATGTCGTCGTTCTCGCCCTCGACGGTCAGGAGCGCCACGCGGCGGATCGCGCCGGTGTCGACCGCCCGGCCGCGATGCGTCATCGTCCCGCGCGGCAGCGCGTGCTCGATGAAGACGGTCTCGACCGTCTGCAGGTAGAATTCTGCCGTCATGTCCATGACGGCGAGGTATTCGTCGTAGAAGTCCCGGTGCTTCTCCGCCGAATCGCCGTCGCCCTTCACGAGGTGCATGAAGAAGTCCTTCTGCGCAATCATGTGGCGGTCGAGGTTCATCGACATGAAACCGGACAATTGCAGGAAACCCGGATAGACCGGTCGGCCGACGCCCGGCAGCGGCCAGGGCACGCGCATGATGACGTTGTCCTCGAACCATTCGATCGGCTTGGTCTTGGCGAGTTCGTTGACGGCGGTAGGGTTGATGCGGGTGTCGATCGGCCCGCCCATCAGCACCATGGAGGAGGGAACGAGCGGATCGTCCGCGGCTTCCATCAGGGCGACCGCGGCGAGCACCGGAACGGAGGGCTGGCACACCGCCATCACGTTGGTGTCGGGGCCGAGCACATGCAGCATCTCGATGACATAATCGATGTAGTCGTCGAGGTCGAAGCGGCCGTCGCTCAAAGGCACCATGCGGGCGTCGACCCAGTCGGTTATGTAGATCTCGGCGCGCGGCAGGAGCGTCTCCACCGTCCCGCGCAGGAGCGTGGCATAGTGGCCAGACATCGGCGCGACGATCAGGATCTTCGGGTCCGGACGCCGGCCCGCCGGCAGGTCGCGGCTGAAATGGACCAGATTGCAGAAGGGCTTCGACCAGATCACCCGTTCGGTGACGGCGACCGTGCCGGTCGACAGCTTCGTGGTCTCGATGCCGAAGGCGGGCTTGCCGTAGCGCCGCGTCGTGCGCTCGAACAGCTCGAAGCCCGCGGCCATGGTCCGCCCCAGCGTGGTATGGGCCATCGGGTTCAACGGGTTGCGGTAGGCGAGCCGCATCGTGTCCGCCGCGGCTCGCCAGGGGGCGAGCGCCGCGTGGGTGAACTCGTAGAACTGATAGAACATGCAATGCCCCTTTTCAGGTCGGCCCGCCGCGACGATCGGCCATCGCTGCATTGCAGCTTAACGGCCAAAACTTGCCGGGACATGACCGGAAAGGCCCCGATCCGGCCGGAAATCCGACCGTATCACCAATTTGTTGCACGGCAACATATGCAACGCAACATAATGCATGCGCGAAATATAAGATCGTGGGTAGGCGGGATCGCGCGGTCCCGGCGGGGGATAACTCCGCCATCGGAACGGGGTTCCGCTCGGGATCGAGCTTCACGGCCGTGAAACGCTCCGGATACGAAAAAGGCCGCCTCCGAGGCGGCCTTTTTCGTATCGCAGCAGACGGGTCGGGCGTCAGATGTCGAGATTGGCCACCGACAGCGCGTTGTCCTGGATGAACTCGCGCCGCGGCTCCACCTCGTCGCCCATCAGGCGCGAGAACAGGTCGTCGGCATCGACCGCGTCGGTGATCCTGACCTGCAGCAGCGAGCGCGCATTCGGGTCGAGCGTCGTTTCCCAGAGCTGCTCGGCATTCATCTCGCCGAGGCCTTTGTAGCGCTGCATGGTGAGCCCCTTGCGGCCGGTGGCGAAGACAGCGTCGAGGAGGGCGCGGGGGCCGGAGACCGAGAGCGCCTCTTCCTTGCGGCTCAAGACCGGCGGCAGCGCGTAGACGTCGCGGATCTTCGGCAGCATCTGGTCGATGAGACGCGCGTCCTGGCTGCCGATCAGCCCGGTATCGAGATGGATTGCCTCACGCACGCCGCGCACGGTGCGCTCGAAGCGCAGGCCGCCGTCGCCGGTCGCCTGACCGACCCAGCCGCGCTCGGTCTCTTCGGAGATGATATCGAGGCGTGCGGCGATCGCCGCCGCCATGGCCTCGGCCTGTTCGCGCGAGGCCAGCCGCTCCGGATTGAAGGCGCCGGCGATCGCCGCCTGCTCGATGACGCGGCGGTCGTAGCGCGAATGCAGGCCCTCGATCAGGCCGCGCAGCCTCAGGGCGTCGCCGATCGTCTCGCGCAGGTCCGCGCCGGTGCGCACCTCGCCGTTCGAGAGTTCGAGCCGCGCCTCGTCGAGGCCGGAGGCGATCAGGTATTCCTCGAGCGCCTTCTCGTCCTTCAGGTACTGCGAGGACTTGCCGCGCGACACCTTGTAGAGCGGCGGCTGGGCGATGAAGAGATGCCCGCGCTCGATCAACTCCGGCATCTGTCGGAAGAAGAAGGTCAGGAGCAGCGTGCGGATGTGGGCGCCGTCGACGTCGGCGTCCGTCATGATGATGATCTTGTGGTAGCGCAGCTTCTCGGGATTGAACTCGTCCTTGCCGATACCGGTGCCGAGCGCGGTGATCAGCGTGCCGATCTCCTGCGAGGACAGCATCTTGTCGAAGCGCGCGCGCTCGACGTTCAAGATCTTGCCGCGAAGCGGAAGGATCGCCTGCGTCTCGCGCGAACGGCCNTGCTTNGCCGAGCCGCCGGCCGAATCGCCCTCGACCAGGAACAGTTCGGAACGGGCGGGATCGCGCTCGGAGCAGTCGGCGAGCTTGCCCGGCAGCGAGGCGATGTCGAGAGCGCCCTTGCGGCGGGTGAGTTCGCGCGCCTTGCGCGCCGCTTCGCGGGCGGCGGCGGCCTCGATCACCTTGCCGACGAGGACCTTGGCCTCGGCGGGATGCTCCTCGAGCCAGCGGTTGAGCGCTTCGTTGACGAGGTTTTCCACGACCGGCCGCACCTCGGAAGAGACGAGCTTGTCCTTTGTCTGCGAGGAAAATTTCGGATCCGGAACCTTTACCGAAAGTACGGCGGTCAGGCCCTCGCGGCAGTCGTCGCCGGTGAGGTTGACCTTCTCCTTCTTGGTCAGGCCGGAGGATTCGGCATAGCCCGTCACCTGCCGCGTCAGCGCCGCGCGGAAGCCGGCAAGATGGGTGCCGCCGTCGCGCTGGGGGATGTTGTTCGTAAAGCAGAGCACGTTCTCGTGGTAGGAATCGTTCCACCACATGGCAAGCTCGACGGAGATTCCGTCCTTCTCGCCAACGAGCGTGATCGGGTCGGGGACGAGCGGCTTCTTGGTGCGGTCGAGATAGCGCACGAAGGCCTCGAGCCCGCCCTCGTAGATGAGCTCGGTCTCGCGCAGGTCGGCNTGGCGCNNGTCGGTAGAGCACGATGCGNACGCCCGAATTGAGGAAGGCGAGCTCGCGCAGCCGGTGCTCCAGCGTCTCGAAGGAGAATTCGGTCTTGGTGAAGGTCTCGGGAGAGGGCAGGAACGAGACCTCCGAGCCGGAGCGGCCTTCGTAGACGCCCGGGCGCTTGTCCTCGACATAGGTACCGGTCACCGCCAGCGGTGCGTCCGGCACGCCGTGGGTGAAGCTCATCTCGTGCACCTTACCGTTGCGGCGGATCTTCAGCTTCAGCCAGGTCGACAGCGCGTTGACGACGGAAATGCCGACGCCGTGCAGGCCGCCGGAGACCTTGTAGGAATTCTGGTCGAATTTCCCGCCAGCATGGAGCTGCGTCATGATGACTTCGGCCGCCGAGACGCCTTCGCCCGGATGGATGTCGGTCGGAATGCCGCGACCGTTGTCCATGATCGTCGCCGAGCCATCGGCATTGAGCGCCACGGTGACGAGGTCGGCATGACCTGCCAGCGCCTCGTCGATGGCGTTGTCGACCGCCTCGTAGATCATGTGATGCAGTCCCGACCCGTCATCGGTGTCGCCGATATACATGCCGGGCCGCTTCCTGACGGCGTCGAGGCCCTTGAGAACCTTGATCGACTCCGCGCCGTATTCCTCGGGCGCCGGACCGGTTTCGGGAGTATCTGTCATGGAATGTCTTTCGAACGGTCTTTCGAGAATGCGAGCCGGCCGCGAATCACGGCCGAAGGCTGGCGCGACTATAGGGGGTTGAGGGGCCGAATCCAAACGCGGTCGGCCGGTTTCACGGGTTTCCCAGAGCATATATGGGGTGCCGGACGGCAAATCGCGAGGCCCGGCGCATGAACCCGGTCGCGGCGGCAATCCGGAGATCGAATCCCTTTGAAGATGTGGCTTGCGCGCGCACCACAATGCCCCTAGCCGCCTTGGCTCCGCATCCCTATCTTCGTGGGGACAAGGAGGCCCGATGGACGTCCGCAACCCCCCGTTCCGGCCGCCGGCGCCCGTACCGCGCACGGTGCCGCCGTCCTATCTCGAGATCATGCGCACCGTCATGCGCAACCCGCTCGAACTCTGGGGCGAACCCTCCTACACCCGGCGCTGGATCCATACGCGCTTCCTCAACGAACGCTCGCTGATCGTCAACGATCCGGGCCTCGTGCGCCATGTCATGGTCGAGAATGCCGCCAACTACCGGATGGGGGTGATCCGGCAACTGATCCTGCGCCCGATCCTGCGTGACGGGCTGCTGACGGCCGAGGGCGAGACCTGGCGGCGGTCGCGCAAGGCGATGGCGCCGGTCTTCACCCCGCGCCACGCGCGCGGCTTCGCGCGGCAGATGCTGGAGAAGTCGGAGACCTTCGCGGCGCGCTACGCGGCGGCCGGACCGGAGGGCGGCGTCGTCGAAATCTCGCACGACATGACGGAACTCACCTTCGACATCCTTGCTGCGACGCTCTTCTCGGGGCAGGTCGCCGGCCGCGAGGAGGCGCTTGCCGGCGACGTCGACCGGCTGCTGTCGACCATGGGCCGCATCGACCCGCTCGACCTTCTCAAGGCGCCGTCCTGGCTGCCGCGGCTGCGCCGTCTGCGCGGGCGCGGCGTGCTCGACAAGTTCCGCGGCATCGTCCGCCAGACCATGGACCAGCGGCTCACGCTGATGCGTGAGCGCCCGGAGGACGTTCCGGAGGATTTCCTGACGCTCCTCCTGCGCCAGGAGGGACCGGACGGACTGACGGCGGAGGAGATCGCCGACAACGTCATCACCTTCATCGGCGCCGGACACGAGACCACCGCCCGCGCGCTCGCCTGGACGCTCTATTGCCTCGCCAATTCGCCGGACGACCTCGCGCGGGTGGAGGAGGAGGTGCGCCGCGTGCGCGCCGACGTGCCCGATCCCGTCGACTGGCTCGAGGCCATGCCATGGACGCGCGCCGCCTTCGAGGAGGCGATGCGGCTCTATCCGCCGGCGCCCTCGATCAACCGGGCGGCGATCGCGGACGACAGCTATGTTGCGCCCGATGGCGAGCGGGTGGAGATCCCGAAAGGTACGACCATCCTCGTCATGCCGTGGACGCTCCACCGCCACCGCCTGCTCTGGAAGGACCCGGAGGCTTTCGTCCCCGCGCGCTTCCTGCCGGAGAACCGGGGATCGATCGACCGCTTCCAGTATCTTCCCTTCGGGGTCGGTCCGCGCGTCTGCATCGGCGCCACCTTCGCCTTGCAGGAAGCGGTGATCGCGCTCGGCGTGCTTCTCGACCGCTTTCGCTTCGAATGCGTGGCGGCGACGAAACCGTGGCCGGTGCAGAAATTGACCACCCAGCCGGGAGGCGGTATGCCGATGAGAGTGGTTCCCCGTCCCTAGGCCGCCCGGCTTGCCCGGTCGCTCGGGGCATCCGCCGAGGGGTACGGAGTGCTGGACGACAGAGCCGAAGGCGAGGCTTCGCCGCTTCCTTCCGATACCCTCCTGCTCGGGCTCGACACCGGCGGCACCTACACCGACGCCGTCATCTATTCGGAGACGTCCGGCGTCATCGCCACCGCAAAGGCGCTGACGACGCGCCACGACCTCTCCGTCGGCGTCTCGAACGCGATCGGCGCCGCGCTCGAGGCCGGAACGACCGACGCCGCATCCCGCATCGCCCTCGTCTCGCTCTCCACCACGCTCGCCACCAACGCGCTCGTCGAGGGGCAGGGCGGGCGCGCCGGCCTCGTCATGATCGGCTTCGAGCCGGGGGATCTCGCCCGCGACGGTCTCGCCCCGGCGCTCGGCGACGATCCCGTCCTTTTCCTCAAGGGTGGGCACGACGTCTACGGCCGCGAATCCCCGTTCGATATCGCGCCGCTCGACGCCTGGCTTGACGAGCACGCGGAACGGATGTCCGCCATCGCCATCGTCGGCTATTTCGCCGTGCGCAACCCGGCACACGAGCTCGCCGTGCGCGACCGGGTCCGGGAGTTGACCGGCTTGCCGACGACGCTCAGCCACGAGCTGACCTCGAAGCTCGGTGGCCCGCGCCGCGCCCTGACGACGCTCTTGAATGCCCGGCTCGTGCCGATGATCTCGCGGCTGATCCGCGCCACGATTGCAAGCCTCTCGGCCCGCGGCATCGCCGCGCCGCTGATGGTGGTGCGCGGCGACGGNGCGCTGATCTCTGCCGAGGAGGCGCTCGCCCGGCCGATCGAGACNATCCTGTCCGGCCCGGCGGCGAGCATCGTCGGCGCGCGGCANCTGACCGGGCTCGATGCGGCGGTCGTCTCCGACATCGGCGGCACGACCACGGACGTGGCGGTGCTCGAGGGCGGTTTCCCCCGGCTCGACGCCGACGGGGCGACCGTCGGCCCCTACCGCACCATGGTCGAGGCGGTCGCCATGCACACGTTCGGCCTCGGGGGCGATTCCGAGGTGCATCTTTCCGAGGACGGGATGGCGCGCGGCCTGAAGCTCGGCCCCCGCCGGCTGATGCCGCTGAGCCTCGCCGCGACGATCGCCGAAGCCCCGGTGATCGCGGCCCTGAATCGGCAGATCGCCACCCCCAATCCGGGCCGGCTCGACGGCCGCTTCGCGCTCTCGGCCGGACTTCCGGCCGCGGCCGCTGCGGCGCTCTCGCCGAAGGAGCGCGCGCTCTACGACCGGCTGACCGACGCGCCGCAGCCTCTGGACGAGCTCCTGTCGAGCGTCCCGCAGCGCGCCACGCTCGACCGGCTGGCGGCGCGCGGGCTTGCGCTGATTGCCGGCTTCACCCCGTCCGACGCCATGCACGTCCTTGGCCGCCAGGACCAGTGGAACGGCGAGGCCGCCCGGCTCGGCGCCGCGCTCTTCGCCCGCCGCCGCGACGGCCGCGGCGAGCCGGTGGCGGCCAACGCGGAGGAGATGGCCGAAGCGGTGGCGCAGGCCATGACCCGGCAATCGAGCGAGGTGATCCTCAAATCGCTCTTCGCCGAGGACGGCCTGCCCGAGCCCGGCCCGGCGGCAAGCGAGGTGGTCGATCGCGCGTTGACCCGGGCGAAGGGCTTCGTCACCTTCTCGCTGCGGCTCGACCGGCCGCTCGTCGCGCTCGGCGCCTCCGCCCCGGTGCACTATCCGGCGATCGCCGGCATGCTCGGTGCCGAGAGCGTCATCCCGGACCATGCCGGGATCGCCAATGCGCTCGGCGCCGTCGTCGGCCGCGTGCGCGAGACGGCGATCGTCTTCGTCACCGAGCCGGAGCCGGGACTCTACTGGGTCAACGGCGCCGGCGAGCACCGCCAGGTCAGAGACCGGGAGGAAGCCTTCGCGCTGGCGCGGGAGATTGCCGACGCCCATGCGCTGGCGCTCGCCGCCCGCTCCGGCGCGGACCACCTCACCCTGTCGCGGCAGGACGCGATCGACATGCCGCTGATCGACGGGAGGGAGAAGCTGGTCGAGGCCCGCTTCATCGCCGCGGCCAGCGGCCGCCCGCGCATTGTGTCGCGATCTTTTCCTGATCGTCAAAAATCCTGATCGGGTTTGTCCGATTGACGGCGATTTGCCGGAAGGGCAAGGTTCAGGCACCTTCCCGCAAGGGGCTTCCGCGGAATTGGAGACGACATGGCCACGATCGAGACCCACGGCTTGAAGATCGACAAGGGTCTTCATGATTTCATCGTCGACGAGGCGATCCCCGGCACCGGGATTGCACCCGACCGTTTCTTCGCGGCGCTTTCGGCGGCCATCCACGAGCTCGGCCCGAAGAACCGCGCGCTCCTGAAGAAGCGAGACGACCTGCAGGCGAAGATCGACGCCTGGTATCGTGAAAACGGCGCGCCGACCGACATGGAGGCCTACGAGGCATTCCTGCGCGAGATCGGCTATCTCCTGCCGGAAGGACCGGACTTCAAGGTGACGACGCAGAACGTCGATCCCGAGATCGCCGAACTCGCCGGGCCGCAGCTCGTCGTGCCGGTGATGAACGCGCGCTACGCACTCAACGCCGCCAATGCCCGTTGGGGCTCGCTCTATGACGCGCTCTACGGCACCGACGCCATTCCCGAGACCGACGGCGCCGAGCGCGGCAAGGGCTACAACCCGAAGCGCGGGGAAAAGGTGATCGCCTGGGCCAAGGCCTTCCTCGACGAGGTGGCCCCGATCGAGGGCGCGAAATGGGCCGACCTGACCGATGTCGAAGCCGGCGCCGAGCTCAAGCTCATGACCGCCGCCGGCCCGGTGCGGCTGAAGCGGCCGGAGCAATATGCCGGCCATGCCGAGGGCGAGGGCGGCTGGCGCCATGTGCTCCTGAAGAACAACGGGCTCGGCATCGAGCTCCTGTTCAACCGAGATTGGGACATCGGCAAGACCGACCCGGCGGGGCTCGCCGGCGTCAACCTCGAAGCGGCGCTGACGGCGATCCAGGACTGCGAGGATTCGGTCGCCGCGGTGGACGCCGAGGACAAGACGCTCGTCTACCGCAACTGGCTCGGCCTGATGAAGGGCGACCTGACCGAAACGTTCGAGAAGGGCGGCGAGACGATCACCCGCAAGCTCTATTCCGATTTCACCTACACCGCGCCGGACGGCTCGCCCTTCGTCGTCAAGTGCCGCTCGCTGATGCTCGTGCGCAACGTCGGCCACCTGATGACCAATCCGGCGATCCTCGATCGCGACGGCAACGAGGTACCGGAAGGCATCATGGACGCCTTCGTCACCGGCCTGATCGCGCTGCACGACATCGGCGTGAACGGGCGGCGGATGAACTCGCGCACCGGCTCGATGTACGTCGTCAAGCCGAAGATGCACGGACCGGAGGAAGTCGCCTTCGCCGTCGAGATCTTCGAGCGCGTCGAGAATGCGCTCGGCATGGCCCGCAACACGATCAAGATGGGCATCATGGACGAGGAGCGCCGCACCACGGTCAACCTCAAGGAGGCGATCCGCGCGGCGAGGGAGCGCGTCGTCTTCATCAATACCGGCTTCCTCGACCGCACCGGCGACGAGATCCACACCTCGATGGAGGCGGGTCCGATGATCCGCAAGGGCGACATGAAGCAGGCCGCCTGGATCGCCGCCTACGAGAACTGGAACGTCGATGTCGGGCTTTCCTGCGGGCTGTCCGGCCATGCCCAGATCGGCAAGGGCATGTGGGCCATGCCCGACCTGATGGCGGCGATGCTCGAGCAGAAGATCGCGCATCCGAAGGCGGGCGCCAACACCGCCTGGGTTCCCTCTCCGACGGCGGCGACGCTGCACGCGACGCATTACCACAAGGTCGACGTGAAGGCGGTGCAGGAGGAATTGCGCAAGCGGCCGCGGGCCAAACTCTCCGACATCCTCTCGGTGCCGGTCGCCTCCAGGCCCAACTGGACCAAGGAGGAGATCCAGCGCGAGCTCGACAACAACGCGCAGGGCATTCTTGGCTATGTGGTGCGCTGGATCGACCAGGGGGTCGGCTGCTCCAAGGTGCCCGACATCAACGATATCGGCCTGATGGAGGACCGCGCGACGCTCCGGATCTCCGCACAGCACATGGCGAACTGGCTCCACCACGGCGTGGTGACCAGGGACGAGATCGTCGCGACGATGAAGCGCATGGCGGCCGTGGTCGACCGGCAGAATTCCGGCGATCCCGCCTACCGGCCGATGGCCGCGGATTTCGACCGCTCGATCGCCTTCCGGGCCGCGCTCGACCTCGTTCTCGAGGGACGCGCGCAGCCGAACGGCTACACCGAACCGGTGCTGCACCGCAGACGCATCGAATACAAGGCCGCCCACGGCTGAGCCGCCCCTGCCTCCGCCGGATGGCCGGCAGATGGCTTTGTGAGGGCGTGAACGACAAAAGGCCGGCCGGGATGTCCCGGCCGGCCTTTCGATCGAGGCTGGGCAGTCGTTACTGCTTGACGATCACGCGCGCCGACTTGCCGGGACGGACGCGGTCGTAGAGGTCGATGATGTCCTGGTTCATCAGGCGGATGCAGCCCGAGGACGCGGCGGTGCCGATCGAGTTCCATTCCGGCGTTCCGTGCAGGCGGAACAGCGTGTCCTCGCCCTTGTCGTTGAAGAGGTAGAGCGCGCGGGCGCCGAGCGGGTTTTTCAGGCCGCCCTGCATGCCCTGCTCGCCGTATTTGGCGAGGTCCGGGCGACGGTCGACCATCTCCTTCGGCGGCGTCCATTTCGGCCAGGTCTGCTTCCAGGCGATATAGGCCTCGCCTTCCCAGGCGAAGCCCGCCTTGCCAACGCCGATGCCGTAGCGAACGGCCTTGTTGCCGGGCAGCACGAAGTAAAGGAAGCGCTTCGGCGTGTCGACGATGATCGTGCCGGGCTTCTCGCGCGTGTGATAGGTGACGATCTGGCGATGATAGCGCTTGTCGACCTTGGAAATCGGCACGGCGGGAATGGTGAAGCCGGCGTCGGTCACGGCGCCGTACTCGGAGGTGAAGATCTGGGCGGTCTTGGTCGGCGCCTCGCCTTCGCTCTCGGTCACCGAGCAGCCGGCAATAGCAAGCATGGCCGCAAGGCCGAAGGCCATTAGTGCGGAATGAATTTTCATAGATGTCTCTTTTGCAGTCCCCGCAAGCGGCCGATTCGCCGCTATCCACAGGTTTCTTATTTTGAATAAAATGCGGGTCCGCAAGAGATTTGGCAGTGCGGTGCGCGGCCGGCATGCACTTTTTCGCCACATTTGGCTTTTGTGCAACACGGAGCCGGACTGCGTTGTCAGCCCTGTTTCAGCATGGCACGTTTTGCCGATGACGATCGTTTCGCCCCATACCGATTCGCCGCTGATCGACGGCCGACAGTCCGATCGCGCCCTTATGGTGCGGCGCGGCGTGCAGCGCCTGTTCTCCGAGATGCGGGTGGCGCTGCTGCCGGAAATGACGCTCGCCTCCGGCCGGCGCGCCGACCTGATCGCCCTGACCGAGAAAGGCGAGTTCTGGATCGTCGAGATCAAAACGTCGATCGAGGATTTCCGCGTCGACCGCAAATGGCCGGATTACCGGATGCATTGCGACCGGCTCTATTTCGCCACCCATGCCGGCGTGCCGGCCGAGATCTTTCCCGAGGAATGCGGCCTGATCCTCTCCGACGGCTACGGCGCCCATCTCCTGCGCGAGGCGCCGGAGCACAGGCTCGCCGCGCCCCGCCGCAACGCGCTGACGCGGCAATTCGCACGGCTCGCCGCGGAGCGGCTGCTCCTTGCCGAACTCGCCGCCCACGTCAGGAAGGTGTGAGTGTTTCCCGATAGCGCGCCATCCGGAGTGAAACCGGGTCTCGCGAGACGAGATCGGTTCACGGTTTCACGGGAAACGATCTCGCCCTTTGTTTCTCGCAATCCCGACGGGGGGCTGTTTCGCGCCTTCCCTGAATTGCTTCAGCGCGGCGCGCGCTTGGCGAGGATGCGCTGCAGCGTGCGGCGGTGCATGTTGAGTCGGCGTGCCGTCTCCGAGACGTTGCGGTCGCACATCTCGTAGACGCGCTGGATGTGTTCCCAGCGCACCCGGTCGGCCGACATCGGGTTTTCCGGCATCTCGGCCCGTTCGCCCGGCCGGCGGGTGAGCGCGGCAAAAATTTCGTCGGCATCGGCGGGCTTGGCAAGATAGTCGATGGCGCCGAGCTTCACGGCAGTGACCGCGGTGGCGATGTTGCCGTAGCCGGTGAGCACGATCATGCGCGTGTCGTCACGCCGCTTGCGGATGGCCTCGATCACGTCGAGCCCGTTGCCGTCGCCGAGCCGCATGTCGACCACGGCATATTGTGGAGGATTGGCCCGCGCCTTCTCGAGCCCCTCGGCCACCGACTCGGCGGTGTCCACGGCAAAGCCGCGGCTTTCCATGGCGCGCGCCAGCCGGCGCAGGAAGGGGCCGTCATCGTCGACCAGGAGCAGGGTCGCGCCGGGTTCGATTGTGCCGTGCTCGATCGCGCCGGCGTCGCTGGGGACCTCGTTCGTCATCTTCACCTCGTTCTCGTGGGAGCCGGCCAGGCGGGACGGACCACGTTTGCTCGGGCGCCCTTTTTCGGGGCGCCGTCTCTCAGGCGCCATGCAAGGCGGGGCCGCCGGCGCCGGAATGGGCCTCCATCCGGTCGCGCGGCCATGTCACTGTCACTTTTGCGCCGATTTCCGGTTCGTCAAGGTTGGAAAAGCTCAAAACTGCGCCGGAGCGCTCCAGAAGCGTCTTGGCGATGAACAGGCCGAGGCCGAGGCCGCCGGCCTTTTCCTGCTGCGCCTTGGTGCGCCGGCCCATGAAGGGCAGGCCGATCTGCGACAGCACCTCGGGCGCAAAGCCCGGCCCGTCGTCGACGATGGCGATCTCCACCTTCTCGCGGTCGAAGGTCGAGATCACCCGCACCTTCGACCGGGCGAAATCGACCGCGTTCTCGACGAGATTGCCGAGGCCGAACAGGATGCCGGGATTGCGCGCGCCGACCGGCTCGGGCGAGTCGTCCTCGCGGCGCTCGACGGAAATCTCGATGCCGAACTCGCGGTGCGGGGCCACCGTCTCCTCGATCAGCGAATTGAGCGGCAGGAGCCGCATGTGCGCCTCGTCCTCGGCCGACAGGCTGGACAGGCGCTTGAGGATGTCGCGGCAACGCTCGCTCTGGCTGCGCAAGAGCTGGATGTCCTCGGCAAAGCGCGGGTCGGAGGCGAACGCCTTCTCCATCTCGCGTGCCACGACCGAAATGGTGGCGAGCGGCGTGCCGAGTTCGTGCGCGGCCGCCGCCGCCAGCCCGTCGAGGGCGGAGAGATGCTGCTCGCGCTGGAGGACGAGCTCGGTTGCGGCGAGCGCGTCGGCGAGCTGATTGCCCTCGGCTGAGACCTGGTAGGCGTAGAAGGCGGCGAAGGCCGTGGTCGAGACGATGGCGATCCAGGCCCCTGCCGTGAGGATGAGCGGCATCTTCAGCTCGCTGCCCGGATACCAGGGCAGGGGGAGCGAGACGAAGGCGAGCAGCGTCACCGCCGTGACCGACAGGAGGCCGAGGCCGACCGTATAGCGCACCGGCTGCGAAGCCGATGAAATGATGACCGGCACACACATCAGCACCGAAAAGGGATTGGCGAGGCCGCCGGTCATGAACAGGAGCCCGGCGAGCTGGAGCACGTCGAAGGCGAGCACGCCCATGGCGCCGAGCGGCGGCAGCCGGTGCGAGGCGGGAAAGCGCACCGTGAGGAAGATGTTGAGCCAGGCCGAGCAGGCGATCAGCACGAAGCAGAACAGCTCCGGCATCGGGAAGCCGTAGCCATGGGCGACGGCGATGACGGCCGCGCTCTGGCCCACGACGGCGAGCCAGCGCAGCCGCGTCAGGGTGGAAAGCCTGAGGCGGTGGCGCAGGTCGCGATCCTGGAGCAGCGTCCCGTAGGTCGACATGCTTCCTATCTAGTTCAACCGGCCGGATATTGAAACGCCGCGCAGCGCCGGACGGGGTTCCTCACGTGCCCCGCGGCTTCGCCCGTCGCGTCGCCTCGGCCTGGGTCGGGTCCTCCGGCCACGGATGGCGGGGATAGCGCCCGCGCATTTCGGCGCGGACGTCCGCCCAGGAGCCGCGCCAGAAGCCCGGCAGGTCGCGCGTCGTCTGCAGCGGGCGGTGCGCGGGCGACAGGAGCTCGAGGACGAGCGGCACCCGTCCACCGGCGATCGACGGATGCGTGGTCTCGCCGAACAGCTCCTGCACGCGGATCGAGACCAGGGGCTCATCGCCATCGTAGCGAATCGGTACGTGCGAGCCGGTCGGCGCGACGTAATGGGTGGGCGCGAGTCGGTCGATCTCGCGGCTCTGGCGCGGATCGAGGCGGGAGCGAAGCGCGTCGGTCAGGAGACCGGGGTCGAGCGCCCGCACCGACAGCGCCTCGCCGAGGAAGGGCTGCAGCCAGTCCTCAAGCGTCGCGGCGAGCGCCTCGTCGCTCATGTCAGGCCATTCTTCCCCGAGCGAGCGGTGGAGGAAGCCGACGCGCTCCCTGAGATGCTCGGCGGCCTTCGAAAAGGGCAATTTGCCGATTCCGGCCTCGCGGATGCCGGCGAGGAAGACGGCCTGCGCCACTGCCCCGTCGGGATGCGGGATCGGCGCTTCGGAGAGGACGATGGCGCCGAGGCGGTGGACGCGCCGGGCCCGGACCGAGAGCGCGGCCATATCGAAGCGGCATTCCTCGCCGAGCGTGGCATGGAGCTTCAGCACGTGATCGAGCGCGGAGCCGGAGAGTTCGGCCGCGGCGAGCACGCGCGCCCGCGCCGCGCTGCCCGTCAGGTCGGCGACGACGAGGTGGCCGGCGCCGGCGAGCCGCTCCGCCTCCTCCACCACCGCGCCGCGGCCGTTCGCCATCAGGAACTTGCCGCGCCCGCCGCGTTGCATGGCGATGCGATCCGGAAAGGCCTCGGCGAGATGGAGCGCGGCCGGCTGCGCCGTCTCGGCACCGGCCTCGGCGCCGGGTCCGGCCATCCGCCGGGCGAGATCGCGCGCGGCCTTTGCCCGCGGGGACGCGTCGCGGCGGAAGCGGGCGAGCCGGTCGTCGAGGTCGATGCCGGTGCCGCCGAGCCCCTGCTCGGTCAGGAGTACGGCGAGTTCGGCCGCCGTTCGCCCGTCGCCCGCCGCCTTCCCGGCGACCACCATGGCGGCGAGCCGCGGCGGCAGGGCGAGGCCGCGCATCGCCCTGCCTTTTGCGGTAAGGGCGCCGGCGGCGTCGAGCGCGCCGAGCGAGACGAGGAGCGCCTTCGCCTCGGTGACCGCCGCGGCCGGCGGCGGATCGATGAAGCGCAGGCTTGTCGGATCGGCAACGCCGAAGGCGGCGCAGTCGAGGACGAGGCCGGCGAGATCGGAGGCAAGGATCTGCGGCGGCGCGTGCGGGGCGAGCGCCGCCGTCTGGCCCTGGTGCCAGAGCCTGAGTGCGATGCCCGGCCCGGTGCGCCCGGCGCGTCCGGCGCGCTGGTCGGCCGAGGCGCGCGACGCCCGCGCCGTCTCGAGCCGGGTGATCCCGGTCACGGCCTCGAAGACCGGCTGCCGGACGAGGCCGGAATCGACGACGATCCGCACCCCGTCGATGGTGATCGAGCTCTCCGCGACGGGGGTGGCGAGCACCACCTTGCGTCGGCCCTCCGCCGCCGGGCGGATCGCCGCGTCCTGCTCGGCGGCGGTGAGCGCGCCGTAGAGCGGGCAGATCGTTGTGTCCGGCCCGAGGCGGCCCTCGAGCATCTCGGCAACGCGGGCGATCTCGCCCTGACCGGGCAGAAAGGCGAGGATCGAGCCCGCCTCCTCGGCATGGATTCGGCGGATGGCGCGTGCGGTCGTTTCCTCGATGCGCTCGCCGCCGGGGCGGTCCATGTAGCGGATCTCGACGGGGAAGGCGCGGCCGGCGCTCTCGATCACCGCCGGATCGCCGAGAAGTTCGGCGACGCGGGCGACGTCGAGCGTAGCCGACATGACGAGGATGCGCAGGTCTTCCCTCAGGCCCGACTGGATGTCGAGCGCCAGCGCCAGCCCGAAATCGGCTTCGAGCGCGCGCTCGTGGAATTCGTCGAAGATCACGCAGGAAATGCCGGCAAGCTCGGGATCCTCGAGCGCCATCCGGGTGAAGACGCCCTCGGTGACGACCTCGATGCGCGTCTTGCCCGAGACCCTGGTGTCGAGCCGCATGCGGTAGCCGACGGTCTGGCCCACCTCCTCGCCGAGCATCGAGGCCATGCGGCGCGCGGCGGCGCGGGCGGCGAGCCGGCGCGGCTCGATCAGGACTATCCTGTCCCCGCACCAGTCCTGCTCGAGGAGAGCGAGCGGGACGAGCGTGGTCTTGCCCGCGCCGGGCGGGGCGGCGAGCACGGCGTTCGGCGCGCGGCCAAGCGCGGCAAGAAGCGGCGCCAGCGCCTCGCAGACCGGAAGATCGGGAAACCGGTCGGCGATCGTCATCGCCCGCCCGCATCTGCGCGCGCGAAGCTTCGTCCGTAGAAGGCCGTTTGAGGTCCTGAGGTCATGAGTGCCCGTATGCTGCGGCCGCGCCTGTGCGCAGATAGCAAGCCGGGCGACGGGATGGCAATCGCGAAGCGGCGCGGGTGTCGAGAGGCCGGGAGCCAGCGAGGGGCATATGCCGGCACCCGGCCGCTCGTGGCGGCCAGGAACCGCCATTGCGCACTGCCGACCGGTCCACAACGCGGGCGAAGCGGTCCGATCGGTCAGAAGAGCAAAGCAGATGCGGCGGCCGCTGCCATCCCCTGTTTGGGGGATACCTCGAGGGAACCACCTCCGCGGCGACGGTCGTCGTCTATCCGCCGCGCCGCCAGAGTGTCACCGGCGTGCCGTCGGCGAGGCGCCCGGAGAAGTAGTTGATGCCGTCGCGGTTGAGCGTGGCGAGCACGGTCCTGCGGTCGGCGGCATAAAGCGTCAGCGGTACGTCGTAGCCCGTGAAGGAATGGCCGATGGTCCAGCGCTCCGCGGCGGCGACGAGCCCGGTCATGCAGCCGAGCGGCTTCAGGGCGCCATTGTCCGAACTCTCCATCTTCAGGTTCACGCCGGAGGAGAATTCGAGCTCGCAGCCGCAATCGGCGCGGCCGTCGGTGATCGTCCACCTGCCCTTGAGGTCCTGCTCGGTGCGGATCTGGTTCGACGCCACCCCTTGTGCGATCGCGCCGCCGAGCGGGCCGGCGACGCGGCTGCCCAGCATGGAGATGGAATTGCGCGCGACGTTGCGCTTGAGGTTGTTGGCGACCGCATTTTGGGCGAAATCGGCGCCGCGTGCCGGCTTTGGCGGCGGGCCGCCGGCGATCGGCATGGTGCAGATGCCGCCCGCGGCCGGCGCCGCATAGGCCGAGGCTGTGACAGCCGGTGCCGTGGTCGCGGTCGGCGTCGTCGCGCCGGCGGCATCGGCCGCAGCGATCGAGCCTGGCGACGACTGGCAGGCCGACAGCGCGAGCGCCGCCGAAAGAATGGCTAGTCCCGGATATGTCCTCATCTGTTCCCCCGTCCCCGGCCGGTCGGCCGGCGNACAGNAGAGCAGACGCGCCGCGCAGGTCNATCCCCCGGATGGAGGAGGCGGATTGCAGGGTCGCGGTGGGGACGAGCCTAGTGCGCCTCGTCCCAGTTCCTGGCGAAGCGGGCGTCGACCTTCAGCGGCACCTTCATGGCGACGGCGGGCATGGCCGCGCCTTCCATGACCTCGACGATGACGGGGATCGCCCGCTCGGCCTCGCTCTCCGCAGTCTCGAAGATCAGCTCGTCGTGGACCTGGAGCAGCATGCGCGCATCGACTTTCGCCGCTGCCAGAGCGTCGTCCATCCGCACCATGGCGCGGCGGATGATGTCGGCGGCCGAGCCCTGGATCGGGGCGTTGATCGAGGCGCGCTCGTTGAAGGCGCGCACCGACGGGTTCGGCGAGCGGATCTCGGGATAATGCGCGCGCCGGCCGAAGATGGTCTCGACATAGCCGTGCTCGCGCGCGTGTTCCTTGGCCGCCTCCATGTAGTCGCGGATGCCGGGGAAGCGCTCGAAATACTTCTTGATGTAGTCTCCCGCCTCCGAGCGCTCGATACCGAGCTGGTTGGCCAGGCCGAAGGCCGAGATGCCGTAGATGATGCCGAAATTGATCGCCTTGGCGCGCCGACGCACCTCCGCCGGCATCCCATCGACCGGCACGCCGAAAATCTCCGACGCGGTCATGGCATGGATGTCGACGCCGTCGGCGAAGGCCTGGCGAAGCTGCGGGATGTCGGCGACATGGGCGAGCACGCGCAATTCGATCTGCGAATAGTCGGCCGAGATCAGCACGTTGCCCGGCGCGGCGATGAAGGCGGTGCGGATCTTGCGGCCTTCCGCCGTGCGCACGGGGATGTTCTGCAGGTTCGGGTCGGAGGAGGAGAGCCGCCCCGTCGTCGTCGCCGCCATGGCGTAGCAGGTGTGGACGCGCTTCGTCGCCGGATGGATGAAGCTCGGCAGCGCGTCGGTATAGGTCGATTTCAGCTTGGTGAGCTGGCGCCAGTCGACGATCTTGCGCGGCAGTTCGTGTCCTTCGGCGGCGAGATCCTCGAGCACCTGCGCCGAGGTCGACCATTGCCCGGTCTTGGTCTTCGAGCCGCCGGGCAGCCCCATCTTGCCGAACAGGATGTCGCCGAGTTGCTTCGGAGAGCCCACGTTGAAATTCTCGCCGGCGAGTGCCTGTATCTCGTGCTCGAGCGCGGCCGCGCCCTGCGCGAGTTCGCCGGAGAGTCGGGAGAGGATCTGCCGGTCGATCGAGATGCCGCGCTCTTCCATTCGCACGAGCACGGAGACGAGCGGCCGCTCCAGCCGTTCGTAGACCGAGACGAGGCCTTCGGCGACGAGGCGGGGCTTCAGCACCTGCCAGAGCCGCAGCGTCACGTCGGCGTCCTCCGCGGCATAGGCGGTGGCGCGGGCGATGTCGACCTGCGCGAAGGAGACGGCGCCCTTGCCGGTGCCGGTCATGTCCTTGAAGGCGATCGGCGTATGGCCGAGCCATTTCTCGGAGAGCGCGTCCATGCCCTGGCCGCCACGGCCGGCATCGAGCACGTAGGAGATCAGCATCGTGTCGTCGAAGGAGACGACGTCGATCCCGTAGCGGCGCATGACGAGGACGTCGTATTTGACGTTCTGGCCGACCTTGAGGACGCTGCCGTCCTCAAGGAGGAGCTTCAGTTCGGCGAGCGCTTCGGCGATGGGCATCTGCCCTTCCGCGAGCCCGCCGCCCAGGAGGTCGCCGGTCCCGGTGGTGTGCCCCACCGGCACGTAGGCCGCCCGGATCGCGGAATCGCCCGCCTCCGGCGCGCCGTCGGCGATGGCGAACGAGAATCCGACGAGCTCGGCCTGCATGGCGTCGAGCGAGGTGGTCTCGGTGTCGAAGCCGACGATGCCCGTCTCGCGGGCCTTCGCGCACCAGGCGCGTAGCGTGGCGACGTCGGAAATGGTCGTATAGGCCGTCGTGTCGATCTTCGCTGCGACCGCAGCCGCAGCGCGCGCCTCTGCGACCTTCCGTGGCGTGTCGGTCTCCTCGTCCGCGGTCTTCGCCGGGTTGGGAGACGCCTGCATCGAGCCGGCGTCGAGGTCGGGACCCCGCGCTTCTTCCACGGTCTCGACCTTCACGGTGGCGGCCTCGATGTCGCCGGCGCTGGTGCCGGTTGCCTCGGCGACACGGCGCGTCAGCGTGGAAAATTCCATCGCCTTCAGGAAGGCGATCAGCTTCGGGCCGTTGACCGGATGGAGCACGAGCTCGTCTAGCCCGTGCTCGACCGGAACCGTGTCGGCGAGCCGGACGAGCTGGCGCGACAGGAGCGCCTTCTCCGCATTGGCGATGATCGCCTCGCGGCGCTTGTCCTGCTTGATCTCGGAGGCACGGGCGAGCAGCGTGTCGAGATCGCCGAATTGCTCGAGGAGCTGGGCCGCCGTCTTCGGGCCGATGCCCGGCACGCCCGGCACGTTGTCGACCGAATCGCCGGTCAGTGCCTGAAGGTCGATCATCTTCTCCGGAGGCACGCCCCACTTCTCGATGACTTCGGGGATGCCGATCCGGCGGTCCTTCATGCCGTCATACATGTAGACCNGGTCGCCGACGAGCTGCATCAGGTCCTTGTCGGAGGAGACGATNGTNACCTCGCCGCCGGCCTCGCGCGCGAGCCGCGCATAGGTGGCGATCAGGTCGTCGGCCTCCCATCCTTCCATCTCGATGCAGGGCAGGTCGAAGGCGCGGGTGGCGTCNCGGATGATCGAGAATTGCGGCACCAGGTCTTCCGGCGGGGCGGAGCGGTTCGCCTTGTACTCGGGGTAGAGATCGTTGCGGAACGTCTTCGAGGAATAGTCGAAGATGACCGCGAAATGGGTGGGCGGGTCGCCGATCGAGGTGTCGCGCGCATCCGACAGAAGCTTCCACAGCATGTTGCAGAAGCCGGAGACGGCGCCGACCGGCAGGCCGTCCGACTTGCGGGTCAGGGGCGGAAGCGCGTGATAGGCGCGGAAGATGTAGCCCGAGCCGTCGACGAGGAAGAGATGGTCACCCTGTTTCATGGGCAAACAGGTACATGGCGCCCGGCCTCAGGTCCAGAGACGGCTTGCGGCGGGCGGGCGAATTCCTGACAGGTTTCCGGGCCCCAGCTCCTGGACAGAATGCAGCGAACGAGCTCCGGAACCAGGCGGTTGAGGACGGGGACGCGCGTGGAAAGGCGCGGTGCGACGAGGCTGCGGCCGGATGCGACGCCGTCGCGGATTGCCTTCGCCATCTCGCGCGCCGGAAGCTTGCCCTTGCCGCGCCCGGCCGTCATTTGGGCTCGACGCGGCGGCACCGCTTCGATGACGCGGATGCCGAGCGGGGCGAAGTGACGTTGACGATCGCTCCGCTGCGCGCGCCGCGTTCCGGGCACTTGCGGCGCGCGAATGAAGGGCGTCATCCCGTGGCGTGGCTGGCCCAATGCGATCACGCGATGGTTACCGCTTTGTAATGATCCCCGCATTCCGTGTCCTTGAAATGCCACATTCAGGGTCCCATCTTTTCCCTATCGGCGATCACAAGCCGCC
>Ga0065721_10049465_pt1 | contig 33725 bp, 23 predicted proteins | sample Mesricmetagenome_FD_59108 | JGI IMG/M metagenome (GOLD analysis project Ga0065721, IMG submission 59108) | Mesophilic microbial community from rice straw/compost enrichment Sample: eDNA_1 v2 (version 2) | ecosystem: Engineered > Solid waste > Grass > Composting > Bioreactor | place: USA: Davis... | reverse complement strand
GCCCGCCAGTCTTCGAGGCGGGCGGCGAGGGCGTCGTCGGACAGTGCCAGCACGGCGGCGGCGAGCAGACCGGCGTTGATCGCGCCGGCCTTGCCGATGGCGAGGGTGCCGACCGGGATGCCGCCGGGCATCTGGACGATGGAGAGGAGGCTGTCCTCACCCCGGAGCGTGCGGCTTTCCACCGGCACGCCGAAGACCGGCAGCGTGGTCATCGCCGCGGTCATCCCCGGAAGATGGGCGGCGCCGCCGGCGCCGGCGACGATCACCTTGACGCCGGCGGCACGGGCGCCCTTCGCGAAGTCGTATAGCCGCTCCGGCGTGCGATGAGCGGAGACGATGCGGGCGTCGTAGCCGACACCGAGGGCGTCCAGCACGTCGGCGGCGTGCTTCATCGTCGGCCAGTCGGACTGGCTGCCCATGATGATGGCGACGGGCTTGTCGGTCATGTCCATCCCTGTCGGCGAGCGGACGTCCGGCGGGAATCGGCTGGCGCGGCCGGACGGCGACCCGCCATCCGGTCGGCCCTCCGCGCGCAGGTCGTCCCGCTCGGAAAAAGGCCCTTGGGCGTCCGCCGGACGCCGGCGGGACCCCCATGATCCCGCTGTAGCGGCCGGCCGCCGCCGTGGCAAGGCGGGCGATCGCCTCAGGCGATGATGTCGGGGAGGATCTGGTCCTCGAGGAAGCGGATCCGGTCCTTGAGCACCAGCTTGCGCTTCTTGAGGCGCTGGACCTGCAGCGTGTCGGCGGTGCCGAGGCTGAGCAGGGCGTCGATGGCGGCGTCGAGATCGCGATGCTCCTGACGCAGCTTCGCCAGTTCGATGCGAACATCCTGTTCGTTGAGATCGTTCATAGACACCCGTCCGAGGCAGGGACCGCATCCCCCACGCTGTTCATGCCGGGTGGATCGCCACTCGGCAACTGGCTGCGGGAGACGAGACGACACTATACCGGAATTTTCGCAGCGTTCACCGATCTTGATGTCCTCGGACCATCACCGGGTCGCCTTCGCGCCCGCGTCGAGTGTCGTCGAAAGTCCGACCTCTCGCTCGGACCGCCGTGCCGGCCGGCGGCCGAAGCCGGAGCGAGGCGGCCGGCGGACGCAGGCTGCGGCAAGGTCGGGATCGGCCGGTCCGCGCATCGGTATCCGGAAGAAGGCTGACGGTCGTATCCGGGTGCGGCGGAGCCGGGCCGCTCGCCCCGATCGCTCCGGCAGGCGTTGACGGCGTGGTCGTCTCGACCCATCTTGTTGAAGGTGGTCCACGGCCTGAGCACCAGTGTGCGCGTGGAGCCGATGCGTCGGCGGGGCTTCCACACGCTCGATTGCGTTTTCTGGAAGTATTCCGAATTTGTTAGAAGTCGACTTTCGCTTTGACGGATCTTGAGCGCAAAGATCCGGAAGATTTCTTTTTCAAAATTCACCGATCATTCACGGATTGGAAACTATTCACAGGAAATTTGAACCGTCTGTCTTCCGATTGCCCTATTTTCATCATGACATTTGTGCGACAGTACTCGTCTTGCAACGAGGTGGACTATCCGCCGCCAGCAGGAAGGAGGCATGCTGATGTCGCTACAGTCTCATATCCAGGAACTCGAACGTCGCCACGCGGCCATCGAACGCCAGCTCGAGGGCGTGGTGCACCACCCCAGCGTGGATGAGGCCGAGGTACGAGAACTCAAGCGCCGCAAGCTGCATCTCAAGGACGAAATCGCCAAGCTCCAGTCAGGAGCGCAGCTTCACTGACCGACCGCGAACCCCTTGACCGGCGGTGACGCCGTCGCCCCCTGTCCTAGGGCCGCGACGGCCGCAGCCGGCCGGTGAGGCACGCCGGGGATCCCGTCGCGGTCGACCGATCCGACCGGTTCCGATCCCGGCAGCGACTAGACGAGCGCCCCGCCACGGACAACGGGTCCGGGCGGGGCGTTTCGTTGTTTCCGGCCCGCCGGGGCCGGAATGGTGTGGACGAGTACCCTGGCGATCGGCCCGCCGCCCTGCCGTCGGGCATGGCGTCCGGCCTGTGGCGCCCCTTCGTCGCAATTCCGCCGCCGTTCTTCCCGATCAGCATCGACGCGGGCGCCCTCGCCGCACCTGCGACGCTTCGCGCCGCCGGAAAATTCCCCTATCGTGCCGGCTCCGGAGCGTTTCGGCCGGCCGACCTGCGGAGCGGCGATAGGCCGTCTTTGCCGTGCAATCCGACCGTGGCGGCCAAGGCGGGCGCCAGCCGGCGGCGAGCCGGACGAATCCGGCGGTGCGTTCAGTTGGAGACGTCTTGCATGGTGGCGGTATCCCGTCCGGCGACCCGGGACCTCAGGATCGATTTCTTTCGCGGCATCGTCCTCATCGAGATCTTCGTCAATCACATGCCGGGCAACACGTTCGAGACGCTGAGCCACAAGAACTTCGGCATCACCGACGCCGCCGAGGTCTTCGTGTTCCTCGCCGGCATTTCCGCGTCCTACGCCTATTTTCCGACCTTCGCCAACGGCCGGCCCGGGCTTGCGATCGCCCGGGTTCTCCACCGGGTCGGAACGCTCTACGTCGCTCACCTCGCCAACATCCTGCTCGGGCTGGCGCTGTTCTCCGCCGCCGCGCTCTGGTTCGGCGCGCAGGGGCTTCTGGCGAATTTCAACATCCCGGCTGTCTTCGAGGCGCCGCGGGAGGCCTTCGTCGGAATGGGGCTGCTCGTCCACCAGATCGGCTATTTCAACATCCTGCCAATCTACGTGGCACTGCTCGCGCTCCTGCCCGTCGTCATGGCGCTGGCCCGGGTCGACGCGCGACTGCTGCTCGCGGTCTCGGTCGGCGTCTGGGCAATCGCCCAGACTTTCATGATCAACATTCCGAACTATCCGAGCGAAGGCGCCTGGTTCTTCAATCCCTTCGCCTGGCAACTGCTGTTCGTGCTCGGCTTCCTGCTCGGCCACCGGGTGATGACCGGCAAGGGCGGCATTCCCTATCATCCGGTGGTGTTCTGGGCAGCGATCGTCTATCTCGTCATCTGCGGCAGCTACGCGTGGTTCAACATGTGGGGCACGATTCCCGATTTCGGGGTGTCGTCGCGGCTGGTCGGCAACGACAAAACCTACGTCGCCCTGCCGAGACTCGCCCATATCCTCGCGCTCGCCTACGTTGTCGGCCACAGCCGGATCGTCGCCCGCCTGACGGCGCGGCTGACGCCGGTCAACCTGTTCGTGGTGATGGGCCGCCACTCGCTGCCGGTGTTCTGGGCAGGGGCGCTGCTGTCTGTCTGCGGCCTCGTGATCCGCTACCGCTACACCGGTTGGAGCGGCGAGAAGCCGATGCCGGAAATGCCGGGGGTGTTCTGGCTCGACGCCGTGCTGGTGCTGGCAGGGACCGCCGTCCAGATGCTGCTGGCCCTCTTCCTCGACTGGAAGGGTCGGGCTACCGCCGCCGCCCGGCGACCGGCGATCCCGGTCAGTCCGGCCCCGCCCTCGCGGCCGATCGCTCCGGCGCAGTAGGAACAGGTCCCAGCAACAGATGTGCGGCTTCTCGTCTTTTGAGCGACGAAGTCTTTCCCGTGCGACGGTTTGAGGCAGACGTATTCGTCCTTAGGCGGTGACACTCTTTCCGCTGTTGAGATTTCCTTCCGGCCGGTCATAGTGCGTCCAAGGGCGGTGCAGCAAAACGCTGCGCTGCAACAAGAGCAATGACTGCAGGGGGAAGGAATGTCGTCCATCTACGATCGCGACCTCGACCGCACGCCGGCCAATTTCCAGCCGCTGACGCCGCTGTCGCATCTGGCCCGGGCCGCGGAGGTCTTCCCCGACCAGATCGCGGTGATCCACGGCGGCCAGCGGACGGACTACCGCACTTTCTACGCCCGCGCCCGTCGCCTGGCCTCCGCCCTCGCCGCCCGCGGCATCGGCAAGGGCGACACAGTCTCGGTGATGCTCGCCAACACGCCGGCGATGCTCGAATGCCACTACGGCGTGCCGATGACCGGGGCGGTGCTCAACACGCTCAACACCCGGCTCGACGCGGCGATCATCGCCTTCTCGCTTGATCACGCGGAAGCGAAGGTGCTGATCACCGACAGGGAGTTTTCGAAGACGATCAAGGCCGCGCTGGCGCAGTGTGAAGCCAAGCCCCTCGTCATCGACTACGACGACCCGGAGTTTGCGATCGAGGGCGAGCGGCTCGGCGAAATCGACTACGAGGACTTCGTCGCCTCCGGCGATGCGGCCTTCGCCTGGCGGATGCCGGACGACGAGTGGGACGCGATCTCGCTCAACTACACCTCCGGCACCACCGGCAATCCGAAGGGTGTCGTCTACCACCACCGCGGCGCCGCGCTGATGGGCTACGGCAACGTCGTCGCCTGCTCGCTGCCGCGCCATCCGGTCTATCTGTGGACCCTACCGATGTTCCACTGCAACGGCTGGTGCTTTCCCTGGACCATTTCGGTCGTCGCCGGCACCCACGTCTGCCTGCGCTGGGTGCGGGCGAGCGCGATGTACGAGGCGATCGCCGAGCACGGCGTCACCCACCTCTGCGGCGCGCCGATCGTGATGAGCATCCTGCTCAACGCTAAGGACGAGGAGAGGCGCTCCTTCGACGGCGTGGTCAAGTTCCTCACCGCCGCCGCCCCGCCGCCCGAGGCGGTGCTGGCGGCGATGGCCGAGGCCGGCTTCGAGGTGACCCATCTCTACGGCCTGACCGAGACCTACGGCCCCGCCGTCGTCAACGAGTGGAAGGCGGAGTGGGACCGGCTCGAGCCGGCGGCGCGCGCCACCCGCAAGGCGCGCCAGGGTGTGCGCTACCAGGCGCTGGAAGATCTGACCGTGATGGATCCGCAGACGATGGAGCGGGTGCCCGCCGACGGCGAGACCCTCGGCGAGGTGATGTTCCGCGGCAACGTGGTGATGAAGGGCTATCTCAAGAACGCCAAGGCCACCGCCGATTCGCTCGCCGGCGGCTGGTTCCACTCCGGCGATCTCGGCGTGCTCCATCCCGACGGCTATATCCAGCTGAAGGACCGCTCCAAGGACATCATCATCTCGGGCGGCGAGAACATCTCCTCGATCGAGGTCGAGGACGCGATCTACAAGCATCCGGCGGTGCAGGCGGTCGCGGTGGTCGCCAAGGACGATGACAAGTGGGGCGAGACGCCCTGCGCCTTCGTCGAGACCCGGCCGGGCGCCAGCGTCACCGCCGAGGAGATCATCGCCTGGTGCCGCGACCGGCTCGCCCACTACAAGTGCCCGCGCCACGTCGTCTTCGAGGACCTGCCGAAGACCTCGACCGGCAAGATCCAGAAATACGTGCTGCGCGAGCGGGCGAAGGCGATCTGAGCCTGCGACGGGAGGCGGGACCGGAAGCGGCGCGCTCTTTCGGCACGGGCGGCGACCGGGGCGGCCCGCGCCGTCCCCTTCGCCGGTTGTCCTCTTCACCGGCGGCCCTTGTCGCCGACGGGCCGTGCGCCGGCGGCGACTACTCGGCGGTCGGCCGGGTGGCGAGGATCATGTAGTTGACGTCGGTGTCGTCGTCCTCGCTCCAACGGTCGCGGAACGGGTCATAGACGACGCCGCGCCGGTCGAGCAGGGTGAAGCCGAGGCCCTGCAGCGGGCCTTCGATCTCCTCCGGCCGCACCAGGCGGTCGTAGGAATGGGTGCCGCGCGGCAGCCAGCGCAGCAGGTACTCCGCGCCGACGATGGCGAGGGCGAAAGCCTTCGCGGTGCGGTTGATCGTCGAGAAGACGAGGAGACCGCCCGGCCGCACGAGCCGCGCCGCCGCCTCGATGAAGGCCGGCACGTCGGCGACGTGCTCGACGACTTCCAGGGCGAGGACGACGTCAAAGGTCTCGCCGGCCTCGCCGAGGGATTCGGCGGTGGTCGGGCGGTAGTCGATCGAAAGCCCGGCGTCGGCGGCGTGGGCGCGGGCGACGCCGATGTTGGTCTGCGACGGGTCGATACCGGTCACCGCGGCGCCGAGCCGGGCCAGCGGCTCCGACAGAAGCCCGCCGCCGCAGCCGATATCGACGACCGTGAGGCCGTCGAGGCTGCGGACGCCGGTGCCGGCGCGGGCGAAGTGACCGGCGATCTCCCGCTTCAGGTAGGCGAGACGAACCGGGTTAAACCGGTGCAGCGGCGCGAACTTGCCCTTGGGATCCCACCATTCCGCGGCGATGCGGGAGAAGCGGTCGATCTCGGCGGGGTCGACGCTGGTGGTGAGGGGCGATTCTTGCATCCTGGCAGCTCCGCGCGTGTTCCGCCTGCCGCTATCGTGCGGACCGTGCGGATCGGCACGATCCGGCGCAACGGGGCTGGACCATCGCCCCATCCATAACCCGATTCCCGCCGTGAGGTCCAAAGTCTCGAAGATCGGCGGGTGATGCCGAGCCCGATGGGCATCGATCTTGTGAAGCCTTCCGTGCGAAGGCCTGCCCGGCGGGAGCCGGCGGGTCGGACAGCGATCTGGAGAATTTCCGACAGCCGAAGGCTCTCGAGCCCGGTACGCTGCCCCTCCTCGCCCATTCCGGATCCGTGCTGGCGCGCATTTGCGCAGGAGGTTCGTCGCGGAAGTCATGACGGCGTGGGAAGGCTCCCCGAGAAGATGTGGGGAAGGGGCGCCAATGGTCGAGGGCAGTTCGCAAGGCGAGATCGCATTTGCCGCCCGCGCTCTTCCCGCTGGTCTCGACCCGCCAGGGCAAGACGTCGATCTCGTTGGTCGGGCGATGCTGCACCGGGACGCCGCATCTCTGCGAGGGTCCTCCGCCGTCTGCGGGCCGGTGCGGCGAGACGAGGGGCATTCCGGAGCGCCACGGAGTCGGAGGGCGAGACGGACGCGAGACGCAAGAAGCGCGCGCCTTCACGGAACGAGAGGATCTCGCATCGCTCACGCAGCGGTTGGTGCCGACTCCGCGTCAGTCCGTTCGACTTGGCTCGCGGGCATCTTCATGGCTGGCGCGCCGCGTTCTGGCCTGAAGCTTGCCTTGCCCTTGGAGTTCATGGCAAGAGGGGCGCGATCTTCTGAGTTCCGCTTTCGCGGCGTGGCGCAATCGGCGGACGTATTCCTCTACAGATGTATTGAAAGAGGCGCTGACATGCATGATGCTCGTCCAGTCCCGTCCAAACGGGCGAGAATTGAGAATTTCCTCCTGATCATCGGAGCGATGAAGTCCGGTACCACCACACTTTTTCATTATTTGTCCCAACACCCTCAGCTTTGCCCGAGCAGGAGAAAAGAGCCGAATTTTTTCGGAAATGAAGAGCGCTGGTCGCGTGGGCGAAAATTCTACAGGCAGCTTTGGAGGAACTACGATCCTTCCGTTCATCGTTACGCCTTCGAAGCGTCGACGCACTACACGAAGAACAGGACGGATTTGGTCGCTCGGCGCATCGCCGCCACGAAGGGGAATTTCTCTTTCATCTATATTCTTCGAGATCCCATCGATCGGATCGAATCGCATATCTCCTACAACATGGCTCATGGGGCAGATCTGGGTGAGGAGAAAGCACTCAGTCCGCGTTTCGTCGGTGTTTCCCGGTATGCCGACCAGATCGACAAGTTTCGGGCGGCTCTGGGCGATCCGCGAATGCTTCTTCTCGATTTCGAGGAATTGGCGCGCGATCCGATTGTAGCTGTCAATCGTTGTGTCGACTTCCTTGGCATCGACCCGTTTCCCTTCGAGTATATCGGCACGAAGAACAAGACGACGGCCGTGTCGAGTAGTGCCCGTTTCAATGTGAGCGACCAGCAGCGCGAGATCCTGAAGGAGGAGCTCAAGCCGGACGTGCGCCGGCTTCGTGACGTCTATGGCTTCGACGTCAGCCGCTGGTCGGTCAATCCCGACTGATACCAAGCTCGTCAAGTCCCGACCTGTCGGGCCCTGACGAGCGCAGGCAAGCGCTGACGGGCGCCGGCAGGTCAGGCTGCAGCCTCGTGAAATTCCGAAGAGTCGGAAAATCGCGAGCCGGATACGAGTCCGCTTTCCAAAGGTTCACCGCTCGACGCCCGTGCCGTGCCCGACCCGTCCTTGGCCGGCGGGATGACCGTCTCTCGATCTGCGTTCGGGGCGACCCGTTGCAGGCGGACCGGCCTTCCTGTATCTGAGGCCCGCGCGGCCCGGACGGGCCGCCGGTATCGGCATCGCGCGGCATCCGCGCCCGGAAAGACCAGAAGAAGAATGGCCCGCCTCGTCCTGAAATTCGGCGGCACGTCCGTCGCCGATCTCGATCGCATCCGCAACGTCGCCGCCCACGTCAAGCGCGAGGTCGACGCCGGGCACGAGGTGGCGGTGGTCGTCTCCGCGATGGCGGGCAAGACCAACGAACTCGTCGCCCTCTGCCGCGGCGCGTCGGTGCTGCACGACGCCCGCGAATACGACGCGGTGGTGGCGAGCGGCGAGCAGGTGACGTCGGGTCTCCTCGCGATCGTGCTGCAGGACATGGGCGTCAACGCCCGCTCCTGGCAGGGCTGGCAGATCCCGGTGAAGACCGACGGGGCCCATGGCGCGGCCCGGATCGCCGAGATCGACGGCAGCCTGCTGATCGAGCGGATCTCCGGCGGCCAGGTCGCGGTGATCGCCGGCTTCCAGGGCATCGCGCCGGACAACCGGATCTCGACGCTCGGCCGCGGCGGCTCCGACACCAGCGCGGTCGCCGTGGCGGCTGCGATCAGGGCCGATCGCTGCGACATCTACACCGACGTCGACGGCGTCTACACCACCGATCCGCGCGTCGTTCCCAAGGCCCGCCGCCTCGACAAGGTCTCCTTCGAGGAGATGCTGGAGATGGCCTCGCTCGGCTCCAAGGTGCTGCAGGTGCGCTCGGTCGAGCTCGCCATGGTGCACGGCGTGCGGACCTTCGTGCGATCCAGCTTCGAGGATCCGGCGGCGGTGCGGGTGATGCCCAACGGCGATCCTTACGGAACGCTCATTTGCGACGAGGACGAAATCGTGGAACAGCAGGTCGTCACCGGCATCGCCTATTCCAAGGACGAGGCGCAACTCTCGCTGCGGCGCGTCGCCGACAAGCCCGGCGTCGCCGCGGCGGTGTTCGGCCCGCTCGCCGAGGCCAACATCAACGTCGACATGATCGTCCAGAACATCTCCTCGGACGGCAAGTACACCGACATCACCTTCACGGTGCCGCTCGCGGACTACGACAGGGCGGTGACCGTGGTGCAGTCGGCGGGAACGTTCGAATACGAATCCTTCGAAAGCGCCACGGACGTGTGCAAGGTTTCGGTGATCGGCATGGGGATGCGCTCGCACGCCGGCGTCGCCGCCGACGCGTTCCGGGCGCTCGCCGAGAAGTCGATCAACATCCGGGCGATCACCACGTCCGAGATCAAGATCTCGGTGCTGATCGACGCGGCCTACACCGAGCTTGCCGTGCGAACGCTGCACTCGCTATACGAACTGGACAAGGTCTGATCGAAGGGCGGGCCGGGCGGCCTTCCGGCCGGCAGGAGGCCGCCGTCGGAGGAAGGCGCGTGCGGCACGGCTCGTGCTTCGCGGCAACGGCCGGTCGGAGAGCGGCACGCGCCCGCGGCTGCAGCGGAGCGCGGTCCCGGCTCGTCGGGCTCGTCATTGGGACCGGAGCGTTCCCGTAGGCGGCGTCAGCCGAGCCGGGGGCGGCCTTCGGGATGCGGGAAGGCGGACGATGCGGGGGACTCTCGTCGGTCCGCGTGTTCTGCTGCGTCGTCTCCGCGAGGTGATGGCGGAGCCGATCAGCGCGCAGGACCGCCTCAACAAGATCGTCGTGGTGATCGCGGCCAACATGGTGGCCGAGGTCTGCTCGGTCTATGTCCTGCGCGGGGACGGCATTCTCGAACTCTACGCCACCGAGGGCCTCAACCCGGCGGCGGTCCACAAGGCCGGCCTCAAGCTCGGCGAGGGCCTCGTCGGCAGCATCGCCGCGGCCGCCTCGCCCCTCAACCTGCCCGACGCCCAGCACCATCCCGACTTCGCCTACCTCCCCGAGACCGGGGAGGAGATCTACCACTCCTTCCTCGGCGTGCCGATCCTGCGCGCCGGCCGCGCCCTCGGCGTGCTCGTCGTCCAGAACCGGGTCCGCAAGTCCTACACCGAGGACGAGGAGGAGGCGCTCCAGACCACCGCCATGGTGATCGCGGAAATGATCGCCTCGGGCGAGCTCAGCGCGCTGTCGCCCGAGCCGATGATGCTCGAGGTCGGGCGCCCGGCCGTGATCGAGGGGGTCGGTCTCTCCGACGGTGTCGGTCTCGGCTACGTCGTGCTGCACGAGCCGCGCGTCGTCGTCACCAACCTCATCGCCGAAGACCCGGAGGCGGAGCTGAAGCGGCTCGACGCCGCGATCACCAGCCTGCGCAGGTCGGTCGACGACATGCTGTCGCGCCGCGAGATCTCCCATCACGGCGAGCACCGCGACGTGCTCGAGGCCTACCGGATGTTCGCCCACGACCGTGGCTGGGTGCGGCGGATGGAGGAGGCGGTGGTGCGCTCCGGCCTCACCGCCGAGGCGGCGGTGGAGCGCGTCCAGTCCGACACCCGCGCGCGGATGATGCGCCAGAACGATCCCTATCTGCGCGAACGCCTCCACGACTTCGACGACCTCACCTTCCGCCTCCAGCGCGAACTGATCGGCAAGGACCACCACGCCGGCGAGAACCTGCCGAAGGACGCGATCATCGTCGCCCGTAACATGGGCGCGGCCGAACTGCTCGACTACGACCGCGACAAGATCCGCGGCCTCGTGCTGGAAGAAGGTTCGCCGTCGAGTCACGTCGCCATCGTCGCCCGGGCGCTGGCCATCGCCGCGGTCGCCCAGGTGCCGGACGTCGTGTCGATGGCGGAGGAGGGCGACGCGATCATCGTCGACGGCGAGCTCGGCCAGGTCCATCTGCGCCCTCCGCCCGAGGTCGAGCAGGCCTTCGCCGAGAAGGTGCGGTTCCGGGCGCGGCGCCAGGAGCGGTACCGGGCCCTGCGCGAGCAGCCGGCGGCAACGCGCGACGGCGTCCCGATCGCGCTGATGATGAACGCCGGTCTCGTCTACGACATGCCGCATCTCGACGAATCGGGTGCGGCCGGCGTCGGGCTGTTCCGGACCGAATTGCAGTTCATGGTGTCGGCGACGCTGCCGCGGGTCGGCGTCCAGCAACAGCTCTACGCCCGCGTGCTCGACGCCGCCGGCGAGCGCCCGGTGATCTTCCGCACCCTCGACATCGGCGGTGACAAGGTGCTGCCCTATCTCAAGGCGACCGCAGAGGAGAATCCGGCGCTCGGCTGGCGGGCGGTCCGGCTCGGACTCGACCGCCCGGCGCTGCTGCGCAGCCAGATCCGCGCCCTGCTGCGGGCCGCGGCCGGACGCGACCTCAAGATCATGTTCCCGATGATCAGCGAGGTCGAGGAATTCCGCCAGGCGCGAGCGCTGGTCGACCGTGAGATCAGCCGTCTCGCCCGCCACGGCCACGACGGCCCGCGGCGGATCGAACTCGGCGCGATGGTGGAAGTGCCCTCGCTGCTGTTCTGCCTCGAAGAACTGTTCCGGGAAGTCGACTTCGCCTCGGTCGGCTCCAACGACCTCTTCCAGTTCATGCTGGCGGTCGACCGCGGCAACGCCGCCGTCGCGAGCCGGTTCGATCCGCTCGGCCCCGCCTTCCTGCGGGCGATGCGCTCGGTGGCGCAGAAGGGGGCGGAAGCGGGCAAGCCGGTCACGCTCTGCGGCGAACTCGCCGGGCAGCCGCTGACGGCGATGGTCCTGCTCGGTCTCGGCTACCGCACGATCTCGATGGCGCCGGCCTCGGTCGGACCCGTGAAGGCGATGCTGCTCGACCTCGACCTCGCCGAATTCGCCACCCGGCTCGAGCAGGCGCTCGACCCGGTGACCGGAGTCGAGACCGCCGCCGAGGTGCGGGCACTGGCGACGCGCTTCGCCCACGAGCGCGGCGTGCCGCTCTCCGGCTAGCGCAGGCGGCCGGCCTGTCGCCGCGCCGCCGGAACTCTCTCGCCCCATGCGTCTCAGTCCCGCTCCGTCTCTTCCCGTCGCCCGTCGTGCGAGGGTCGCGACGACGGCCAGAAATGAAGAAGAAGACCTCCGATGTCCGCACTCGACAGCCGCCTCGAAGGCATCCTCGATCGCTTCGCGATCATCGAGGCGCGGCTCGCCTCAGGCCCCGATGCGCAGACCTTCGTGCGGCTGTCGCGCGACTATGCCGAACTCGAGCCGCTGGTGGCGCGGGTGCGGGCGTTCCGGGCGGCGCGTCAGGAACTCTCCGACGTCGAGGCCCTGGCCGGCGACCGCGACGCCGACGCCGAACTGCGCGCGCTCGCCGAGGCCGAGCGGGCGGACCTCGCCGGCCGGGTCGAGCGTCTCGCCGACGAGATGCGCCTCGCCCTGCTGCCGCGCGACGCCGCCGACGACCTCGGCGTCATCCTCGAAGTGCGGGCCGGCACGGGCGGCGACGAGGCGGCCCTGTTCGCCGGCGATCTGTTCCGCATGTATCAGCGATACGCCGACCTGCGCGGCTGGAGCATCGAGGTGATGTCGGCGAGCGAGGGGGAGGTCGGCGGCTACAAGGAGATCATCGCCGCGATCGAGGGCCGCGGCGTCTTCGCCCGGCTGAAGTTCGAATCCGGCGTCCACCGGGTCCAGCGGGTGCCGGAGACGGAGTCGGGCGGGCGCATCCACACCTCCGCCGCCACGGTCGCGGTGCTGCCGGAGCCGGAGGAAGTCGATGTCGACATCGCCGAAGGCGACCTTCGCATCGACACCTACCGCTCCTCCGGCGCCGGCGGCCAGCACGTCAACACCACGGACTCGGCGATCCGCGTCACCCATCTTCCGACCGGCATCGTGGTCGCCGTGCAGGATGAACGTTCGCAGCACAAGAACCGGGCGAAGGCAATGCAGATGTTGCGGGCCAGGATCTTCGACGAGCAGCGCCGCAAGCTCGACGCCGAGCGGGCGGCCTCGCGCAGGGGCCAGGTCGGCTCGGGCGACCGGTCCGAGCGGATCCGGACCTACAACTTCCCCCAGGGCCGCGTCACCGACCACCGCATCAACCTGACGCTCTACAAGCTGCCGCAGGTGATCTCGGGCGACGACCTCGACGAGGTGATCGAGCCGCTGCTGCAGGATCATCAGGCACGACTGCTGGCCGAGGCCGAAGAATGAGCGCGGCCGATCCCGCCGGCGGGCCGACGATCGAGACGGCGGTGCGCCGGCTGCGCGGCGTCTTCGCCGGTGCCGGCATCGATACGGCGGCGCTCGACGCCCGTCTCCTCGCCGCCGCCGCCCTCGGCACCGACGCCGCAGGGCTGATTGCGCGGGGCGGGGAGCCGGCAAACGCGGCGTTCCTGGAGCGTCTTGCCTGCTTCGAGGCGCGCCGGCTGGGGCGCGAGCCCGTCGCCCGGCTTCTCGGCACGCAGGAATTCTGGGGCCTGCCCTTCCGCCTCGGACCCGACACGCTGATCCCGCGTCCCGACACCGAGACGCTGGTCGAAGAGGTGCTGACGGTGCTGCGGGCGGGGTGCGTTCCGGGCGTCGGCGCGGGCGGTGAGGGGCTGCACATCGCCGACGTCGGCACCGGGAGCGGCGCCATCCTCATCGCCCTCCTCACCGAATTGCCGCTGGCGCGCGGGACGGGGACGGACCTCTCGCCAGGCGCGCTGGGCCTCGCCCGGTGCAACGCGGAGGTCAACGGGGTCGGTAGTCGCTGCGACTTCGTCGAGACCTCGTGGCTCGACGGCGCCGGCGGCGGCTTCGCGGTGATCGTCTCCAACCCGCCCTACATCGCGAGTGCTATAGTGGAGGGCCTCCAGCCCGAGGTCGCGCGCTTCGAGCCGCGGCTGGCGCTGGACGGTGGCGACGACGGCCTCGACGCCTACCGGGCGATCGTGACGGCGGCGCCCGCGCACCTCGTCGCCGGCGGCCTGCTCGCCGTCGAAATCGGCTTCGACCAGGGTGACGCCGTCGCCGCCCTGTTGCGCGAGAGCGGATTTCGCGACGTCGCGCTCGGAACCGACCTCGCCGGCCGGGCGCGGGTCGTGACGGGGCTGCGCTGAGGGGAACCTCGCCGGGGCCGAAGCGTTGATTCCGTGCCGCCTTCTGTAGCAGGAATGCATCGCCTCCGGCTTTTCCCCTGTGAATTCCGCTGTGACGAGGCTTATTCGTCGTGACGCATGGAAGAAGGCACTTGGAAAACAGTGGCCGAACGGCTAGGGTCTCGATGTCGAGTCACGAATTCGGGCTGATATTGTCGCGGCCAGTTGGGGGGGCGTGGCAGTTCGCCATCCGAATTCGACCCTGAAACGGAAGGCGGAGCCTTCGCGTTCGGCTCGTTCGTCGCAATGGAACAGGAAGAGATCGGGTGACTCCGCCGTCTGCAGCAAGGCAGAGCGTGGGATCGTGCCGATCGTCCGTTTCAACAGCGGTTAGACTGGATCGCCTGGGACAAGCGCAGTCGCTCCAATGCTTTCTGCAAGCGGGACGGTGAAGAGGCGCGATCGGCCGGGGCCGACGCGAACCCGTGGCGACACCTCGAAACCGAAATCTGCCGCCTGCCCGGCGAAAGCCTTGGGAAGGCGGCGACAGCGGTGCCGCCGCGTCTTCGGACCGGCCCGGCTCCGCACCATCCCCGACAACCGCGCGGCTTTGCGGCCGCGCCCCTGCAGCGACGCCCTGGAAACACCGGATCGGCCGGCTGGCGCAAGAGATAGCGGACCACTATGAGGCAAGGACAGTTCAACAAGCAGCGTTCGAGGGGCCGGAGCACCAACCGCAAGAGCGTGAATCCGCTCACCAAGACCTTCGATTCTAACGGACCCGACGTGAAGATCCGCGGCACCGCCCTGCATATCGCGGAGAAATACAGCCAGCTCTCCCGGGACGCCTCGTCCGCCGGCGACCGCGTCATGGCCGAGAACTACCTGCAGCACGCCGAGCACTATTATCGCATCATCGCCGACGCGCAGGGCCCATCCTACAACCGTGATTTCGACCGCGACGGCGACTTCGACGATTACGGCCCGGACGAGCGCGGTCAGGATGGCGGCTATTCGGAGCCGCCTCCGGCTCCCGACAATCGCCAGCGTTACGATCGCGGCGGCAACACTGGCGGTCAGCGCGGCAACTACGAGCGCCCGTCCTACGATCGCAACGGCGGTCAGGACGGCGGCTCGCGATCCGATCGCAACGACCAGCGGAGCGACCGCAACGACCAGCGGAGCGACCGCAACGACCAGCGGAGCGACCGCAACGATCAGCGATCCGATCGCAACGATCAGCGGAGCGACCGTAACGATCAGCGATCCGATCGCGGCGCGCAGCAGCGCCCGCAGATGCGGACCGAGCGTCCGCCGCGCACCCCCTACCGCGGCAACCAGCCGCCGGTCGAGACCGAACAGGACGCACCGCGCCCGGTCACGCCGCGTCCGGTCCACGCCGGCCCGGCGCCGATGCCGCTCGATGCGCCCCAGCCCTTTGTCGACGTGCCGGTGCCGATGATCGCCCCGGTGACGCCGGTCGCGGCCGAACCGGCCGTGGCGAAGGCCCCGAAGCCCGTGCGCCAGCCCGATCCGGCTCCGGCCGAGGCCGCTCCGTCGGAAGCCGCATCCCCGGCACCCGTCGAGGCGGTCGCCACGGGTGAGGGCGGCGAAGAGGGCAAGGCGCCGCGGCGCCGGCGCACGACCACGACCAGAAGCCGCAAGAGCACCGCGGCGGGAGAGGGCGGCGACCCGTCGCCCGAGGCCAACGCCGGCGAGTGACCGCCCGGCGAGCCCCGTGCCGCCGCGACCCTGAAGAGATGAAAAACCCCGCCACGGCGATCGTCGCGGGGTTTTTCGTCCGGCTCGACCGTTCCGGCGCACGCACTGTGACGCGCCGCCTCCGGTCCATCCGACCGCGCCGGCCGGCATTCGTGGCCGTTGGCCTGCCGCTCCGCAGTGATACGGAGCCTCTTCCCGAATCCCCGCCCCGTTCCCATATCGGACCCGAATGGTTCCCCGGCGCGCGTGGCCGCGCCGCGGAAGATCGACGGCGGCCGGCGGATAGCCGGGCGTTTCCGGACGCGCGCTTGCGTGCCGGTACGGGCGGAGGCGGCGGGCCGAGGGAGTAACTTCATGAACATCGAGAAATATACCGAACGGACGCGGGGTTTCGTGCAGTCGGCGCAGACCTACGCCCTGACGCAGAATCACCAGCAGTTCCTGCCCGAACACCTGCTGAAAGTGCTGCTCGACGATCCGGAAGGTCTCGCCTCCGGCCTGATCGAGGCCGCCGGCGGTCGGCCGAACGACGCGCGCCTCGCGGTCGAAGCGGCGCTTTCGGCCCAGCCGAAGGTCGCCGGCTCGGGCGCCGGCCAGCTCTATCTCTCGGGCGCGACCGCAAAGGTCTTCGCGACGGCCGAGAAGATCGCCGAGAAGGCGGGCGACAGCTACGTCACCGTCGAGCGCCTGCTGCTGGCCCTCGCCATGGAGAAGGACGCGGCGACCGCGAAGATGCTGGAGAAGGCCGGCGTCACAGCCAATTCGCTCAACGCGGCGATCAACGCCCTGCGCAAGGGCCGCACCGCTGACAGCGCCTCGGCCGAGAACGCCTACGACGCGCTGAAGAAATACACCCGCGACCTGACCCAGGCCGCGCGCGAGGGCAAGCTCGACCCGGTGATCGGCCGCGACGAGGAGATCCGCCGCACCATCCAGATCCTGTCCCGCCGCACCAAGAACAATCCGGTACTGATCGGCGAGCCCGGCGTCGGCAAGACGGCGATCGCCGAGGGCCTCGCGCTGCGCATCGTCAACGGCGACGTGCCGGAGTCGCTCAAGGACAAGGCGCTGCTCGCCCTCGACATGGGCGCGCTGATCGCCGGCGCGAAGTATCGCGGCGAGTTCGAGGAGCGCCTCAAGGCGGTGCTCGCCGAAGTCGGCTCGGCCGCGGGCGGCGTCGTCCTGTTCATCGACGAGATGCACACCCTCGTCGGCGCCGGCAAGTCCGACGGCGCGATGGACGCCTCCAACCTGCTGAAGCCGGCGCTCGCCCGCGGCGAGCTGCATTGCGTCGGCGCGACCACGCTCGACGAGTACCGCAAATACGTCGAGAAGGACGCGGCGCTGGCTCGCCGGTTCCAGCCGCTGTTCGTCGGCGAGCCGGACGTCGAGGACACCGTCTCGATCCTGCGCGGCATCAAGGAGAAATACGAGCAGCATCACAAGGTGCGGATCACCGATTCAGCCCTCGTCGCCGCGGCGACGCTGTCGAACCGCTACATCACCGACCGCTTCCTGCCCGACAAGGCGATCGACCTCGTCGACGAGGCGGCTTCGCGCCTGCGCATGCAGGTCGACAGCAAGCCCGAAGAGCTCGACGAGATCGACCGGCGCATCATGCAGCTGCGCATCGAGCAGGAGGCGCTGAAGAAGGAGAGCGACGTCGGCTCGCGCGACCGGCTCGCACGGCTGGAGAAGGAACTCGCCGACCTCGAGGAGGAATCCGACGCGCTGACGACCCGCTGGAAGGCGGAGAAGGACAAGCTCGGCCAGGCCGCTGACCTCAAGCGCCAGCTCGACGAGGCGCGCAACGACCTCGCCATCGCCCAGCGGCGTGGCGAATACCAGCGGGCCGGCGAACTCGCCTACGGGGTGATCCCTGGCCTCGAGAAGACGCTCGCCGAAGTCGAGGAGGCCGCCGCCAGCCGGCAGGGCATGGTGGAGGAGGCGGTGACGCCCGACCACGTCGCCCAGGTCGTCTCGCGCTGGACCGGCATTCCGGTCGACCGCATGCTCGAGGGCGAGAAGGACAAGCTGCTGCGCATGGAGGACGAACTCGCCAAGCGCGTCGTCGGCCAGGCGGAGGCGGTCCACGCCGTCTCCACCGCGGTGCGCCGGGCGCGGGCGGGGTTGCAGGACCCGAACCGGCCGATCGGCTCGTTCATGTTCCTCGGCCCGACTGGCGTCGGCAAGACCGAGCTGACCAAGGCGCTCGCCTCGTTCCTGTTCGACGACGAGAGCGCGATGGTGCGGATCGACATGTCGGAATACATGGAGAAGCACGCGGTCAGCCGGCTGATCGGCGCGCCGCCCGGCTACGTCGGCTACGACGAGGGCGGGGCGCTGACCGAGGCGGTGCGGCGCCGGCCCTATCAGGTCGTGTTGTTCGACGAGGTCGAGAAGGCCCATCCGGATGTCTTCAACGTGCTGCTGCAGGTGCTCGACGACGGCCGCCTCACCGACGGCCAGGGCCGCACGGTCGACTTCAAGAACACGCTGATCATCATGACGTCCAACCTCGGGTCGGAGTATCTCGCCGCCCAGGGCGAGGCCGACACGGTGGATGCGGTGCGCGACGACGTCATGGCGATCGTCCGCTCGCACTTCCGGCCGGAGTTCCTCAACCGGCTCGACGACATCATCCTTTTCCACCGGCTGAAGCGGGTGCAGATGGGGGCGATCGTCGAGATCCAGCTGAAGCGGCTGGAAAAGCTGCTCGCCGACCGCAAGATCGTGCTCGCCCTCGACGACGGCGCCAAGGTCTGGCTCGCCGACAAGGGCTACGATCCGGTCTACGGTGCCCGTCCGCTGAAGCGGGTGATCCAGCGCCAGGTGCAGGATCCCCTCGCCGAGCGGATCCTGTCGGGCGAGGTGGTCGACGGCATGACCGTGACCATCACCGCGGGTAGCGACCGCCTGCTGTTCGGCGCCGGTGTCCCCGGCGCCGACGCGGGCAGCGAGGCGGCGTGACGCGTGCCTTGGCCCGTCGATGACGTTGCCTCACCGGACCCGTTCCGTCGCCCCGACCGGCGACGGAACGGCCTGATCACAGATCGACGATGACGAAGCGCCTGTTGTCTTCGGACACCGGCGTTTCGCCGATGCTGTCGAAATAGGCGCGGATTTCCGGCTTGTCGATGTTGGCGTTCATCTGCCAGAACATCCGCCGAACCCTTTGACGCTTCAGGTCGGTGTGGAACCACTGGTAGTCTTCGAGGTCCCACTTCGCGGTCCAGGCCGGCAGAAAGCCTACGACGGCCTCGGTGTCGGGCGGCAGGACGACGGGACGCCGGGGCTCGATCCGCTGTTCGGTGACGAGATCGGTGAGACCGAGTTCTGCTCGAATGGCCCTGTAGACGCCGAGGCGCTTGATGTCGATGTCGCAGCCCCGCATCGCGATGCCGTGGACGTCGATGAGCGAGCGCATCAGGTAGCCGGCGCCGACGCCGATCTCGAAGCCGCGCTTCACGCCGGCGAAGTAGGGTAGATAGCGGCGCACGGTGACGACGGCGCCCTTGACCTGATAGGCGAACTTGATCGGGGCCTTCGGATCATAACCGGCGGGGCCGAGGTCCTGTTCACGGCTGCCGAAACCGAGGAGCGGTGAGAAGGCTTCCTTCGATCCCGCCGCTTTCAGGGCGAGAAAGCGTTCGGTGAACTCGTCCCTGATCTTGTGTCCCGCCGCGATCAGCCGCGGTGCGACTTCCTGCTCGAAATCCATTCCCCGCCCCCATATTGCAATATGCGTCGAACGATGTCGCCGCCGCCCCGTCACCACCCCAACATGGCGAAGATGGACGGACTCCCGGCGGGCGACCTCTCGCTCCAGCCGGCCACCCTCTGAGGTCTACCCGCAGCGCCGCCGTCAAGGTCACGGCGACTTTCGATCGCGGATATCTGACAAGACAGTGCTTCCATACGGAGGACATCAGCTCCATCCCGAGCAGGCGTCCGCGCTCGCACGAGCAGAGAGACTACTTCCAGGCGAGGCGTTGTCCAATGCCACCGTGCCGCGGCGAGATCCCCCGCCGCAAACGACGGTGGAAATGCAGGGCGGCGGCTCTCAGGTGACGGTCCTCACGGCGTGCGGCGGATGAACAGTCCGAAGGCCCGCGGTCCGCGACCGACCGTGGCCTCGCGGGTCACCTCCCGGCTCGCCGTGTCGATCTCGACGAGGCTGTCGAGATCCCAGTTGGCGACGTAGACGTGGCGGCCGTCGTGGCCGGTGGCGACGCCTTCGGGAAATCCCGAGACGTCGAGGGTGTCGACCGGCTCGCGCGCCGCGACGTCGAAGACGGTGATCGTGCCGGCGTGCTGGTCGGTGACGAAGCCAGTGCCGCCGGCGAGGGCGACGCCATAGGGGGTGTCGCCGACCGGGATGCGCTTGACCTCCCGCATCGCGGCGAGGTCGACGACGGAGACGTCGTCGGTGGCGACGTTGGCGACGAAGGCTGTTGCGCCGTCCTCCGTCGCCGTCACCGCGAAGGGCCGCTCGCCGACGGCGACGGTGCCGGCGACGGTGAGCGTTTCGAGGTCGATCACCGAGAGCTGGTTCGAATCGCGGTCGCAGGTGAGGAGATGGCGCCCGTCATCGGTTACCCACATGCCCGACGGGGACTTGCCGACGGGAATGTCGGCGATCCGCTCGAAGGTCACGGTGTCGAACACCGAGATCCGGTGACGGTACCAGTCGGCGAGGAACAGGCGGCGGTCGTCGATGGAAAGCGCGAGGCCGAGATAGCCGTGTTCGAGCGGCACCTGGCGCAGCACCGTCCTGGCGGCGGCGTCGATCACCGTGAAGTGGAGGCCTTCCGGACTGGTGACGTAGACCCGCGTCCCGTCGCGCGAGACGGCGACGCCGGCCGGCTTGCCGGCGACCGGGATGGTCGCGACCTCCTCGAAGGTCTCGAGGTCGACGACCGAGACCGTGTCGGAGAGCTGGTTGGTGACGAAGGCTTCGTCGGCGAGCGCGGGTCCGGCGAGGAGGGCCTGTCCACCGAAAAAGCAAAGGGCGAGCCGGAGGCCCGCCCTTGCGATCGTCCGGCAGGCCATCTCAGCTGCCGCTTTCGATCTTCGTCTTGAGGGCTTCGAGGCCCGACTTGTAGACGCCGGTCACCGCGGCGACGGCGGCCTCGTCGTTCAGTTCGGCCGGGGGATCGTTGTTGGGATAGCCGCGGTAGAAGGCGCCCCACCAGGTGACCTCGGTCTTGCCGCCGACGTCCTTCAGCGTGATGCGCGAGGAGTAGTTGGTGACGGGCAGAACCTCGACCGCGTCCTTGGCCATGCGGTAGAACAGCATCATCTTGGCCGCGTCGTATTTCTCGAGCACCTCCTCGAGCACGCCGCCGCCCTGGAGGGTGAGGTTGCGGGTGGCGCCGACGTCGTTGCCGCCGGTGCCCTCGGTCTTCTCGACGGCCGGGTGCCAGCTCATGTCCTGGAAGTTGCCGACCACGGCCCAGACCTTGTCGGCCGGGGCGTCGATGGTGATGGTCTCGGTGATCTTCTGGCGGGTCGGGCCATGGGCCTCGGCCACCACCGGCGCCAGCGCGACGAGCCCGGCGAACAGGGCCGCGAACAGTCTCAGCATTCCTCGTCTCCTCCGAAGTCCCCGCCACGGCCGCCGCGTTCGGGCCTTGCGGGAACGAACTTCCCCCGTTCCGGATGAGTAGCGCCCGAGGGCGCGCGGCGCAACGCCGCGCCGGCGAAAAGGACAGAGCGTCGCACCGGTCTTTGGGCGAAATCGGCGCGCGCGCTCGGGGGCCTCAGTCCTCGGGGAACTTCGGGTCGCCCTTGTCGGGATCGTCGACCTCGAGGCCGAAGGCATTCCAGGTCTGCAGCATGTGCGGGGGCAGGGGGGCGGTGACGTCGATGACGCCGCCGCCGGCCGGATGCGGAATGGTCAGCCGGCGGGCGAGCAGGTGCAGCCGGTTCTGGATGCCGCCCGGGAACTCCCAGTTTTCGATGTCGAAATAGCGGGGGTCGCCGATGATCGGGTGGCCGATCGACTGCATGTGGACGCGCAGCTGGTGGGTGCGGCCGGTCACCGGCTTCATCGTCACCCAGGTGAACTTCTGCGCGATCGTCTCCACCGACGAATAATAGGTCACCGCGTGCTGGGCGTCCTTGTCACCGTGCTTCGCAACCACCATCATCTCGCCGTCCGGCGTCGCCTGCTTGGCGAGATAGGACGAGATCTTGCCCTGCCTGGGCTTGGGCACCGAATAGACCATCGCCCAGTAGATCTTGCGGGCCGAGCGGGTCTGGAAGGTGCGGGCGAGGGTCGAGGCGGCGAGGCGCGAGCGGGCGACCAGCAGGCAGCCGGAGGTCTCGCGGTCGAGCCGGTGGACGAGGCGCGGCTTGACGCCCTTCCTGTCGCGGAAGGCCTCCAGCATGCCGTCGATGTGCCGCGTCATGCCCGAGCCGCCCTGCACGGCGAGGCCGGCCGGCTTGTTGAAGACGAAGACGTGCTCGTCCTCGTAGAGCAGCAACTGGCGCAGATAGCGTTCCTCGTCGGAGGAGGCGATCTGCTTGGGTCGGGCCATCGGGGCGCCGGAAGCGTCGAAGGCGGGCGGGGCGTCGCCGGTCATCGGCGGCACGCGGACGATCTGGCCGGGCTGGACGCGGCTGTCGGCCTTCACCCGGCCGCCGTCGACGCGGACCTGGCCGGAGCGCAGCAGCTTCTGCAGGTGGCCGAAGCCGAGGCCGGGATAGTGGGCCTTGAACCAGCGGTCGAGCCGCATGCCGGCCTCGTCCTTGCCGACCGTGACCATTTCGACCTTCATCGACGGCGTGCTCATGCGAAGGTCCTCGCGATGGCGAGGCCGGCGAAGAGCGCGGCGAGCGAGAGCAGCACCGAGCCGGCGACGTAGCCCGCCGCCGGCAGCAGGGCGCCGCGCTCGTAGAGCGTCACCGCGTCGAGCGAGAAGGACGAGAAGGTGGTGAAGCCGCCGAGGACACCGACCGCGACGAACAGCCGGATCTCCTCCGGACCGGAGACCTTCAGCGCCCAGAGGCCGATGAAGAGGCCCATGATCAGCGAACCCGAGACGTTCACCGCGAAGGTGCCCCAGGGAAAGCCGGGACCGAGCGCGCGCATCACCGCGAGCCCGACGAGATGCCGGCAGGTGGCGCCGATGGCGCCGCCGAGGGCGACGAGGGCGAGGTGGAATGGGGACAAGGGCGGGTTCCGATGGTCAGACGGCTTGGATTTCCGCCGCGAATAGCATGTTTGGCCGGCAGTTGACCATCGACTTGCGGAAAGCACGGTCGCAAGGGACGACAGATGTGCGTTACTTCCGGGCGTTGCCGCAAGGGGGGCGGCAAAAATCCGCCGTCTTTCAGGAATCGGCCGTTCGCCTCGGTGCGACACCGACGATATGCGCGAACCCCACCGTCAAGACGAGGGCGAGCAACGTCGGAAAGGAGGTCGGAGCGCCGAGAAAGCCGTAGTCCCGAGTGTCGACCAACGCCAGCGCGACGCAGGCTCCAAGGGCAGATCCAGGTGAGGATGCGCGCCTCGCCGCGCCTCCAAAGGGCAAGGGCTACCGCACCGAACGCGCCGGCCCAGAGCAGGAGCGAGGCGAGGCGGCGCCAGAGCGGAAACACGATGCGGGTGGCCCGCTCGCCGTGCCCCGCCCAAACGACGGTGATGGAGTATCCCTGTTCCAGATAGGCCCAGTCCCGCAGCGTCGTCACCGTCAGGCCGGCGACGAGAAGGGCCGCGCCAAGCAAGGCGGTCCGGCGGGGTGTCACGGCCAAAACCTCGCGTCTGCTCGACCAACCTTCCTCGACTTCATCATCGCCCGCGTCGCCCGTCAACGCAGCGCCGCGACCGTGCTCAGCGGCAGGAACAGCTTCAACGGTTCGGCCGAGAGCGCCACGAAGCCGTGGTGCCGGTAGAAGGACGCGGCCGGGTCGTCCTTCGCCTCGACGAGAAGAGCGAAGACGCCGAGTTCCGCCCGCAGGGCGCGCGTCGCGGCATCCCAGAGGAGTGCAGCCCCGAGGTTTTTGCCTTGGGCCTGCGTCGCGACGGCCAGTCGGCCGAGCCGGGCCACCGGCACCATCGGATAGCGGGGCAAGCGCCGGGCGACGTCGTCCGGCAGGTCGTCGAGGGCGACGTCGCCGGCGGAGAGCGTGTAGTAGCCCGCTATTTGGACGCCGTCCTCCTCGCAGGCGACGTAGCAGACCGCCGTGCGACGCCTGACGTCCTGTCTGGCCTGTCGTTGCAGGTAGCGGTCGAGGGCGACGACGCCGCAGGAGAAGCTGTTGCGATCGTGCCGGTCGGCCAGCGGCTCGATGACGAAGACCACGCTCAGGACGATCGCCGGACGAGGCGCTCATGGGCGTCTCTGGCGCGGCGAAGCGCCGGAGCGGGCTCGGGCGGATCGAGCAGCATCGCCACGAAATGCGCTTGATCTTCCGCTGCGAGGCGGATGATCGCGCTGTCTTCGATCGTGCGCCGCGCCGCTTCCTTCGCGGCCCCGACGATGAAGTCGCTCAGGCTGCGGCCTTCGAGTTCGGCAGCCCGTTTCACGAGGGCGAGCGCCTCCGGTGCGATCCGCGCTTCGAGGCGCGCCGAACGTCCAGCCTGTCGTGGCATCAAAGGTCTCCTTTTGTCAATAATGTACGATAATATCCCGTACAAATGCAAGGCGGCTGTCGCGATGATGGGCCGGCACTGCCCGTCCTCATCCATCATCCGCCGTTTTGCGCTCCTGGCATCGAAGGTGTCGGCAGGATCGACGGTGTAGCGACCCGGTCGGGTGACCGCAGCTTTCGCCGGGACGGGGCGCGCTCGACGGGGCAGCGATCCGTTCTTTCCAAGACCATCTCCGCCACCCCCGCCGCCCCCTTGCGCATCCCCGCCTCCCGTGATCCGGTGCGCCTCCGATGCCGCGACGCCGCGGTGCCCCCTTCGCGACGGAGGCCGCCATGACGATTTCCCTTTCCCGCCCCGACCTTTTCCGCCAGCAGGCCGTCATCGGCGGCGCCTGGGTCGATGCGGACGGCGGCGGGACCGAAGCGGTGGTGGATCCGGCGACGGGGGCGAGCCTCGGCACCGTGCCGGTGATGGGCGCTTCCGAGACGGAGCGGGCGATCGAGGCGGCGGCCGCCGCGTTTCCGGGCTGGGCGGCGACGAGCGCCAAGGAGCGCGGCCAGATCCTCAAGCGCTGGGCCGACCTGATGGTCGCCCACGCCGACGACCTCGCGAAGATCATGACCGCCGAGCAGGGCAAGCCGGTGCCCGAAGCGCGCGGCGAGATCCTCTACGGGGCGAGCTTCATCGAGTGGTTCGCCGAGGAGGGCCGGCGGGTCTACGGCGACACCATCCCCTCGCCCTGGGGCGACCGGCGCATCCTTGCCATCAAGCAGCCGATCGGCGTCACCGCGGCGATCACTCCGTGGAACTTCCCCAACGCCATGCTGGCCCGCAAGGCCGGCCCGGCGCTCGCCGCCGGCTGCACGATGGTGGCCAAGCCCGCGATGCAGACGCCCTATTCGATGCTGGCGATGGCGGTACTGGCCGAGGAGGCCGGGGTGCCGGCCGGTGTGCTCAACATCGTCACCGGCGACGCCAAGGCGATCGGCGGGGTGATGACGGCGAGCCCGGTCGTCCAGAAGATCAGCTTCACCGGCTCCACCGAGATCGGCCGGGTGCTGATGCGCCAGAGCGCGGAGACCATCAAGAAGCTCAGCCTCGAACTCGGCGGCAACGCGCCCTTCATCGTCTTCGACGACGCCGACCTCGACAAGGCGGTGGAAGGCGCGATGGTGGCGAAATTCCGCAACAACGGCCAGACCTGCGTCTGCGCCAACCGGATCTACGTGCAGGACGCGGTCTACGACGCCTTCGCCGAGAAGCTGGTCGCGGCGGTGAAAAAGCTGAAAGTGGGCAACGGCTTCGAGGAGGGGGTGGTGCTCGGGCCGCTGATCGACGAGAAGGCGGTCGCCAAGGTCAACGAGCATCTTTCCGACGCGACGGCCAAGGGCGCGAAGGTGCTGATCGGCGGCGAGTCGCTCGGCGGCAATTTCATCGCCCCGGCGGTGGTGGCGGACGTGACGCCGCAGATGCTGGTCTCGCGCGAGGAGACCTTCGGCCCGCTCGCCCCGCTGATCCGCTTCTCCACCGAGGAGGAGGCGATCCGGCTCGCCAACGACACCGAGTTCGGCCTCGCCTCCTATTTCTATTCCCGCGACGTCGGCCGGGTCTGGCGGGTCGGCGAGAAGCTCGAATACGGCATCGTCGGCATCAACACCGGCCTGATCTCGACCGCCGAGGCGCCGTTCGGCGGCGTCAAGCAGTCCGGCCTCGGCCGCGAGGGCTCGAAATACGGCATCGAGGACTATCTGGAGATCAAGTATCTCTGCATGGGGCTTTGACGGCGGCGAGCCGGGGCCGGTGGCATCCATGACCGCGTCGTCGCCTTCGTGAACGGATCGGCCTGAACAGATGGCGTGGGCCCCCGTCCTTTCCGGCGGAGGGGGCGGGGGGCCGGTCCGGTGCGAGATCCGAAGCGGCCGACCGTCACGATGCCATCGCCGCACGAGGCGTGAACTGAAAAAGGCGCGGACCGGAAATTTCGGTGCGCGCCTTTCGTCATTCGTCCCGCGGAGACGATCAGCCCGGGCTCAGGCCGCCGAGCGTTCCAACCAGTCTCTCTCCGCCTTCACCCTGAGGCGCGAGCGAAGCGAGCCTCGAAGGGCGGGGGCGGCCTCGTCCTTCGAGACAGCCGCTGGCGCGGCTTCCTCAGGATGAGGCCGATCCGGGGCATTCACCGGCGCGCCGGCTCAGGCTGCGGTTTCCACGGCCTCGTCGCTCTCGGCGGACTTTGCCGGCTCGACATCCGCCGCCGGCGCCGCCTCGACGTCCGCGGCCGCTTCGACATCCGCCGCGACTTCCGCGTCCGCCGGGGCTTCGTCCTCCGCCGGCACCTCGACATCGGCCGGGACGGTGGGGACGATCCACCCGGCCGGCAGCAGGCTGGCGAGGTTTTCGCGGATGATCGGCTGGGCGCAATTCTGCTGGACGTAGGCGAGGCCGCGCTCGGCCTGGAGCCGGTAGAGCCCTTCGTCGCTCCAGTAGGTGCGGATGACGCTGGCGACCTCCTCCGGCTCGCAGTAGACCGCGGCGTCGCCGAAGGTGTCGCGGAAGCTGTGCGGCAGGATGACGACGCGCGCGGCGGCCATCGCCTCCATGATGTTGCGGCCGAACTCCTCGATGTAGTCTTCGTGGACGAAGTGGAGAAAGAAATCGAGGTTGTTGACGAAGGAGGACACCGGGATGGTGTCGAATTCGTGCACCACCCAGTTTTCCGGCACGGAGCCGAGGATCTTCTGCGGGGTATCGACGCCGCCGAGCAGGTGGGTGGCGACACCGGGGACGTCGGCGCAATAGGCGGCGCGCATCTCCTCGGCCCGGGCCGGCCACTTGGTCCAGTGGTCGCGGGCGTGGCGGCCGATGGTGACGACCCGGTCGCTGCCGAGGCCCTCGGGCAGCGGGGGCAGGGTGTCCGGCACGTCGCCGTGGAACGGCGGATGAAAGATCCTGGGGTTGACGTTGGCGTAGCCGGTGCGGGCGAGAATGTCCTTCACCCGCGGCGAGATCGCCAGCCATTCCGGCTTGTGGCCGAAGAGATCCTCGCAGAGCGCGTCGGTCTCCTCGGGGAAATAGTAGTGCGGCGCCTCGCTCCAGCGCTGCATCGGCAACTGGTTGACCAGCACCGCGACGCGGGAGGTGCGGATCTGCGGCACCGCGTCGATCCGGAACTTGAGGATCGGCGGATGGTGGATCAGCACGACGCCGGCCTCGATCTCGTCCTCCGGCACCACGAAATCGACGTTCGGATGATAGACAAGTTCCGAATAGAGGTCGTCGACCTCGGCGAGCTTCAGGTCGCAGCGCGGCCAGTGGAACAGGCCGACGCGCAGGCCCATGTCGGTGGCGGCGCGGATGTAACCTTCGTTGCAGCGTCGAGTGCCGCCGAGCAGGCTCAGGTCGGAGACGAGGACGACGTCGTATCTCGGATTGCGCGGCCAGTCCTTGGGGGCGAGACCCTGGGGGATCGGGAAGGGCGCCTTGAGGCTGGTGCGCTTGACCGCGAGGGCTTCCTCGGTACCGCCCTTGGCCTTGCGCCAGTAGGCGGCGGCGCGGGCATATTCCTTGCGGATGCCGAAGGTCAGGCTGTTGAGGTTGGTGCCCTTCTGCTGCGTCAGCGAATTCTCGTGGACGAGGAAGAAGGACAGCGGCGCGTTGGGGTGGACGTCCTTGATGGCGTCCTTGCCCCAGAGCGCGCGGCCGCGCTGGATGAATTCGTCGTCGGCGTTGGCCGAGACGCTGTCCCACTGGCCGAGCCGGGCGACGTCCTCCCGCTTCAGCAGCAGCGAGGGATAGCTGCGGTGGACGAATTCCAGGTTCTCGCGCTGCGGGCGCAGGATGAAGCGGATGTCCGGATAGACCCGGGTCATCGCCGAGCAGGTGCCGACGACCGTGTCGTCGGCGAGCAGCTCGCGCATCTGCGCCTCGATCATCTGCGGGTGGGACCAGTCGTCGCTGTCGTGGACGGTAACGTAGTCGCCGGTGGCCAGCGACAGGGCGCGGTTGCGGGTCGGATAGGCGCCGAGGTTCTTCTCGTTGCGGAAGATCTTGACCCGGTCGTCGCCGGCGGCGAGCTCCTGGAGCTTGTCCCAGCTGTCGTCGGGGCTGCAGTCCTCCACCGCGACGATTTCGAGGTTCTTCCAGGTCTGGGAGAGCAGCGACTTCATCGCGACGTGGACGAATTCGCTGGCGCCGTAGACCGGCATCAGCACGCTGACCTTCGGCCCGTCGACCGTGCCGGCGCCGGCCATGTCGAAGGCGATGTTGCCGAAGACGAGGCCCTTGGCGGGATCCTCGAGGGCGATCGGCGAGAAGCCCTCCTCCATGTAGAGGCGGTTAAGATTGGCGAGACGGTCGTCGAGGGCGGCGTCGCCGTGCTCGGCGATCAGAAGATTGTTGCGGGCGCAGATGAAGTGACCGACCGCGCTGGACTTCAGGACGAAGTCGATCAGGTCGCGGGCCCCTTCGAAGTCGCCGGCGCGGGTCATGCAGTCGATCAGCAGCAGCTTGCAGCGCGGGCTGCGGTAGATGGTGATGTCGGTGCGCCGGATGGTCTTCAGCACCTCCACCGCCTCGGTCCAGCGCTCGTTGAGGGCGTACCAGCGGCCGAGCAGGAAGGCCGCCTGGGCCTTGGATTTCGAATCGGCCTGCGAACCGGTGACGATGTCGTTGAGCTGGGCCAGCGCCTGGGCCGAGAAGCCGCCCCAGAGCTTGGTCTTGAGGTCGGGCATGTTGATCTTGCCGCCGCGCTTCGTCGGCTCTCCGAACACCTCGAGGAAATGGGCGAGGGCGTCGACGTCCTCGGGCAGGCGGTGCTTCTCGGCATAGCGGGCGGCGTCGAAGAACGGGCTCGGCCGGCGGCGCAGATAGGCGCCGTATTCGCGGTAATGATAGAGCGGGTCGAGGCCGAGGAGATCGACGTCGGCGTAGGTGCCGCGGTACCAGTCGGCGTCGAACAGCGGAATCTGATTGAGGTCCAGCGCGGTCTCTTCCAGAGCCATCTCGTATCCCAACGTCGGGCCAGCAATAGGACTGCGATGCGGCGGCGCCGCCTCGCGCAATGTGTCCGGCTCCACCGCAGGCGCCCCGAACCGCCCGCTCTCCGGCTTCGATCTTATACGTGATCGCCCGTTTGTCGGCCAAGCGCCGCCGGGTGTCAACCTCGGGCGCGGGGTTCGGCGGTCGGCGGTCGGCAATCGGGTGTGCGCCGCGGCCGTCGGCGTGCCGTGGGACGCGCTCCCGTCTTCACCAGCCACAGCCTCCCCGCAGGACGAAAACCCCGCCGCCAGCACCGCCGCCCCCGTGCGGAAAGGCTCCGCCGGAGGCTCGGGCCTCGGCCGGACGGGTCGAGGGGGGATGGGGCGCCGGGAGGCGCGGATGTGAAATCGCGGGTCTTCGGGAAGTCTCCCTACGGGAGACCCGCGGCGGCCGCCTTGCGAGGACGGACGGCGCGGGCTTCCCGAAGATCCGCCCGCCGCCGGGGGCGGAGGGGCCGGGGTGCGAGCCCGGGGGTCCCCCGCCGTGCCGGCGGCGCTCGCCTCTCGGCGCCCCATCTCGCGGCGTTTCCGGCAGCCGGACCCGATCCCGCGGAGGTGGCGGTGGCGGGCCCCGGCGGCGGCGCTCGTTCTGGCCCTTCCGCGTCCGGCGATCCCGTTTCCTGATCCGGCCGGCGCCTCGTGCGAGCCGCCCGCCTTCACCACCTTGCGCGGACCGGTCCGCCCGGCGGCGTTCCTAGTGACGCCGGTCGGGTCCGGGGCCGCCCGGGAACCCGGCCGCGTCGCCGGGCGCGCAGGCGCCGCACCCACCCCATCGCTCGAACGCCTCCGGACGACGCCCCTCGCGGGTGGGATGCGGGGGAGTATGGGGGAGGCGGGGAGGGTGTGAAGAAGTGGCGGGCGTCGTGGCGAGCGCGGAGGGGACGGCAGGGCATTCTTCGGGATGCGCGATCGTCTTGGTTCGCGAAGGCGAACCATGACGGGATGAGAGACTGGGGCACGTCGACCGACGTCTCGCCCGACGCTGTGCTCACTCCGCCGCCCGGCCGTCCGCCCCCTACCGCTTCCGCCGGCCCCCCGGCCGGTGGTTCTTCGTCATCGGGTCGGGCTTGCGGAACAGGCCGTCGGCGCCGATCGGGATGGTCATGTCGGTGCCGGGACCCATGTCGTCGAGGGAGGGTTTTGCCACTTTCGACTTGCGGGGGCCGTGGGGGTCGTCCTCGCTGCCGAGGGGCAGGGTGCGGTTGTGCGGGCCCATCTCGTGGCTGGCGGGCTTGTGGACGCGGGAGGAGGCTTGCGTCCCTGACCGGTTCCCCTCATCCGCCCTTCGGGCACCTTCTCCCCGGGGGGGAGAAGGGTAACCGGTGGCGCTACTTTGCGTCCCTGACGCTGCATTCGCGCCCCGCGCGCCAGACGACGGCTTGCCGTCGCCTTTCCCCGACCGACCCCGCGTGCCGGCGGGGTCCTTGCGGTCGCCGCGGTAGCCGCCGGTGCGGTCGTCGACCTCGCTCTGGCGGGCGAGGGGGTCGTCGGCGAGGGCGAGTTCGGTTTCCCTGAGGCGCTTGACCTCGTCGCGCAGCCGCGCGGCGGTCTCGAACTCGAGGTCGGCGGCGGCCTCCTTCATGCGGCGCTCGAGGTCGGCGACGTGGGCGGCGAGGTTGTGGCCGATCAGGCTGCCTTCCTCGGCGAAGCCGGCGTCGACGGTGACGTGGTCCTGCTCGTAGACCGACTGCAGGATGTCGCCGATCGAGCGCCGCACGCTCTCCGGCGTGATGCCGTGCTCGGCGTTGTAGGCGAGCTGCTTCTCGCGGCGGCGCCCGGTCTCGGCGATGGCGCGCTCCATCGAGCCGGTGCGGGCGTCGGCGTAGAGGATGACGCGGCCGTCGACGTTGCGGGCGGCGCGGCCGATGGTCTGGACCAGCGAGGTCTCCGAGCGCAGGAAGCCCTCCTTGTCGGCGTCGAGAATGGCGACGAGGGCGCATTCGGGGATGTCGAGGCCCTCGCGCAGCAGGTTGATGCCGATCAGCACGTCGAAGGCGCCGAGGCGCAGGTCGCGGATGATCTCGATGCGCTCCAGCGTGTCGATGTCGGAGTGCATGTAGCGCACGCGCACGCCGTGCTCGTGGAGATATTCGGTGAGATCCTCGGCCATGCGTTTCGTCAGCGTGGTGACGAGGGTGCGGTAGCCCTTCGCCGCGACCTGCCTGACCTCGCCGAGCAGGTCGTCGACCTGGGTGCGGGCGGGGCGGATGTCGATCGGCGGATCGACGAGGCCGGTCGGGCGGATGACCTGCTCGGCGAAGGTGCCGCCGGACTGCTCCAGTTCCCAGGCCGCCGGGGTGGCCGAGACAGCGATGGTCTGCGGCCGCATCGCGTCCCACTCCTCGAAGCGCAGCGGGCGGTTGTCCATGCAGGAGGGCAGGCGGAAGCCGTATTCGGCCAGCGTCGCCTTGCGGCGGAAGTCGCCGCGGTACATGGCGCCGATCTGCGGGATGGTGACGTGGCTCTCGTCGACGAAGACGAGGGCGTCGTCGGGCAGGTATTCGAAGAGGGTCGGCGGCGGCTCGCCCGGCGCGCGGCCGGTGAGATAGCGCGAATAGTTCTCGATGCCGGCGCAGGAGCCGGTCGCCTCCATCATCTCGAGGTCGAAGCGGGTGCGCTGTTCGAGCCGCTGGGCCTCGAGCAGGCGGCCGTGGGCTTCGAGTTCGGCGAGCCGGTGGCGCAGCTCCTCCTTGATCGATTTCGTCGCCTGGGCCAGCGTCGGCTTCGGCGTGACGTAGTGCGAATTGGCGTAGAACTTGACGTAGCGCAGGTCCGACGCCTTCTGGCCGGTCAGCGGGTCGAACTCGGTGATCGCCTCGACCTCGTCGCCGAACAGCGAGATCCGCCAGGCGCGGTCCTCGAGGTGGGCGGGGAAGACCTCGACGGTGTCGCCGCGGACCCGGAAGGAGCCGCGCACGAAGGCGGCGTCGTTGCGCTTGTAATGCAGGGCGACGAGGTCGGCGAGCAGCTGGCGCTGGTCGATGCGCTCGCCGACTTCGAGGCTGAAGGTCATCGCCGTGTAGGTCTCGACCGAGCCGATGCCGTAGATGCAGGACACCGAGGCGACGATGATGACGTCGTCGCGTTCGAGCAGCGCGCGGGTCGCGGAGTGGCGCATGCGGTCGATCTGCTCGTTGACCGATGATTCCTTCTCGATGTAGGTGTCCGTGCGCGGGACGTAGGCCTCCGGCTGGTAGTAGTCGTAATAGCTGACGAAATATTCCACCGCGTTGTTCGGGAAGAACGACTTGAACTCGCCGTAGAGCTGGGCGGCCAGGGTCTTGTTCGGGGCGAGGATCAGCGCCGGACGATTGGTGCGGGCGATGACCTGGGCCATGGTGTAGGTCTTGCCGGAGCCGGTGACGCCGAGCAGCACCTGGCAGCGTTCGTTCTGTTCGAGCCCTTCGACCAGTTCGGCGATGGCGGTCGGCTGGTCGCCGCGCGGCTCGTAGGTCGAGACCAGTTCGAACGGAATGCCGCCTTCGGATTTCGCCGGCCGCTCGGGCCGGTGCGGCTTCCACGCCGCGGCGCCCTCGACCTCGGCGCGGCCGCCCTGGATCAGCTTCTCGAGGGCCGCGACCGTGGCGGTGACGCCGGCGCCGGGGTTGGACAGCTCCGGCCGGGCGGCGTTCGCCCGGTTCATGGCGACGGCCTCGTCGAGGGTCAGCGCCATGCCGGCGACCGGATTGAGGCCGCCGCCGGCGCGGGCCTTCGGGTCGCTGGTCGCGCCCATCGAGGTGCCGCGCGCGCTGCGGGCCGGTTTCGGCGCTTTGTCGGCGGAGACCGCGGATCCGGTGCGGGGCGCGGCCTTCGCTTTCGCCGGCTTCGCCTCGGCGGCGGCGGGCACGCCTTCCATGTCGGCGCCCTCGGCGGCGCGGATCCAGTCGGACACGGTGGCGCCGAGCGGGGCGCCCTCAAAGACGGTCTGTGGCGCTTCGCCGAAGCCGTCGGGGCGGGACGTGTCCTCGGCGGGGTCGGGCCGGGAGGATGGGGCGGATCTGCGGGAGGAGGTCATCGGCCGAATATGCCCCCGCGGTCGTGGAAACGGAAGAGGGCGGCGCGAACAAAGCGGGACCGGAGAGCCGCCGTGCCGACGCTCGGGCGACGAGAGGCGAGCGGCGGTCCGGCGGTGAAAGGCCGGCCCGGTCGCTGGACCGGGCCGGCGTTCACGGATTTCGGGCAGGTCGCCGGATCAGCGGCAGTTGCCGGGGCCGAAGCGGCACTCGAACCGCTCTCCGGGGGTGCTGCCGTCGCCGCGCTGGCGACCGTCGCCGCGGCGATCGCGGCGGTCAGGTCGTTCGTCGCGGCGCGGCGGACGCTGGTCGGCACGGGGCGGGCGATGGTCCTCGTAGCGCGGCGGACGGTGGTCGACCCGCGGGGGAC
>Ga0065721_10004245_pt1 | contig 33732 bp, 35 predicted proteins | sample Mesricmetagenome_FD_59108 | JGI IMG/M metagenome (GOLD analysis project Ga0065721, IMG submission 59108) | Mesophilic microbial community from rice straw/compost enrichment Sample: eDNA_1 v2 (version 2) | ecosystem: Engineered > Solid waste > Grass > Composting > Bioreactor | place: USA: Davis... | reverse complement strand
CCCGTCGCGGCTGCGAGCAGCAGGCCCGAGAGCGGCGTCACGAGGCGCGGCAGCACGACCTGCGTCTCGGGGTCGCCGAAGCGCGCGTTGAACTCGATGACGCGGATGCCGTTCGGCGTGAGCACGAGCCCGCAGTAGAGGAGGCCGACGAACGGGGTGCCGGCGTCTTCGAGCGCGCGCACCGTCGGCAGGGCGATCGTGCGGCGCACCTCGTCGACGAACGCCGCCTCGGAGCCGAAGTCGTCGGCGAGCCAGGGGAGCGGCGAGTAGGCGCCCATGCCGCCCGTGTTCGGGCCCTCGTCGCCGTCGTGGGCGCGTTTGAAGTCCTGCGCGGGGCTGAGCGGCAGCACGTCGTGGCCGTCGGCGAGGAAGAACAGCGACACCTCGGGGCCCGACAGGTACTCCTCGACGAGCACCTCGCCCTGCTGGAGGTAGTGCTCCGCGTGCGCGCGGGCGGCATCCCGGTCGTCGGTCACGATGACGCCCTTGCCCGCCGCGAGTCCGTCGGCCTTCACGACGTGCGGGGCGCCCAGCTCGTCGAGCGCCGCGGAGACCTCGTCGAGCGTCGCCGCCCGCACCGCGCGGCCGGTCGGAACGCCCGCGGCCTCCATGATGCGCTTCGCGAACGTCTTCGACCCCTCGAGTGCCGCGGCCGCCTTGCCGGGGCCGAACACGGGGATGCCCGCGTGGCGCACGGCGTCGGCGACGCCCGCGACGAGGGGCGCCTCCGGACCGACGATCACGAGCTCGATGCCGTGCTCGCGCGCATAGTCGGCGACGACCTGGCCCTCGGTCGGGTCGAGCTGGATGGTCTCCACGTCGGCCGCGATGCCGGCGTTGCCGGGGGCGGCGACGATCTCGTGTCCGGCGTCCTCGGCGAGGAGGGCGGTCACGATGGCGTGCTCGCGGGCACCGGAGCCGAGGACGAGGATGCGCACTCTCCGAGAGTACCGAGGCAGGATGGGTGCGTGATCCGCTCGTTCGCCGTCGCCGCCCTCGCCGCGGCCGCCGTGCTCGTCCCGACCGCCGCCTCCGCGCAGGCCCCCGGCTGCGACGTCGCCTCCGCGACGCTCGAGTGGGGCGTCAAGGAGTCGTTCCGCGCCTACATCGACGGCTCGATCGCGAACGGCGAGTGGACCGTCGCCGACGGCGCGACCTACGAGACGCCCACCTTCGCCTTCCCCGGCACGACGGGCCGCATCGACCCGCGCGACCCGAACGGCTCCGTCGGGTTCGCCGGCTCAGTGCGCTTCACCGGGCACGGCGGCGTCCTCGACACCACGATCGCGAACCCCGTGCTCGTCGTGCGCGGCGACGGCACCGGGTTCCTCCTGCTCGACGTGTTCGGCCCGACGATGGACGGCGGCAGCGTCGACGTGCGCGAGACGCCGTTCGTCGAGCTCGACCTCACGGGACAGGACCTGACGCCCGTCGACGGCGTCATCACGATCGACGCCGCACCCGCCGTGCTCACCGCCGAGGGCGGCGAGGCGTTCCCGAACTACGCCGAGGGTGACGCGTTCGACCCCGTGACGGTCACGATGGATGTCGGCGACTGCGACCTCACCGGCCAGCCGATCGGCACCGACACGATCGACGAGGATCCCGCCGCGTCGTCGTCGCCGCTCCTCTGGGCGCTCGCGGGCATCGTCGTGGGACTCGTCGCCGCGACCGTCGTCGTGATCCTCCGGCGGCGTCGCCGGCCATGAGCGTGCGTCGTCGCATCGCGCTCGACGAGGGTCGCGCCGCCGTGCGGGCCGCCCTCGCGGGCGCCGACGACCGCGCGACGCTCGCGACGGCATCCCGGTTCCTGCTCGAGCAGCTCGCCGAGGAGGCCGAGGGGCACACGGTCGAGGTGCGCGTGCCGCCGTTCGGCGCCGTGCAGGCCGTGCCCGGACCCCGCCACACGCGCGGCACCCCGCCGAACGTCATCGAGACGGATGCCGCCACCTGGCTCGCGCTCGCGACCGGCTCCCTCGCGTGGGACGACGCGGTCGCCGCCGCCCGCGTCACGGCGTCGGGGCAGCGCGCCACCCTCGCGGAGCACCTGCCGCTGCGGTGGGAGACAATGGGGGAGTGAGTGAATCCGAGGTCAGCATCCGTCGAGCCCCGCGCATCGGCGTGTTCCTCGCCTTCGGTGCGCTCCTCGGGGCGCTCGTCACGCTCATCCTGACGAGCCTCTTCCCGGCCGACCCCGCCGTCGGGTTCGCCGCGACCTACGCCTACTTCTGCCTCTACGGCATCCCGGCGGGCGTCGCGCTCGCGGCCGGGCTCGCGCTCGTGCTCGACGCCGTCTCGAAGCGCCGCAGCCGCACCGTGACGGTCGCGCGCGACGAGGTCACCGAGGGCGAGTAGCCCGCGATCCGGGTCAGGACGCCTGGTTCGACTCGACCCAGGCGAGGTACTCGTCGGTGACGGTGCCCGTCACGTACTCGCCCGTGAAGCACGACATCTCGAGCCCCTGGATGTCGCTGCCCTCGAGGATCGCCGATTGCATGTCCGCGACCTCCTGGTAGATCAGGTAGTCCGCGCCGAGGGCCGTCGCGATCTCGGGGATCTTGCGCCCCGCCGCGATGAGCTCCGCGCGCGTCGGCATGTTGATGCCGTAGACGTGCGGATGCCGCACCGGCGGCGCCGCGGAGGTGAACGTCACCGAGTGGGCACCCGCCTGCCGCGCCATGTCGACGATCTCCTTGCTCGTCGTGCCGCGCACGATCGAGTCGTCGACGATGAGCACGTTCTTGCCCTTGAACTCGCTCGACATCGCGTTGAGCTTCTGCTTGACGCTCTTCGTGCGCTGCTCCTGCCCGGGCATGATGAACGTCCGGCCGACGTAGCGGTTCTTATAGAACCCCTCGCGGTACTCGATGCCGAGCTTCTGGGCCACCTGCATCGCGGCGGGCCGGGAGCTGTCGGGGATCGGCATGACGACGTCGATCGCGCCCGACGGCGTGTACTTCGCGATCGTGTCGGCGAGCCGGTCGCCGAGCCGCAGCCGCGCCTCGTAGACCGAGATGCCGTTCATGATCGAGTCGGGACGCGCGAGGTAGACGTACTCGAACGAGCACGGGATGAGCACCGGGTTCTTCGCGCACTGGCGGCTGAACAGCTCGCCGTCGCGCGTGATGAAGACCGCCTCGCCGGGGGCGACATCGCGGACGACCTCGTAGCCCGCGGCCTCGAGCGCGAGCGACTCGCTCGCCACGATCCACTCGTCGCCGACGAGGCCGGTGGGCTTGCGACCGAGGATGAGCGGGCGGATGCCGAACGGGTCGCGGAAGGCGAGCAGGCCGTGCCCGGCGATGAGGGCGATCGACGCGTAGGAGCCCTCGACCCGCTCGTGCAGCCGCTCGATGGCGTCGAACACCTGGTCGGGGTCGAGCGTCGAGCCGCGCACCTGCTGCTGCAGCTCGTGGGCGAGCACGTTGACGAGCAGCTCGGTGTCGGAGTTGGTGTTGAGGTGCCGGCGGTCGACGCGGAACAGCTCCTCGGTGAGCTCGCGCGTGTTCGTGAGGTTGCCGTTGTGCACCAGCACGATGCCGTAGGGCGCGTTCACGTAGAACGGCTGCGCCTCCTGCTCCTTGCTGGCATCCCCNCGCGTCGCGTAGCGCACGTGACCGAGGCCGATCGTGCCGAGCAGNGAGCGCATGTCGCGCGTGCGATACGCCTCGCGCACCTGGCCCNTGGCCTTGTGCATGTGGATGATCGAGNCCTCGGCCGTGGCGATGCCGGTGGAGTCCTGGCCGCGGTGCTGCAGCAGGCCGAGCGCGTCGTAGACCTGCTGGTTGACCGGGTTCGACGAGACGATGCCGACGATGCCGCACATGTGTCGAGCAGAGCTCCCGGGAGGTTCTACGAGGTACCGGGCAGGTACGCCTCAGTCTCCCATACGAACCCGGGAGGCCGCCGGGGCATCCTCCCAGGGGAGTAGCCGGGTCGCTCCCGTCGCCGTACCCGCGCCGCCCCCGCGCCCGCCAGCGTGGAGCCATGCGACTCAATCGACCTCTCATCGTCCTCGGCGCCGTGCTCCTCGCGGTCGTCGTCAACCTCGCGATCTACGCGATCGCGGGGGTCACCGGCGCCTCGTTCCGGTTCCCCGGGCCGGACGGCGCCGACCTCCCCTGGATCGCGGTCGTCACGTTCACCGTCGTGCCGCTCGCCGCGGCGCTGACCGCCGTCACGCTCCTCGCGCCGCGGTGGCGCTGGGTCATTCCGGCGGCGCTCGTGGCCGCCCCCGTGCTCGCCGTCGTGAGCATCCCGCTCATGCCCGTGCCGATCGGATTCGACCTCGCGACGACCGTCGCGCTGTCGCTCATGCACGTCGTCGTCGGTGCCGCCGGGCTGCTCGGCGTGCTCGCGCTGCGGCGTCAGCCCGCCGTCGTGGCGAGCCGCGCGACGATCGGCTCGAGCGCGAGCGCGTAGGACGCCGGGTCGTCGCGCAGCAGCTCGTCGACCGCGATCGCGTTCTCGCCGATCCACCAGATGCCCGCCGTCGTGAGCGGCAGCACCTCGATCCGGAGGCGGAACGGCCGGGCCGCGCGGCCGTTCCGCTCCTCCCAGTCGCGCACGACGTGGGTGAGGGCGAGGTCGGTGCGTCGCGACGCGGAGTCGACGTAGGCCGCGTGCGCGACATCGGCCCAGGTGCGGGCGTCGTCGAGGTGCCGGGCGAGCGCGCGGTCGCCGACGTCGGCGAACTCCGTCGGCAGCCCCGCGACGCGACCCTCGTCGGGGTCGAGGATGGCGATCCACCAGCGCTGCCACCACCAGTTGGTGCGTTCGTCGGCCGGGCCGGCATCCGGGAGTCCCGTGCCGAGCAGGCGCGGCAGCCCCGACGGATCCGCGACGCCGAGCGCGTCGCGCACGTAGAGCCCGACGAGGATCTCGCGCGACGCGTCCTCGCGCGCCTCCCAGCCGTCTCGCGTGCGCATCCCCACACCGTACGCGCGCTCGGCACGACGCGCCCGCCTACCCTGGGGTGATGACGGATCGCCGCCGCCGGGTGCTCGCCGACGTCGATCCGCGTCGGGTCAACTACGGGTCGCTCGCCTTCGACGGCGAGGCCGCGTGGGCCCCGGAGGAACCGATGCGGGTGCCGGAGCGGTTCCGGTCGTGCATCGCCGACGACTGGCTGAGCGACGCCCCCGACGCGTTCGACACCGCGCACCGCGCGACCGGTCGCCTCGTCGTCACCAATCACGGGGTGAGCCCGACGATCCTCGCGCCGACCATCGCCTACGACGACCTCGGCCGCTCGGTGCCGATGGGCTACACGACGCTCGCGATCGTCGAGAAGCGGGCGGTCGTGACGGAGGGTCGGCTCGCCCGGCTGTGGACCGCCGAGTTCGAGCCGACCGCGGCGACGAGCTGGCGGCTGCTCGTGCCCGACGACGACCGCGTCGTGTCGATCGGCTGGGGCCTCGCCGACCCGTCCGGCCGCGACATCGGGCGCGTGCTCGGCTACGCCTTCAGCATCTCGCGCCTCATGCACGGGCGGTCGCTCCTCGTCACCCGGCAGCTGGAGTCCCACGACTGGCACTGAGCGCCGCCACCGCGCCGGGCTGCGGATACCCTGAAACCGTGGCCGCATCCTCGACCGACCCCTACGCCGCTGCCGGCGTCGACACGCACGCCGGCGACCTCGCGGTCGAGCTCATGAAGACGGCCGTCGCCCGCACCCAGGGCGCCGAGGTGCTCGGCGGGGTCGGCGGCTTCGCGGGGCTCTTCGACGCCTCCGCGCTGCTCGGCTACCGCCGGCCGCTGCTGGCGACGAGCACCGACGGCGTGGGCACCAAGATCGCGATCGCGCAGGCGCTCGACGTGCACGACACCATCGGGCAGGACCTCGTCGGCATGGTCGTCGACGACATCGTCGTGGTGGGAGCGAAGCCGCTCTTCATGACCGACTACATCGCGTGCGGCAAGGTCGTGCCGGAGCGCATCGCCGCGATCGTCACCGGCATCGCGAACGCGTGCGCCGCGACCGGCACCGCGCTCGTCGGCGGTGAGACGGCCGAGCATCCCGGCGTGATCGCCGACGACGACTACGACGTCGCGGGCGCCGCGGTCGGCGTCGTCGAGGCGGATGCCGTGCTCGGCCCCGAGAGGGTGCGGCACGGCGACGTCGTCGTCGCGATCGCGTCGAGCGGCCTGCACAGCAACGGCTTCTCGCTCGTGCGCCACATCCTGAGCACCCGCGGGGTGCGCGTCACCGACGACGCCCCCGAGTTCGGCGGCACGATCGGGCAGGCGCTGCTCGAGCCGACGCGCCTCTACACCTCGCCGCTCCTGCGCGTGCTCGACGAGGTGCCGGATGCCGTGCACGCCCTGTCGCACGTCACGGGCGGCGGCATCGCGGCGAATCTCGCGCGCGTGCTGCCGACCGGCTCCTGGGTCGAGGTCGACCGGTCGACGTGGAGTCCGCAGCCGGTGTTCCGCATCCTCGCCGACTGGGGCGGGCTCGACCTGGAAAGCACCGAGGGCACCTGGAACCTCGGGGTCGGCTTCCTCGCCGTGGTCGCGCAGGATGCCGCCTCCGCGATCACACACGCCCTCACCGCGGCGGGCCTGCCGGCGTGGGTCGTCGGCCGCGTCACCGTCGGCGCGCGCGACCTCGACGGGTTCACGCACGGCGCCAAGGGTGTCGACGGCGGAGCCGTGCGCCTCGTCGGCGACTACGCAGGCTGAACCCGATCCGGCTTCAACCCAGTCTTCCGCGTCGGCCGGCGCGTTCTGCGAACGCGTCGATCGCGTCGAGAATCTCGGGCGCGCGCCACACCGGACCGAACTGGTGCTCGTTCTTCGATTGCAGGATCCCGTCGTCGACCAGTCGTCGCAGCGGCGGATACACGTTGGGCTGCTGTACCGAGAGCTCTGACGCGGCGGTCCGCGCGTCGATCACTGGTCGCCGCGTCAAGACGTCCAACAGACGCCAAGCCCCCGACTGCTTCCGTGCGGTGAGGCGTAAGCCCCAACTGTCGCGGATGCGGTCGATGTCGGCGACCAAGTGGCGGGCGTTGGCGACCCCGCGGATGGCGGCCGACGCGACGTCGCGGATGATCGGGTCGATGTCGCCGAGGCGATAGGCGGTGAGTGCGGCATGGTATCCGTCGACGTCGGCGAGGAGTCCGGCGCTGACGGGCACGGCGACGTTGCGGGTCACCCCCCGTCGCCGCAGCATCGCTTGCGCGAGAGCTCGGCCGACGCGGCCGTTGCCATCCGTGAACGGGTGGATGCTCTCGAACTGCGCATGGACGAGGGCGACCGACGTCAGCGGAGCGATATCGGTGCGACCGGCGAACACGAGGAGGTCGCCGATCAAGGACGGCACGAGCTCTGCGCGCGGGGCGACGTAGGTCGCGCCAACGGGTGAGTCGCTTCGTGTTCCGATCCAGACCGGCTCGACACGCCATTCCCCGGGGCTATGGCGCGGTTGACCCTCGAGCAGGACGCGGTGCATCTCGCGGATCGCGTCGGGCCCGAGCTCGTCGGCGAGCGTGATCGCGGCGGCCATCGCCCTCGTGTTCGCGGCAATCTGGGCAGCATTCGACGAGGCGCGTGCGCCGAGTTCCGCAGCGAGGATCTGCCGCGCCGAGGCGGTGAGGTTCTCGATCTGACTCGATGCCGCCGCCTCCGATCTCAGCAGCACGGGTGCGAACGCAGCTACCCTGTCGCCCAGCTCCGCGTCGAATCGGCTGAGTTCGACAGTCGCTTCGGCCGCGAGGGCGGCGACTTCGACCGAGGGTTCGGGTGTGAGTGTGGCGATGCGAGATGGGACCGCCGCCTCGTAGACGCGAGGGCGGGAGAACTCGGCGGCGTCCGCGTACGCCGAGAGAGTGCCGAGAGGCGACCACTCGAGACGTTCGTAGTCGACGGCTGGCCATGTCATACGCCCCACCTCCCGAATTATGAGTTTAGGATGAAACTCATAATTTCGCGAGGCTCTCTTATGACTTCAGCCTGCCGGAGGGTCAGCGAGACCGCTCGGGCAGCTTTCGATTCCTCGTCGGGCGAGGACTCCTCGCCCTTTTGTCCCCCGCCGCGGGGACTGTCGCCCCTTCTCGCCCGGTGCCAGACTCGCGCCACGAAGGCCGTGGATCAGGAGGCCGAGAATGAGCGCACCGAAGTCGCCCGCCGGGTGGTACCCCGACCCCGAGGGTCATCCCGGCCAGCGTTGGTGGAGCGGCGCGGAGTGGGGGCCGACGCGTCCCACCCCCAGCCCGTCCCGTCGGCGCGGGTTGCCGATCCTCATCTTCGCGGGAGGCGTGCTGCTCCTCGCGCTCTTGGTCAGCGCCGGGAGCGGGTTCGGCGGCTTCCTCTCGACCGTCGGGCTCGCGGCGGTGATCGTCGGCGTGGTCGGTGTCGCGCGGCGCGGCATCCGCTGGCTCTTGCTTCCCGGCCGCGCGGCATCCGGCGCCGCCCTCGCGCTCGGCGTCGTCGTGCTCCTGATCGGCGGCGGAGTGTCGGGTGCGACCGACCCCGTCGTGAGCGCCGACCGTCGCGACTTCGTCGACGCGCGCCCGACCGCTTCGCCGGCGTCGACTCCGCGGGCCGTCGTGACCTCCGAAGAGGTCGTCGTCACCGAGCCCATCCCGTTCGAATCGGCCACCGTCGAGGATGCGAGCCTGCCCCAGGGGACCTCCTCGGTCACGACGCCCGGCGTCGCGGGGGAGCGGACGATCACCTATCGGGTCGACTATCGCGACGGCGTCGAGACCGGACGGCGTGTGATCCGCGACGAGGTCACCGTCCCGCCGGTGACGGAGGTCACGACGGTCGGGACGATGGCGCCGCCACCGCCCGCCCCGCGTCCGGCGGCGCCCAGCGGCGGGTGCCACTCGAGCTACTCGCCGTGCGTGCCGATCGCCTCGGATGTCGACTGCGCCGGCGGCAGCGGGAATGGGCCGGCTTACGTGTCAGGGCCGATCAGTGTCATCGGACCCGACGTGTACGGCCTCGATCGGGATGGCGACGGGGTCGCCTGTGAATGAGTGCGAGACCGCTCAGGCGGTCTTCGACTCCTGCTCGTCGTCGTCGAGCTCGTCCTCGTCGTCCGTGATGTACTCGGACCACTTCTCGAGGTCTTCTTCGAGGCGGGGGTTCCCGCCGAGTTCCTCTTGCAGCGCACCGTAGTTCGTCTCCGGGCTGAAGTACTTCAGCTCCCGGGCGACCTTCGTGTGCTTCGCCTTCTGACGGCCGCGCCCCATGCGTGACCCCCTTGATCTCAGGTTGCGAAATGGGTGAAAAGACTAACCTGCACCTTACCACGGCGCCCCCCTGAGCCCGCCGGGCGGGTCCACGCCGGGCGGGTAACGTTGGACGGGTGACCGGGCAGGACGTCGACACCTCGGTCGTGGTCGTGGGGGCCGGTCAAGCCGGACTCTCGGTGGCGTATTACCTGCGCCGACTCGGCCTCGATCCGGGGAACGAGTTCGTGCTGCTCGATCGCGGTCCGGGCACCGGGGGTGCGTGGCAGTTCCGCTGGGAGGCGCTGCGGCTCGGCTACGCCCACAAGGTGCACGACCTCCCCGGGATGGACGAGCTCGGCCTGAGCTTCGACACCGCCGACAAGGCCCTCCCCGCGAAGGACGTCGTCGCCGACTACTACCGGCGCTACGAGGAGCACTTCGGCCTGCAGGTGGTGCGCCCCGCGGACGTGACGCGTGTCGAGATGATCCCCGAGGGCTTCATCGTCACCTTCGAAGGCCCCTACGGCGAGCGCGAGGTGTCGAGCAGCGTGCTCGTCAACGCGACGGGCACCTGGGGCGCGCCCTTCGTGCCGTACTACCCCGGCATGACCGAGTTCGAGGGCCGTCACGTGCACACCTCGGAGTACCGGGACGCCGAGGAGTTCCGCGACCAGGACGTCGTCGTCGTGGGCGGCGGCACGAGCGCGATCGGCTTCCTCATGGAGCTCGAGGGCGTCGCGAAGTCGCTCACCTGGGTCGCGCGTCGGCCGATCGAGTTCCTCGAGGGCGAGAACCTCAACATCGAGGGCGGCCAGTCGGCGGTCGCGCTGCAGGATGCCGCCGCGCGCGAGGGACGTGCCCTGCCGAGCATCGTGAGCACGACCGGCGTTCCGCGCAGCCGCCGGATCCAGGCGGCGATCGACCGCGGACTGCTCGTCGCCCGGCCGATGTTCGACCGCATCGAGCTGCACGGCATCCGCTGGTCGAACGGGGCGACGCGCCCCGCCGACGCGATCATCTGGGCCACCGGCTTCCGGCCCGAGCTGCGGCACCTCGCGCCGCTCAAGCTGCGCGAGAAGTCGGGCGGCATCACGGTCGGCAAGAACGTCTCGTGGAAGAACCCGCGCCTGTTCTTCGCGGGCTACGGCCCGACCGCGTCGACGATCGGCGCCAACCGGGCCGGCCGGGCGATCGCGCGTCAGGTGATCGCGACGCTCAGCTCGCTCGCCGACGAGCGCCGCACGCCCGTCGTCGAGGAGCGTCCGACGACGATCGCCGACACCGCCGAGGCGCGCTTCCTCGACGACTGAGCGTCGTCGGCGAGGGCTACCCGGTGGCGGGGAGGGTCGACCACACCCCGTAGGCGATCGCGCCGGCGCCTTCGGCATCCCCGGCGGCGCACAGGCGGATGAGCTCCTCGTGCCGCTCGATGGAGCCCTGCGCGTCGGGGTCGCCGAAACGGAGTCGCTCGGCGCGCCGCAGCACGGGCGTGAACTGCTCGAGCACGGCCATCGCGGCCCGGTTGCCGGCGACCGCGACGGGGATGCCGTGCAGGTCGTCGTCGGCGAGGATGGCGCCCTCGACGTCGCCGGCCTCGACCGCGGTGACGAAGCGGCTCTCGGCTTCGCGCATCGCGTCGAGGTGGGCCTTCGTGAGATGCGGAACGGCCTGCGTCACGGCGAGCCGGTGGATCGCGGCGACGACGTCGCGGGCTTCGTGCAGCGCGCGGGCGTCGAGCGACGTGACGACGGTGGAGCGACCGGGGCGGGTGGCGACCAGTCCGCCCTGCGCGAGGCGCAGGAGCGCTTCCCGCACGGGGGTGCGGCTGACGCCGAGCCACTGGGCGAGTTCGCCGTCGCGCAGCTGCTCGCCGGGCTCGAAGGTGCCGTCGATGATGGCGTCGCGGAGGCGTCCGTAGACGTCGTCGCGCAAGAGGGTGCGGTCGACCGCGGGGAGTTTCGGCGGAATGGGCACTCGATATCTTGCGCACACGTCGGAGCTCCGGGATGCCCGGCGCGTGACGGTTGACGCGGCCTCCTCTCAGAATGCAATATATCGCACGGCGGGCGCGTTGCCGTCCATGTGCGCGCGACCGCGCGCCGAGGGGAGCCAACCGTGATCACCGCGTTCGGAATCCCCCTGTGGGCGGAGCTCGCCGCCGTCGGACTCGGCGCCCTGCAGGGCGCGCTGTTCGCGGGATCCCTCCGCGACCGCCGCATCGACGTGCTCGGCGCGATCCTCATCGGGATCGGCGTCGCCCTCGGCGGCGCCCTGCTGCGCGACGTGCTCCTCGGGGTGCCGCCCGTCGTCATTCAGGGTGAGTGGTACGTGCTCACGGCCGCGGTCGTGGCGCTCGTCGGGATGCTGCTGCCGCGCCTGTTCACGCGGCTCGACCCCGTCATCCTCGTGCTCGACGCCGTCACGATCGGTGTCTTCGGCGCGATCGGCGCGTCCAAGGCCCTCTCCCTCGGGGTGCCGCCCGTGCCCGCCGTCTTCGTGGGCACGGCGGCGGCCGTCGGCGGGTCCGTGCTGCGCGACGTGACGCTCAACCTCCCCGTCGCACTGCTCCACGTCGGGTCGCTCTACGCGATCGCGGCGGCAGCCGGAGCGGCCGTGCTCGTCGTGCTCGCGCTCCTCGGGGTCGACATCCTCGTCGCCGCGATCGCGGGGATCGTCGTCACCACCGCACTGCGGCTGCTCGCCGTGGCGTTCGGCTGGCGGTTCCCCGAGCAGTGGGCGGTGCCGCCCCGGCGGCGCGGCCGCTCACCCGGGAAGGAGTGACCGGGGACCGGCGCAACGGATCCCGCGACGCCGCTACCCTCGCATCGACATCCATCCCGACTTCGAGGAGTCCCATGCGTCGCGCCCTGCTCGCCGTCGCGATGGCCGTCGCGCTCGCGCTCGGGTTCGCGTCGTCGGCCGCGGCGGAGGAGCCCGAGCCCGCGGGGCAGCAGAAGCAGTCCGTCGAGGCGCCGGCAGAGGACTCCTCGTGGATGCTCTGGACCGGGGCGAGTGCGCTCGCCGTGCTCGCCGTCGCGGGCGGGGTCGGGGTGCTCATCCGCCGCCACTCCGTGTGACGGGTCGTCAGAACAGGACGGTCCCGAGGGCCCAGCCGACGGCGGCGGCGGCGATGCCGAGCACGAGGTTGAGGGCGACGGATGCCGCGGCGGCCCGGGTGCGGCGCTCGGCGACCAGCTGGATCGTCTCCACCGAGAGCGTGCTGAACGTCGTGAGACCCCCGCAGAAGCCGGTGACGACGACGAGCGCGAGGTCGGAGTGGAACGCGACGCCCGCGACGAGCGAGCCGACGACGTTGACGAGCAGCACGGGCCACGGCCACGGGGACCCGCCCGGCTGCCGGGCGCCGATCCGGGATGCCGCATAGCGCAGCAGAGCACCGAGCGCCCCGGCGCCGACGACCGCGAGCGCGACGAGCGGGGTCATCCGTCGACTTCGTCCCGGGCGGGGCGGACGCCGAGCCGCAGTCCGAGCGCGGCCGCGACGAGACCGCCGAGGATCGACGCCGCGAGGTACGCCGCCGCCGACCAGGGCGCCCCGGCATCCATCAGCTCGACCGCCGACAGGGCGAGCGCCGAGAACGTCGTGAACGAACCGAGCAGCCCCGGCCCGAGTCCCGCCTTGAGCCAGTCCGACGCGGTCGGCCAGAGTCGTCCGACGAGCAGCCCGAGCGCGAACGCGCCCGCGACGTTCACAAGGAGTGTCCCGAACGGGAACGCCGCGTCGCCGTGGGGGAGCGCCAGATCGACCGCGAGCCGGAGTGCCGTGCCGACCGCCCCGCCGACGAGCACCGCGAGGACGGGCTTCACGGACGCCTCCGCGCCGCGGGGTCGCGCAGCGGTTCGCGCTTCACCGGGCGAGGGCGCACCGGCTCCCCGCGGCGGTCCTGCCCCGGAAGCGGGCGTGAGCGGCGGCCGTAGATGAGGTCCGACGAGTCGAGCAGCCACGGCACGAGCGCCACGACCACGCCGTGGACGAGCAGCAGCTTGCGCCGGATCCGCCGCGCCCGGTGGTTGTGCAGCAGGGCCTCCCACCAGTGCCCGACGAGGTACTCCGGCAAGTACACCGTGATCACCTCCGCCCCGTGCTTCGCGCGCCGCGCCTTCAGGTAGGCGATGAGCGGAGCGCTGATGTCACGGTACGGGGATTCGAGGATGTGCAGCGGAACCTTGATGTTCTGCGCCGCCCAGGCGAGGTCGAGCTTGTCGGCGGCATCGTCGTCGATCGCGACGTGCACCGCCTCGATCGAGCCGTGCCGCGCCGCGATCGCGTAGTCGAGTGCCTTGAGCACGGGCTTCTGCATGCGGCCGACGAGCACCACGGCGTGGTCGCCCGTGGCGCCGAACGTCGTCGTCGCGTCGACGGCGATCTCCCGGTCGACGTCGCGGTAGTAGCGGTTCACGCCGAGCATGAGGAACCACAGGATCGGCATGACGACGAACACGATCCACGCGCCGTGGGTGAACTTCGTGATCGTCACGATCACGAGCACCGACGACGTCATCGTGACGCCGAGGAGGTTGACCGCGAGCCGCGGCACGACGGTGCGCCTCGGCTCGGCCCCCGTGCGGAGCAGCCGCAGCCAGTGCCGCACCATCCCCGACTGACCGAGGGTGAACGAGACGAACACGCCGATGATGTAGAGCTGGATGAGCGCCGTGAGGTCGGCACGGAACACGACCAGGATGACGATCGCCGTGATGCCGAGCGCCACGACGCCGTTGCTGAAGATGAGGCGGTCGCCGCGGGTGGAGAGGGCCTTCGGCGCGTAGCCGTCGGCGGCGAGCACGGAGCCGAGCAGCGGGAACCCGTTGAACGCGGTGTTGGCGGCGAGCAGCAGCACGAGGGCCGTCGCCGCCTGCACGACGAAGAATCCGATCGTCACGTCGCCGAAGGTCGCAGCCGCCAGCTGGGCGACGAGGCTGCGCTGCGGGTCGGTCGTGCAGGCGGCCGTCGTCGCGTTGGCGGCCTCCGTGCAGTCCAGGTAGTGCGCCCCGGAGACGAGGCCCATGACGATGAGGCCCGAGAACAGCGTGACCGCGATGAGCCCCATCGCGACGAGCGTGAGCTGGGCGTTCCGGATCTTCGGCGTGCGGAACGCCGGAACGCCGTTCGCGATCGCCTCCACGCCCGTGAGCGCCGCGCATCCGCTCGCGAACGCGCGCAGGATGAGGAGCACGAACGCGGCCTGCGTGAGGTCGGTCGCCTCGACGGCGAGGTGGGCGCTTTCGGCTACCGGGGCGTCGCCGAGGAGCGTGCGCACGAGGCCGACAGCGACGAGAACCGCGATCGACCCGATGAACAGGTAGGTCGGGATGGCGAAGGCGCGGCTCGCCTCCCGCACGCCGCGGAGGTTGATCGCGGCGAGCGCGACGACGAAGCCGACGGCGAGCCCCACGCGGAACGGGGCCAGGCCGGGGAACGCCGAGATGATGTTGTCGACCCCGGACGCGATCGACACCGCGACGGTCATCACGTAGTCGACGAGCAGGGCGGCGGCGACCACGAGGCCGGCCTTCTCGCCGAGGTTCTTGCGCGCGACCTCGTAGTCGCCTCCGCCCGAGGGGTAGGCGCGGATGAGTTGCCGGTAGGACAGCACGACGACGACGAGGAGCACGACCACGGCGAGCGCGACCCACGGGCCGTAGGCGAGGAAGCCGAGGCCGCCGATCGCCAGGATCATGAGCAGCTCCTGGGGCGCGTAGGCGACCGAGGAGAGCGGGTCGCTCGCGAAGATCGGCAGCGCGAGGTGCTTCGGGAGGAGCTGGCTCTCGAGGCGATCGCTGGGGAGCGGATCGCCGATCAGAAGGCGCTTGGCGAGGCGGGTCTGGGGCGCGGTGCGGCCCCGGGGATCAGGAGGCTCCTGTTCGGACACGGACGGGAACGTTACTCCTAAGATCGTGCGGTGACGAGAGTGCGCCGCCGCCGCTGGCCCTGGATCGTGGCCGCCGTCGCCGCCGTGCTCCTCGCGGTCGTCGCGGCGATCGTCGTCCCGATCCTCACCCACGTTCCGCAGGGGTCGTCCCACCAGGAGGAGCCGACCGATCCGTGGCCTCTCGAGGTGACGGCGCGCGGCGACGACGGCCGCACGCGCGTGCTCGCGATCCTCTCGCCCGAGCCCGGCGGCACCGTCGACACCTCCTCCCTCGCTCCGGGCGACCGCGTCGTGGTGAGCGGCACCGGCTACGACCCCGCGCGCGGCATCTACGTCGCCATCTGCGCCATCCCCGACGACCCGGCGACGAAGCCCGGCCCGTGCCTCGGCGGGGTGCCGTCGCAGGAGGCCGTCGAGACGGTCGAGGGCGCCATCGAGTACGCCCCGAGCAACTGGATCAACGACGACTGGGCGTGGAAGTTGTTCGGCGCGCGCTCGTATGACGACCGCGACTCGGGCACCTTCACGGCCTATATCGAGATCCCGCCGACGAGCGACGAGAACGTCGACTGCCGCGAGGTGCGCTGCGCCCTCTACACGCGGAATGACCACACCGCCGCCGGCGACCGCGTGCAGGACGTCTACATCCCGCTCGGCTTCTCCGGCTAGCTAGCCCGAGATCGGCTGGCCGAGCGGCGGCTCGTAGCCCGGCACCGGATCCTCCGGCTCGGGCAGGCCGAGCGCCGTGCACAGCGCGTCGGCGGTGAGCCCACGCGTGTTCGGGAACACCCCGAGCAACTGGTCGGGGAGTCGGCAGACGACGGGCTTGGCCGGCTGCGGGATATCCCCGAGGTCGCGTGCGATCTCGCACAGGCCGAGAGCCCACTCGACCTGCTCGCTCACGGCCGTCGGGGGTTCGACGTCGACCGGGTAGCCGATGACGTGCACCGTCGAGTCGAGGGCGTCGGCCGTGTAGCAGCTGAAGTGCTCGGCCTTCGGCAGGGTCGCGAGCACGACGCCGCCCGTCACGAGCGAGGCCGCGGCGACGATGCTCACGCCGACGGTCACGCGGCGGCGGGTGCGGTCGCGCTGCTGCCGCGCCGCGATGCCGTCGGCGATCTTCGCGCGCATCCGGGCGATCTGGGCGGGCGAGGGCCCGTAGTCGGGCGTCGTCATCGCCCCTCCCTCGCCGGTCCGAGCGCGACGCGCAGTGCGGCGCGCAGGCGCGAGAGCCGGTTGCGCACGGCGCCGTGCGAGACCCCCATCTGGAGCGACGCCTCCTGGTAGGTGAGGCCCTCCTCGATGCACAGCAGATAGACGGTGTAGTCCTCGTCGGAGAGCTGCGCGAGCGCGTCGTCGATCGCCTCGCGCAACACGCGATTGCGCACCCGGTCCTCGACCGACATCGGGTCGGGAGGCAGGGCGACGAGTCCATCGACGTGGGTGCGCGCGTGGTGGCGGGCGAGCGCGCGGCGACGGTTGAGGCACAGATAGCGGGATGTCGTGAGCAGCCACGGCAGGAGCGACCTGTCGACGATGCGCACGGTCGCGATCTTCGACCACAGCGTCACGAACACGTCCTGCGCGATCTCCTCCGCCTCGCGCTTCGACCCGAGGAGCGAGTAGGCATGACGGTAGACGACCGCGACGTGCCGTTCGTAGAGGACGTCGAACGCCGCGGAGTCGCCCCGCGCCGCCGCCTCCAGGTCGACGCGGTCGTCGACGAAGTGCGGGTGCTCGACGGACTCGTCGCCCCGCTCCCACGCCTCCTGACCGCCGTTCATAGCTCAGTAGTGTCCCCCGGCGCGCCTTCGTCTCGCCGTTTCGTCCCCTTGCCCCTCCCCCGCGCCTCGCGGGAGGGTGGGCGGTGACCCTCTGCTGGGGAGGGTCGACCCGACCTCTGGGAGTAATCGAAGTGATCAGAACCCTTTCGCGCCGGCGTGGGACCGCCGTCGCCGTCGTCGCCGCCGCGCTCGTGCTCGCGGGGGCCCTGCCCGCGCACGCGGAGGAGCCCGACATCCACTGCATCGCCCTGCTCGACGACGGCAGCGTCGTCTGCGCGCCGACCGTCGAGGAGGCCGACGAGGCCTTCACCGAGGAGACCGGCCTCGTGCGGGTCTCCGACGGCACCGCCCTGCGCGGCAGTGTCGGCACCCTCGCCGTGTACACGCTCGCGACGCTCTACCCGAACAACGGGTACGGCGGCTCGAGCTACACGATCACGCGGACGTTCGCGTGCAACGGCTCGACCGTCTCGGGTGTCCCGAACCTCGCCACGTCCGGGATGGACAACATCGTGAGCTCGTTCCAGACCTACGGCGGCTGCCAGGTGCGCCTGTACGACGGCACGAGCTACACGGGCAGCACCTTCGGCTGGGCCGGATCGTCGACGAGCCTCGGGTCGTTCAACGACCTCGCGAGCTCGGTGCAGGTGCGCTGACCGGACGGGGGCGGTCCGAGCGGCCGCCCCCGTCTCAGCCGCGCAGGTGGGCGACGAGGCCCCGGCGCACCTCGGCGAGGCCGTCGACGAGGGCGCGCACGGCATCCTCGGGGATCTCGCCCGCCGCCGCGGCGAGCCGCAACTCCTCCCGCACCTCCGCTCGGAACTCGGTGAGCGCCGTCTCGGCCTCGTGCAGGCGCACGCGCGCCGTCGTGCGCGGGTCGACCGTCGAGGCCCGCGCGGCGGTCTTCGCCTCGACGCGGGCCTCGCGCGCCGCGGCGGCGAGGTCGGCCTTGAGGGTGCGCATCGCGTCGTTGACGGATGCCCGCACCTCGTCGGCGAGGCGGCGCACCGAGTCGGTGAACTCGCTCTCGATGCCGGCCAGCTCGGGCTCACGCGCGTCGAGTTCGGCGCGCCCGGCATCCGTGATCGCGTAGACGGTCTTCCGGCCGTCGGCGGTCTTCGTGACGAGGCCCTCCTCCTCGAGCTTGCCGAGGCGCGGGTAGATCGTCCCGGCGCTCGGCTGGTACGTGCCGCCGGACTGGTCGGCGAGCGCCTGGATGATCTCGTAGCCGTGCATCGGCCGGTCGACGAGGAGGCGCAGGAGGTAGAGCCGCAGATGCCCGTGCGCGAAGACGGCGGGGCTCACGGGGTGGGGTTCTCGGTGTCGGCGCCGGCCGCGGCGCGCGCCACGTGCAGCACGCTCACGTCGCCGCTCACCGTGTTGGCGCGGAAGTCGGTCCACCGGCCCTCGAGCACCCCGTGCTTGCCGGTGTACTTGCCCCGCACGCCGCGGATCGACGAGTCGTCGAGCTGCAACTTCCCGCTCACGGTCGAGATCGCGTAGGCGGTCGCGACGCCCGGCTCGAGCCGCGCGGTGACGTTGCCGCTCACGGTGTTGAGCTTGACGAGGTCGGGGATGTCGGAGAGGTCGAGGAAGACGTCGCCGCTCACGCCGTCGCTCGTGAAGCCGAGGACATTGCCGGTCGCCGTGATGTCGCCGCTCACGGTGTGCGCGGTGATCTTGCCGTAGTGGTTGCGCGCGGTGAGCTCGCCGCTGACGGAGTTGAGGCGCAGGTCACCGGCGATGCCGTCGGTCGTGACGTCGCCGCTCACGGTGCTCAGGTCGGCCTCGCCCTCGAGCCCGCTGACGAGCGCGGTGGCGCTCACGACGCCGAGCTTGAGGGAGACGTCGCGGGGCACGAGCACGCTGACGTCGGCGCGGGCGGCGCCCGGGCGGAAGTTGCGGAACACGTCGAGCCAGTTCTCCCAGGAGAGCTGCGCGTGGTCGATCTCGAGTCGTTCGCCGTCGGCGGTGATGCGGAGGTCCTTGCCGCTGACGCTGTGCACCTCGATGCGCACGACGGGCTCGTCGTGCGCGATGACGTCGACGTGCCCGGCCACGAGGCCGACGCGCACCGAGCGGATGCCGTCCACCTCGATCGTCTTGGGCCCGTCGACGAGCCACTTCTGCTGAGCCACGGGGGCCTCCTCTCTCGCGATATATCGCGTCCGATGCGACTCACGATATATCGCGTCTGGGCGTCACACAAGGGGGAGTTCGTTTCTCCGGAGCCTCCCCGCCCGGTCGCCACCGGAGCCGTGACGTGCCAGGCCTCGGAGCCTCAGCCTCCGGAGAAGCGCACCCGAGATCCGGAGAAGCGCGCGTCGCCTCCGCGGGAGATTCGGCGAGCGGGGCCTTGACCTTGACGCAGCGTCAACTTCTATGGTCGAAGGCATGGAGTGGAGCATCCAGGAGGTCGCCCGGCTGGCGGGCACCACGAGCCGCACCCTGCGTCACTACGACGAGACGGGGCTCGTGCCGCCGAGCCGCACCGCGGCCAACGGCTACCGGTACTACGACGCGGACGCCCTCGTGCGGCTGCAGCGCGTGCTGCTGCTGCGCGAGCTCGGGCTCGGCATCCCGGCGATCGCCGCGATGTTCGAGCGGGAGCGCCTCGGCGGGCGGCGCGACGACGTGCCCGCGCTCGAGCTCCATCTGACGTGGCTCCGCGAGGAGCAGCGTCGCCTCGACCGGCAGATCGCGAGCGTCGAGACCACCATCGAGACCCTGAGAGGAGGTGAGCAACCCATGGCAGAGACCATGTTCGACGGCTTCGACCACACGCAGTACCGCGACGAGGTCGAGGAGCGCTGGGGGAAGGAGGCGTACGCACGCTCCGACGCCTGGTGGCGCGGGCTGAGCGACGACGAGCGGTCGGCGTTCCAGCAGACCGCCGCCCGACTCGCCGCCGACTGGGCGGATGCCGCCGCGCGTGGCGTCGACCCGGCGGGCGACGAGGCGCAGGCCCTCGCCCGGCGCCAGCTCGACTGGCTAAGCGGCATCCCCGGCACGCCCGGCGGCGGCGCGGGCCCGACGAAGGAGTACGTCACGGGCCTCGGCGAGATGTACGTCGCGGATCCGCGCTTCGCGGAGAACTACGGCGGCACTGAAGGCGCGACGCTCGTGCGCGACGCGATGCGCGTGTACGCCGACCGCGAGCTCTAGCCGAGCCGGCATCCCGGCGCAGGGTCACGCCTGCGTCGGGATGCGGCGGTAGCCGTCGGTCGCGACGGCGACGGCGGTCGCGACGATCGCCCACGCCGCGAGGGCGACGAGGGGCAGCAGGAGCGCGATCATGCGGGCACCTCCTCTCCGGGCGTCGGGAGGGACCGCCGCTCCGGCACGCGGAGCAGCGGGAGGGTGACGTTGACCATGGGTCCGATGAGCAGCGCGAACGCGAGCGTGCCGATGCCGACCTGGCCGCCGAGCACGAACCCGACGGCGAGCACCGTCACCTCGATGCCGGTGCGCACGGCCCAGATGGGCCAGCCGAAGCGCGCGTGCACGCCGGTCATGAGCCCGTCGCGCGGGCCGGGGCCGAGCCGGGCGCCGATGTAGAGTCCGCTCGCGAGCGCGAGGAGCGCGAGGCCGCCCGCGAAGACGAGCGCCTGCTGCCAGGGGACGGTCTGCTGCGGCATGAGCCAGAGCCCGAGTTCCGCGCTCGGGCCGATGAGCAGCACGTTGAGCACCGTGCCGACGCCGGGGCGCTGACGGATGGGGATCCAGAGCAGCAGCACGAGGGCTCCGACGATGTTGACGACGAGCCCGAACGGCAGTCCGGTCTGCGCCGTGATGCCCTGCGCGAGCACGTCCCACGGCGGAACGCCGATGCCGGCGCGCAGCATGAAGCCGATCGCGACGCCGTAGGCGACGAGGCCGACGACGAGTTGGATGCCGCGGCGGGTCCACAGGGCGGCGGGGGAGGAGTCCGGGGAGAGCATGGGCGACAGCCAACTCCCGAATTGGACCCTAGGCAAAGTGCCAATCCTGCTAGTGTGGCCGGGTGGCATCCCTCTCGGCCCGCGCCCTCGCCGCCCTCATCGTCGGTTGGCGCGACCTCACCCAGAGCCCCGCATACGTCGCGCTCGCCGACCGCGTGCGGCTGCTCATCCTCGACGGGCGCATCCCGCTCGGCACCCGACTGCCCGCCGAGCGCGAGCTCGCCGCCCAGCTCGGGTTGAGCCGCACGACCGTGTCGGCCGCCTACGCCGACCTCCGCGAGAGCGGCTACCTCGACAGCATCCGCGGCTCGGGCAGCGTCGCGCGCCTGCCCTCCCGCGGCGGCGTCGTGCCCGACGTCTTCGTGACCGATCAGCTCGACTTCAGCAAGGCCGTGCTGCCCGCCCACCCCGCCGTCGCCGAGGCCGCCCAACGCGCCGCCGCGAACCTCGCGTCGTTCCTCGACGAGTCGGGCTTCGACCCCGTCGGGATGCGCGTCGCCCGCCAGGCGATCGCCGACCGCTACACCGCGCGCGGCCTGCCGACCGATCCCGACGAGATCCTCGTCACCGTCGGGGCGCAGCACGCCATCGGCCTCGTCGCCCACACGATCCTGTCGCGCGGCGATCGCGCCGTCATCGAGTCGCCGAGCTACCCGCACGCCGTCGAGGCGCTGCGCGGGGCCGGCGCGCGCGTCGTCGCCGTGCCCGTGACGCCCGACGAGGGCTGGGACGAGTCGGTGCTCGAGCAGGCGTTCCAGCGTACGAGCCCCGTGCTGGCCTACCTCATGCCCGACAACCACAACCCGACGGGTGCGTCGATGTCGCAGGCCCTGCGCGAGAAGGTCGTGCGCCTCGCCGCGGCGCAGGGCACGACGCTCGTGATCGACGAGACGATCGGCGGGCTCGAGCTCGACGGGCAGCCGACGACGACGCCGTTCGGCGCGCTCGGCCGGGCCGTCATGCTCGGTTCGCTCGGCAAGTCGGTGTGGGGCGGCCTGCGCATCGGGTGGATCCGCGCCGACCGCGAGCTCGTGCAGCGCATCGCGCGGCATCGCTTCATGACCGACCTCGGAACGCCGATCCTCGACCAGCTGATCCTCGTCGAGATCATGGGCGAGCTCGACCGCATCCTCGAGGACCGCCGCAGCTACCTCCGCGCGAGCCGCGACCATCTCGCGCTCCGGCTCTCGCAGCAGCTGCCCGACTGGCGGATGCCGCCCGTCTCCGGAGGGATCGCCGCGTGGGTCAACATCGGGCTCCCGATCTCGTCGCAGCTCGCCCTCGCCGCGCGCAACGAGGGTCTCGTGATCGCAGCCGGACCGCGGTTCGGAGTGGAGGGGCTCTTCGAGCGCTTCCTCCGCATCCCGTTCACCTACCCGCCCGAGGTCATCGACCGCGGGGTCGCCGCGCTCGCTGCGGCGTGGCGCACCGTCACCCGCACGCCGCTCGCGGTGACGGGCGAGGAGTACGCGCACGTCGTCTGACGCGAGCCCCGCGTCAGACGAGCGCGGCCATGCGGCGCACGCCGGCCGGCAGCGTGACGGTCGAGCCGCGCTCCCACGCCGCGCGCCACTCCGCGTCCGTGAGCGCCGCCTCGACGCTCGCCCGGTGTCGCGCCGTGAACGCCGGGTCGGCGTGCTGCGGTGCGAACCCGAACCGCACCCCGAGCCCGTCGCCCATCCCGTAGAACTCGGCCGCCTCGACGTGCCGCTCGAGCTGCCCGAGCGCGGCCGCGGCCGTGAGGAACGAGCTCACCGCCATCGGCCAGTCCTCGCTCTCGACCGCCGACACCAGGCCCGTGCGGATGATCGGGAGCGCGTCCTTCGCGCGGCGCACCTCGATGAGCGACTTCGCGCTCACGTAGCACGACGCCTTGAGGGCGAACGTGTTGCCCGTGCGGACCGCGGTGCGGTAGCCGTCGGCGAGGAAGTCGAGCGCCTGCGCCGGTCGCCCGAGCGCGCGCAGCGCCTCCCCGCGCAGCAGCAGCTCGTCGCCGCGGTCGAAGTCGTCGACGCCCTCCTCGTCGCGGATGCGCGCCGCGGCGTCGAGGAGCGCGTCGGCCGCCTCGGGCTGCCCGCCCAGGGCCGCGAGGTAGGCGCGCATGAGCGTCGCGATCATGCGGTGATAGGCGTCGCTGTCGGGGCCGACGACCGACGACATCCGTTCGATCGACGCGACGATCGCCGCCGGGTCGGTGCTCGACGCGGCCATGTAGGCGAGCGACTTGCACGCCTGCGCCTCGCCAAGCGGGTCGCGGTCGCCGGGCAGGGCGAGGATGCGCTCGAGCCAGTCCTTGCCGTCGACGTGGAGGCTGCGTTCGTACCAGTACCAGGCCTGCGGGCCCGCGATGCGGAACGCGAGACCGCGGTCGCCGCGGGCGATCACGCCCTCGAGGGCCGCCGCGATGTCGGGCCGCGACTCCGCGAGCAGGGCGTGCCCCTTCGCGTGGTCGTGGCTCTTGAGCAGGCCTGCCGCGTCGGCCACGAGGCTCGCGATCCACTGCTCGCGGCGGCGCGCGAACGCGTCCGCCTCGGGCGCGGGATGCCGATCGCGCACGTGACGCAGCACCGACTCGAGCAGGCGGAACCGCCGCCCGCCCGTCTCGCTCGTAACCGACGAGACGAGCGACTTGCGGGTGAGTGCGACGACGAGCTCGCGGGCGTCGTGCCCGGGCACGTCGACGACGGCCGCGACGGCGTCGAGCGAGAACGAGCCGGCGAAGAGGGCGAGCTGCCGCAGAGCCGCGAGCTCGGGCTCGGCGAGGAGCGCGATGCTCCAGTCGAGCGCGTCGGCGATCGAGTCGTGCCGCCCGCCGGTCGAGTGTCCGAACCCGTCGACGGAGGACGCGACCTCGGGCAGCGAGAGCACGTCGAGGCGCGCCGCGGCGAGCTCGAGCGCGAGCGGCAGCCCGTCGAGCGCGCGGCACAACTGCGCGGCGGTGGCGACGTCGGCCTCCGACCACTCGGCGATGCCCGACGTGTCGCTCGCGCGCTGCAGGAACAGCCGCACCGCGTCGGGGGCGGCGTCGCCGACGAGGGGCTCGATCGCGACGAGGCGCTCGCCCGGCATCCGCAGCGCCTCACGGCTCGTGACGAGCACCGTGAGCCCCTCGCAGCGCGCGACGAGCTCGGTCACCGCCGCGGCGACGGCGCCGAGCACGTGCTCCGCATTGTCGAGGATGAGCAGCGCCCGTCGTCCGCGGAGGCGTTCGGCGACCTGCGCGGGGGTGTGCTCGCGCACTCCCAGCACGTCGGCGATCGCGGGGATGACGCGCGCCGGGTCCGTCACGACGGCGAGGTCGACGAGCCACTGCTCGTCGTCGACGGCCGACGTCGTGCGGCGCGCGGCCTCGATCGCGAGCCGGGTCTTGCCGACACCGGCGGGGCCGACGAGGGTGATGAGCCGCGCCTCCGAGCGGGCGCGCTCGATGAGCTCGAGCTCGCGCCTACGGCCGACGAAGCGCGTGAGCGGGATCGGGATGCCGACGCGTTCCACGGGAGCCGTGGCGCCGAGCGCCGCCGACATGACGACGGGGTCCTGTCGCACGATCGCCTGACGCAGCTCCGCGAGCTCGGGCGCGGGCTCGATGCCGAGCGACTCCACGAGCCGGGCGCGGTGGGCATCGAGCGCGTCGAGCGCGTCACCCGTGCGGCCGGCGCGCGCGAGCGCCCGCACGTGCAGGAGGAGCAGCTCCGGGTCGTCGGGGCGGGCGGCGAGTGCCGGGGCGAGGGTCTGCGGCACCGAGCCGTGGTCGCCTCGGTCGAGCTGGGCGCGGCCGAGCTCCAGCAGCCCGGTGCGCCGCAGCGCCTCGAGCGCCTCGACGCGCGGCGGCACGAACGGGAACGCCGCGAGTCCCGCGTAGGGGGAGCCGCGCCAGAGCCGCTCCGCCGCGAGGAGCGCCTCACCGCGGGCGCCTCCCGTCTCGCCGCGCACGAGGCGCGCGTAGGCGACGACGTCGACCGCGTCCGGGTCGACCTCGATGGCGTAGCCGCGCCGGCCCCCGCCGAACACGGCATCCCACCCCGCGCCGCGCAAGCGGCTGATGTGGGCGCGCAGACTCGACAGCACCGTGGGCGGCGGATCCTCCCAGAGCGCCGCGATGAGCTCGTCGGCGGCCAGGACGACGCCGGGCTCGGTCGCGAGGCGGGCGACGATCGCCCGCGGGATGTCGCCGCGCACCGGCAGGGGCTCGCCGTCGAGCTGCGCCTGGAACGCGCCGAAGAGGGTGAGGCGGAAGGCCATGCCGTCACTGTAGGGACGAAGTCGACGGCCCCTCGGGAACGCGGCCGTTCCTGCAATGTCACTGCAACGTGCCGCGCGCCACCAGATCGAGCCGCAGCTCCCAGTCGCCCGGGGCGAGGGCGACGAGGCACGTGGTCGTGAGCTCCGGGATGCCCCAGGTGTCGGAGCGGTCGACCGAGACCCGCCGCACGAGCGGCACCCCGAGGAGCCGCCCGACGACGGTGCCGACCGCCTCGACGTCGACCTCGCGGTCGAGGGCGACGATCGCGCGCAGCCGGCGCTCGCCGTCGTTGCGCGCGATGCCCTCGACCGAGCCGAGGTCGAGCAACAGCATCGGCAGATTGAGCCGTTCGAGCACGAGGTCGGCCTCGCGCGCGTCGACGCCGCCCGGCATCCCGGTCACCCTCGCCAGGCCGAGAACGCGGCCGACAGGGTCGTGACGTCGGCGTGGAAGGCCGTCGCCCCCGCCTCGCACTCCTCGGCGTCGGCATGGATGCCCTCGCACGCCTCCGCCCACGCCCGGCCCGAGTCGCGGGCCGCGAGGGTCGCGTCGCGCGTCGGCTTCAGCGCGACAAGGCCCGAGAACTCGCCGCTCTCCCAATTGGCGTCGTCGAGTGCCCACCACTGCTGGAAGATGTCGCCCACCGTGAGACGGATGTGGTCGAGCGCCGTCGTGCACGGCGTGCCGTAGGTGGCGTCGGCGGGTGTGCACTCGGCATTCCACGCGAGCAGTTGCCCTTCGAGGAGGTCGGCGCGGGAGCGCCACGACGGGATCGCCGTCTCCGGCTCCACGAGGAACGGGTAGTCGAGTAACGCGGGGTCGGTCGTGCCGATGCCCGAGTCGGGCTCGACGGGAAGCGACGGCTCCTCGGCGCCGGCGGCCGCGGGGGCGCAGCCGCTGAGGAGCACGGGGGCGAGCACGGTCGCGGCGAACGCCGCGCGGAAACGGATGGTCGTCTTCATGCCTCCGACGCTAGGAACCCGGGAGACCGCGCCGGGCTCCCGCGAGCGGCCTGCAACCGCCGTGCAACGGGGTCCCCGGGTTCGCGGCGCACGTTCATCCCGGGGGAGTACGGTCGCCCGCGTCGCGGTTGCGATACTCGAAGAGTGCACGGCGGCGTGCATCCCTCCCTGTTCCCGCTCCCGAGGAGACGTCCGTGCACCTGCTCTCGGTGTTCAGCCTGCGCAACCGCGCGCTCATCGCCCTGCTCACGATCGTCATCGGCATCTTCGGCGGCATCGCGCTCACGTCGCTCAAGCAGGAGCTCTTCCCCTCGATCTCGCTCCCGCAGTTGACGATCCTCTCCAGCTACCGCGGCGCCTCGCCGGAGGTCGTCGAGAAGGACGTGTCGACGCCGATCGAGGCCGCCATCCAGGGCGTCGACGGGCTTGAGTCGACGTCGGCCGTCTCGGGCGCCGGCTTCTCGACGATCACCGCGCAGTTCACCTACGGCACCGACCTCTCCCGCGCGGAGCAGCGCATCCAGCTCGCCATCAACCGCATCGACGACCAGTTGCCGGCGACCCTCGACACCCAGGTGTTCGCGTTCGCGCTGAGCGACCTCCCCGTCGTCGTGCTCGGCGTCACGAGCGACCTCGACTCCGAGGAGCTGTCGTCGCGCCTGCGGGATCAGACGATCGTCGACCTCGCCAACCTGCCCGGCGTCGCGCAGGCGACCCTGTCGGGTGCGAGCGGGCAGCGCGTCACCATCACGCCGGATGTCGCCGAGCTCTTCGCGCGCGGGCTCAGCACGCAGTCGATCCGCGACGCCCTCGACGCCAACGGCGTGCTCATCGCGACGGGCGTCATCGACGAGGGCGACCAGGAGCTCACCGTGCAGTCGGGCAGCCGGCTCGAGTCGGCCGACGACATCGCGGCGCTCCCGCTGCTCGGCGGGTCGTCGGTCGTCACGATCGGCGACGTCGCCGCGGTCGAGATCGTCTCCAACCCGGTGACGGCGATCTCGCGCGTCAACGGCGACCCGTCGCTCACCATCTCCATCACGAAGACCCCGGCGGCGAACACCGTCGAGGTGTCGCACGTCATCGCGGAGGCGTTGCCCGAGCTCGCCGCGGCGCTCGGCTCGAACACCGAGTTCACCGAGATCTTCAACCAGGCGCCGTTCATCGAGCAGTCGATCGAGAGCCTCACCTGGGAGGGCCTGTTCGGCCTCCTCTTCGCCGTCATCATCATCCTGGTGTTCCTGTTCTCGATCCGGTCGACCCTCGTCACCGCGATCTCGATCCCCGCGTCGGTGCTCGTCACCTTCATCGGGATGTGGGCGACCGGCTACTCGCTCAACGTGCTCACCCTCGGCGCGATCACGATCTCGATCGGCCGCGTCGTCGACGACTCGATCGTCGTCATCGAGAACATCAAGCGGCACCTCGCGCTCGGCGAGGAGAAGAAGGCCGCCATCCTCACCGCCGTGCGCGAGGTCGCGTCGGCGATCACGGCATCCACCGCCACGACGGTCGCCGTGTTCCTGCCGATCGCGCTCGTGAGCGACGTCACGGGCGAGTTGTTCCGGCCGTTCGCGCTCACCGTGACGATCGCCCTCGCCGCGTCGCTGCTCGTGTCGCTCACGATCGTGCCGGTGCTCGCGTACTGGTTCCTGCGCGCCCCGAAGGCGGCGCCCGGCGCCGTCGCGGAGTCCGCGGAGGACGAGCTCGACAAGCCGACCGCCCTCCAGCGCGCCTACCTCCCCGCGCTCGGCTGGACGATCAAGCACCCCTGGGTGACGCTCGGCGCGGCCGTCGCCGTGCTCGCCGCGACCGTGAGCCTCGTCTTCTTCACGCCGACGAACTTCGTCTCCGACTCGGGTCAGAACACGATGTCGGTGCGCCAGACGCTCCCCTCGGGATCGAACCTCGCGCGCGTCGACGAGGCCGCGCAGGAGGTCGAGGCCGTGCTGCGCGACATCGACGGCATCGAGACGGTGCAGGTGTCGATCGGCTCCGACGGCGCGTCGATCGCGTCGCTGCTCGGCGGTGGCGCGGACGCGACCTACTCGATCACCACCGACCCCGACGTCGACCAGGAGGAGCTGCGCCTCGAGGTCACCGACCGCCTCGCCGAACTCGAGGACGTCGGCGAGGTCTCGGTCGGCTCGTCGGGCGGCGGCTTCTCGAGCGCGCTCGAGATCGACATCCGCGCCGGCAACGCCGAGGCCCTCGAGCGCGCGACCGAGTCGCTCCTCGCCGACGTGCGCGCCCTCGACATCACGTCGCAGGCGGAGTCGAACCTCGGCGTGACGCAGCCGTTCCTGCAGATCGTCGTCGACCGCGCCCGGGCCGCCGAGTACGGCCTGTCCGAGATCGCCGTCACCGGCATCGTCGCCAACTCGACGCTGCCCGCCCCCGTCGGCGACATCACGATCGACGACACCGTGCTGTCGATCTACCTCACCGACCCCGACGCGCCGACGACCGTGCAGGAGCTGCGCGACTTCCTCATCCCGACGGCGCGCGGCCCCGTGGCGCTCTCGGAGCTCGCGACGATCGAGGAGGTCGAGTCGCCCGCCTCCATCTCGACGCAGCGTGGCGTGCGCACCGCGACGATCACCGTCACGCCGACGACGCCGAACCTCGCCGAGGTCACCCCGGCGCTCGAGCAGGCGATCGAGGACGCCGACCTGCCGGAGGGCGTGAGCGCGTCCGTCGGCGGCGTCGCGGCCGACCAGGCGGATGCCTTCAGCCAGCTGTTCCTCGCGCTGCTCGCCGCCATCCTGATCGTCTACACGATCATGGTCGCGACGTTCCGGTCGCTGCGGCAGCCGCTCCTGCTGCTCGTGTCGATCCCGTTCGCGGCGACCGGAGCGCTGCTGCTGCAGATCGTGTCGGGCCAGCCGTTCGGCGTCGCGTCGATCATCGGCCTGCTCATGCTCGTCGGCATCGTCGTCACCAACGCGATCGTGCTCATCGACCTCGTCAACCAGTACCGCGAGCGCGGCATGGATGTGCGCGAGGCGCTGCGGCACGGCGGCGCGCGGCGACTGCGGCCCATCCTCATGACGGCGCTCGCGACGATCGGCGCGCTCACCCCGATGACGATCGGCATCACCGGCCACGGCGGGTTCATCTCGCAGGCGCTCGGCATCGTCGTCATCGGCGGCCTCGTGTCGTCGACGGTGCTCACGCTGCTCGTGCTGCCGGCGCTCTACTGGCTCGTCGAGGGGGCGAAGGAGCGTCGTCTCGCGCGCCGTGCCACCCACCACGGGGCGCACACCGCCGCCTGACGGTCGCCGCGCCGGAGTTCCGGGTCGCGCGGGCGGCGGAGAGTGCCGCGATTACCCCGCGTTGTGCGTCTCAGTACGCGCACAAGATGCAGGGCGAAGACGCACAACGTGGAATCGGCTGGGCCACCCGACGAGACCTACCCGAGGGTGCGCGCGAAGAACGCGAGCACGCGCGCCTTGAGGTCGTCGTCGAGCAGGGCGATCGAGTGCAGGGTGCCGTCGGCGACGAGGTACTCGACGTCGATCCCGGCGGCGCGCAGCCGCTCCACGAAGCGGTCGGCCTGCGGCAGCGGGATCTTCTCGGTCGTCGAGTGGGCGACGAAGAACGGCGGGTCGGAGGCATCCACCTGGTAGGTCGGCGACGCGGGTCGCGCCGTCGCGCAGCTCGCGAACGACGTGCAGCCGAGGTACTCGAGCTGCAGCGGCACGAAGTCGTCGGTCACGGCGACCCCGGTGAGGTCCATCGGGCCGCTCAGCTCGGCGACTGCCGCGACGCGCACCCCGGTGTCGAGGTCGCCGCGCCCGGCGGTGCCGAGGAGCGCCGCGAGGTTGCCGCCCGCGGAGCCGCCGAATACGCCGATCCGGGTCGGGTCGATCCCGAAGCGCTCGGCCTGCGCGTCGGCCCGCAGCCAGCGCACGGCGGCCTGCACGTCCTCGAAGCCCGCCGGGAACGGATGCCGCGGCGCGAGCCGGTAGTCGACCGAGAACGCGGGATATCCGGATGCCGCGAGCCACGTGCACACGGCGCGCCAGCCGACGCTGTCCTTGCGGCCCTCGCGCCAGCTGCCGCCGTGCACGACGAGGATGCCGGGCCCCGGGCCCGCGTCGGGGTCGCGGTCGGGCGGCAGGCACGCGTCGAGCAGGAGGGGGGCGCCGTCGGCGGCTCCGTACTCGAGGTCGGCGAGCACCTCGACGTCGGGATCGGTCGCGAGGTCGGTGCCGACGGCGTCGATCTGCGGCTCGATGGGGGAGGCGTCGGATCCGGTCGGAGCGCACCCGGCGAGCACGAGTGCGAGCAGCGCGAGCGCCGTCACGGCACGGGGTCGGGGCGCTCGCATCCGGGAAGCCTAGGCGAATCGGCCGGAGTCCTGTAACGTGGGTAGGTCGGCTCTCGACACCGCGGAATGCCTCCGCGAGCTCCACTGTAGGTCGAGCGGGCCGGATCGCGACTCAATCGAGGCGCGAGGAATCCTTCAGGAAAACGGCCCCGACCATCGTCTGCTCGGGTTCTCGAAGCGCGTGCGTCTGCGCGCGCTGAGCACTCTGAATACCCAGCAACGGAAGAACAGTCATGCCTGTCAACAAGAAGTCCACCGGCGCGCCCAAGAAGGCGCGCTGGACCACCGAACAGCGCGCCGCGAAGGGCAAGGCCCCGGCCCGCCCGCGCGGCGGCACCGCGCCCAAGCCGCAGCGCGAGCGCTTCGAGGCGAGCGGTCAGCGCCGCGACGCCGTCGAGCGCGGCCAGTCCACGCGGCCCAACTGGGAGCCCCGCGAGAAGTCGTCGGGGTCGCGCTTCGAGCGGTCCGCCCCGCGCTCCGGTGACCGCTTCGAGCGCTCCGAGCGTCCCGCGCGCGGCGGCTACGAGGACCGGGATGCCGCTCCGCGGTACGACCGCAGCGAGCGTCCCAGCCGCGAGGGCTACGACCGCGGCGCGTCGCGTGACGGTCGCGGCTACGCGCCCCGCGACGACCGTCCCCGCTACGAGCGGTCCGAGCGGCCGGCCCGCGACGGCTACGCCCCGCGCGCCGAGCGCCCCCGCTACGAGCGCGACGACCGTCCTCGTGGCGACCGTTTCGAGCGCAGCGAGCGCCCGCGGTTCGACCGCGACGAGCGTCCGGCCCGTCGCTTCGAGGACGACCGCCCGCGTCGGTTCGACCGCGACGACCGGGCCCCCCGCCGCGACCGCGACGGCTACCAGCCGCGCGAGCGTTTCGACCGCGAGCGCGACCGCGACCGCGATCGCGACCAGCGCACCGAGAAGCCGGCCTTCGTCGACGACGTCGTGCTCGAGCGTCTCGAGGCGCAGGCGATCGACGCGACCGACGTCGAGGGCACCGGCTTCGCCGAGCTCGGCCTCGGCCAGAACATCGTCCGCGCGCTGCGCGAACTCGGCGCCGAGTCGCCGTTCCCGATCCAGGCCGCGACGATCCCGTCGGTGCTCGACGGTCGCGACGTGCTCGGCCGCGGCCGCACCGGCTCCGGCAAGACGATCGCGTTCGGCGCCCCGCTCGTCGAGCGGCTCCTCCAGGCCCAGAAGGGTTCGACGGAGCGCCGCAAGCCGGGTCGCGCCCCGCGCGCGCTCATCCTCGCCCCGACGCGTGAACTCGCGCTGCAGATCGACCGCACCGTGCAGCCGCTCGCGCAGAGCGTCGGCCTGTTCACGACCCAGATCTACGGCGGCGTGCCCTACGCGCGTCAGACGGGCGCGATCTCGCGCGGCGTCGACATCGTCATCGGCACGCCCGGTCGCATCGGTGACCTCGTGTCGCAGGGCCGTCTCGACCTCTCGCAGGTCATGGTCACGGTGCTCGACGAGGCCGACCACATGTGCGAGCTCGGCTTCCTCGAGCCCGTGCGCGAGCTGCTGCAGCGCACGAGCGAGGGCGGCCAGAAGCTGCTCTACTCGGCGACCCTCGACAAGGGCGTCGCGACGCTCGTCGACGAGTTCCTCGTCGACCCGGCCGTCTACGAGATCTCCGGTGAGGACCAGGCGTCGGGCGACATCCGCCACGTCGCGTTCCTCATCGACCAGCGCGACAAGCAGGACGTGCTCGCCGAGCTCGCCTCCGGCCCCGGCAAGAAGCTCGTCTTCGCGCGCACCCGCTCGTTCGCGGAGGAGCTCGCCGACATGCTCGACGACGCCGGGGTGCGTGCCGAGTCGATCCACGGCGACCTCACCCAGTCGCGCCGCACCCGGGCGCTGGAGAAGTTCACGAGCGGGCGCGTGAAGGCGCTCGTCGCGACCGACGTCGCCGCGCGCGGCATCCACGTCGACGACGTCGAGCTCGTCATCCAGGCCGACGCCCCCGACGAGTACAAGTCGTACCTGCACCGCTCGGGCCGCACCGGCCGCGCGGGCAAGTCGGGCACCGTCGTGACCCTCGTGCCGCGCAACCGCCGCCGCCGCACCGAGGACCTCTTCGCTCGGGCGGAGATCACGCCCGAGTGGATCCAGGTGCGCCCCGGCGACTCCGTGATCGGCGACTTCGCGGTCTGACCCCGGACACCCCGCACCTCGAGCGCTACCCAAACCGGCGAGCGCGCCCCCGACCAGGGGCGCGCTCGCCGAACGCGGTAGCGCTCGAGGTCGTTCAGGCGGCGTCGACCGCCCGACGGCCGGGGTCAGGCGACCTGGACTTCCTTCCAGAAGGCGACGTAGTTCGAGAAGTCCTTGCCCACGCGCTCGATGCCGGAGGCGTAGGGCTCCGGGTACGACCACGCACGGTCGGGGTAGGACTGACCGTCGACCGTCACCGTGAAGTACTGGCACTCGCCCTTCCAGGGGCACGTGTACGGCGTCGGCGACGTCGTGAGGAATCCGTCCTTCACGGCCGACGGGGGGAAGTAGGAGTTCCCCTCGATGTGGATGATCTCGTCGTCGTCCGCCTCGGCGATGACGGTTCCGTTGAGCGTTGCGGTGGCCATACTCGATCCAAGCTCGTGTCAAGCCTCCGCATTCCCGTCTTGACATGCGGTCGGATGTCGCCGTGCCGTTCCCGAGGACACCCAGCGAGATGTCGCGGGATGGTGCCAGGCTGATCTCCGCACGCCTATCGGGTTGGGCCCCGCGCGACGTCTCGCGCCGCGGGGGCGGAGAGGGCCGGTCGTGATCGAGTTCCGCGACGTGACGAAGCAGTACGGCGAGCAGGTGGCCGTCGGGCACTTCTCGCTGCAGATCCCCGCGCGCCAGATCACCGTGCTCGTCGGGTCGAGCGGCTCGGGCAAGACGACGCTTCTGCGCATGATCAACCGCATGGTCGACCCGACGTCGGGCACGATCGAGATCGACGGCGACGACATCGCCCGCGTGCCGCCCGTCGCCCTGCGCCGTCGCATCGGCTACGTCATGCAGAGCTCGGGCCTGCTGCCGCACCGCCGCGTGATCGACAACATCGCGACCGTGCCGCGGCTCACCGGGGTGCCGAAGGCGCAGGCGCACGAGCGCGCGCTCGAACTCATGGATGTCGTCGGCCTCGACCGGTCCCTCGCACGGCGCTATCCGTCGGCGCTCTCCGGCGGCCAGCAGCAGCGCGTCGGCGTCGCGCGCGCGCTCGCCGTGAAGCCCAACATCCTGCTCATGGACGAGCCGTTCGGCGCCGTCGACCCGATCGTGCGCGCCGACCTCCAGCAGGAGGTGCTGCGCATCCAGCGCGAGACCGAGACGACGATCGTGTTCGTCACGCACGACATCGACGAGGCGTTCCTGCTCGGCCACCAGGTGGTGATCCT
>Ga0065721_10049464_pt1 | contig 33759 bp, 36 predicted proteins | sample Mesricmetagenome_FD_59108 | JGI IMG/M metagenome (GOLD analysis project Ga0065721, IMG submission 59108) | Mesophilic microbial community from rice straw/compost enrichment Sample: eDNA_1 v2 (version 2) | ecosystem: Engineered > Solid waste > Grass > Composting > Bioreactor | place: USA: Davis... | reverse complement strand
TGGGCTACCTCCCGCCGCGCCTGAGACGTCATGTCCTCGTGGGAAATGCTTGGCATAACCTTTCTCCAAGCGACAAGTCACCGCCAACTATGCGTCCAAACCAATAACCATAACTGCAACTGTAGGGTTAGGACTTATCCGTAAATAATGTTTATCTTCAACGGAACCTTGCGGAAGGCGATGATGGCCGCGGCCAGATGGTTGAGCGCGACGAAGCTGCGCTCGAGCTTCTCGTAGCGCACGAGCAGCTTTCGGAACCGGTTGAACCAGCCATGACAGGCCTCCACTACCCAGCGTCGAGCCCTCTTTTTCGGGTCACGCCGCTTGATGTCCGCTTCCTTGCGACGATCGACGACGTGAGCGATGTAGCCGTGCTTCTCGATGATGCTCAGGCACTCGGCACTGCGAAAGGCAGCATCGGCACACAGGTGCTTGCTACGCCGCACCGGCGGGGCCTTGCGCTTGACCATGATGGCGCTGAGCACCTCGTCGAGCCGCTTGCCGTCATTGACGTTGGCCCCGGTCACGATGAGGGACAACGGGACGCCACGCCCGTCGACCAACAGGTGACGCTTGCTCCCATTTTTTCCCCCGATCCGTTGGATTCGGGCCAACGGATTCCTGTGCCAAGGGAGCCTTCATCATCGCGCCGTCGATGCTTTGCCAGCGCCAAGCGATACCCTGCATGTCGTCGTACTCGGCAAGGCCAGCCATCCACAGCGCCTCGAAAAAGCCCGCTTCCTCCCATTCGAGGAAGCGCTTGTGAATGGCGCTGGCGCTGCCGAAGCGCTCCTTGGGCAGCGCCTTCCACTGGCAGCCGGTGCGCAGCACGTAGACGATGCCCTCGAACACCTGACGCGCAGGCTTGGGCGGCCGTCCTGCACCGGGCTTGCGAAGGTAGACCTTGTCTGGTGAGGGCACGCGCTGCGGCACCAGCGGTTCCACCCGCTGCCAGAAGTCGTCCGTCACTTCCCAGAATTCAACCCGCTTGCCCAACCTTGCGCTCCATCGCCGCGCCACCGCGGCTCGGAACCATTTTATCTAATTACGGATAAATCCTTACTGGCTGATGCGGCGCGCCTGCTCGATCTGCCACTCGAAGTAGCGCTGGCCGCTGAAGGCGATGGTGGCCATGAGCACGCCGGCGCCCAGCATCAGCGCGGCGATGGCGCCCAGCACCGGGCCCCAGCGCGTGTCCTGCACCGGCTGGCCCGGGTTGTGGCGCGCGTCCCAGCGTGCATCGGGCGTGAGGCCGTAGAGGATGGCGAAGAGCGCCGCCTGCGCCAGCATCAGTCCCAGCAGCGGGATCAGCGCCCAGGCGACGCGGTCGTCCTGGCCGAGCTCCAGCATGCGGCGCACGCCGTGCAGCCCGGCCAGCGTGGGCCAGGGATGCAGCCAGCCCGGCACGTCGCGCCAGCCGTACAGGTAGAAGCGGTGCAGGCCCAGGCTGCCGCCCAGCAGGGCGATCCAGGTCGCCAGGGTCTTGGACTTGTAGGCGCTGCCGCCGTACGCGCGCGGGGTCTCCTTGGCGCTCAAGCGCGCTCCTGTGGCGGCGTCATGGCGCCTTCACCCAGCGCGCGCTGCATCAGCACCACATCGACCCAGCGGCCGAACTTCCAACCTGCCGCGGCGTGGCTGCCGCAGCGCTCGAAGCCGCAGGCCTGGTGCAGCCCGATGGAGGCGGCGTTGGCCGAGTCGCCGATCACGGCCACCATCTGCCGTGCGCCGCGCGCCTCGCATTGCGCCATCAGCTCCACCAGCAGCGCGCGGCCCACGCCCTGGCCGCGGGCGTCGGGGTCGAGGTAGATGGAATCCTCCAGGCAGAAGCGGAAGGCCGGGCGCGGGCGCAACTGGTTGGCATAGGCATAGCCCAGCACCGTGCCGCCGCGCTCGGCCGTCAGCCAGGGCCAGCCGCGGCCGAGCACGTCCTCGCGCCGGCGCAGCATTTCCCCGGCCGGGGGCGGCTCGGTCTCGAAGGTGGCGCAGCCGTGCAGCACGTGGTGCGCATAGATGCGGGCGATGGCGGAAAAATCCTCGGGCGTGCTCGGGCGGATCAGCAGCGGGCTCATGTCGGGGGCAGGGTCAGGCCGGGTTTGGTGCCGGCTTCGGGGATTGGCTTTCAGTCAGTTTATAATGCGCGGTTTCGGTGCTGGCGGGCTTAACAGGCCCGCGCGTATCTAACGGCACTGGACAAGCGGGCCGCGCGTGCCACACAAGCAGTTTTTCTGCTGGGCGCCGCGGCACTTTTTCCGATCTGCCTGGCCTGCACGTGTCCCTGGTGCGGCGATCGTTTTCCTGCACATCGAGTCAATCACATGGTCGTCATTCGTCTGGCCCGCGGCGGTTCCAAGAAGCGCCCCTTCTACAACATCGTCGTCGCTGAATCGCGCGAGCGTCGTGACGGTCGCTTCATCGAGCGCGTGGGCTTCTACAACCCCGTGGCCTCCGGTGGTGCGGAGTCGCTGCGCGTGGCGCTGGAGCGCGTGAGCTACTGGGCCGGCGTGGGTGCCCAGTTGTCGCCCACGGTGGCGCGTCTGGTGGACCAGGCCAAGAAGGCCACCGCCGGCCAAGCCCCCGCCGCTGCTGCTGCTGAGCCAGCTGCCGCTGCTGCCGAGTAATCGGCGCTGAACCCGTTGCGAGCCGATGTCCTGGGTTCCTGACGAGCCGAGCTGGCCCGCCGATGCGGTGGAGGTTGGTCGCGTGACGGGTGCCTGGGGCATCAAGGGCTGGATCAAGGTCCAGCCCCATGCCAGCGATCCGCAGGCGTTGTTCTCCTCGCGTCGCTGGTTCTTGCAGCCGCCCGAGCGAATGCCGGCCGCCGCGGCGGCCAGCTTCCCCAAGCTGCTGAAGATCACGGCCGCGCGTGAACAGGGCGACGCCGTGGTGGCCAGTGCCCAGGAGCTGCCCGACCGCAATGCGGCCGAGCTGCTCAAGGGCGCGCGCGTGTTCGTGTCGCGCGCGAGCTTCCCCACCGCCGACGACGGCGAGTACTACTGGGTGGATCTGATCGGGTTGGAGGTGGTCAACCGCGAGGGCGTCGTCCTCGGCACGGTGACGGACCTGCTCGACACCGGCCCGCACAGCGTGTTGCGGGTGCAGCCCAAGGAAGTGCCCGCCGGCATGAGCGCGCTCGAAGCCGAGCGGCTGATTCCCTTCGTCGCCGCCTACATCGACCAGGTGGACCTGGCGCAAAAGCGCATCACGGTCGACTGGGGCGCCGACTACTGACGCCGCCGCCTTGCGCGCGGCGCATGCCTGCCGTGCTGCGCTTCGACGTCATCACCCTTTTCCCCGAGCTGTTCGCGCCGCACCTGGAGGTGGGCGTGACGCGCCGCGCCTATGCCGGCGGCGGACTGCAGCTCAAGCTCTGGCTCTTGCGCGACTTCGCCGAGGGCAACTACCGGCGCGTGGACGACCGTCCCTTCGGCGGTGGCCCGGGCATGGTGATGATGGCCCCGCCGCTGGAGCGCGCCCTGGCCGCTGTGCGCACCGCGCGCGCGTTGGAGGAGGGCGATGCGCCGCCGGTGCCGCTGATCCACTTCTCGCCCACGGGGCGCGTGCTTGATCAGGCTTTGGTACGCGAGCTCGCCGCAGGGCCTGGCGCCGTGCTGCTGTGCGGGCGCTACGAGGGCATTGACCAGCGCTTCATCGACCGCCACGTGGACCTGGAGCTGAGCCTGGGTGACTTCGTGCTCTCCGGCGGCGAGTTGCCGGCGCTGGTGCTGCTCGATGCCGTGGCGCGGCTGCAGCCCGGCGTGCTGCAGGACGCGGCTTCGCACCAGCAGGACAGCTTCGAGGACGGGCTGCTCGACTGCCCGCACTACAGCCGTCCGGAGCAGCTGCCGCGTGCGGACGGCGGCGTGGACGTGGTGCCGGAGGTGCTGCTCTCCGGCCACCACGGCCGCATCGCGCGCTGGCGTCGCGAGCGCTCGCTGGAGCTGACGGCGCGCCGGCGGCCCGATCTCATCACGGCCGCGCGCGCGGCCGGGCGCCTGAGCCGCGAGGATGAGAAGTTCCTGCGCACGCTGGACCTCGATCTGCCGCCGGCGCCTTAAATCCCGCCGGTCGCGCTGGCCTCCCGAACGGCCTTGCGGCTTGGGATATAATCGAGGGCTTTTCGATCCTCTGCCGGGCGAAATTCTTTCGCAGCCTGGGCTGGTCATCCGGACCTGAAGCCTGGGCCAACAACCGACGTGCCGGCACGATCCCTTGGAGAACCCCATGGACCTGATCCAGACCCTCGAGCAGGAAGAAATCGCTCGCCTGAACAAGACCATCCCGGCGTTCGCCCCCGGCGACACGGTGATCGTGAACGTGAACGTGGTGGAAGGCACCCGCAAGCGCGTTCAGGCCTACGAAGGCGTCGTGATTGCCAAGCGCAACCGCGGCCTCAACAGCAGCTTCATCGTGCGCAAGATCTCCAGTGGCGAAGGCGTGGAGCGTACGTTCCAGCTGTACAGCCCGCTGATCGCTGGCATCGAGGTGAAACGCCGCGGTGACGTGCGCCGCGCCAAGCTGTACTACCTGCGCCAGCGCAGCGGCAAGTCGGCCCGCATCAAGGAAAAGCTGGCCTGATGACGCTGCTGGCCAGCCCGTACGGGCGGCCTCGCGAGCAGAAAGCCGCCCTCAGGGGCGGCTTTTCTTTTTCCAGTCCTGTCTGCGTCCGTACCGCGAAGCGGAGCAAGGTTGCATGCCAGCTGCCTTTGCGGCGCGGGCCTATGCTGAGTCCATGAGCACCCTGATCCTCGATCCCCAGTCCGTGCCGGTGATCGGCATGGACGAGCACCTGCCTGCCGTGCCGGCCGAGCGGCTCACGGCCGCGGCGCTGCGTCAGCGCTTCGCGAACCCGCCGCCCTGGCAGCCCGAGACCCGCGCCGACGGCCGGGACGCGACGATCCAGGCCAAGGCTGAAGCCTCGGTGCTGGTGCCGCTGGTGGAGCACGCCGACGGCTCGCTGCACGTGCTGCTGACGCAGCGCACGGCCCATCTGAAAGCCCATGCCGGGCAGATCAGCTTCCCCGGCGGGCGCGCCGAGCCCACGGACGCCGACACGGTGACCACCGCGCTGCGCGAGGCGCAGGAGGAGGTGGGCCTGGAGCCTGCGCGCGTGCAGGTCATCGGTTCGTTGCCGGCTTACACGACCATCACGGCCTTCAGGGTCACGCCGGTGGTGGGGCTTCTCAGCGTGCCTTACGAGTTGCGCATCGACCCCTTCGAGGTGGCCGAGGCCTTCGAGGTGCCGCTGGCATGGCTAATGACGCCGGCACACCACCGTCGACACCGCATCGAGCTCGACGGCGCACCGCGGCAGTTCCTTTCCATGCCCTGGACCGCTGCCGGCAGCCAGCGCGAGTACTTTATCTGGGGCGCCACGGCGGCCATGTTGCGCAACCTCTACCGCTTCCTGGCCGCCTGAAGGCGCTGCGCGCGCAGACGAGCACGGCCGGTGCCGCCGCACCAGGACGGCGCGTCGCCGTCGGTATGATCCACAACGATGAGTTTCTTCGCCGTCCTGCTGGCCTTGTTGATCGAGCAGCTCAAGCCGCTGCCTCGGGACAACCGCATTCATCATGCGCTGATCTCCTGGGTGCGTTGGACCGGGCGGAACTTTGACGCCGGGCGCGAGCATCACGCCTGGGTGGTGTGGGGCGTCACGGTGCTGGCGCCGGCGCTGCTGGCCGCGCTGCTGTACGTGGGCATCGCGCGTCTGAGCATGGTACTGGCGCTGGCCTTCGACGTGCTGGTGCTCTACCTCACGCTGGGCTTCAGGCAGTTCAGTCACTTCTTCACCGACATCCGTGACGCGCTGGATCGCGGCGATGAATTGCAGGCGCGCCAACTGCTGGCCGAGTGGCGCCATCTGGACACCAGCGAGCTGCCGCGCACCGAGCTGCTGCGCCACGTCATCGAGCACGCACTGCTGGCGGCGCACCGCCACGTGTTCGGCGTGTTCTTCTGGTTCGTGCTGCTGTCCTCGCTGGGCCTGGGCCCGGCCGGCGCGGTGCTCTACCGCATGGCCGAGTTCGCCAGTCGCTACTGGGCCTTCAAGAGCCGCAGCCTGGGCGTGCCGGCCAACGAGCGGCTGATGCGAATTTCGCAGCAGCTCTTTGGCGGCATCGACCACGTGCCCGCGCGGCTCACGGCCTTCGGCTTCGCGGTGGTGGGCAACTTCGAGGAGGCGGTCAACGGCTGGCGGCGCGATGCCGGGCTGTGGCTGCACCAAAACGAGGGAATCATCCTTGCCGCCGCAGCCGGCGCGCTGGGCGTGCAGCTCGGTGGCAGCGTGGCCCCCGGCGTCACGCCCGATCGCAGCAAGACCTTCCATGTGGGTGCCGGCGGCGAGATCGAGGGCGCGCTGGGCTCCACGCCCGGGCTGCCGCCGCAGCTCGGCCACCTGCAGAGCATCGTCGGCCTGGTGTGGCGCTCGATGGTGCTGTGGCTGCTGCTGCTGGCGCTGCTGACGCTGGCGAACGTGCTCGGCTGATCCGCCGCCTCGTGACGGTCCAGGGCTGAAGGCTCAGCGCGGATGAAGCGAATCCCGCCTCACCACTTCGTGCGTTCCAGCTCCTCGCGAATCTCGCCGTAGATGCGGTAGCGGCTGGCGGCGATGTCGCCGCGCTCCACCGCGACGCGCACGCCACAGCCCGGCTCGTGGCGGTGCGTGCAGTTGTAGAAGCGGCACTCTGGCACATGCGCGCGCAGGTCCGGCATGAGCATGGGCAGCTCTTCCGCCGGGATGTGGCGCAGGCCGAACTCCTGGAAGCCGGGCGAGTCGATCAGCGCGCCGCGGCGCACCGCCGGGTCCAGCCAGTACCAGCGCGTGGTGGTCGTGGTGTGGCGGCCGGAGTTGAGCGCCTGCGAGATGTCACCTACCTGCGCCTGCGCGTCCTGCACCATCAGGTTCACCAGCGTGCTTTTGCCTGTGCCGCTGGGGCCCAGCACCAGCGTGGCGGCGTCCTGCAGCACTGGCGTGAGCAGCGCGCGCGACTCCTCCGGGCGGGTCTTGAGCGAGGCCTCCAGCACTTCCACGCCCATGGCTCGGTAGGGCTGCAGACGCTCGCGCGCCGCCTCAGCCTGTGGCAGCTCGGCCTTGTTGAGCAGCACGCGCACGGGGATGCCGGCGCTCTCGGCGGCGATCAGGGCGCGGCTGAGCTGCGACTCGCTGAACATCGGCTCGCCGGCCACGAGCATCAGCACCTGGTCGATGTTGGCGGCGAAGGACTTGGTGCGCCACTCGTCCTGGCGCATCAGCAGGTTGCGCCGCGGCTCCACCTTCTCGACCACGCCCTCGTCGCCGCTGGCCTGCCAGCGCACGCGGTCGCCGACCACGCACTCGCTCTTCTTGCCGCGCAGGTGGCACTGCACGCGTTCGCCCTCGGGCGTTTCCACCACCACGTGTCGTCCGTGTGCGGACACCACCAGCCCGACATCGAGCTCGCTATGGCGCCCCATGATCAGGACTGCGCCCGCAGGGCCGCCAGGCGCTCGGTGGCCGGCGGATGCGAGTAGTAGAAGCGCGCGTACAGCGGATCCGGTGTGAGCGTGGAGGCGTTGTCCTCGTGCAGCTTGAGCAGCGCGTTGGCCAGGTCGCGCCCGTCGGCCTGGGCGCAGGCGTAGGCGTCGGCTTCGAACTCGTGGCGGCGCGACAGCCGCGCCCCCAGCGGCGAGAGCAGGAACATGAAGGGCGGCAGCACCAGCATGAACAGCAGCAGCGCCAGCGCGTCGTTGGGCGCGTCCAGGCTGGGCCGCACGCCCAGGCCCAGGTAGAACCAGGTCTGGCCGGAGAGCCAGCCCAGCAGCGCCAGCCCGGCCAGGCTCAGCCCAAAGGCCAGCAGCATGCGCTTGAGCACGTGGCGGTGCTTGTAGTGGCCCAGCTCGTGCGCCAGCACGGCCTCGATCTCGTTGCCGTTGAGCTTGTTCAGCAGCGTGTCGAAGAACACCACGCGCTTGGCCGCGCCCAGGCCCGTGAAGTACGCGTTGGCATGCGCGGAGCGGCGGCTGCCGTCCATCACGAACAGGCCCTTGGCGGCGAAGCCGCAGCGCTGCATCAGCGACTGCACCTGGTCTTTGAGCTCGCCCTCGGGCAGTGGCGTGAAGCGGTTGAACAGCGGCGCGATCAGCGTCGGGTACAGCACCAGCGCCAGGAGCTGGAATGCCGTCCACGCGCCCCAAGCCCACAGCCACCACAGCGGCCCGGTGGCGCCCATGATCCACAGCACCAGCGCCGCCAACGGTAGCCCGATGAGCACGCCTACCAGCAGGCCCTTGAGCATGTCGGCCAGGTACAGCTTCCAGGTCATGCGGTTGAAGCCGAAGCGCTGCTCCAGCACGAAGGTGCGGTAGAGATCAAAGGGAAGGTCCAGCAGCGCGCCTATGACCACGAAGGCGCCCAGCAGCGCGAGCTGGTAGCCCATGTCGCCCAGCACCGGCTGCACGTTGTCGCGCAGCAGCGTATTGAGCGCATCCAGCCCGCCCAGCAGCGTCCAGGCCAGCAGCAGCGCCGAGCTGAAGGCCGCCTGTAGCAGCCCGAAGCGCCCGCGCGCCAGCGTGTAGTCCGCCGCACGTTGGTGCGCACGCAACGATACCGCCCCGGCAAAGGCCGCCGGCACTCTGTCGCGGTGCAGTGCCACGTGGCGCATCTGGCGCGTGGCAAGCCAGAGTTTCAGGAGCAGCGCCAGCAGCACGGCGCCTGCGAAGAGCAGGGTCAAGGCAGACATGGCGTCAAGTGTAGGGCTGCGACAATCGCCCCCTTTCCAGCCAGCCCACGAGGACTTTTTCCATGACGACCGAGCTCGCCGCCAGCGACCAGAACCTGATCTGGATCGACCTGGAGATGACCGGCCTTTTCCCCGACCGCGACCGCATCATCGAGATCGCCGTCGTCGTCACCGATGCCCAGCTCAACGTGCGTGCCGAAGGGCCCGTGTTCGCCATCCACCAGAGCGACGCCACGCTCGATGCCATGGACGCCTGGAACAAGGGCACGCACGGCAAGAGCGGGCTGATCGACCGCGTGAAGGCTTCCACCGTCGACGAGGCGCAGGCGCAGCAGGCCGTCATCGACTGGCTCAAGCAGTACGTGCCCGCTGGCAAGAGCCCGATGTGCGGCAACTCCATCTGCCAGGACCGGCGCTTCCTCGCCAACTACATGCCGCAGCTGGAATCCTTCTTCCACTACCGCAACCTGGACGTGAGCACGCTCAAGGAGCTGGCCCGGCGCTGGAAGCCCTCGGCACTGGAAGGCTTCAAGAAGGCGCAGGCGCACACCGCGCTGGCCGACATCCACGAGTCCATCGACGAGCTGCTGCACTATCGCCGCACGTTCCTGGCGGCCTGACGTAGCTGAAGCCTTAGGCCCCAAAAATAAGGGCTTTCACCGAGTCCCTTACAATGCGCGCTCGGTGTTGATTTCTCGGCACCGTTCGCTCATCCCCTCTGACCTTCGAGTTCTCCCGCACGGCAGCGCGTGGCGGAACTTGATCTCCCTCTCGCGAGCCGTTCGGCCTTTGCGGGAACCGGTCGGCGGCGATGCCGTCGCTTTCGGACCGGTGCACCTGCCTCTTCTTTCGGCAGGTGGAAATGTTCCTCCCGCGACTTGGAATCCGGCGGCGCCCGCGTGGCGCTGTCCGGCCGGCAGCTGTCTGCCGGCGCTGAAACTGAAGAACTCTGATGACTTTTGCTTCCCTGGGCCTCCACGACGCCCTGACCCGTGCCGTCTCCGATGCCGGCTACGAGAACCCGACCGAAGTGCAGGCCCGCGCCATTCCGCCCGCGATGGAAGGCCGTGACCTGCGCGTGTCCTCCAGCACCGGCAGCGGCAAGACCGCAAGCTTCGTGCTGCCCGCGCTGCAGCGCATCCTGGCCGCCCGCGGCGACAACACCAAGCGCCGTGACCGCGGCATGAGCGGCCCGCGCGTGCTGGTGCTGGCCCCCACGCGCGAGCTGGCGCAGCAGGTGGCCAAGTCGGCCATGGACTACGGCCGCCACGTGCAGGGCCTGCGCGTGGTCACCGTCGTCGGCGGTGTGCCCTACGGCGCGCAGCTCAAGGCGCTGCGCGGTCCGGTGGACATCCTGATCGCCACGCCCGGCCGCCTGATCGACCACGTGCAGAGCGGTAAGGCGCTGCTGCAGCACGTGGAGATGCTGGTGCTCGACGAGGCCGATCGCATGCTCGACATGGGCTTCATCGACGACATCAACTTCATCGCCAGCCAGCTGCCCGAGCAGCGTCAGACGGTGATGTACAGCGCTACCTTCGCCGGCCACGTCGGCCGCCTGGCCGACGAGCTGCTGCGCGACGCGCTGTCGGTGGATGTCGCCTCGCACACCGATACGCACGAGAACATCGAACAGCGCCTGCACTGGGCCGACGACATCGCGCACAAGAACGCGCTGCTGGACCACTTGCTCACCAACCGCGAGGTCGAGCAGGCCGTGGTGTTCACCAGCACGCAGGTCGATGCCGACCGCCTGGCCGACCGCCTGGGCGAGATGGGCCATTCAGTGGCCGCGCTGCACGGTGGCATGCCGCAGGGCCGGCGCAACCGCGTGCTCAACGGGCTGCGCAACCGCCAGCTGCGCGTGCTGGTAGCCACCGACGTGGCCGCCCGCGGCATCGACGTGCCCACCATCAGCCACGTCATCAACTTCGGCCTGCCGATGAAGGCCGAGGACTACGTGCACCGCATCGGCCGTACCGGCCGTGCCGGCCGCTCGGGCCTGGCGGTGACGCTGGCCGAGCGCCGCGACGTGGTGATGATCAAGCGCATCCAGCAGTTCACGACGCAGACCATTCCCGTGGCCACCGTCGAAGGCCTGGAGCCGCGCCAGCCCGAGCCGCGCATCTACCCGAGCCGTCCGGACGGCGGCCGGAGCGGCAAGCCCTTTGGCAAAGGCAAGTCCTTCGGCGGCCCGCGCCGCGAGGGCTTCGACCGCGGCCCGCGCCGCGAAGGCGGCTTCCAGCCGCGCGGCGAAGGCTTCGAGGGCCAGCGCGGCGAGCGCTTTGCCGCCCCGCGCGAAGGCTTTTCGCCGCGGCCCGAGGGCAGCGGCCACTTCGGTGGCCCGCGTCCGGAAGGCCGCTTCGAGCGCCGTCCGGAAGGCGCCTTCAGCCGCCACGGTGACGGCAACCGCCACCATGGCGCGCCGCGCGACCGCAGCCCCTTCGAGCGCCGCGGCGACGGCCCGCAGGGCCAGGGTGGCTTCGACCGTAGTGAGCGTCCGGCCGGCCGTGGTGGCCGCTTCGGCGAGCGCCAGGGCGACCGCGGCGGCTTCCACGCTGAGCGCGGCAGCCGCGGCCCGCGCCGCGACGGTGATTGGGAGCGTTGATTGCATGAAGCGGGCGGTCCACCCGTCCCGCTGAAGCGCTGAACCCTGCAAATGAAAAACCCGCCCGGCTCGCGAGCCCGGCGGGTTTTTTCATGGGAAGAGGACGATCAGGCCTTGAGCAGTTCGACCTCGAACACCAGCGTGGCGTTGGGCGGGATGACGCCGCCGGCGCCGTAGGCGCCATAGCCCAGCTCGGGCGGGATGACCAGCACGCGCGTGCCGCCTTCCTGCATGCCCTGCACGCCCTCGTCCCAGCCCTGGATCACTTGGCCCGCGCCGAGGTTAAAGCGGAAGGGGTCGCGGCGGTCCTTGCTGGAGTCGAACTTGCGGCCGCGGCCGTCCGACTTGGACGGATCTTGCAGCCAGCCGGTGTAGTGCACCGTGACGTTGGTGCCCGCTTGCGCGGTGGCGCCGGTACCCGGCTTGGTGTCTTCGTACTGCAGGCCGGAAGCAGTGGTGATCATGCGGAACGTCTCCAGAGCAAAGGGCGCATCATGCCAGCGCCTCACGAGCCCCGGTGCCGCCACAGCCCGATCAGGAAGCTGGCTAGGGCCAGCACGATGAAGAGCACGAACAGGATCTTGGCGATGCCCGCTGCCCCGGCGGCGATCCCGCCGAAGCCGAACAGCGCCGCCAGCAGCGCGACGATGAAGAAGACGATGGCGAAGGCGAGCATGGCTGGAGGTGGGCGAAGGTGCTGAGGGGTGCCGCGAGCAGCCGCGGCCTCACGATGGCTTGAGCTTAAGGATTCGCCCGAGCTCCCGGCATGGGACGCGGCTGGTTGCCGCTGTCGGTGCGGCCTGCATCGGCCTGTAGGACGGCGCCCACACGCCACCCAGCCGTCGAGACGGCTTTGCCGCTTCAGGCGGCTCAGGCGGCTCAGGCGGCCGGGTCGGCCTGCGGCGCTGGCGCCGGTGCCTCAGCGCGTAGCGGCAGCGTCGCCTCGATGCGCGTGCCCTGGCCCGGCGCGCTGTGCAGCCGTAGCCGGCCGCCCTCGGCCTCGACGCGGTAGCGCATGCCCAGCAGTCCGTGCGCCGAGGCCTTCTGCACTCCCGTGTCGAAGCCGGTGCCGTCGTCCTGCACGGCGGCCAGCGCCCACGGGCCCCGTTCGCGCAGCGTGATGCGCACCTCGCGCGCCTGCGCGTACTTGGCGACGTTGGTCAGCCCCTCCTGCACCAGCCGGTACACCGTCAGCTCGCTGGCCGGCGTCAGCCGCACCGCGCGCAGCGCGCACTGCACCTTCAGTCCCGAGCGTTGCTCGAACTCGCGCGCCAGGATCTCCAGCGCCGCCACCAGGCCCAGGTTGCTCAGCGCCGAAGGGCGCAGGTCTTCGATGATGCGGCGCTTGAGCGCGATGCCGCTGTTGAGCGTGCTGGTCAGGTGCTCGATGCGCGTGCTGAGCTCCGGCGGCACGGCGCCCATCTGCACCAGGCGCGAGCGGATGCGCGCCAGGTCCAGCTTGGCGGCGGTCAGCAACGCCCCCAGCTCGTCGTGCAACTCGCGCGCCAGGCGGCTCTTTTCGTCCTCGCGAGCGCTCTGCAGGTGCTGCGCCAAGTGGGTGAGGTCGGACGTGCGCTCGCGCACCTGTCGCTCCAGCCGGTCGCGCTCGTTCTGCAGCACCTGCTGGCGCGACTGGCGCTCCTGGTCCAGCGCCACGCTCTGGCGCAGGTACAGGAAGAAGGCCAGCAGGCTGATGGCGGTGACGGTGCCCACGCCGATGCGGTTGATCTGCAGCGTCTCCTCGATGCCCTGGCGCTGCCGGTTGATGGCCTCGGTCTCGCTGGCGATGAGCGCGTCGGCCGCTTCGCGCATGGCCTGCATCGCCTCGCGGCCGATGCCGCTGCCCACCAGCTCGCGCCAGGCTTGGTCGCGGCCCTGGTTGCGCAACTCCAGCGTGGTCTCCAGTTCCGAGAGCTTGCTGGCCACCAGCTGCAGCAACCTGTCCAGTTGGGGGCGTTGGGCATCGTCCTTGCCATAGCGCTGCTGCAGCGCCAGGGTGGCGTCGCGGATGTCCTGAACGGCCTTCTGATAGGGCTGTAGGTACTCGGGCCGGCCGGTGAGCAGATAACCGCGCTGGCCGCTCTCGGCGTCCACCACGGCCAGCAGCAGCCGGTGCGTCGCCACGCGCGCCAGGTTCTGCACCCGCAGCTGCTCGATGGCTTGCATGGCATGGCGGTAGGAGAGCTCGCTGATAAACAGCAGCCCCAGCGCCGCCATCAGAGCCAGCGGGAAGCTGAAGACACTGCGGCTGAAGCGGTCCAGCCACGCCGCCAGCCTCGGCATCGTGGCCAGAATGTTCTTCATCGCAGGGCTAAAGGTAGGTAGAGCCATGATCCGCGTTGCCATCGTTGACGATCACGCCATCGTTCGGGCCGGCTTGAGACAGTTCCTGGCCGAGCAGGAGGACCTGCAGGTCACCGGGGAGGCGGCCAATGGCCGCGAGGCGCTGGAGCTGCTGCGCAAGGGCGAGCTGGACGTGATGCTCATGGACCTGTCCATGCCCGGCCACGGCGGCGTGGATGCGCTGCAGGCCGTCAAGGCCCGCGCGCCGGAGCTGCCGGTGCTCATCCTCAGCGGCTTCCCCGAGCAGCATTACGCCACCACGCTGCTGCGCCAGGGCGCCGCGGGCTATCTCAACAAGGAGTGCGAGCCCGAGGAGATCGTGAAGGCCATCCGCACCGTGGCGCGCGGGCGGCGCTACATCACGCCGGCGGTGGCCGAGCTGCTGGCCGACCAGCTCGACGGCGGCGGCGACAAGGCGCCGCACGAGCTGCTGTCCGAGCGCGAGTTCCAGGTTTTCCTGCGCCTGGCCCAGGGCGAAACCATCGGGCACATCGCCGACCACATGGCCCTGTCCGTCAAGACCGTCAGCACCTACCGCACCCGTGTGATGGAGAAGATGAACCTGTCCTCCAACAGCGATCTCACCTACTACGCGCTCAAGCACGGCCTCATCCAGTAAGCCGGCCTTCCGGGCCGGACCCACGCGGCGGGCGTGGGCTGCCGACAAGGGCAAGCGGTGTGCGCGCTGCCGGTGTGGCGGCGGTGGCTTCAGTGGTCGGTGGCCGCGGCGCCGGCAAGCTGCATGCACCAGGCGATGAGGGTGTCAATCTCGTTGGACTTGTCGAACACCTCGTCGGCACCCAGCTCCAGGCAGCGACGGCGCATGTCGGGCGTGGCGAAGTTGCTGAGCACCACTTTCTTGGTCAGCGGGCGCAGCTTCTGCGCCGCCTGCAGCACGCCCAGGCCCGTGCCGCCCTTGAGGAAGATGTCCACGATCATCAGGTCGCAGTGCTTGCCGGCCTCGGCCAGCCAGCGCAGCGCGGTGCTTTCATCCTCGGCCGAGCCCACGACCTGCAGCGGCACCAGTTCTTCCAGGGTCGCAATCAGGTTCTCGCGAATGACGGGACTGTCTTCGACGATGTAGGTGCTCAGTGGTGATGACATGGGCCGGATGTCGTGGTGCGCGCCCTGATCGGCGTGGGCGCATGTTAGGTCGAGCACCAAGGACTGGCTGTAGTCGCGCGCGGTTGCTCGCTGTAGGAAGCTTCCTACCGCGAGTGCCCGGCCTCACTCACCTAGCGTCCACCCAGCGCCGGGCCCAGGCCTCGGTCGCCCGCGTCAGCCAGGTGTCCACGTCACCGGCATCCACTCCTGGCAACTGCAGTGCCTGCCCCGCGGTGCGCAGCGCGGCCAGCGGATCGTCCAGCGCCAGCGGTGGCGCGCCATGCTGCTTGGACAGCTTCTCCCCGCGCGCGTCCAGCACCAGGGGCAGGTGCAGGTACGCGGGCAGCGGCGCCTGGAGCTGGCGCTGCAGCCAAATCTGGCGCGGCGTGTTGTCCGCCAGGTCCTCGCCGCGCACCACGTGCGTGATGCCCTGCTGCGCGTCGTCCACCACTACGGCGAGTTGATAAGCCCAGCAGCCGTCGGCGCGCTTGAGCACGAAGTCGCCCACCGCGTGCGTCAGATCCTGCCGTTGCGGGCCCAGCCGTCGGTCCTGCCAGTCGATGCGCGTTGGCGCATCCTCGGTGCCGCAGCGCAGCCGCCACGCGCGCGCGGGCTTGCCGTGCAGCCCGTCGCGGCAAGTGCCGGGATAGACGCGCTCCTCGTGCCGCTGGTGCTCGTGGCCCTGGGCCGAGAGCGCCACCTCGATGTCGCGCCGCGTGCAGCCGCAAGGGTAGGCCAGGCCGCGCTGGACCAGCCCGTCCAGCGCCTGCTGGTACAGGGCCTGGCGCTGCGACTGCCACACCGGCGGCTCGTCCGGGCGCAGGCGCAGCACGTCGAGTTGGCGCAGGATCTCGCGGTCCGCGCCGGGCACGCAGCGCGGGCCGTCCGTGTCCTCGATGCGCACCAGCCAGCGCCCGCGCTGCGCGCGCGCGTCCAGCCAGCTCGCCAGCGCGGCCACCAGCGAGCCCGCGTGCAGCGCACCCGTGGGCGAGGGCGCGAAGCGCCCAACGTAGCTCTTCTCAGCGTTCACTTGTCCATCCACGAGCCGCGGCCGGCCGGTCACTCTTCACTTCCAGACTCTGATTTCTGTTCGTACCTCGACACCTCGGCACGAGTGGCCTTTCGAGGTTCGAGAACTTCTCGGGAGGCCTTTTCAGTCCACCGGCATCGGCATCCCGCAGTGGCGCTCCAGCAGCGCCTTGCGCGTGGCCGGACTCTGCAGCTGCTCCAGCCACCACTGCAGCGCCAGGCCCTGCGGCGCCTTGCGCGGCTGCGGCGCGGCCGAGGCGCGCCAGGCGTAGCCCAGGCGCGCGCGGGTCTGCTTGCGCTGCGTGGCCTTGACCACCAGCCGCCCCGCGCGGATGTGCTCGCGCGCGATCGGCTCGGGCACGAAGCCGCAGCCCAGGCAGCGCAGCTGCGCCTCGATCTTGGCCTGCAGGCTGGCCACGGTGAACACGTCCTGCCCGGGCAGCAGGTTCACGGTCAGCGGCGTGAGGCGCTGCGCCGAGTCCGCCACCGCCACCGCGCGGTGGCGCAGCAGCTCGGCGTCGGTGATCGTCCCCTCGTGCGCGGCCAGCGCGTGGTGCGGCGCCACGGCGAAGACGAAATCGATCTCGCCCAGCGTGCGCAGCTCGATGCCCGCCGGCACCGCGTGGTCCACGTCCACGCCGATGGCCAGGTCCGCCTGTCCCGACACCAGCGCCTCCCAGGTGCCGGCCAGCACCTCGGTGCGCAGCCGCAGCCGCGTGCCCGGGCCGTCCTGTCCGGCCGGGCGCAGCGCGTAAAAGGCCTCGCACAGCTCGAACATGGTCAGGCGCGAGATCACGCCGTCCATCGCCACCGTGAGCTGCGTCTCCCAGCCGCCGGCCACGCGGCGCACCCGGTGCGCCACCGCCTCCATCTCCGCCAGCAGGCGCCGGCCCTCGCTGAGCAACTCCTCTCCGGCGGCGGTGAGCTTGGCCTGTCCCGAGCGCCGGTCGAAGAGCAGCACGTCCAGCGCGTCTTCGAGCTGGCGCACGCTGTAGGTGAGCGCCGAAGGGACCTTGCCCAGCTCGCGCGCCGCCGCGGCGAAGCTGCCGCAGCGCGCGATGGCGTCCATCATCGCCAGGGCGTCTGGCGTCAGGGCGTTGTGCCGCTTCATCATCGTTTCATCTTATTTGAACGGGCACTTCAAGCCCTTAACGGCTTGGTTACAGCTTGGTTGCCTACAGTGGTCCGCATGATCAGCGTGCGCAAATCGGAGGACCGGGGCTTTGCCGACCACGGCTGGCTCAAAAGCTTTCACACCTTCTCGTTTGCCGACTACTTCGACCCGGCCCACATGGGCTTCGGCAACTTGCGGGTGATCAACGAGGACCGCATCGCCCCCGGCACCGGCTTCGGCACCCATGGCCACCGCGACATGGAGATCCTGAGCGTCGTGCTCGAAGGCGCGTTGGCGCACCGCGACAGCCTGGGCCACGCCGGCCTCATCCGGCCTGGCGAGGTGCAGGTGATGAGCGCCGGCCGTGGCGTGCGCCACAGCGAGACGAACGGCGCCCCCGGCGCGGTGACGCATTTCCTGCAGATCTGGCTGCTGCCCCGCGAGACCGGCATCGAGCCCGGCTACGCGCAGCAGGCGGTGGATCCCGCGCGCAAGCGCGGCCGGCTGGCGCTGGTGGCGGCACCCGATGCGTGGGAGGGCGCGCTGCGCTGGCATGCCGACGCGCGGCTGCACGCCGGCTGCTTCGACGGCGAGGAGTCCGCCACGCTGATGCTGGACGCGGGCCGCCTGGGCTGCGTGCACGTGGCACGCGGCAGCGTGGAGCTCAACGGCCAGCGCCTGCGCGCCGGCGACGCGGCGATGCTGCGCGACGAGCCGCGCATCGAGTTGCGCGCCGGGAAGGACGCCGAGGTGCTGGTGTTCGACCTGGCGCCCTGATCGCCCCGGCCCGGGCCCGCCCCGGGGCGTCGCTACAGTGGCGCCCCATGAAAAATTTGATCGACCTGCTGGGTGTGCTGCCCTGGCCGGACTGGCTGGCGCTGGCTTGGTTCCTGGGTGGTTGGGCGGGCTACGCCACCTTCTCGCGGCGCCAGGGCTTCGCCGAGCGTTCGCTGCTGGCTACCAGCAACCGGGTGCGGCGGCAGTGGATGCTGCAGGCCACCTTCCGCGACAACCGCGTGCTCGACGGCGTGGTGGTGCAGAGCATGACCTCGGGGCCGAGCTTCTTCGCCTCCACCACCATCCTGATCATCGGCGGCCTGCTGGCCATGCTGTCCACGACCGAGCGCGTGGCGGAGCTGGTCAAGGAGATCCCGTTCGCCGCCCGCACCAGCGTGCTGATCTTCGACCTCAAGCTGGTGCTGCTCACGGGCATCTTCGTGCACGCCTTCTTCCGCTTCACCTGGAGCCTGCGCCAGTACAGCTTCGGCGCGCTGCTGGTCGGGGCGGCCCCGGACCGGGATGTCTTCGCCGGCATGGGCGAGCGCGCCCCGGCCGAGCGCGAAGCCTTCGCCGACCGCGCCGGCCATGTCATGGCGCTGGCGGCCGAGGCCTTCAACGACGGGCTGCGCGCCTACTACATGGCTTTCGCCGTGGTGGGCTGGTTCTTCTCGCCGGTGTTCTTCATGGCCGCCACCGCCGGCGTGCTGTGGGTGCTGTACCAGCGCGAGTTCCGCTCCGAGGTGCTCAAGGCGCTGCGGACCTGAGCGGCCCCTGTGCTCAATGCCCGTCGAGGAAGGGCTGCACCGCCGCCAGGCTGCGGGCCGGCGCTTCTTCCTGTGGCAGGTGGCCCACGCCGGAGAGCAGCAGCAGACGGCTGCCCGGGATCTTGCTGCGCAGCGACTGCGCCTGGACCAGCGGCGTCAGGCTGTCCTCGTTGCCCCACAGCAGCAGCACGGGCACTTTCAGCTGGCTGAACATTGCCTCGCTTTCCTGCTCGCCCGGCCGCTGGCGCCACTGCTGCAGCAGTGCCCAGCGGTTGCCCTCGCGCTGCAGCAGCTCCTGGCGCCGGTCCACCCGCGCCGCGGTCACTTTCGCGCTCGGGGCGTAGAGCCATTGCAGCGTGCTGCTCACCAGCAGGCGCGGCAGCATCGAGGCCACCAGCCACTGCGGCAGCGGCAGCGAGGGCAGCACGCGCAGCGGCACGGGCAGCGACTCCGGGTCCTGCGGCGCGCTGGATACCAGCAGCAGCCGCGCCACGCGCCGGGGCGCCTGCAGCGCCATCTGCGCCGCCACCTCGCCGCCATGGCCATGGCCGACCAGGCGCATGCGCTCCACGCCCAACTGGTCCAGCAGCGCCAGCACGCGCCGCGCGTCGGCCTCGCTGCGGTAGTTCCCTTCGCGGGCCGGGTCCGAGAGGCCGTTGCCGGGCAGGTCGATGCGGATCACGCGGTGCGTGTTGCGCAGCGCCCGGGCCCAGTCCTCCCAGTCGTGCAGGCTGCCGCCCAGGCCGTGCAGCAGCACCAGGGGCTGCGGATCCAGCAGCGGCCCCTCGTCGCGCAGGTGCAGCACGCGCTCGTCCACCTCCATGAAGCGCGAGGGCGGTGCGGCCCAGCGTTCCACCAGCGTCTGCGCCGGGCGCTCCGGCGCATGCGACACCGCTACCAGCAGCGAGGTGGCCAGCAGTGCCACGCCGGCCATCCGTACCAGCACCGCCCGTATGCCCATCGTCAGCAGGCCGGCGCGGGCTGCAGGTCGGGTGCCAGCCCTTCTCGCTCGTCGAAGACGAAACAGGCGCCGCGCCAGCGCGGGGCGTGCGTCTGCTCAAAGTACTTGAGGATGCCGCCTTCGAGCTGCCACACGTGCGCCAGGCCCGCCTCCTGCATCAGCAGCGCCGCCTTCTCGCAGCGGATGCCGCCGGTGCAGTAGCTCACCACCGTCTTGTCCTGGAGCTGTCCGAGGTGGGCGTGCAGCGCGGCGGGGAAGTCGCTGAACTTCTTCAGCCGCCAGTCGATGGCGTCCTCGAAGGCGCCGGCGTCCACCTCGAAGCCGTTGCGCGTGTCCAGCATCACCACCGGGCGGCCGTCGTCGTCGTGGCCCTGTTCGAGCCAGCGCGCCAGGGTGGGCGCCGGTAGCGCCGGCGCGCGGCCCTGCGCGGGGCGGATGGCCGGATGGTTCATGCGAATGATCTCCCGCTTCACCTTCACCAGCAGCCGCCGGAAGGGCACCGTGTCGCTGAAGCTTTCCTTCGGCGCGATATCGGCAAAACGCGCATCCGATTGAAGCTGCGCGACCCAGTCGCGCACCGCCTCCGGCGCGCCGGCCAGGAACAGGTTGATGCCTTCCTCGGCCAGCAGCACGGTGCCCTTGAGGCCCCGTGTCAAGGCTTCGGCGTGGAGCTTTTCGCGCAGCGCGCCCGTGTCGAGCAGGGAGAGGAACTTGTAGGCGGAGATGTTCAGAACGGCATTCACGGCCGGGATTCTGTCAGGCCCCCCTCCGTAAAATCCCGCGATGCCTTTCGTTCACCTGCGCACTCATACCGAATATTCCGTCGTCGACGGCACCCTCCGCATCGACGAGGCCGTGGCCGCCGCCCGCAAGGACGGCCAAGTGGCGCTGGGCATCACCGACCTGAACAACCTCTTCGGAGCGGTCAAGTTCTACAACACCTGCCGCAAGAAGGGCCTCAAGCCCGTCATCGGCGTGGACGTGTGGATGGAGCCCGAGGAAGGCCAGAGCCAGCCGAGCCGCCTGGCGCTGCTGGTGCAGGACATCGACGGCTACCACAACCTCAGCGAACTGCTGGCCCGCGCCTGGACGCGCAACACCCAGCGCGCCCAGGCCTGGGTGAAGTGGGAGTGGCTGCAGGAGCTCGCGGGCGGGCTGATCGTGCTGTCCGGCGCCGACTGCGGCTGCGTGGGCATGGCCCTCACCGCCGGCGACACGCGCCGCGCCAAGGCCGCGGCGCAGCGCTTGGCGGCGCTGTTCCCGCAGCGCTTCTACCTGGAGCTGCAGCGCGCCGGGCTGCCCGGCAACGAGGCGCACGTGCGCTCGGCGGTGCAGCTCGCGGCACAGCTGCAGCTGCCCGTGGTGGCCACGCACCCGGTCCAGTTCCTGGAGCCCGAGGACTTCGAGGCCCACGAGGCGCGCGTGTGCATCGCCGAGGGCGAGACCCTGGGCAACCCGCGCCGGGTGAAACGCTTCACGCGCGAGCAGTACTTCAAGACCCAGGCGCAGATGGAGGCGCTGTTCGCCGACATCCCCAGCGCGCTGGAGAACAGCGTCGAGATCGCCAAGCGCTGCAGCCTGAGCCTGGTGCTGGGCAAGCCGCAGTTGCCGGACTTCCCCACGCCGCTGCTGCCCGACGGCAGCCGCATGCCCATCGCCGACTACTTCCGGCAGGCCTCCTTCGAGGGCCTGGAAGGGCGGCTGAAGATGCTGTTTTCCGACGAGGCCAAGCGCGAGGCGGAGCGCCCGCGCTACGTGGAGCGGCTGGAGTTTGAGATCGGGACCATCCTGAAGATGGGCTTCCCGGGCTACTTCCTGATCGTGTCGGACTTCATCAAGTGGGCCAAGGAGAACGGCTGCCCGGTGGGCCCGGGCCGGGGCTCCGGCGCGGGCTCGCTGGTGGCCTACGCGCTGCTGATCACGGACCTCGACCCGCTGCAATACAACCTGTTGTTCGAGCGCTTCCTCAACCCCGAGCGCGTGTCGATGCCCGACTTCGACATCGACTTCTGCCAGGGCAACCGCGACCGGGTCATCGAGTACGTCAAGGACAAGTACGGCCGCGAGGCGGTGAGCCAGATCGCCACCTTCGGCACCATGGCCGCCAAGGCCGCGCTGCGCGACGTGGGTCGCGTGCTGGGCATGGGCTATGGCCACGTGGACAGCATCGCCAAGCTCATTCCCGCGCCGCCGGGCAAGACGGTGACGCTGGCGAAGGTGCCGGACAAGCCCGAATCCAACGTCATCTACGCGCGCCAGGAGGCGCCGGAGCTGGAGCAGCGCGAAGCGGCCGAAGAGGAAGTGGCGGAGCTGCTGAAGCTGGCCATGAACGTCGAAGGCCTGGTGCGCAACATCGGCATGCACGCCGGCGGCGTGCTGATCGCGCCGGGCAAGATCACCGACTTCTGCCCGCTGTACCAGCAGCCCGGCAGCACCTCGGCGGTGAGCCAGTACGACAAGGACGACGTGGAGGCCATCGGCCTGGTGAAGTTCGACTTCCTGGGGCTGGCCACGCTGACCATCCTGGAGTTGGCGCGCGAGTTCATCGTCAAGCGCCACGCGGACCAGAAGGACTTCGCCTTCGAGACCATCCCGCTGGACGACCGGCGCGTCTACGAGCTGTTCTCCAAGGGCCTGACGGAGGCGGTGTTCCAGTTCGAAAGCCGCGGCATGCAGGGCATGCTGCGCGACGCCAAGCCCAGCCGGCTGGAGGACCTGATCGCGCTCAACGCGCTCTACCGTCCGGGCCCGATGGACCTGATCCCCACCTTCGTGGCGCGCAAGCACGGGCGCGAGCCGGTGGAGTACCCGCATCCCTTCACCGAGCCGGTGCTGGCCGAGACCTACGGGATCATGGTCTACCAGGAGCAGGTGATGCAGGTGGCGCAGGTGCTGGGCGGCTACTCGCTCGGCGGCGCCGACATGCTGCGCCGCGCCATGGGCAAGAAGAAGCCCGAGGAGATGGCCAAGCACCGCGAGATCTTCCGCGCCGGTGCGAAGGAGAAGGGCATCGACCAGGCCAAGGCCGACGAGGTCTTCGACCTGATGGAGAAGTTTGCGGGCTACGGCTTCAACAAGTCGCACGCCGCCGCGTACTCGCTGCTGGCCTACCACACGGCCTGGCTCAAGGTGCACTACACGGCCGAGTTCTTCGCGGCCAACATGACCATCGAGCTCGACGACACCGACAAGCTCAAGGTGCTGCTGGCCGATGCGCGCGGCAACTTCGGCATCGAGTTCGACCCGCCGGACGTGAACCACAGCGTCTACCGCTTCGAGCCGGTAGAGAACAAGCGCATCCGCTACGGGCTGGGCGCGATCAAGGGCACGGGCCAGGGCGCCATCGAGGCCATCGTCGCCGCGCGCAAGGAGGGCGGGTCCTTCAAGAGCATCTTCGACTTCTGCGCCCGCGTGGACCGCGGCCGCGTCAACAAGCGCGTGGCGGAAGCGCTGGTCAAGGCCGGTGCCTTCGACACCCTGCATCCCGACCAGCGCGCTTCGCTGCTGGCCAGCGTGAGCCTGGCCTTCGAATGGGCCAACACGCAGGCCGCGCATGCCGACCAGGGCGGGCTGTTCGACTTCGGCGACGACAGCCACGGCTCCAGCGCCCAGGAGCCGCCGCTGGTGGCGGTGGAGCCCTGGAGCATCAAGGAGCGGCTGCTGCACGAGAAGACGGCCATCGGCTTCTTCCTGAGCGGCCACCTTTTTGACCAGTGCGAGCAGGAGGTGCGGCGCTTCGCGCGGCTGCGCGTGGCCGACCTGCAGGACAGCCGCGAGCCGCAGCTGCTGGCGGGCATCGTGACCGAGCTGCGCATCGTCAACGGCGCGCGCGGGCGCGTGGGCATCTTCAAGCTCGACGACCGCAGCGGCTTCATCGAGGCCGTGGCCGACGAGCGGCTGCTGGACGCCAACAAGGAGCTGCTGCGCGACGACGAGCTCGTCATCGTGCAGGGCAAGTGCCAGCCGGACCGCTTCAGCGGCGGGCTGCGGCTCAACGTGCAGCAGGTGTGGGACCTGGCCGCCGCGCGCTGCCGTTTCGCGCGCTACCTGCGCGTGCCGGTCAACGGCACCGCGCCGCCGGTGGAGGAGGTGCTGCGCGACTTCCCGGCGCGGCGCACCGAGGACGAGGCCGGCGAGCAGGTGCAGGGCCTGACGGTGCGGCTGCTGCTGCAGCGCGAGGGCGCGCAGGCCGAGCTGGACCTGGGCGACGCGGCGCGCTTCTATCCGTCCGACGAGGCGCTGGCGCGCTGGGCGCGTGGCACGCACGGCCTGAGCCGCCTGGTGTACGGCGCCGACGCTACAAGCTGATGCAACTGCGCCGCCGGCGCTGTCGCCGCCACGGGCGCGCGGTGCGTTGGGATGCTTCGATTACTTTGCAAAGATCCCGATGAGAGTCCTGCTGAGCGCCGCGCTGGCTGCCGTTTCGCTGTTGTCCCTTGCCCCCGCGCACGCCACGGACGTGGGCGTGTCGGTGCAGATCAGCCAGCCGGGCGTGTACGGCCGCATCGACGTCGGCCGCTTCCCGCAGCCCGCGGTGGTGGTGCAGCAGCCGGTGGTCATTCAGCAGCCGGCCTACGTGGTGGCGCAGCCCCAGCCGGTGTACCTGTGGGTGCCGCCGGGGCACCAGAAGAAATGGAGGAGCTACTGCGGCCGCTACAACGCCTGCGGCGTGCCGGTGTACTTCGTGCAGGACCGCTGGTACCGCCAGCACGTGCTGCCGCACCGCGGCGAGCGCCATGACCACGGCGATCGCGGCAGGCGCCATGACCACGACCATGACCGCGGCGGGCGCCACGACCGCGACGACCACCATCACGGTCACGGCCACGGCCGGGGGCACGACAAGCATTGATGAGCGTCAGCGCGGCGGCGGCTCGTAGGCCCGCTCGCCCACGCGCAGCCCCTGGGCCGACAGCCGCTCGGCGCTGCGGACGCTGACGCCGGGCACGCGCGCGATCAGGTCGGCCCAGTCGGCGAAGGGCTGCTTCGCGCGCTCGGCCAGCAGCTTTTCCGACATCGACACGCCGATGCCGCGCAACTGCTCCAGCTGCGCCTGCGTGGCGGTGTTCACGTCCACTGCGGCTCCGTGCGCGGCCGTGGCAGCCACCATCAGCAGTGTCAGCACGACGCCTCGGGCCAGCGCTGGCCACGGACGAATCACGGTAGGCAAGGGCATGGAGGCTCCTTTCACGGGAGGTTCCGAAAGCCGCCCGGCACTGGGCGGGGGCCGCGGAAAACTTCGATAGCATCCCGCCCCTGATGACTACCACCCCCCCTTCGACTGGGTCCTCGTCGGCGTCCCGCACGAGCAGTACGCCCACCAGCAACCGAGAGGTCGCCAAGCGGCTGGGCCGCTATTTCTGGCCGCAGCGCTACGGGCTGCTGGTCTCGGTGGTGGCCTTCCTGCTGGGCTCGGCCACCGAGCCGCTGATCCCCAAGCTGCTGCAGGTCGGCCTGGACAAGGGCTTCCTGGCCGAGCCCGCCTTTCCGCTGTGGATGGTGCCGGTGACGCTGATCGGGCTGTTCCTGCTGCGCGGGGTGTTCAGCTTCGCCGGCACCTACATGCTGCGCCGCAGCCTCTCCCGCGTGGTGCTGGGCCTGCGGCGCGACCTCGCCGATGCGGTGCTGCGCGCCGATGCCTCGCTGTTCGCGCGGCTGTCGTCGGGCGTGGTGGTGTCCAAGACCATCAACGACCCGCAGAACATCGCCGAGATGCTCGGTGGCGCGATGCTGACGCTGCTGCGCGACGGCACCACCGCGCTGGCGCTGCTGGTCTACCTCTGCTATCTCAACTGGCAGCTCACGGCGCTGTCGCTCATCACCGTGCCGCTGCTGGGCGTGGGCGTGCGGCTGGTGCACCGGCGCGTGCACAAGGTGGGCAGCGCGGCCTACGAGGCGCAGATCGGGCTGGTGGCCGTGGTGGACGACCTGGCGCGCGCCTGGCGCGTGATCCGTACCTTCGACGCCACCGAGTTCGAGCGCGGGCGCTTCAATCGGCAGGCGAGCCACGTGCAGCGCATGGACGTCAAGAGCGTGGCCGCGTCGGCGCTGATGACGCCGATCTCGCAGCTCGCCGCCAGCTTCGGCGTGGCCGCCATCGTCACCCTGGCGCTGTACCAGGCGCAGACCGACGGCTCCACCGTGGGCGAGTTCGCGGCCTACGTCGCGGCGCTGCTGCTGCTGGTGTCCAAGACGCGTCACCTTACCGACGTGTCGCGGCCCATCACCGCGGCGCTGATCACCGCGCGCGGCACCTTCGAGCTGCTGGACGAGCCGGCCGAGCCCGACCCGGGCCGGCGCACGCTGGAGCAGGCCAGCGGCGAGATCCGTTTCGAGGACGTCTCGCTGCGCTACCCCGGCGCCGAGCGTCCCGCGCTGGACCACCTGAGCCTGGCCGTGCCTGCCGGGCGCACCGTGGCGCTGGTGGGCAGCTCCGGCGCGGGCAAGAGCACGGTGGTCAACGCGCTGCTGGGCTTCACGGCGCCGGACGCGGGCGATGTACAGCTGGACGGCGTGTCGCTGCGGGAGCTGAGCAAGGCCTCGCTGCGCCGGCAGTTCGCGGTGGTGACGCAGGACATCGTGCTCTTCGATGCCTCCATCGCCGACAACGTGGTGTACGCCCAGCCGCGCGACCTCGCGCGCGTGGAGAGCTGCCTGCGGGCGGCGGCGCTGTGGGACTTCGTCGAGTCGCAGCCCGAAGGGTTGGACGCGTCCATCGGCATCAACGGCAGCCGGCTCTCGGGTGGGCAGCGCCAGCGCCTGGCCATCGCGCGCGCGCTCTACAAGGACGCGCCGGTGTGGATCCTGGACGAGGCCACCTCGGCGCTGGACACCGAGAGCGAGCGCGCCATCCAGCAGGCGCTGGAGCAGTGGCACGGACGCAAGACCATGATCGTCATCGCCCACCGCCTGAGCACCGTGCGCAACGCGCATGCGATCTGCGTGCTCGAAGGCGGCCGCGTGGTGGAGCAGGGCACGCACGCCGAGCTCATGGCGCTGGACAAGCGCTACGCAGCCATGGTGAGGGCGCAGGCGGCGGGGTGAGGCCCGCTGCGGCCGGCCTCAGGCCGGCTGCGCCTGCGGCTGCAGCTGTGCCAGATCGGCGGTGATGCCCTCCACCAGCGTGTGGCAGAAGTGCGCGTTGCTGTAGCGCGTGCTGGCCGGGCTGAGCAGGAACTCGCGCATGGCGTGCTGGTAGCGGGCGAAACGCGCTTCGTCGATACCTTGCAGCGCCTGCAGCAGCTGCGCCATCGAGCCAAAGGCGTCGCCGTCGATGTAGCACTCGCGCGGGATGTTCTCCGTGGCGCGCGGGCCGCCCACGTACACCGGCACGCAGCCGGTGGTGAAGCAGTCGAAGATCTTCTCCGTCAGGTAGCCGGGCGCGCCGCGTGAGTTCTCGTAGCACAGCGCGAAGCGCGCGCGCAGCAGCACCTCGCTCTTGTGGTGCACGCTGCCGCGCCAGCTCGGGAAGGGTTTCAAGTCGGGCTGCAGCCTGGCGCGCCACTCGTGGAGGCGCTTGCGGATGCGGCCCCAGGCGCCCGGCTGCACCGCCGGGATGTTCCAGCCGCGGCCGTAAAGCGCAAACAGCTGCGGCGCCTGTGCCTCGAAGAAGCGGATGGCCTCGATGCGCTTGTCGTGCAGGTTGCGCGGGTCTGGGTGCCGCAGCGCCTTGTTGGAGGCCAGCATCACGCAGAACAGGTCGCGCCCGTCCCAGCCCGGCACCTCCTTCACCGTCAGGTCGTTGGGGTACTCCAGGCGGCGGAAGCGCTGGCCGTCGATCAGGTCCTCGTTCCAGGTGAACACCAGCCGGTAGCGCGCGAGCTGCGCCGGGTTGGCGTTGAGCGGGCGCACCAGCGGGTCCTCGTAGAGGAAGGTGTAGCTGGGCCGCTCGGAGGGAAGGTTGCGCTGGGCGTTGAGGTGCAGCTCGAAGGCGACCTCGCGGCCCTCGTTGCGATCGGGCGTGTTGAGCTCGATGCCGGCATCGGCGAAGCGCGCGCGCAGCTCGCGCCAAGGCAGGAAGAAGTCGCCGCCGTTGGGGCCGGCGCCCGGCGTGAAGGGCCGGTTGTCGCGCATGCGCTGCACGACCAGGTTGGCGTAGATCATTTGGTGTTATGGCGAGCAGCGTCCAGAGCCTGCAAAAGAACATTGCCGCAGCGAGCACGTCGGGCATGGCCGCGTTCGAGCAGCACGGCCGGCGGCGGGCGGTCCACGGGATGGGCCTGTAGGGCGGCGTGCATCTGCGCTGCCAGGCTGGCCGGGTCGCCGGCGCGGAAGAAGCTCACGTGGGGCTCTTCGATTTCCCGGTTGACGGGAATGCCGGAAAGGATGGCGGGTACGCCCAGCGACACGGCATCGAAGCCGGCGCCGCCACCAGGCCCTCCTTCGGACAGTGTGGGCTGCACCAGGGCCACGGCATGGCGCAGCAGCGCGATCTGCTCGTGCTTGGGGATCAATCCCAGCACATGTACCCGCGGCTCGATGCCCAGGGCGCGCACCTGCTCCATCACATCGGCGAAGTAGCGGTTGTTGCGGAAGTCGCCCGTCTCGCCGGTGCATACCAGGTGCAGCGTCGGGTGCGTGGCGGCCACCTGCGCGAAGGCACGGAAGGCGGTGAGGTGGTCCTTGTGCTGCCAGAACTGGTTGCAGACGATGAAGTACGGGCCGTCCACGCCCAGCTTCTGCAGTGGCGGGGGGGGCAGCTCCAGCCAAGCCGGGTTGGGCTCGGCGCTGAAGGGCAGGGCGAATACCTGGGCGCGTGCGCCGGGAACGAAGCGGCGGATGTCGCTCTCGACCGCCCGGGCGTTGACGATCACCGAGCTTGCCCGCTCCAGCATCTGGGCGAAGGCACGGTCGCGCCGCGCCGCGGAGCGCGGCCTGAACAGCTGGGGCAGGTGCCGGTGCTGGAAGTCGTACACGTAGCCGACCCAGGGCATGTCGCCATCCAGCGACAGCGGCTTGATGGCGGGTACCAGCACGTCCAGGTTGAGCTTGCGGAAGCTGCGCCGCAACGCTTGGCGGCCGATGTCGATTTCGTGCGGCGTGACACCGGCGCCGATGCTCGCCACGGCCGCGTCGATGGTGGCTCGGCTGGGCAAGGCCGCCGGCGTGGCGCGCGTGAGGCGGTCGCGAAAGGCCCGCAGTGCCGTGCGCGTGCGCAGGAGCGGCCCGTCCACCGGCAGCAGCAGGTGCAGTTCCAGGGGCTCGCCCGTGGCCCTGAGGCTGGCAGCCACCATGCGCAGGAAATCGAGTCCGCCACCCCAGTTGACGAAGGTGTGGCCGAGGATGCCGATGCGCCTCATTTGATGCGCCGCGCCGGCGCGCCGACGTAGACGCCGGCTTCTTCGAGCGAGCGGGTCACGACCGCCCCCGCGCCCACCGTCACGGCCGAGGCAATGCGCAGCCGCTCCAGCACCTGCGCGCCCGTGCCCAGCAGGCAGCCGTCGCCAATGTCCACGTTGCCCGAGATGTTGGAACCGGGGTTGACGACGTTGCAGTCGCCCAGGTGCGTGTCGTGGCCCACGGTGACGTTGAGGTTCAGCAGGTTGAAGTCGCCCAGCGTGATGTCGCAGGTCAGCGCCGCGCCCTGGCAGATGAGGTTGCCCTGCCCCAGCCGCACGCTGGCCTCGTCCAGCATCACGCCGGGGTGGACGAGGTTGGGGAAGTGCAGGTACGGATTGGCCGACAGTTGGGACGCCAGCTTCTGGCGGATGGGCGGGCGCCCGATGCCGATGGCCACGTCCGCGTCCACGCCCAACTGCAGCAACTGCGCGTCGGTGCAGCGCACGCTGCCGTGGTGCAGGCGCTGTCCGATCTCCGCATCCGAGCCGGCGACGTAAGCGATCGTGGCCCAGCGCTGCGCATGCGGGTCGATGCAGCGGGCGAGGTGGGCGATCTCCTTGGCCAGCCCCGCGGTGCCCAGGATGTAGAGATCACGCGCCATGGTGGGAGAAGTATTCGCGTGCCGCCGAGGCGATGCAGGCCACATCCTCATCCTTCAGGCCGGGCCAGCTGGGCAGGTTGATGCCGCGCCAGGCCAGGTCTTCGGCTACCGGGTGGCGGCGGTAGTGACGGTCGTACATCGGCATGGTGTGCACGGGGAAGAACAGCGGGCGGGTTTCGATGCCCGCGGCGGCCAGGTGCTCGCGCAGTCCTTCGCGGTGCTCCGGCGTGCGTGTGAGCACCGACACCATCCAGTAGCTGTGTACCGTCTCGGTCAGCTCGGCCTGGAACTCCAGCGGCAGCCCGGCCAGGGCGTCGCGGTAGCGTGCGGCCAGGGCGCGCTTGGCGACGATGAACTCGTCTGCCCGCTCCAACTGCGCCAGGCCGATGGCCGCGGCGATGTTGGTCATGCGGTAGTTGTAGCCCACCACGTCGTGCCAGTACTCGCGGTGCGCGGCCAGGCCCTGGCCCTTGTAGTGGCGGCAGCGCTCGGCCAGCGTCTTGTCGTTGGTGACCACCATGCCGCCTTCGCCGGTGGTGATGGTCTTGTTGCCGAAGAAGCTGAACGTGGAGATGTCGCCGAAGGTGCCGACGTGCCGGCCCTTGTAGAGCGTCCCGAAGGCTTCCGCGCAGTCCTCGATCACGAACAGCCGGTGCTTGCGCGCCAGGGCCGTGAGCGCGTCCATGTCGCAGGACTGGCCGTAGAGGTGCACCGGCATGATGGCGCGCGTGCGTGGCGTGATGTGCCGCTCCACGTCCGCGGGATCGAGCTGCCAGCCCCGCGCCTCGGAGTCCGCGAAGACCGGCGTGGCGCCGGTGTAGGTAATGGCATTGACCGAGGCGATGTAGGTCAGCGTCGGCACGATGACCTCATCGCCGGGCCCCAGTCCGAGCGCCAGCAACGCCAGGTGCAGCGCCACGGTGCCGTTGCATACCGAAGCCGCATGTGCCACGCCGATGCGCGAGGCGAAGCGGTTCTCGAACTCCCCCACAAAGCGACCCCGCGACGAGATCCACGAGGTGTCCAGGCACTCGTTGACGTAGGCCTTTTCGTTGCCGCTGAGGTCCGGCTGGTAGACAGGGATCTTGAATTTGCTCATCGGTGTTGCGGAAGACGAAAGAGGCCGCCCGTCAATGGAAAAGACGGCGGCGGGAAAGCGTGAATGCCTCACCCAGCCTCGTACGGCGCAAGGCAGGGGGAATTCCCTGCCTTCGATGGCCTGCTCGACCTGGGTCGTTGGCGTGCCGGATGCTGCCAGACTGCCTATACAGCCTGACAGGCAGCGACGCCTAAACGGCGGATTTTCCCATGTCGCTCAGGCCTGCATGGCAGGCGGATGGCGCAGAGGCGGCATCCGTGGCGATGCCTGGCGCCCCCCGGCCCTCACCGCGCCAGCGTGGCGCGGAAGTACGCGATGGTTTCCTTGAGCCCGTCCTCCAGGCTCACGCGCGGCTGCCACTGCAGCATGCGTTGCGCGACCGAGATGTCCGGCCGGCGCTGGCGCGGATCGTCCTGGGGCAGCGGCGCGAATGTCAGCTTCGACTTGCCGCCCACGAGCCTGAGCACCAGCTCCGCCAGCTGCAGCATCGTGAACTCGCAGGGGTTGCCGATGTTCACAGGCCCGGCAAAGTCCGCCGGCGTGTCCATGAGTTTCACCAGGCCCTCGATGAGGTCGTCCACGTAGCAGAAGCTGCGCGTCTGCTGGCCGTCGCCGTAGATGGTGATGTCCTGGCCCCGCAGCGCCTGGACGATGAAGTTGCTCACCACGCGGCCGTCGTTGGGGTGCATGCGCGGGCCGTAGGTGTTGAAGATGCGCGCCACCTTCACCTCCAGCCGGTGCTGGCGGTGGTAGTCGAAGAACAGCGTCTCCGCGCAGCGCTTGCCCTCGTCGTAGCAGGAGCGCGGGCCGATCGGGTTGACGCGGCCCCAGTAGTCCTCGGTCTGCGGATGCATCTCGGGGTCGCCGTAGACCTCGCTGGTGGAGGCCTGCAGGATGCGCGCCTTCACGCGCTTGGCCAGGCCCAGCATGTTGATCGCGCCGTGCACGCTGGTCTTGGTGGTCTGTACCGGGTCGTGCTGGTAATGGATCGGGCTGGCCGGGCAGGCCAGGTTGTAGATGCGGCCCACCTCGACGTAGAGCGGGAAGGTCACGTCGTGGCGCATCAGCTCGAAGTGCGGGTTCGCCAGCAGGTGTCGGATGTTCTGCTTGCTGCCGGTGAAGAAGTTGTCCACGCACAGCACGTCGTGCCCGGCTTCGAGCAGCCGGTCGCACAGATGGGAGCCCAGGAAGCCGGCGCCGCCGGTGACGAGGATGCTTTGCATGCGAAGAAGTCCTTGGGGGGGCTGGTGCACCAGCAGGCGCAGTGCCGGTTCCCCCCGGGACTTCTCCTCAATCAGGCTCGCCAGTGGTCGGCGATCCAGGGCGCCGGCCTGGCGTGGCGCCAGTTGCCGTTGCTGCGCCCGGCCAGGGCGTCGGGCGGGTTCATCACGCCGTGGAAGATCAGGATGCGCGCCCCTTCGGGCTTCGCCGGCGCGCGGAAATAGTTCAGCGGGAAGCGCGGGATGCAGTGGTACTTCCAGCTCGCGCACCAGGCGGCGGGCCAGTAGTCGAGCTTGCCCTGCTTGTGCAGCACGTCGGAGAGAAAGGCCTGCTCGTTGCGGAAGTTGGCGCGCGCCTCTTCGGGCCGGGCCCGGAACTGCGCCAGCACGTCCGCGTGCGCGCCCAGCTCGAAGCGGTAGACCGAGGAGTTGCCGGTGACGCGCCAGGGCCGCTTCCAGTCGTGAATGATCAGGAACTCCCCCGGCTGCTCGAAGAAGGGCGTGATGTCGTCCACGATCACCACGTCCAGGTCCAGGAACAGCGCCGTGCCGCGCAGGCCGTGCAGGTCGGCCTCGAAGGTGGTGAGCTTCTTCCAGCCGCGCTCGGGAATGCCCGTGGGCAGCGCCAGGTCCGGAATCGGCAGGCAGCGCACGTCCGGGTGCACGCCGGCGCCGTCGTCGGTCAGGCACGCGAAGGTGAAATCCCCGCGCAGGTGGCGGCGCACCATGGCGTAGAGCCGGTTGACGTACTCGGGGCCGTACTTGGTGCCCCATTTCATGCAGAGGATGACGCGCTGCGGGCTGCTGCTCATGGCGGTTCGGTTCAAGGTGGTCGGGCGCAGGGCGTCGGATCAGAGGTCTTCGATGCGCCGCGGCGGATAGGTGTCCCAGCTCTGGCAGCCCGGGCATTGCCAGAAGTAGTTCCGCGCTTCGAAGCCGCAGGCCGCGCAGCGGTAGCGCTGCATGGGCTGCGCCGCGCGCGCCACGGTGGCCTGGATGCGGGTGCGGATGTCCTCGGCCCACTCCGCGGGCGGCAGCTCCAGCACTTGCGCCGCCACCGACAGCGCGGGCTGCTGGCGCAGGTGCGACTGCAGGCGCTGCGCCGCCGTGGCGGGCTCGTCGAGCCGGCGCAGCGCGCCCAGCAGGTCGGTGTCGGGCTGCTGGTCGTAGAGCGCCTGGATCTGCTCGCGCGCTGGCGCGGGTTGCCCCAGGGACAACGCCGCTTGGGCGTAGGCCGGGGCCACCAGCGAGAACACGGCCGGGTGGCGGGCGCGCAGCGCGTCCCAGCTCTGCAGCGCCTGCACCGTGCGGCCGGCGCGCAGGTGGCGCTCGCCCTCTTGCAGCCAGGGCCTCGGCGCGGTGGGCGCGGCTTCGCGCGCGCGCTGCAGCGCGGCCTCGGCGGCTTCAGTGTCGCCGCGCGCGTCCGCCTCCTGCGCCAGTTCGCACCAGTAGTGCGAGATGCGCGTGGCGAAGGAGCCGATGCCGCTCCTCTCCAGCCGCGCGGCCACCTCGGCGGCGGCGCGCCAGTCGCGCGAACGCTCGTGCAGTGTCAGCAGCGCCAGTCGCGCCTCGGTGTCGAAGGGCGTGCCCTCCAGTGCGCGGAACGCCTCCTCGGCGCGGTCGAACAGCCCCGCCTTCATGAAGTCCTGCGCCAGCGCGTGCTGCGCGCGCTCGCGCTCGGCGGCGGGCAGGTCGCCGCGCTGCAAGAGGTGCTGGTGCACGCGCACCGCGCGCTCAAACTCGCCCCGGCGGCGGAACAGGTTGCCCAGCGCGAAGTGCAGATCGGCGCTGTGCGGGTCGTCCTGCACGGCCTCGACGAAGGCGTCGATGGCCTTGTCCTGCTGCTCGTTGAGCAGCAGGTTCAGTCCCTTGAAGTAGGCCTTGGGCGCGTCGCGCTGCTCGCGCACCCATTGCCGCATTTCCAGGCGCGAGGCCAGCCAGCCCAGCGCGAAGGCCACCGGCAGCGCCAGCAGCAGCCACAGCGGATCGAGCACCATGACTTACAGCCCCTCGCGCGGCGGATGCTCGGGCAGCGGCTCGGCGCCCTCCGGCGCGGCCGGCGCCGCGGCCGTGGCGCCGG
>Ga0065721_10049463_pt1 | contig 33775 bp, 29 predicted proteins | sample Mesricmetagenome_FD_59108 | JGI IMG/M metagenome (GOLD analysis project Ga0065721, IMG submission 59108) | Mesophilic microbial community from rice straw/compost enrichment Sample: eDNA_1 v2 (version 2) | ecosystem: Engineered > Solid waste > Grass > Composting > Bioreactor | place: USA: Davis... | reverse complement strand
TAGCGCTCATGGCCTTCTCGCCTCAAATCTCTCCACTGGAGAGATTTGCCCTTCGGGACGGCTCGAAGCCCCTCATCCGGCCCTTCGGGCCACCTTCTCCCCGAGGGGGAGAAGAATTGGTGCGGCGTTTGCCCTTATTCCTCTCCCCCTCGGGGAGAGGGTGGATCGGGCGCAGCCCGAGACGGGTGAGGGGGATGGGCGGCAGGGTGTTTGATTTCTAACGTCGGTGCGTGGGAGCACCCCCTCCCAGCTTCGCTAGGCCTGTCGGCCAAGCTGCGCTACCTCCCCCGTCAAGGGGGAGATGGGCCGGTGCTTGAGGCGAGAAGGCCATGGGGGAGGTGAAGACGGTGTTTGTGTGGGGCTCGCCCACCATAAGTGATTGACCGGCATGGCCCCGCGGGGTCACCTAGGGCGCATGGATGTCCGGCGCGTTTCTTCCAGCTCGTCTTGGACCAGAAGGGCCGATGCCTTCTGGGATGCCATGTCGCGGCATTTTTCCATGCCGGGCCTGCTGGTGGGTTCGGTGTTCTTCACGCTGTCACTGACGCCCTCGCTGCTGCCGCGCACCGAGATCGTGCAGGGTATTCTGTCCGGCTGCTGCTTCGCGGTCGGCTATGGCATCGGCAATCTCGGCCACTGGCTCTGGGGCTTTCTCGGGCTCAAGGTGCCGCCGGGGCGGGTGACCCGGGCCATGGGCATGCTGGTGGCGCTGATCGGGCTGGCTCTGGTGCTGATCGCCCTGGGCTACGCCAATTCCTGGCAGAATTCGGTGCGTGCGGTCATGCAGATGCCGCCGGTGGATCAGTCCCAGCCCCTGGTGATCGCCGCCGTCGCCCTGCCGATTGCGGCCGCCCTGATGGTTCTGGGCAAGCTGCTGGTCATGCTGATCCGGCTGGTCTGGTCCTGGCTGTCGCCGCATCTGCCGCGCCGGGCCGCCCTGGTCCTGGCCGTCTTGCTGGTGGCCATCGTGGTGGGCGCGCTGGTCAACAACCTGTTCTGGCGCAGCGCCCTGCGCGCCGCCGACAATTTCTACGAGCGGCTCGACGCCTTCGTGTCCACCGACGATGCCCCGCCCACTGGATGGGACGAGACCGGCAGCGCCCAATCCCTGATCGACTGGGACACGATCGGCAAGGATTCCCGCATCTATGTGCAATCGGGTCCCAGCGCCGCCGAGATCGCGGCGCTGACCGGCCGGCCCGCCATCGAGCCGCTGCGCACCTATGTGGGCCTGCGCTCGGCGCCCAGCGTGCAGGCGCGCGCGCAATTGGCGCTGGACGAACTCCTGCGCATCGGCGCCTTCGAGCGCTCGGTACTGGTGCTGATCATGCCGGTGGGCACCGGCTGGGTCGACCGGGCGGGCATCGACACGCTGGAATATCTCCATGGCGGGGACGTCGCCAGCGTGGCCGTGCAATATTCCTACCTCACCAGCGCGCTGTCGCTGCTGGTCGAGCCCGAATACGGGGCCGAGACCGCCCAGGCGCTGTTCGACCTCGTCTATGCCTATTGGACCAATCTGCCGCGCGACAGCCGGCCACGGCTCTATCTCTATGGCCTCAGCCTGGGCGCGCTGGCCTCGCAGAATTCCACCACCGTCTATGACGTGCTGGGCGATCCCTTCGACGGGGCGCTCTGGGCCGGGCCGCCCTTTTCCAGCTCCATCTGGGGCCGCGTCACCGAGAGCCGCCAGCCCGGGACCCCGTTCTGGCTGCCGCGTTTCGGCAATTCCTCCTCCATCCGCTTCATGAACCAGTCGGGCGCCCAGGGCTGGGACGATATCCCCTGGGGGCCGATGCGCATCGTCTTCCTGCAATATGCCAGCGACCCTATCGTCTTCTTCTCCTTCGCCGCCGACTGGCAGAAACCGGCCTGGTTCGATGCGCCGCGCGGGCCTGACGTGTCCCCGGCGCTCAATTGGTATCCCATGGTCACCTTCCTGCAATTGGCGCTGGATACGGCCCTATCGCAGACCGCGCCGGTGGGTTATGGACATGTCTATTCGCCGCGCGACTACATCGATGCCTGGTATGAGGTGACCCAGCCCCCCGGCTGGACCCGGCCCCAGCTCGAAGCGCTGAAATCCGCCATCGACCCTCTCGACTACGCCCCGTTTCCGCCGTGACCGACCTGACCGAAAAACCCATGGAACTGGCGCTGCGCCTCGCCGCCGAAGCGGCCGCGCAGGGCGAGGCGCCCATCGGCGCGGTGATCGTGGAGGGGAAGCGCCTGCTCGCCGCCGAGCGCAATCGCATGCAGGCCCTGGCCGATCCCACCGCGCATGCCGAAATGCTGGCCATCCGCGCGGCCCTCGTGGCGCGCGGCACCGGGCGGCTCGACGGCTGCGATCTCTACGTGACGCTGGAGCCCTGCGCCATGTGCGCCGGGGCCATCGCCCATGTGCGGCTGCGGCGGGTCTATTTCGGCGCCGAGGACATCAAGGCCGGAGCCGTGGAAAACGGCGTGCGCCTTTTCGACCAGCCCACCTGCCACCATAGGCCCGAAGTCATCGGCGGCGTCTCGGCCGGCCGGTCCGAAGCCATGCTGGTGGACTTTTTCAGGTCGCTGCGGGAATAGAGCTCCATCGCTCCCTCCCTCCTGAGAGGGGGAACCAAAAGAGCATCTAACCCAGTCCGGATCGTCACCCTCGGGCGTGACCCGAGGGTTCTTTGTCTTTGGGTTGTATCGCAAACGCCCTCGGGTCCAGCCCGAGGGTGACGAGCGGTGGGTGGGGGTGCCTCCGTTTAAGGGAAGCCACGCCCGTTCACCCCCACGGATTGTCCACCATCGGCCAGATATCGCGCCGCGCCTTGCGGTAATCGGTCTCCGCCGGCCGGTTGGGATAGGGTTGTCCGGCCGAGCAATAGACGATTTCGGAAGCGATCCGGGAGAACGAATCGTAGAAATGATTGGTCGATTTGATCAGGAGGATTTTCTTCGTCTTCGGGTCGATGCCCATGGCCGAGAACAGGCTGGGATCGAAGCTCTGCGCGCGGGTGGAATTGAGGATGACGTCGATGCCGTCGAACTGCACCCAGGCCGCATCCCCGAAGGGCGCATAGCTTTCGCCGAACTTCATCTCGGCATTGCGCACCAGCGCCTTGACCACGACGCGCCTGTCGATGGGATTGCCGGTAAAGGGCGCGGACTTGGCGCCGAAGCGCAGGGCGATCTCGGCGCCTTCGCCGGCCGCGAAGCAGATTTGCACCGCGATCGGATCCCAGATCGTGCCCACGGCCACCTCGCGCGCGCCCCGTCGCATCAATTCGTCCAGGATGATGGTGGCGTCGCCCGCCGTGCCGCCGCCGGGATTGTCCCAGACATCGGCGATCACCACCGGCCCGCGCGGCGCGGCCAGGGCTGCGTCCACGGCGGCTTTCTCATCCACCTGCTCGACCATGAAGGTGCCGCGCATGGCGAAGAGCTCGCGCCCCAGCCGTTCGGCCAGACCGGCCCCCAGGTCGGGCTGGTTATCGGTGATCGCCACCACTTTGGTGCCCATTTCCGGCACGTCGCCGGCCATGAACCCATGCACGACCGACAGCGAGAGCAGGCCGGGCTCGGTGCCCTCCAGCGTCATGAGCCGGTCCACGAAACCGCGCATGGGCTGTTTGGACGTGGGGAAGACATCGATCATCCGGCAATCGAAAATGCTCATCACCGGCTTGATCTCGCCCTTGAGCGCGCCCACCGCGATGGCCCAGAGGTCGTGGGCCCGGTCGACGAAATCGGTGTGGGGGAATTCCTTGAAATAGACGAAGAAATCGGCCGCCTCCGCGCGTTTGGCGGTGAGGTGGCTATGGGGATCGAGCTCGGCGCAGACCAGCACGTCCGGCCCCACGATCGCGCGGATGCGCGCCAGCAGGTCGCCCTCGGGATCGTCATAGCCCTGCGCCACCATGGCCCCGTGCAGGCCCAGCACCACGCCGTCGACCGGCAGGGCGGCCTGAAGCTGGGCGATGATCTCGTCGCGCAATTCCTCATAGGTCGCGCGCGCCACGAGGCCGGCGGGATCGGCCCAGCTCGCCGTGCCCTCGATCAGCGTCCAGCCTTCGCGGAAGCAAATCTCGCGGCCCACGGTGATCGGCGCGGTGCACAGGGTCGGCGTGGCCGGATGCTGACCCGGCTTGGCGTGCAGCGAGGCCTCGAAGGCTCGCTTGTCGATGGCGATGGGCGAAAAGGTATTGGTTTCCGTCGCAAGGGCTGCGGTGAAGATACGCAAGGGCAGGCATCCATCTGGTCAATCGGCGCGCCGCGCCACGCTACACCAAGGCGCAAATGCAATCACGTAAGAAATTTACATTTTGCTCCGCCGCCATGCCGGACAATCTCGATTTGTCGGCGCAAACACGCTAATAGAAGAAATTCAGTTTCAGAAGTGAGGGAATTGCGATGCCGATCAAGCGCTATGGTGCGGAAAAATCCGGTGCCGGTGGCCAGAACCTGCCCTTTGCCCGTGCGGTGGAAGCGGGCGGCTGGCTGCACGTGTCGGGACAGGTGGCCATGAAGGATGGCGAAATCGTCGGTACCGGCATCATCGAGCAGACGCATCTGACCATCCAGAACATCATCGCCATTCTCGAAGAGGCGGGCTACGGTCTCGAACATGTGGTGCGCTGCGGCGTCTGGCTCGACGACCCGCGCGATTTCTGGAGCTTTAACGCGGTCTACAAGAGCTATTTCGGTGATCATCCCCCCGCCCGCGCCTGCGTGCAGAGCCATATGATGGTCGATTGCAAGGTCGAGATCGACTGCGTGGCCTATAAGGGGCCGTGAGCCTGACCTGGTGAACAAGGCAATGCCCGGGACAAATTCATGACTCATTCTCCCTTCCGTCTCGATGGCAAGACCATCCTCATTTCCGGCGCCGGGGGCGGCATCGGCCGCGTGCTGGTGGAGACCTTCCACGCCGCCGGCGCAGAGGTCATCGGCGCCGACCGCGACGCGGACATGCTGGCCGGCCTGAACCTCGTGCGCAAAGTCCTGTTCGACCAGTCCGACGCCAGGGCGACGCGCGCCGCCATCGCGGCCGATATCGCCGCCCATGGCGCGCCCGATGCCGTCATCGCCAATGCCGGCTTCACCCGCGCCGAGCATTTCGATCATCTCGACGACGACATCTGGGCCAGCGAAATGGCCATCAATCTCAATGGCGCCTATGCCCTGGTCGATCCCATCGTGGCGGCCATGGCCGCACGCGGCGCGGGCAATGTGGTGCTGGTCTCCTCGGTCAATGCCCTGGCCCATTTCGGCAATCCCGCCTATTCGGCGGCCAAGGCGGGGTTGATCGCCTATGCCCGGGCCATTGCCGTCGAACGCGGCGGGCAGGGCGTGCGCGCCAATGTGGTGGCGCCCGGTTCGGTGCGCACCCCGGCCTGGGATCATCGCCTGGCCGCCGATCCGCGCCTGCTCGACAAGGTGCTGCCGCATTACCCGCTGGGTCGCATGGTCAGTCCCGAGGAAGTGGCCCATGCGGCTTTGTTCCTCGCTTCCGACGCCGCCTCGGGTATTACCGGGGTGACCATTCCCGTCGATGCCGGGCTGACCTCCGGCAATCTCCGCTTCGTCAACGAGGTTCTGCGGGCCAAATGACTCATTATTCCACCCTCGATACCCCTTCCGTCCTTATCGACCTCGACAAGGCCGAGGCCAATCTCCGGCGCGCCCAGGATGCGGCGAACCGGGCCGGGCTCAACCTTCGCCCCCATATCAAGACCCACAAATTGCCGTTCTTCGCAAAGAGGCAGGTGGACCTGGGCGCGGTCGGCATCAATGTGCAGAAGCTGGGCGAGGCCGAGGTGATGGCCGATGCCGGCCTCACCGATATCCTTTTGACCTTCAACATCATCGGCGCCGCCAAGCTCGCCCGCCTCAAGGCCCTGCATGAGCGCGTCACCATTCGCGTCGTCGCCGACAGCGCCGAATGCGTGGCCGGGCTTGCCACGACCTTCACCGATCCGGAGCAGTCTCTCGGCGTTTTCGTCGAATGCGATACCGGCATGGGGCGCTGCGGCGTGCAATCGCCCGAGGCGGCGCTGGACCTGGCGCGCCGGATCATCGCCGCGCCCGGCCTCGAATTTGCCGGGCTGATGACCTATCCGGCCGCCGGGAAATATCGGCAGGCCAATGATTGGCTGGCTGCGGCCAAGGCTTTGTTCGATGCCAAGGGCCTTGCCGTTCCGGCCATCACCACCGGCGGCACGCCCGATATCTGGCACATGGAGGAGGCGGCGGGCGTCGCCACCGAATATCGCCCTGGCACCTATATCTACATGGACCGCTCCCAGGTCGCGGCGGGCGCCGCCAGCTTCGAGGATTGCGCGTTGACCGTGCTGGCCACGGTCGTGTCACGCCCGACCGAGGATCGCGCCATCATCGATGCCGGCTCCAAGGCGCTGACCAGCGACCTGCTCGGCCTGGTCGGCCATGGCCATGTGCTCGACTATCCCGAGGCGAAGATCACCGGCCTCAGCGAGGAACATGGCACGATCGACCTCTCGGCCTGTGCCCAAAAGCCCGGGATCGGCGACAGAATCCGCATCATTCCCAATCATTGCTGCCCGGTGACCAATCTCTTCGACCGGGTCCATCTGCTCTCGGGCGACAATCTGGTGGAGACCCTGCCGGTGGCGGCGCGGGGCAGGGTGGACTAGCCGGCCCTTCCCGGAGAATATCGGCAAAGGGAGGCCCGCCTTGCATATTCTCGATACCCATCTGCACCTGATCTATCCGGACCGCTTCCGCTATCCCTGGATCGGTCCGGGCCACAAGCTCGATCGCGCCTGGACGCGCGAGCAATATTTCGCCGAGGCCGAAGCGCTGGGCATCGTTTCGGCGCTCCATATGGAAGTCGATGTCGCCGAAACCGACATCGCGGCCGAAACCGCCTTCGTCACCGGGCTGCCCGGCATTGCCGGTGCCATCGCCGCCTGCCGCCCCGAGCATGACGGCTTCGAACGTCAGGTCGAAACCCTGCTGGAAGCGGGGCAGGGCCGGGTAAAGGGCTTCCGCCGCATTCTCCATGAAGTGCCGGACGATGTCAGCCAGACGGGGCTGTTCGTCGAAAACCTGCGCCGCCTGGTGCCTCATGGCGTCACCTTCGATCTCTGCCTGCGCGCCGATCAATTGCATCTGGGCACGCGCCTCGCCCGGGCCGTGCCCAATCTCACCTTCGTGCTCGACCATTGCGGCAATCCCGATATCGCCGGCCTGGGTCTCGATCCCTGGCGGGCGGCCCTGGCCGATATCGCCGCCTGTCCCAATGTGGTCGGCAAGGTTTCGGGCCTGGTCAATCATTGCGCGCCCGGCTGGAGCGCCGAGACCCTGCGGCCCTATGTCGAGCATGTCATCGCCTGTTTCGGCTGGGACCGGGTGGTCTGGGGCTCCGATCATCCCGTGGCCACCATTACGGGCGGCACCCTGACCGATTGGGTCGATGCCGCGCGCGCCATCGTCGCCGGCGCCAGCGACGACGAAAAAGCCGCACTCTTTCACCGCAACGCCGAGCGGGTCTATCGGATTTAGCTTTTCCTTGCCCCCGTTCCGGGCGCATGAAATCCTCTGCCGAAAAGGAGTCCATCATGGCCGATCCCGCAAGCCGCATCGCCGTTTCCACCTGGTCGCTGCACCGCCTCCTGGGCACCACCTATCCGCATGATTTGAGCACCGATGCGGTCAGCGACGGCGAGGATACCTATGGCGAGGGCGAGGAATCGCTGCTCGGCCTGCCCTCGGTCCTGGCCAATCACGGCTATCAGCGGCTGGAGATCGTCTCCTTCCACCTGCGCAGCCGCGACGCGGTCTATCTCGGCGAATTGCGCGACCAGCTCAAGATCTCGGGCGTGACGCTGCAGACCCTGCTGATCGATGCCGGCGACATGACCGATCCGCTGGTCGGCGAACGCGACACGAACTGGATCGCCGGCTGGATCGACGTCGCCAATGCGCTGGGCGCCGAAAATGCCCGCGTCATTGCCGGCAAGCAGCCGACCTCGAGCGAGGCGCTCGAACGCTCCGTCCTGGGCTTCCGGGAATTGCTGGCGGCCAATGCCGGCTCGCCCATGCGCATCGTCACCGAGAACTGGTTCGACCTGCTCTCCACGCCCGAGGCGGTGCATGTCCTGCTCGACCAGCTCGATGGCCAGGTGGGCCTGCTCGCCGATTTCGGCAATTGGACCGGGCCGGACAAATATGAGGGGCTGAAATCCATCTTCCCCCGCGCCTCGCTCTGCCATGCCAAGGCCGATTTCTCCGGCGGGCAATTGGACGAGGCCGATTACGGCCTCTGCCTCGCCGCCGCCGAGGAAGCGGGCTATACCGGCCCCTATACGCTGATCTTCGATGCCGACCAGCCGGGCGAATGGGCGGGCCTGGCCCAGGAGCGTGACTTTATCCTCTCCCGGATCGGCTAGGCATTTTCGCCGCCGCGCCCGCTTCCGCCCGGCATTGCTCGAAAATCGCCGGGTTTTGCGCAAAGGGCGAAAGGCTGTTGTTAATGGCCTTGCGCCATGATGGCCGGATGGGAGCGAGACGTCCGGCCATTGCGATGGGTGATCCGGCCATCCACCCGCTGGGCGGCGGGAGGATGGCGACGGCCGTGCTCGATGCCGCCCCTGTCGGCATGCTGCTGGTCGGGGGCGAGGGGGCCGTGCTCTATTCCAACCGCGCCTTCTCCGAGATGGTGGGCTATGTGCCCGCCGGCGAGCACCCCTTTGCCTTTCTCGACATGGTGCATGAGGATGAGCGCCTGGCCCTGCGCCTCCAGCTTGAGCGGCTCACGCGCGGCGAGGCCGGCGCCTGGCGCGGCGAATGCCGGTTCCGCCACGCCGATCGCACCTTTCTCTGGTTCATGGTGGCCGCCAAGCTGCTGGAGGGCGAGGCCGGGGCGCCCGGCGCGCTCATCGTGCAGCTCACCAATATCGAACTGCAGAAAAAGGCCGAGCAGGCCCTGGCCTATTCCGAGGCCCGCTGGAATTCGGCGCTGGAAAGCGCCCGCCAGGGCGTGTGGGATTACGACCTGCGCCGCGACCGCATGTTCTATTCGCGCATGTGGCGGGTGCTGCGCGGCATTCCCGCCGATGAGGATGTCGGCACCGACCACGACGCCAATTGGCTCGACCGCATCCATCCGGATGATCGGGACTGGGTTCGCAGCGTCGCCCGCAAGCAGGGGGAGGGCGTGGAGGGCTATGACACGCTCGAATATCGCGAGCGCACCCGCGACGGGCGCTATGTCTGGATCCTCAGCCGCGGCAAGCCCATCGAATGGGACGAAGACGGCAATGTGCTGCGCGCCGTGGGCACCGATACCGACATCACCCATCTCAAGACCATCGAGCTGGAACTGGCCGCCGAGAAGGAGCGCCTGCGCGTCACCCTCGAATCCATCGCCGACGGCATGATCTCGGCCGATGCCGAAGGCCGGGTCGCCTTCATGAACGCCGCCGCCGAACAGCTCACCGGCATGCCGGCCGCCAAGGCGCGCGGCCGCCCGGTCGATGCGGTGTTCCGCCTGCGCAGCGACCAGAGCGGCGCCTTGCTCGATTGCCCCGTCCGGTCCTGTTTCGAGCGCGGACAGTCCGTGCGCGTGGAGCATGATGCGATCCTGCTCGGCCATGACGGGGCCGAACGCGACATCTCCTGCACCGCCGCGCCGGTCCTGGCCAAGGACGGCGCCACCCTGGGCGCGGTGCTGGTCTTCCAGGACGTGACACAAAGCCGGGCCTTGCAGAAGCAATTGGCCCATACCGCCAGCCACGATGCGCTGACCGGGCTGGCCAACAGGGCCGCCTTCGAGCACGTGCTGGAGGCGACCATCCAGGCCGGCCGCGCCAATGGCCGCACCTCCAGCCTGATCTATGTCGATCTCGACCATTTCAAGCCGGTCAACGACAATGCCGGCCATGCGGCGGGCGATGCCCTGCTCAAGCAGGTGGCGCAGACCATCCGCGAATCCTGCCGCGCCCACGATCTGGTGGCGCGGATCGGCGGCGACGAATTCGCGGTGATCCTGGAGGGCTGCCCGCCCGAGGCTGGCCGGCAGGTCGCCGGCAAGATCGTGCGGGCCATCGGCGCGCTGGTCTTTCCCTGGGCCGGCCGCGAATACCGTATCGGCGCCAGCGCCGGCCTGACCATGGTGAGCGCCGAGCCGTCCTCGCCGCTGGGCTTCATGGGCGAGGCCGATGCGGCCTGCTATGCGGCCAAGGCCGAGGGGCGCGGCCGCGCCGTGGCCTTCGGCGACATGCTCGACCCGCTCAGCCGTAATAGACGCTGATCAATTGCCCGCCGATTTCGTGGACCTTGATGTCCATCTCATAGATGCCTGAAAGCACTTCGGGGCGGATCATGGCGCTGGCCGATCCCTGGGCCGCGACCTTGCCGTGCTTCATCGCCACGATATGGTCCGAATACCAGGAGGCGAAATTGATGTCGTGCAGCACCAGCACCACGGTCTTGCCCAGGTCGTCGGCCGCCTGGCGCATCAGCTTCATCATGCCCATGGCATGCTTCATGTCGAGATTGTTGAGCGGCTCGTCCAGCAGCAGGTAATCGGTGTCCTGCGCCAGCACCATGGCGACGAAGGCGCGCTGGCGCTGCCCGCCCGACAGCTCGTCGAGAAAGCGGTCGGCCAGCAGGCCCAGGTCGAGATAATCGATGGCGCGGTCGATATGGGCCTTGTCGTCCAGCGTCAGCCGCCCCCTGGAATGGGGATAGCGCCCGAAGGCAACGAGGTCGCGCACGGTCAGCCGCGCCGTCATGTGATTGTCCTGGCGCAGGATCGACAGGCGCCGGGCCAGTTCGTCGCTGGGCGCCTTGGTCACATCCAGCCCGCCCACGGTCACGGTTCCCATATCCATGGCCATGAGCCGGCTGACCATGGAAAGCAGGGTGGATTTGCCCGCGCCATTGGGGCCGATGATCGAGGTGATCCCCCCTTGGGGCAATTGCAGGGAAACCCCGTCCACCACGCAGGCGGCGCCGTAATTCTTGGTGACATTGGAGGTGATGATCATCGGGCCGATCTCCGCAGGACGAGGGCGATGAAGACGATGCCGCCCAGAAATTCGATGATGATCGAAAGGGCGGTGTCGAAGGCGAAGACGCGTTCCAACAGGGTCTGCCCGCCCACCAGCGCCACGATGGCGAGCAGGATCGCGGCGGGCAGCACGTAGCGGTGCTTGGAATTGCCCACCAGCGAATGGGCCAGCGTCGCCACCAGCAGGCCGAAAAAGGTGACCGGCCCGACGAGAGCGGTCGAAACCGACACCAGCACCGCCACCAGGGAGAGGATGATGACCACGACGCGCTTGTAGTCGACGCCGAGGTTGATCGCCTGGGCGCGGCCCAGCGACAGCACGTCATAGGTGTGCATCAGCCTGAGGCCGACCAGGCTCACCGCGACGACGATGATGCAGGAAATGCCCAGCAACGTCGGATCGGTGGTGGCGAAGCTGGCGAACAGGGTGTCCTGCAACACGTTGAAGGCACCCGGATCGAGCATGCGCTGCATGAACTGGCTGAGCGAGCGGAACAGCACCCCGAAAATGATGCCCACCAGCACCAGGAGATGCAGGCTCCGCTCCTCGCCCAGGAACAGCCAGCGGAACAGGATGCCGGAAAAGCCGATCATCACCAGCACTTCGACCAGGAACTGCACCTGGCTGTCGAGGCTCACCAGCGCGCCGACCCCGAGGAAGAACACCAGGGCGGTCTTGATCAGCACATAGAGCGCGTCGAACCCCATGATCGAGGGCGTGAGGATGCGGTTATTGGTCACCGTCTGGAACAATACGGTGGAGACCGCCACCGAATAGGCCACCAGCAGCAGGCCGAGCAGCTTCTTGCCGCGGAAGGAGAGCACGAAGCTCCAGCTGCCCTTGGCGCCCAGCGTCATGAACAGCACGATGGAAATGACAGCCAGCAGCGCCAGTCCGATCAGCACCAGGGCCGGCCTCGAAGACCTCATGGTGAGCCTGTCGAACCACGAGGTCGGGGACGTCGCGACTTCGGTGTCACGGCCTCGCCCTGCGACGGGCTCCGGATGTGGCCTGGTGTCGAGATCACGTTGCATGGCGCGGCGTCCTCAGCAGCAGATAGAGAAAGACCGCGCTGCCCACCACGCCCATGACCACGGCGATAGGGATTTCGTAGGGGAAGCGGATGATGCGCCCGGCAATGTCGCAGGCCAGCACCATGCCGGCCCCGCCAATGGCCACCCAAGGCACGGTGCGGCGCATATTGTCCCCGATCATCAGGCTGACCAGGTTGGGTACGATGAGGCCAAGGAAGGGAATGGCGCCGACCGAAACCAGCACCACGGCGCTGACCAGCGAGACGATGACTAGGCCCAGCACCATGACGCGCTGGTAATTGAGGCCGAGATTGGTGGTGAAATCCTTGCCCATGCCGGCCACTGTGAAGCGGTCGGCGGCGATATAGGCGAGCACGCAGCAGCACAGGCCGATCCACAGCAATTCATAACGCCCCCGGATGATCCCGGAGAAATCGCCCATGTTCCAGGCCAGCAGCGAGGCCATGAGATTGGCGCGATAGGCGATGAAGGCGGTCAGCGCCCCGATGATCCCGCCCAGCATGATGCCGACCAGCGGCACCATCAGCACGTCGCGCAGCGGCACGACCTTGAGAATGCGCAGGAACAAAGCCGTGCCCCCCAGCGCGAACAAGGCGGCCACGCCCATCTTGGCCATCAGCGGCCAGCCCGGGGCGAGCAGGGTGACGACGAGAAAGCCGAGCGCGGCGGATTCGCTGGTGCCGGTGGTGGAGGGCTCGACGAAGCGATTGCGCACCACCATCTGCATGACCAGGCCGGCAATGGCCATGGACGCGCCGGCCAGCACCAGCGCCAGCGTACGCGGAATGCGGCTCACCAGCAGCACTTCCATGGCGCGGCCATCCACGCCGCCGGCCAGCAGGCTGGAAATGGACACATCGCTGACACCGACAAAGACGCTGACGATGGCCAGGACCAAGGTAATTATGGAAGCAAGAATGAGCGCGGGCACGGGGCGGGACCTGTCTCGATAGGCTGGAATCCCATCCCTGATCGGGTCGGGTTTCTGCAAATATTGCCGGTCTCACCGGGTCATCCCCGCGAAAGCGGGGACCTCTGTTTAATGGGGGTTCCCGCTTTCGCGGGAATGACGCAGCGGACAAGCGAGGCCCTCCCCAGGAGGGGAAGGCCCGTGTCGGTATGGCTTACCCGTTCAAACCAGCCAGGACCTGGTCCAGCAGCAGCATCACGCCCTGGTAGCCATGCATGGAAATGTAGGAAGCCTGCGGATCGAGATAGACGATATGGCCTTCCTTGGCGGCATTGGTCTGGTTGAACAGCTCATTGTCGAGCAGGGCGGCGGCCGCGCCATTGTTCTCGCCGGTGCCGGCATCGCGGTCGACCACGAAGACCCAGTCGGGGTTCACTTCGAGCAGGAATTCGAATGACACGGCATCCCCGCCATGGTCGCCGTCCTTCACATTGTCCAGCGCCGAGGGCATGCCGATTTCGTTATAGACCCAGGCCACGCGCGAATCGGGGCCGTAGACGCCCAGCTTGCCGGCATTGGTGACCAGCACCAGGGCCGTGCCCTTGCCTTCGGCGGCGGCGGTGACTTCGGCAACCTTGGCGTCGAGCGCCGCATTGAGCTCCTCGGCCTTGGCCTGGAGGTCGAAGACCTCGCCCAGAAGCGCGATATTGTGCTTGATGCCTGAGATGAACGCGGTGTTGTTCACCGACAGGTCGATGGTCGGCACCAGATCCTTGGCGGTCTCATAGGCGGCGGCCGAGCGGGCGGCGACGAAATAGACATCGGCCTCGGCGGCGGCAATGCCTTCGAAATCGGGCTCGAACAGCGAGCCGATCTGCAGCGCATCGGCCGGCAGCTTGTCGGCGAGATAGCTCGGTGCGTTCGAGGACGGCACGCCCGCCACCGCGACGCCCAGGGCATTCAGGTTGTCGAAAGCCGCCCAGTCCTGGGTCAGCACTTTTTCCGGCACGCCCGAAATGGTCGTTTCGCCCTGCGGATGGGTGATGACCTTGTCCTGCGCGATGACAGCGCCGGTCAGCGAGAGAGCACCGGTGACGAGGGCCGCGACGAGGGCGGTAGAGCGGAAGAGCGGGTTCACGGGAACGATCCAATCCAGGTTGACGGAAATCGCGCCGTAAATATGACGACGCTTATCCGGTTTCCTAGACTCGGCCCTCCTGCGCTGTCAAAGGAAAATATGACGCAGTTAGTCCGGTATTATCTTCCTATGTCGAAGGTAAGTAGGTTTCCCCCGCCAGCGCCATGAAGCTCTTCATCGCCGCCGAGAGCGGGCTGGACTTGCGCCGCGCCAGCAGCAATTGCCGCATGGCCCAGGGTTCGGCCAGGGGCGCGCAGACCAGGTCCGTGCCCGCCAGCAGGTGGAGGCTCGTGGAGCGCAGGAAGCCGATGCCGAACCCGGCCTCCACCATGCGCACCAGGGCCGGGAAGCTTTCCACGCGCAAAGCCTCGGTCAGCGCCTTGCCCGCCTTGCCGGCCGCCTCGCTCAGCAGCCGGTCGAGCGAGCCGGCATGGTGGATGCCCACGATGGCATGGGGCAGCACCGCCTCGAAGGGCAGGGCCTTGCGCGGCTCGATCTGTTCGGCCAGCGGATGTTCGGGCGGCGCCAGCACCCAGACCCGCTCGTCCTCGAACGGCTTGATGTCGAAGCGCTTGAAATCGTAATTGTCCGAGACGATGGCGATGTCGGCCTGGCCCTCGTCCAGCGCCAGCAGCGCCTTGGCCGCCCCCATCTCGCCGATGGAAATCTCGATGCCCGGATATTTGGCGGCGAACTTGGCCAGCAATTCCGGCAGCCGCCCGGTCAGTGCCGAACTGGTGCAGGCCAGCCTGAGGCTCCCCCGCTGGCCCGAGCCGAAATCGGCCATGATCGCGTCGAGATCGGCAATGGAGCGCAGCACGGTGCGGCAGCCTTCCGCATAGGCCTCGCCCGCCTTGGTCAGCCGCACCCCATGGGCGGAGCGGTCGAACAGGACCACGCCCAGCCGCGCCTCGAGGTCCGATACCCGCCGGCTCACCGCCGAGGAGGCGATGCCTTCCCGTTCCGCGGCGCGGCCGATCGAGCCGGTCTCGGCCAAAAGCAGGATGAGGCGTGCGGTTACGCTGTCGAAAGGTGCCATGTCGTCTCCCGCCGGCACCATAGTCCATCGCGCCGGAAAGTGGGAATTGCTTTTCGCTTCCGGCGCTGCGCCCACAGGAATCTCAGCTCCCCATCACCAGCGACAGGCCCCGGACGAGAAAGACCAGCCCGATCAGCGTCACCACCCAGCGCGTCCAGGTGCGGAAGCCGTCGTCGCTCATGCGCTGCAGGATGTGATAGCCCAGATTGGTCCCCGCCACCGCGAAGGGCGCGGCGACCAGCACCAGCAGCCAGTCCCCGCCGCCCATGGCCGTCGCCAGTCCGCCATAGAACAGCACCTTGGCGGCATGGGAAATCACCTGCGTCGCCGCCTTGGTGGCGATCACCCGCCGCCGGTCCATCTGCGTGCGGATGAAGAACACGTCCACCGTCGGCCCGGACACGCCCACGGCCAGGTTGAGCCCGCCGCCCAGCAGCCCGCAGAAAAAGGCGTGGTGCGGCTTGCTGGCATCGAGCGCCAGCCAGCTTCTGGGAATCCAGACCAGGATGGGCATGAGTCCGACCGCGATGCACACGGTGGCCAGGTCCGGACTGTAGCGCAGGATGAACAGCGCGATCGCCGCCGCCACCAGCCCCATGCAGATGAAGCCCAATATGCGCCAGTCGATATAATCGCGGCTGAACCAGGCCCGCGAGCCATTGGCCACCACTTGGATGGCGCCTTGCACCGCGATGGCCGTGGCCACCGGCAGCACCGCCAGCATGGCGGCCAGCAGGATCAGCCCGCCGGCCATGCCGAAAATGCCCGACAGGGTGGAGGTGCAGAAGACGGCGAGGGCGATTATGGCGTAGAGGATCATGGCGGGCTCCCGCCCCTCTGATGCGCCTTCGCCGCCGCCCGCGCCATCGCCGCTTGGGCAAGGGGGCTTGCCGCCGCCATCCTCCCGCGCGGGGCCATGCCGGCCTGCGCGCCGCCTCTGTCATAAATTTGCATTCTTTGCGCAGATTGCATCTTGAATGGCAGAGATATTGCGCCTTTTATAGGCAGGCGAGTTTGATTTGCCCGATCGCTGGTCGTCGAACTTCCTGCCTGTCGGGCTTCCATTTTTGATGTCTGGATTTCTCCCTTGATCACCCTCAAGGCTGGCCGCGACCGTTCGCGCGGCGATGCTCGGGACCATGTCGCCGCTGCCGATGCCGGCAAGGGCAAAGGTCCCCTCATGCGGATCACGTTGTTTTCGCTGCGCCATTACTGGCAGGCGAGCATCGCCATCGGCGCCACCATCGTGGCGGCCATTCTCCAGCTCTGGATTCCGCGCCTATTGGGCAGCGCGGTGGACCAGGCGCAGAACGTGCTGAGCAACGCCCCCGAAGGGGCCCAGCAGGCTTTGATCTGGACGGCCCTGACCCTGTTCGCCGTCTCCGTCGCGCGTGGCCTCTTCACCCTGTTGCAGAACTATTTTTCGGAAAGCGTCGGCCACCATGTCGGCTACGAGCTGCGCCTGGCCTTTTACGACAAGGTGCAGAAGCTCTCCTATTCCTATCACGACCGCGTCCATTCCGGCGATCTCATCACCCTGGGCCTGCTCGATCTCGATGGCCTGCGCATGTTCTTCTCCACCGGCCTGGTGCGCACCATCCTGTTGACCGTGCTGATCGGCGTCGGCGCCTATATGCTGCTCACCACCGATCTGGTGCTGGGCCTCTTGGCGCTGAGCTTCGTGCCCTTCGTCGCCTGGCGCTCCTCGGTGGCCCAGCTCACCCTGCGCTCCACCTGGCTGGTCCTGCAGGAAAAGCTCTCCGTGCTCACCCGCGTCATGGAGGAAAATCTCGGCGGCATCCGCGTGGTGCGCGCTTTTTCCGGCCAGAAATTCGAATTGTCCAAGTTCGACGACGCCTCCAGGGCCGCGCTCGAACTGGCGCATCGGCGCGTGCATGTGCGCGTCAAGAACACCTCGATGATGACCTTCTCCTTCTTCACCGCCATGGGGCTCGTGCTCTGGGTCGGCGGCACCAAGGTCATTGCCGGCGAGATGAGCGTGGGCACGCTGGCCTCCTTCCTCACCTTCATGACCATCCTGCAGATGCCGGTGCGCCAGCTCGGCCTCATGGTCAATTCCTTCGCCCGCGCCGCCACCTGCGGCGACCGCTTCTATGGCTTCCTCGATGCGCCCGTCGAAATCGAGGACCGGCCCGGCGCCGTCCCGCTGAAGATCACCGCGGGGACGCTGCGCTTCGAGGACGTTCATTTCACCTATCCCGGCGCCTCCCATTCCACCCTCAACGGCGTCAGCTTCGAGGGCCGGATGGGCCAGACCATCGGGATCGTCGGCGCGCCGGGCAGCGGCAAGTCCACGCTCGCCCACCTCATTCCGCGCTTCTACGACGTCACCTCGGGCCGCATCACGCTGGATGGGCAGGACGTGCGCGAGGTGACCCTGCAAAGCCTGCGCCGCTCGGTCGCCGTGGTGCAGCAGGACAGCTTCCTCTTCACCACCACCATCGAGAACAACATCGCCTATGGCGATCCCTGGGCCAAGGAACGCAAGATCGAGCGCGCCGCCGAAAGCGCCCAATTGCACAATTACATCATGGGCTTGCCTGCCGACTACGACACCGTGGTGGGCGAGCGCGGCGTCTCGCTTTCGGGCGGCCAGCGCCAGCGTCTTTCCATCGCCCGTTCGCTGGTGCTCAAGCCTGCGGTGATGATCTTCGACGATTCCACCGCCGCCATCGATGCCGGCACCGAACACCGCATCCGCTCGGCCATCCGCCGCTATGCCAAGGATAGGGTGACCATCATCATCGCTCATCGCCTCTCATCGCTCATGCATGCCGACCTGATCCTGTTCCTCGAAGACGGCCGCGTGGTGGAGCGCGGCTCCCATGCCGAACTGCTCGAACTGGGCGGCCGCTACCGCGCCCTCTACGATCTGCAGACCCGGCCCGGCGACGATCTGGAGGCAGCGGAATGAGCGTGGTGGACGACGACGAACGCGAAGTCGCGGCCTTTCCGGGCCAGCGGCCGCCCCGCGCCTCGGTGGGCAGCCACAAGATCGAGGAAGAGGTCTTCGGCAAGGCCTATGATCCGCAGACCGTGCGGCGCATCTGGGCCTATGTGCATCCCTATCGGCTCAAGATTTATCTCTCGGTCCTGGCCGTGCTGGTTTTCACCGGCACCCAGCTCGCCATCCCGCTCATTATCGGCAATGCCATCGATACCGGCATGGTGGCGGGCGGCAATCTCGAAAACCTCACCTGGGCCATCATCGCCTTCGCCATCGCCATCCTGGTCAATTTCGCCGCCTCCTGGGTGCAGGAAACCCAGGTGGGGCAGGTGGCCGAAAATGTGCTCTTCGACATGCGCCGCGCCATGTTCGCCCAGCTTCAGCGCGTCTCGCTGTCCTATATGGACAAGACCGAGGTGGGCCGGCTGATGAGCCGCCTTCAGGGCGACGTCAATTCCATGCAGGAATTCCTCGAAACCTCGGTGATCTCGGTCGGCGACCTGGTGCTGCTCTTCGGCATCGTCGTGGTCCTGCTCAGCCTCGATCCGTTCCTCGGCCTGCTGACGATGGCGACCATGCCCATCCTCTTCATCGTCCGCATCTTCTGGCTGCCCCCGGCCAAGCGCGCCTTCTGGGCCGCGCATGAAACCAATTCGCTCACCAATGGCGCCATGGCCGAAGGCATCAATGGCGTGCGCACCGTGCAGAACCTGGATCGCCAGAAGGTCAATTTCGACCTCTATGACGACAAGGCCTATCACAATCTGCGCACCCAGCTCACCGGCTCCAAATATGCCCAGGTCATGGTGCCCATCGTCGACAGCCTCACCGGCCTTTCCATGGCCACCGTGGTCATCGTGGGCGGCGCCATGGTGCTCAATGGCTCCATGCAGGTCGGCGTCATCGTGGCCTTCATCTTCTATATCCAGCGCTTCTTCGACCCGATCCGCTCGCTCACCATGCAATATTCGATCATGCAGCGCGCCATGACCTCGGGCCGCCGCATCACCGAAGTGCTCGATCTGCCCGTGGTGATCCAGGACAAGCCCGATGCAGTGGTGCTGACCGGCGACATGGACGGCTCAGTGGCCTTCCACGACGTGGTCTTCGGCTACGATCCCAAGCGCCCCGTGCTCAAGAACGTCTCCTTCCGCGTCAATCCCGGCGAAACCGTCGCCCTGGTCGGTCCCACCGGATCGGGCAAGACCAGCGCCATGGCCCTGGTCCACCGCTTCTACGAAGTGCAGGGCGGCGCCGTGCTGGTCGGCGGCCACGATGTGCGCAACGTCACCCAGGAAAGCCTGGGCGAGCAGGTGGCCATGGTGCTTCAGGAGCCCTTCCTGTTCACCGGCACGATCTTCGAGAACATCCGCTACAACAAGGCCTCGGCCAGCCGCGACGATGTCATCGCCGCCGCCAAGGCCGTGGGCGCGCATGAATTCATCTCGCGCTTCGCCAATGGCTACGACACCATGCTCGAGCAGCGGGGCTCCAACCTGTCGCTGGGCCAGCGCCAATTGCTGAGCTTCGCCCGGGCCCTGGTGGCCGATGCGAAAATCCTCGTTCTCGACGAGGCCACCGCCAATATCGATTCCTATACCGAGCGACAGATCCAGAAGGCGCTCGAAGTGCTGCTGGAAGGCCGCACCGGCATGGTCATCGCCCACCGCCTCGCCACCATCCGCGGCGCCGACCGCATCATCGTGCTGCAGAACGGCGAGAAGATCGAGGAAGGCAATCACGACCAGCTCATGGAACTGGGCGGGCTCTATTCCAAGCTGTACAACATGAACTATGCCAGCTTCGACGACATCCCCGACGACCTGGTCGCCCAGGCCAATGCCAAGGCCGCGAGTACGTAAGGCTTGCATTGAGCGGGGGCCGGCTTCTGCGCCCCCTCGCCCCTTAGGGGAGAGGGTAGCGGCGCCAGGAGCGCAGCGACTTGGCAAAGCTGGGGTGAGGGGTGAAAGCCCCGCCTATGCCGCGCCGCTGAACCCCTCATCCGGCCCTTTGGGCCACCTTCTCCCCTCAGGGGAGAAGGGAGAGCGGAGCCGCGCTACTCCGCCCCCAGCTCCGGATAGATCAGCGCCGAGCATTGCCGATTATTGGCATCGAGCTGCGCCTGTTCTTCCGGCGACACCACGCCCGAATAGATCGGCCCCCAGAGCTCGTCGCGGATCACCCCGTCGAGCCCGCACTGGCAATAGGTGGCGCAGAGCGCCGCACTCGTGCCGGTGGCTTCGCAGGTCACCTGGCAGGAATTGAGAAACTCGATCTCCCGCCCGGCATCCTGCGCGCCCGTCGCCATGGACAGCGGCGCGATCACCGCCAGCAGCAATGGCTGGTGCACGACATAGATGACGAGGCTCCAGCGCCCCATCCAGCCCAGGGTCCTGGCCAGCCGATTGCCCGGCCGGATTTCGCCCAGGCGCGTCTCGACCCGCGATCCCCGCACCAGCCGCGCCACGACGATCCCGCCCAGCACCACGCCGAGCCAGGGAAAGACCGGTACCAGATCATTGGTCAGCGGCGGCACTTCCCAGAAACCGATCCAGGACAGCGGCACCGCATTGAACAGCGGATCGCGATAGAGGAAGTGCAGGGCGATGACCACCGCGCCCACCAGCGCCGTCAGCCAGACCGGCGTGAACAGGAAAGGCAGGGCAAGCAGGCTGAACAGCGCGATGGCATGCAGCACCCCGAAATAGACGAAGCTCTCCGGGAAGGTCAGCCATGTGCCCAGGCTGATCAGCAGCGCCCCCGCCACCAGGAACAGCCAGCGCCGCCAGAAGCGTCTCCAGCGCATCCCGTCCCCATGCCCCAGAACCAGCCCGACGCCGACCAGGAACATGAACGCGAACAGGATCGAGCGCGCAAAGAACACCCAACCGGGATCGTAACCGACGTCCACGGGGATGAAGCCGTAAAAGGACAGGTCCCAGCAGAGGTGATAGATCACCATCGCCACGATAGCGACGCCCCGGGCGATATCGATGACGGGAAGGCGGGGGCGTTTCTCGACTGCCTCGATCATCGCAAGGCCCCCTCACCCGGATTGCTGCGCAATCCGACCTCTCCCCCAGAGGGAGAGGTTAAGAGCGGCGCCGCGCAGCGGCACCTCTCCCTGGGGGGAGAGGTCGGCCGAAGGCCGGGTGAGGGGGCCTTCGACTGTCGTGCCATCATCTCACCCTTTGAAATTGGCGACCACCGCCAGAAACGCATCCCCATATCGATCCAGTTTCCCCTGGCCGACGCCCGGCAGGTTCAGCATATCATGCGGGTGGGTCGGCTGGGCCAAGGCCATCGCCCTCAGCGTTGAATCGTGGAAAATCACGTATGGGGGCACGCCCTGGGACTTGGCCATCCGGAGCCGTTCCTCGCGCAAGGCATCGAAAAGTGGCCGCGCATGCTCGGGGACATCGACCGCTTTCGCCAGATTGCGTCTGATCTCCAGCGATTTCTTCGGTCTGTCCTTCCTGAGGGTAACAGTCTGCTCACGTTTGAACACGGGATGCGCACTCGCGGCTAACGCGAGAGCACCGTGATTGGCATGATCGACGACGATCAGGCCCATGGCCGTCAATTGCCGCAAGACCGATTGCCAGGCCTTGGCATCGAGCTCCTTGCCCTGCCCGAATACTTTCTGGTTCTGATGGCCAAACCGTTGAACTTTCTCGGTTTCCTTGCCCACCAGCACATCGATCACATGCGCCGCGCCGAACCGTTGCCCGGTCCGGTAGATCGCCGCCAAAGCCTTGATCGCCGCCTCTGTGCCGTCCCAGGTCTCCACCGGCGACCGGCAGGTATCGCAATTGCCGCAGGGCTTGGGATAGGTCTCGCCGAAATGGCTGAGAATGGCCTGGCGCCGGCAGGACGCCGTCTCGCAAACACCCAGTAAGGCATTGAGTTTGCTGTGTTCCAGCCGCTTGACCTCGTCGGGCGCATTGCCCTCGTCGATCATGCGGCGGCGCTGCACCACATCGGCCATGCCATAGCTCATCCAGGCATCGGCCGGCTGTCCGTCACGCCCGGCACGCCCGGTTTCCTGGTAATAGGCCTCGATGGATGCAGGCAAATCCATATGCGCCACATAGCGCACATCCGGCTTGTCGATCCCCATGCCGAAAGCCACGGTGGCGACCAGGCACAGCCCTTCTTCCTTGAGAAAGGCGTCCTGATTGGCGCTGCGCAGCTGCGCGCTCATTCCGGCGTGATAGGGCAAGGCCTTGATTCCCTTGCCGTTTAGCCAGTCGGAGACGTCTTCGACCTTGGCGCGGCTGAGGCAGTAGACGATACCGCTCTCGCCCTTGTGGCTGCCGAGAAAATCCAGCAATTGCTCGCGCGGCTTGTCGCGCTCGACGATGGAATAGGAAATATTGGGCCGATCGAACGAGGTGGTGAAGACCTCGGCCTGCTCCAGCCCCAGCCGCTCGATAATGTCCTCGCGCGTCGTCGGATCGGCGGTCGCGGTCAGCGCGATGCGCGGCACACCGGGAAAAAGCTCAACCAGATGAATGAGTTCGCGATATTCCGGGCGGAAATCGTGACCCCATTGGCTCACGCAATGGGCCTCGTCGATGGCGAACAGCGCGATGTCGCAGCCGCCCAGCATATTGGCGAAACCGGGCGTGGCCACCCGTTCGGGCGCGACATAGAGCAGGTCCAGTTCGCCCCGCCGCAATTGCCGGCGCACCTCGGCCGATTCTTCGGGCGACAGCGACGAATTCAGCGCCGCAGCGGCCACGCCGGCCTGCTTGAGCGCCTCGACCTGATCGCGCATCAGGGCAATGAGCGGGGAGACCACGATGCCGACGCCCGCCCGGCAGATGGCGGGAATCTGGTAGCACATGGACTTGCCGGCGCCGGTGGGAAACAGCACCACCGCATCGCCGCCGCCCACCACATGGTCCACCACGTCGGCCTGTTGCCCGCGAAACTGGCGATGGCCGAAAATGTCGCGCAGAACGGCCAGCGGCTCGGGCCGCTGGTGGCGGTGGGGCGAAAACAGATCGTGAGACTCAAGGGCTTCCACACGCCTCTTGAATCATGGGGCGCCGGAGCTGGCAACCTGTATCCATGCTAGGCGCGGCTATAGGCCTCGGCGATATAGCGGCCGACCCGTGCGGCATCGATGTCCTCGGGGTGGGTGAACTTGAGATGCCGGCGATATTCGCCATCGCCCAATAGTCCGCCATCGTCGAATTCGGCCCCACGGGAAAACTCCAGGGACACATGGCCCCTATAGGCATAGATGCCGCAGACGGGCTTGGCGCGACTATAGAAGATGCCGCCATATTTGACCTGCTCCTCGGCCTCCGGCGCATTCTCACGCACCAGAACACGCAGGCTTTCGGCCATGGCATGGAAGGTCGGGTTCTGAATCCCGATCCTGTCGAGAAGTGCGGCGACGGCTTGACTGGTCATGGCGCGGGCCCTGGGTTCGATGGCCTTTGATACCCGTCGGTGCGGCGCCGGTCGAGGCTAGACGCTTTTCACCGGCTCCACCCGATTTTGCATATAGGCCTCGATCTTATGGCTCAGCATGCGTTTGAAGCGGTCCTTTTCCGCCTCGGCATGGGTGACGATCTCCCGGACCCGCCAGAATTCCATGGCGCCGAAATTGGCCACATGCGGCCGGATATAGATATCGGGCGGATAGGCGGCCATCATATGGGCGGTCAGCGCATGCATCATGATCTGGGCGGAGCCGAACCAGAGATCGAGCGCCTTGTGGTCGGTCCGGGCCAGGGCGATGGACGGGTCGCCGACCACATCGATGCCGATGAGAAAATCGGTGTCGATATCGGCCTGGTCCAGCGGCAACGGATTGACCACGCCGCCATCGACCAGGACGTGATTGTTGTAGACCACGGGCTTGAACAGGCTGGGAATGGCAATGGACCCGGCAATGGCCGGTCGCAGCAGCCCGGAATTGAACACCACCTGATGCCAGGACTGAAAGTCCGTCGCCACCACATGCAGCGGAATCTTGAGATCCCCGAATTCCTGGGGAAAGGAGGGCGGGGTGAAGGCATCCACGATGCTGGCGGCGTCGAGCTGCATGGAAATGCCGTTGCGCAGCAACCCGCCCAGGCCGCGCACCTGCGTCGCCCAGAGCTTGCCGGCGATGATCCGCAACGTGCCCAGAACCTCGAAACTGTGCTCGCGCAATTCCTTGCCACTCATGCCCGCGGCCCAGCCGGCGCCGATCAGCGCCCCGATCGAGGTGCCGGAAATGACCGAGGGCTTGAGGCCCAGCTCGTCCATGGCCTCGATATAGGGAATATGCGTCAGCCCGCGCGCCGAGCCGCCGCCCAATGCCACGCCGATCCGTGGCCCATCGATCGCGCTCATCTGTCCACGCTCCGCACCCCTCATGCGCAGCTTTTCCGCCAGCGCCATGCCGCGCCGTTGCAATGGCGTCAGCGGACGTTGCGGCGGCGCCGCGTCGAAGACGGTTCTGAGGGAGGAGCCTAGACCAGCAAGATTGAGGAAAGGTTCAGCTTTGCTCTCGGGAAATTTCGCGCCATCCGATGTCTCGCCGGCAAAAGCCTTCCGGCCAATCAATCGCGTCAACGCCTCTGTAAGCACGTGCCTGCGCCTCTTTCACCGATGGCCCGAGCGCCGTGATGTTGAGTACGCGGCCGCCATTGGCAATCAAACGTTCGCCATCGCGCTTCGTTCCGGCGTGGAAGACGGTGAGGTCTTCTCTGTCCAGCCCGTCCGCCCCCCGGATTTCGCTGCCCTTGCCATAGGCGCCGGGATAGCCCTTGGTGGCCATGATGACGGTGAGCGCATAGGCGTCCTTCCACTGGACCTGCTGGCCGGCCAGGGTGCCGGTCGCCACGGCATGGAGCAGAGGCACGACATCGCTGTCCATACGCATCATCATCACCTGCGCTTCGGGGTCGCCGAAGCGGGCATTGTATTCCACCAGCTTGGGGCCGTCCTCTGTCAGCATCAGCCCGGCATAGAGCACCCCGGCATAGGGCGTGCCGCGTTGGGCCATGCCGCGCACCGTGGGCTCGATGATGCGCGCCATGGCCGTTTCATAAAGGTCGGTGGTCATGACCGGCGCGGGAGAATAGGCGCCCATGCCGCCCGTATTGGGGCCCTGGTCGCCGTCGAAGGCGCGCTTGTGGTCCTGTGCGGTGGTCAGGGGCAGAATGGCCTTGCCGTCGCTCAGGACGAATAGGCTGACCTCCTCGCCCTCCATGAATTCCTCGATGACCACGGCCGCGCCCGACGCGCCGAACAGGCCCGAAAAGCAATCGATGATCGCCTCCTCGGCCTCCTCCACGCTCATCGCCACGGTGACGCCCTTGCCGGCCGCCAGGCCGTCGGCCTTGATGACGATGGGCGCGCCCTGGGTATAGAGATAGGCGAGGGCAGAGGCCTCGTCCTCGAACCGGCCATAGGCGGCGGTGGGAATATCGAATTCGTCGCACAGCGCCTTGGTGAAACTCTTGGAGCCTTCCAATTGTCCGGCCTGCTTGCTGGGGCAGAAGCAGGTGAAGCCGGCGGCGCGGAGGTCGTCACCGAGGCCGGCCACGACCTGCGCATCCGGGCCGACGACCACGAAGTCGATGTTCTGCACCCGGGCCGCGGCGATCACCGCCGCATGATCGGTGATATCGACCGGAATATTGGTGGCGAGGCCCTCGGTGCCGCCATTGCCGGGGGCAACGAAAAGCGCCGTCACCAGCGGCGACTGCGCGATTTTCCAGGCCAGCGCATGTTCCCGCCCGCCCGAACCGATGACCATCACGCGCATATCTGCCTCCTGTCGCTTCGCGGGCGTGATGCACGAGAGCGGGCCATGAGGCAAGCCGGAAAGCCTAAAGCTCGGCCTCTTTGAAGATCGGCGTCACATCGCCGTTCCAGGGGCCGCGGAATTTTTCCAGCCAGCGCTCGGCCGGGGACTTGCCGGTGCGCACGGTTTCTTCGAGCGGAGCGAGATAGATGGTCTCATCGCGTCCCTTGTCATCCAGGCGATTGCGACGCACCAGGCCGGCTTCGGCAATGCCGACAGCCTGGGCAGCCGCATCGAAGATGCTGGAGCGGTCGAAGGGGGTGGCCAGGCCCAGCCGCGGCACTTCGCGGCGGAGATAATCGCGGTCTTCCTGGGTCCAGTTCTTCACCAGTTCCCAGGCCGCTTCGAGCGAAATCTCGTCATAGAGCAGGCCGGTCCAGAAGGCGGAGAGCGCCACGACCTGGGCCGCGTCGCCCATATCGGCGCCGCGCATTTCGAGGAATTGCTTGAGCCGCACTTCCGGGAAGATGGTCGAAAGATGATCTTCCCAATCCTTGGTCGTCGGCTTTTCGCCCGGCAATTGGGGCAGGTTGCCAGCGAGGAAATCGCGAAAGCTTTCACCGGCGACATTGATATAGCGCTTGTCGCGGATGACGAAATACATCGGCACGTCCAGCGCATAATCGGCATAGCGCTCGAAGCCGAACCCGTCCTCGAAGACGAAAGGCAGCATGCCGGTGCGGGCATCGTCGGTATTGAGCCAGATATGGCTGCGGAAGCTGAGATAGCCGGTATCGCGGCCATCCGCGAAGGGCGAATTGGCAAAGAGCGCGGTGGCCACCGGCTGCAGGGCGAGCGATACGCGCAGCTTCCGGACCATGTCGGCTTCGCTGGAGAAATCGAGATTGGTCTGCACCGTGGCCGAACGATACATCATCGAGGTGCCCAGCGTGCCGACCTTGCCCATGTAATCCGTCATGATCGCATAGCGCGACTTGGGCATGGACTTGATCTGGTCGACGGCCCAGAGCGGGGTGACGCCCAGGCCGAGGAAATGAATGTCCAGCGGCGCGGCGACCTTCTTGGAAACGCGCAGGTGCTCGGCCAGTTCGGCGGAGGTGCCATGTAGGTCGGCCATGGGCGAGCCGGAAAGCTCGAACTGTCCGCCCGGCTCCAGCGAAATGCCGCCAGCCACTTCATTATTGCGCAGCCCGATCGGGTTTTCGCCATCATAGAAGGGATGCCAGCCGGTTTCCTTCTCGATGCCTTCAATCAGGGCGCGAATGCCGTTCTCGCCGTCATAGGCCACCGGCCGCAACGGATCGGTGTGGAAGACGTGCTTTTCGTGCTCGGTGCCGATGCGCCATTGGTCGGCCGGCTTGGCGCCGCGTTCCATCGCCTCGATCAGGTCTGCCCGCGATTCGATAAGGGGCGATGAAGTGTCGGCGCCGGCCATGTAGTCCTCTTGGTTGAGGCGAGTAAGGTGCGGCGCGAAAATAACGAGCGCAAGGCGGAAAGCAATCGCCTTTTATCGCCAATCGCCGATGGTGGCCTGAATAATCGCCAAAGCGGCCACCGCCGCGGTGTCGGCACGCAGGATGCGTGGTCCCAGGCTTATGGGCACAACGAAGGGCAGGGCGCGAAGTTTCTCGCGCTCGGCATCCGAAAATCCTCCTTCGGGGCCGATGAGCAGGCCCAGCTTTTCGCCGCGCAACGCTTCCAGCATGCCGAGGGGCGAGGCGGAAGCCTCTCCTTCGTCGGCGAAGATCAGCCTGCGGTCGCCGTGATTCTCGGACCAGCCATCGAGCAGCCGGTCGAGAGTGATTTCCGGGGCGACCTCCGGCACGCTCAGCACTTCGCATTGCTCGGCCGCCTCCACCGCATTGGCCGCGAGCCGCTCGGGCTTCAACCGGTGCAGCTGGGTATATTGCGTCATCACCGGCTGGATGATTCCGGCGCCCATTTCCACCGCCTTCTGCACCACATAGTCCAGCCGCTCGGTCTTGAGGGGCGCAAAGCCGTACCAGAGCCCGGAAGGCGGCGTCTGCGCCGCGATTCTCTCGATCGCCTCCAGCGTCACGGCTTTCTTGGCGTCGCCCGTCAACCGGCAGAGCCAGGCCCCGTCGCGTCCGTTGAACAGCACGACTTCATCGCCCACGCCCTTGCGCAGCACCGCGGCGAGATAGAGCGATTGATCTTTATCCAGGTGCAGAATGGCGCCCGGCGCCAGGTCCGGTTCGACGAAAAGACGCTGAAGACTGGAATGGGAACGGGGCATCGGCAATTCCTCGGCGCGGCACTGTGCCACGACCTCGCCCTGAGGCAGGCTCCGGATGAGGTCTACTTTGTCTTTCAACTTTAGAGTAGACCTCATGGCAAACTTGTCGAACCACGAGGCGTGGCAGATGTCAGATGTCAATCAGAGCCAGGCCGGCACCGTCGCCGATGCCCAGAAAGACAATTGGCTGGATCGCCATGCCCCCGAAAAGGTGAAGCCCTATGGCCGCCTGGCCCGGTGGGACCGGCCCATCGGCTTCTGGCTGCTGTTCTGGCCCTGCGCCTGGGGCGTCGGGCTCGCCGCCTTGGCGCAACCGCAGGTCGGGTTCGGCTGGTGGGCCGTGATTCTGATGTTTTTCGGAGCGGTCCTGATGCGCGGCGCCGGCTGTACTTTCAACGATATCGTCGACCGCGACATCGACATGCAGGTGGCCCGCACCCGCTCCCGGCCCATTCCGTCAGGCCAGGTGACGGCGCGGGACGCGCTCTATTTCCTCATCGCCCAGGCCCTGCTGGCCTCCGCCATTCTCTTCCAGTTCAATCGCTTCACCGTCTGGGCCGGCATTGCCTCGCTGGCGCTGGTGGCGATCTATCCCTTCATGAAGCGGATCACCTGGTGGCCGCAATTCTTCCTGGGCCTCGCCTTTTCCTATGGGGCGCTGGTCGGCTGGTCGAGCCAGACAGGGAGCCTGGGTTGGGCGCCGTTGCTGCTCTATGCCGGCACCATCCTCTGGGTCATCGGCTACGACACCATCTATGCGCTGCAGGATGTTGAGGACGACGCCCTGGTCGGCGTCAAATCCACGGCGCGCCTGTTCGGCGATAATGTGCGTCCGGCCGTGGCCGTCCTCTATTCGTGCGCCTTCGTTTTGTGGAACATGGCCTCGATTCTCGCCGGTGGTGGCCTGATCTTCGCCGCTCTGTCGCTGGTGGCCGCAGGGCTTCTGGCCTGGCAGCTCTGGACGCTGGATGCCGACGATGCGGACAATGCCCTGTTCCGCTTCAAGAACAACCATTATGTCGGCATCATCCTGACGCTCGCCCTCCTCGCCGACTGGGCCTGGTAGGCGAAAAAAAGCCGGACACATGCGCTGCATGGCCCGGCAAGTCGTCAGGAAACGGAGCCGGCGGCAAAACCGGCCCGGGAGATGGTACGAGCACTCATCGTGTTCGAACCAACGCGTGGAGCGGCCGCCCTGGAAGATCTGGCGGCCGCGAAACTTCGGCTCAGGCGCGCGCGTTGCGGGCGCGAGCGGCGTTGAGCACCATGCCGGGGGTCCGGCCGTTGCGGGCCGTCATGGCCTCGGCGATATCGGCGCGTTCGATGCCGAGATCCTTGAGGCGGGCAGTGTCTAGATCGAGCAGGCCGCGCAGCGCGGTGCGGCGGGCGCGATTGGCTTTTACCTGGGCAATCCAGGCCAAAAGGCGCCGGATGGGGGTAACGTGCGAGCCAGCCGCAACTGACCGCTCGCCGGGCAGCGAGAGAGCCATTTCGAGTCTCCAAAAAGGGTTCTGCCGGAGGGAGGCCGGCAAGGGACCGGCGCGGGAGAACGCCGATAATGATGACGTAGCGCGCTGGACTTCCATTCGTCCAACAAATAGATTTCATCCTGATGATCAATTTGGGTGATGGACAGCCATGACCGCGCCGCTCGACCTCGATCAATTGCAGACCTTCTGCGCCATTGCCGATTGCGGCAGCTTCACCGAAGCGGCTCGCCGGGTGAACAAGACTCAATCCGCCGTGTCGATGCAGATCAAGCGCCTCGAGGAGCGTCTGGGCCACGCCCTGCTGACGCGCGACGGCCGCAGCGTGACCCTGACCCATCAGGGCGAGGTGCTCTATGAGCGCGCCCGCAAGATGCTGCGCACCAATGCCGAAATCCTCGATCATTTCAACGATGGGGACCTGGCGGGCTCGATCCGCTTCGGCGTGCCGGACGATTACGCCGTGCGGCTATTGCCCGTGATCCTGTCGAGCTTCCAGCGCACCCACCCCAAGATCGCCGTCGATGTTTCCTGCATGGCTTCCGAGCAATTGCTCGAAGGCATGCGCGCCGGCCGCTACGACCTCATCGTCTTTACCCAGGGCACCGACCAGAATTTCGGTGAATTGTTCCGCACCGAGAAGATGTTCTGGGTGGCTTCGCACGGGGGCAGGGCGCTGGCCACCCTGCCGCTGGCCATCGCCTGCGGGCCGCAATGCTGCATCTGGCGCAAGGATGCGATGGAGGCGCTGGAGCGCACCGGCAAGGATTATCGCGTCGCCTATACCTCTTCCAATGCCACCGCGATTTCTTCCGCCGTGCTCTCGGACCTGGCGGTTGGCTTTCTCCCCGAAAGCGCCTTGCAGCCGGGCATGCGGGTGATCGGGGACGACCAGGGCCTGCCCCGCCTGGCCGATGCGCAGATCGCGCTGATGCGCGCCAGCCACGCCTATGGCGGCATCTACGACGCGCTCGCCAATCACATCGTCCAGTCCATGGGCAATCTCGAACCACTGGCGCAGGCCGAAGCGGCGGAATAGTCCGTGTCCGGCTTGACCGGAATGGTGCTTTGGCGCACCAGAGGAACATGTCCCAGGTCCTGACCAACGCCACCGAGTTCACCGTTTCCGAAATCGCCCAGGCCGTGAAGCGGACGGTCGAGGACGAGTTCGGCCATGTCCGGGTGCGCGGCGAGATTTCCGGCTTTCGGGGCCAGCATTCCTCGGGTCACGCCTATTTCACGCTCAAGGACGATGCCGCTTCCATCGATGCGGTGGTCTGGAAAGGCAATTACGCCCGCCTGACCTTCAAGCCCGAGGAGGGGCTGGAAGTCATCGCCACCGGCCGGCTGACCACCTTTCCGCGCTCGTCGAAATATCAGATCGTCATCGACAATATCGAGCCGGCCGGTGCCGGCGCGCTGATGGCGCTGCTGGAGGAGCGACGGAAAAAGCTGTTGGCCGAGGGCCTGTTCGCCCGGGAGCGCAAGCGGGCTCTGCCCTATCTGCCCCGCGTCATCGGCGTCGTGACCTCCCCCACCGGCGCCGTCATTCGCGATATCCTGCATCGCCTGGAGGATCGCTTTCCCAGCCATGTCCTGGTCTGGCCCGTCCGGGTGCAGGGCGATACCTGCGCACCCGAAGTCGTCAATGCCATTGCCGGCTTCAACGCGCTGCCGGCCGATGGCACCATTCCGCGGCCCGACCTGCTGATCGTGGCGCGGGGCGGCGGCTCCATCGAGGATCTCTGGGGCTTCAACGAGGAAGCCGTGGTGCGGGCCGTGGCGGCGTCCGACATTCCCGTCATCTCTGCGGTGGGGCACGAAACCGACACCACGCTGATCGATTATGTCGCCGATATGCGGGCGCCTACTCCGACCGCGGCCGCCGAGGCGGCGGTGCCGGTGCGGGCCGAACTGATCGCCTATGTCGAAGACCAGGGCATGCGCCAGCGCCAGGCGGCCCGGCGCAGCCTTGCCAGCCTGCGTGACCGCCTGCGCGCCGCTGCCGCCGGTCTGCCCCGGCCGGCCGACCTGGCGGCGACGCAGCGGCAGAGCCTCGACATGGCCGCCAGCCGGCTCACCGGGGCCTTGCGCCATTTCGTCCAGACCCGCCGCGTCGACTATTCCGGCCTCGCCGCCGCCCTGCAGCCGCGCCTCGTGCGCCAGCGCTATGCCGAGCTCCGGGAACGCCTGGCCAATATCGAGCGGCACGGCGCCGGCGGATTGATGAAGACGGTGGACCGGGCACGCCTCAAATTCGATCCCTGTTCCAGGCAATTGCCCGTCGCCGTCGCCACCTCGCTCGAACGCAAGCAGACCGTCCTCGGCCGGTTGGCGCCGCGCCTGTCCGCGCAGCCCTTGCGTGCCGAACTGCGCCACGCCCATGGCCAATTGGCGCCCCTTTCCGGCCGGCTCGCCCAGGCCGGCACGCAGATGACGACCGCGCGGCACCAGCGGCTCGAACAATTGGGCAAGCTGATGGACACGCTGAGCTATCGCAATGTGCTGGCGCGGGGCTATGCCATCGTGCAGGACGGCTCCGGCCAGGTGGTGACCAGCGCGGCCGATCTGGCGCCGGGCGATGCGCTGCACATCATCCTGGGCGAAGGCAGCGTCGATGCCGCCGTGGGCGGCGCGCCACTGCGCCGCAAGGCGGGCAAACCGGCGCCGGACGATGGATCGCAGGAAAGTCTCTTTTGACGAACGTTCCTCTCCGTTATATCGGGGGGAACGCGCAAGGAGCGGTCGCATGAACATCTTAGACAAGGGATTTACGCCTGCCGGGGCAAGTCTGCGTTATCTTGACGGCGATTACGTCGTGCTCAAGCCCGGCAGCTTCGTGCGCTGCGCCATAACCGGCAAGCCCATTCCGCTGGATGAACTGTTCTACTGGAGCGTCGACCGGCAGGAGGCCTATGCCGATGCGGTGACCGCCCATGTCGCCTTCGACCGTTTCGGCCGGGGCAATTGAGCATGGACGAGGCGGCGACGCGTCAGCGCTTCCTCATCATTTCCAACGGCCACGGCGAGGATGCGATCGCGGCCGAGATGGTGGCCAAATTCCCGCCCCGGGTTTCGGCCGAGGCCTTTCCGATGATCGGCAGCGGCAAGGCCTATAACGGCATCTGCCGGCTCGTGGGCCCGCGGGCCACGCTGGCCTCCGAAGGCTGGCGCAACGTCAAGGGCTCGCTGCGCCGCGATATCGTCAATGGCGGCCTGCTCACCATCCCGCCCATCATCCGTTTCCTCAGATCAGTGCGGGGCCGCTACGATCGCGTCATCGTGGTCGGCGACATGGTGGGCGTCCTGGCCTGCCTCGTGTCCGGGCTCAAGGGGCTGGTCTATATCGATGTCTACAAGACCGGCGCGGCGCGCCTCTATTCGGGGCTGGAGCGCTGGGCCATAAGGCGGAGCTGCGATCTCGTCTTCTGCCGGGCGCAGAACCTAGCCGACATGCTGGCCGAGGATGGCGTCGATGCGCGCTGTGCCGGCAACCTGATGATGGACACGGTTCCCTATGGCCGTTACGAGGCGGCCGAACGGCGCAGCCAGCGTCTTGCCGTGACCCTGCTGCCGGGCAGCCGCGCCCTGACCAGCGAAAGTTTCGCTCTGCAGATCGCCGCCTTGCGGCTCCTGCCCGAGGCGGAGCGGCCGGACGTCTTCCTGGCCGTGGCGGGCAGCGTCTCGGTCGAGGACCTGGCCAAAAGCGCCGGGCTCAACCGCGCCAGCATCCTGAGCGGGGATCCCGACGATCTGGGCCAGTTGACCGATGGCAAGCTGGTCGTGCACATGGCGCGGGGCCGGGCCATGGGCAATCTGCTTGCCGCCTCCGACCTGGTGCTCAGCCAGGCGGGCACCGCGACGGTGCAGGCGCTCGGCCTGGGGCGGCCGGCCATCACCTTCCTCAATCCGCGCGACCGGCGCTCCCGGGTGGAGAACGAACAGCGCCTGTTCGGCGCCGCCCGGGTGCTGGTGGATGCGGATGCCGCGGCCCTGGCCAAGGCCCTGGCCGACCTGCTCGGGGACGATGCGGAGCGCGCGCGCCTCGGCGCTATCGGCCGCGAGCGCATCGGCGGGCCGGGCGCCCTCGCCGCCATATTGGCGGCGCTGG